>Ga0316605_10000010_pt1 | contig 355942 bp, 341 predicted proteins | sample OWC_soil_day20_n_FD_207666 | JGI IMG/M metagenome (GOLD analysis project Ga0316605, IMG submission 207666) | Wetland soil microbial communities from Old Woman Creek delta, Ohio, United States - OWC_soil_day20_noCT | ecosystem: Environmental > Terrestrial > Soil > Wetlands | place: USA: Ohio... | reverse complement strand
ACGTGCCCGAGTCGGCCATCGTCCGCGAATGTGCCCTGCGTTTCATCACCCGCGCCGGCCCGGAAATCGGCGTCGCCTCGACCAAGGCCTTCACCACCCAGCTCGCCGCGCTCTTCCTGCTCACGCTCGTCGCCGCCAAGGTCAAGGGCCGCCTGAGCGCCGAGCAGGAAGCCACCTACATCCACCAGTTGCGCCACCTGCCGGTCGCCGTGAACAAGGTGCTTGAGCTCGAAGACGAGATCACCGCCTGGTCGAAGCGCTTTGCCGACAAGCATCACGCGCTCTTCCTCGGGCGCGGTCGTCACTACCCGATCGCCCTCGAAGGCGCGCTCAAGCTCAAGGAAATCTCCTACATCCACGCCGAAGCCTACCCGGCCGGCGAGCTCAAGCACGGCCCGCTGGCGCTGGTCGATGCCGAGATGCCGGTCATCTCGGTCGCCCCGAACGACCAGTTGCTCGACAAGCTCAAATCCAACCTCAAGGAAGTCCAGGCGCGCGGCGGTGAACTCTACGTCTTCGCCGATGCCGACTCGGAAATCCCGGAGTCGGAAGGTGTTCACATCCTGCGTCTGCCCGAGCACTACGGCGAACTCTCGCCGATCCTCCACGTCATTCCGCTGCAACTGCTGTCGTACCACGTGGCACTGGTCAAGGGGACCGATGTGGACAAGCCGCGCAATCTGGCGAAGTCGGTGACGGTCGAGTGATAACGCCTAGCCAGACTCGGATTCGCGGCTTGCAGCGCAGGCTAAGGCCGGAACAACGGCCGGCCGCCGCTACACGCCACGCGATCTGGCGAAGTCGGTGACGGTAGAATAAGGCTATGGAGACCGTCTCACTGAACTATTGGAATATTGGTTTGTTTGCGGCTTGTCCTTTGAACACAATCGAATCATTCTCAGATCGACCGCTTGCGATAAATCATGGCCATTTTCGTCACCGGTGCAGCCGGCTTCATCGGTAGCAACTTCGTCCTCGACTGGCTCGCCCAGTCCGATGAGTCCGTCATCAATCTGGATGCGCTGACCTACGCCGGGAATCTGGAGAATCTCGCTTCGCTCGATGGCGATGCGCGGCACATTTTTGTCAAGGGCAGCATCGGTGACTTCGATCTGGTGTCGAAGCTGCTGGCTGAACACAAACCGCGTGCGGTGGTGAATTTCGCGGCCGAGTCGCATGTAGATCGCAGCATTCATGGCCCGGAAGACTTCATCCAGACCAATATCGTCGGTACCTTCCGTTTGCTGGAGGCGGTGCGTGCCTTCTACGGTCAACCGGAAAATTCGGCCAAAAATGAATTCCGGTTTTTGCATGTGTCGACCGATGAAGTCTATGGTTCGCTGGAAAAGGACGATCCGGCCTTCGCCGAAACCAATCGCTACGAGCCGAACAGTCCGTATTCGGCGAGCAAGGCGGCTTCAGATCACCTCGTGCGTGCCTACCACCACACCTATGGCCTGCCGGTGCTGACCACCAACTGTTCCAACAACTACGGGCCATTCCATTTCCCGGAAAAGCTGATTCCCTTGGTCATCCATAACGCGCTGGCAGGCAAGCCGCTGCCCATCTATGGCGACGGCCAGCAGGTCCGAGACTGGCTCTACGTCAAGGACCACTGCAGCGCCATCCGCCGCGTGCTGGAGGCCGGCAAGCTGGGCGAGACCTACAACGTCGGCGGCTGGAACGAGAAGCCGAACCTGGATGTCGTGCATACCCTGTGCGCCATCCTCGACGAACTCAGCCCGCGGGCCGACGGCAAGCCGTACAAGGAGCAGATCACCTACGTTCAGGATCGCCCCGGCCATGATCGCCGCTACGCCATCGACGCGACCAAGATCGAACGCGAACTCGGCTGGAAGCCGGCCGAAACCTTCGAGACGGGCATCCGCAAGACGGTGCAGTGGTATCTCGACAACCAGGCCTGGGTGGCCAACGTGACCAGCGGTGCCTACCGGAGCTGGGTCGGCAAGCAGTACAGCGTCCGATCATGAAGATCCTGCTCGCAGGCAAGAACGGCCAGGTCGGTTTCGAGTTGCAGCGCGCGCTGGCTGTACTGGGCGAGGTTGGTGCTTGGTGATGTTGCTTATCGCTGGCTTTGTTATACTCGCTTAAAATAAATTGGAGTATAACGGTATGGGGAACCAGCCTCTTTCAATGACGGCACAGACGGCCTTTTCCCAGGTCGTCGAAGTTGCTTTGTCTGTCGAGCACATGCGTTCGGTGGCTGATCTGCCCGGGTCTTTCGTGGCCAAAACGGTCAAGGGGCACAAGTACTGGTACTACCAATATACCGAGCCAGCCGGGGTTCGCCGCCAGGTGTTTGTAGGGCCGGACGGGGAGGCTATTCAGGCCTTGATAGCCCGGGCGGGAGAGCCAGCGGCTGCGGAGTCCCTGGGGCCGCTGGCGCGCTCGGCAGCAGTTTTGGGGTGCGCCGAAATTTTGCCGCGCCATTACCGCGTGCTGCGTCGCCTCGCCGAATACGGGTTTTTCAAGGCGGGTGGGGTGTTGATCGGTACGCATGCTTTTGTCGCTTACGGCAATATGCTGGGCGTGCGTTGGGGCGGTGCCGATGCTGCGAAGACGCAGGATATTGATTTTGCCCATGCCGGAAAAAGCATTTCGCTGGCGTTGGCACCCAATTGCCAGGTGCAAACGCATGAGGCCATTCAGTCGTTGAATATGGGCTTTCTGCCGATTACAGGTTTGTCCGGCAAAACCGGTGGGGCGTATCTGATCCCGAACGAAAAGGAGTTCCGGCTGGATTTTTTGACCACGGTGGGGCGTTCCGGTGATGCGCCATTTGAGCATCCCGACTTGCATGTCACCTTGCAGCCGCTCCGCTTCATGGAGTTCTCTCTGGAAAACGTCCAGCAGACGGCGCTACTTTGCGGCAATAGCGCGACGACGGTGAATGTCCCGCACCCCGCGCGCTACGCCTTGCACAAGCTGATCGTTGCCGGTGAACGTGAAGGCGCGTTTGTTTCGAAATCCGGAAAGGATTTGATGCAGGCAGGATTGTTGCTGATGGCACTGAGAGAGATGCGCCCGTGGGATGTCGAAGAAGCTTGGGCTGACCTTATGGGGCGAGGAAAAGGTTGGTCTTCACGTGCTGAACGCGGTTTGCTGGCACTGGAAAAGCGTTTCCCGAATGAACATTTGGGCGATTGGCTCAAGGCGGTGTGAGAAGATGCCCGGAGCGTATTTGTGATCTGTGGCCCGGAAATGAAAATGCAATATCGATACGGAATTTACCCGTATGTAGCAATAGCTGGGGCTGTATGAAGATTTTGCTCACAGGCAAGAACGGCCAGGTCGGTTTCGAGTTGCAGCGTGCGCTGGCTGTACTGGGCCAGGTTGTCGCAGTCGGCCACGAAGATTGCGATCTGGCGAGCCCCGACGGGATTCGTCGGCTGGTGGCCGAGGTCAGGCCGCAGGTGATCGTCAATCCAGCAGCCTATACGGCGGTGGACAAGGCGGAAACGGAACAGGCGCTTGCTCAGGCCGTCAATGCGACGGCGCCCGGCGTGTTTGGCGAAGAGGCTGCACGGGTGGGGGTGCTGGTCGTTCATTACTCGACGGACTATGTTTTCGATGGCTGCAAGCCCGGCGCTTATCTCGAAACCGATGCGCCCAACCCGCAGAGCGTTTACGGCAAGACCAAGCTGGCCGGCGAGCAGGCGTTACAGGCGAGCGGGGCGGATCATCTGATCTTCCGCACGAGCTGGGTCTTCGGCGCGCATGGCGGCAATTTTGCCAAGACCGTGCTGCGTCTGGCCGCGGAGCGCGACGGCCTGAAAATCGTAGGCGACCAGTTTGGCGCACCGACGTCGGCCGCCTTGCTGGCCGACGTGACGGCGCAGGTGCTCGGGCGTTACCGGCGCGAGGGCAGGGCGAACTTCCCGTTTGGCCTCTATCATCTCGTGGCGGGTGGCAGCACGACCTGGCATGAATACGCCCAGACCGTGGTGCGTGCCGCGCTGGCTGCCGGCAAACCGCTGAAGCTCACGGCCGATGACGTGCTGCCCATTGCCACGGCCGACTACCCGCTGCCGGCGCCGCGGCCGAGCAATTCGCGCCTCGATACGTCACGCCTGCGCCAGACCTTCGGGCTGGTGTTGCCCGAGTGGCAAAACGGGCTGAAGCACGTGCTGCAACAAATTCTTTGAGTCAAGGAGACATCATGCGCAAAGGCATCATCCTCGCCGGTGGTTCCGGCGCCCGGCTCTACCCGGTCACCCTGGCTGTCTCCAAGCAATTGCTGCCCATCCACGACAAGCCGATGATCTACTATCCGCTGACCACGCTCATGCTGGCCGGCATTCGTGACATCCTGATCATCTCCACGCCGCAGGATACGCCGCGTTTCGTGCAACTGCTCGGCGATGGCAGCCAGTGGGGCCTCAACCTGCAATACGCCGTCCAGCCCAGTCCGGACGGCCTGGCTCAGGCCTTCATCATCGGGCGTGACTTTGTCGGCAAAGGCGACAGCGCCCTCGTGCTGGGCGACAACATCTTCTACGGCCACGAATTTGCCAGCGACCTGACCGCCGCCAATTCCCAGCCGAGCGGCGCCACGGTCTTTGCCTACCACGTCCATGATCCGGAACGTTATGGCGTGCTTGAGTTCGACAAGGCCGGGCAGGTCGTCAGCCTCGAAGAAAAGCCCAAGGTGCCCAAGTCCAATTACGTGGTGACGGGACTGTACTTCTACGATAACCAGGTGCTCGACATTGCCCGCGACATCAAGCCGTCGGCGCGCGGCGAGCTGGAAATCACCGACATCAATCGCGCGTATCTGGAACGTCAGCAACTCAACGTCCAGGTCATGGGCCGCGGCCATGCCTGGCTCGATACAGGCACCCATGAAAGTATGCTCGATGCCAGCCAGTTCATCGCCACCATCGAAAAGCGACAGGGCCTGAAAGTGGCCTGCCCGGAAGAAATTGCCTTCCGCAAGCGCTGGATCGATGCCGCCCAGCTCGAAAAGCTGGCTCAGCCCATGTTGAAGATCCCTTACGGTCAGTATCTGATGGGTTTGCTCGAGGAAAAGGAGTTCTGATGCGCGGCACGCCTACTGCCATCGCCGATGTCTTCATCCTGGAGCCCAAAGTTTTTGGTGACGATCGCGGTTTCTTCTTTGAAAGCTTCAATCACAGGGCCTTTCAGGAAGCGACCGGCGCCGATGTCCAGTTCGTGCAGGACAATCATTCGAAATCTGTGAGGAATGTCTTGCGCGGCCTGCATTACCAGGTGCAGCAGCCGCAAGGCAAGCTCGTGCGGGTGGTGCAGGGCGAGGTTTTCGACGTGGCCGTCGATATCCGCAAGGGCTCGCCGACCTTCGGTCAATGGGTTGGCGAAATCCTCTCGGCGGAAAACAAGAAGCAACGGTGGATCCCCGCCGGGCTGGCGCATGGTTTCGTCGTGCTCTCGGCGACGGCTGAGTTTCTCTACAAGACCACCGACTACTACGCGCCTACCCATGAGCGCAGCATCGTATGGAACGATCCGGATCTCGCCATCGACTGGCACTTCACGGGCGAACCCCTGCTGTCTGCTAAGGATGCGGCGGGGCTGCGTTTCCGGGATGCGATTGCTGGACTGTAGAATGCGAATTTCATTTTTGGCCGTTTTTTCCGGTAGACCGTAAGAAAGAACTTTTTTGATAGGTGTGGATGTTTATGAGCAAGATTCTTCCTGTTGTACTGTCAGGTGGTTCGGGTACGCGGCTGTGGCCGCTGTCGCGCGAGAAATACCCGAAGCAGCTGCTGCCGCTGGTTGGCGAACAGTCCATGCTGCAAGCCACGGTCTCGCGCCTCGAAGGCCTGGCCGACATGGCGGCACCGCTGCTGGTGTGCAACGAGGAGCATCGCTTCGTCGTCGCCGAACAGGTTCGCATGCTCGGCCTACAAGGCGCTGTCCTCCTCGAACCCTTCGGCCGCAACACCGCCCCGGCGCTCGCCCTGGCTGCCTTGTGGGCTGTGCGTGACGGCGAAGATCCCGTTCTCGTCGTCATGCCTGCCGACCACGACATCGCCGACGGCGCCGCCTTCCGCGATGCCGTCGCCCGCGCTGTCAAACTTGCCGACACCGGCGTCACCGTCACCTTCGGCATCACCCCCGATTGTCCTGAAACCGGCTACGGCTACATCCAGCGCGGCCAGGAACTCAAGGATGGCTCCGGCGCCTACACCCTCGACCGCTTCGTCGAAAAACCCGACCGCAAGACCGCCGAAAGCTACCTCGATTCCGGCGACTACCTCTGGAACAGCGGCATCTTCGTCATCAAGGCCTCCGTCTGGATCAACGCCCTCGGCCTCTGCCGTCCGGACATCCTCACCGCCTGCAAGCAAGCCATGAGCGGTGGCAAGACCGACGGCGACTTCGTGCGCGTCGACATCGACGCCTTCCGCGCCTGTCCTTCCGACTCCATCGACTACGCGGTCATGGAACGCCTGACCGCCGGCGGGGAAGGCCTGCCCAAGGCCGCTGTCATCCCGCTCACCGCCGGCTGGTCCGACGTCGGCGCCTGGGATGCCCTGTGGAAAGTCCTGCCCAAGTGCGCAGAAGGCAACGCCACCCGCGGCGACGTCATGATGGAAAACTGCCGTGACACCCTGGTCGTCTCCGAAAGCCGCCTGGTGGCCTGCATCGGCGTCAGCAACCTCGTCGTTGTCGAAACCGACGACGCCGTCCTCGTTGTTCAACACGATGCCACGCAGGATGTGAAGAAGATCGTCGACCGCCTCAAGGCCGACAAGCGCAGCGTCGCCCAATGGCACCGCAAGGTCTATCGCCCGTGGGGCTGGTACGACGGCGTCGATGCCGGCGAACGCTTTCAGGTCAAACGCATCGGTGTCAAGCCGGGCGGCACGCTGTCGCTGCAAATGCACCACCACCGCGCCGAGCACTGGATCGTCGTCAGCGGCACGGCACGCGTGACCAGGGGCGATGAAACCTTCCTCGTCTCCGAAAACCAGTCCACCTACATCCCGCTCGGTGTCACACACCGCCTCGAAAACCCCGGCATCGTGCCGCTCGAAATGATCGAGGTGCAGTCGGGCAGCTATCTGGGCGAGGACGACATCGTCCGCTTCGAGGATACCTACGGGCGGAGTTGATATCTGGGGTACGCTGATTTCTTCCGAAATGACAATCAAGTCAGCGTTTCCTGAGTTTCTATAGCCGAAGATGGCCGAAGTATGGGCGTCTCTGTCGTTGAGAGGCCATGACATTAGTCTGTTCGGACTATTGTTGCGCTGCGGTATTGTGATAGCATCCAGCCAACATAATTTTCAATAGGTTTGTCATGAAAAAGACACTGATTGCTTTGGCTATGGCCGCAACGATGCCGATCGTCGCTCACGCGACCTCCTACGATATCGACGAAGTCCTGAAGTTCACCGCAACGTCCGATACCGCAACCTTCCTCCTGTCCTGGTCGGATCTGGTTGAATCCAATGCCAAAAAGGGCTGGACGACGGAAGTCAACGGCAAATACACGTTATCGCTGTTCAATACGGTCACCGATACATTTGTATTCAAGGACACGAAATTTGATCTGGGCGATGCTAGCAATATCCTCTCCGGTACTTTTACTCAAACCTTCGCCGATCTCAGCGTCGGAACCAAGTATCGCCTGAAGTTCGCGGGCAAGTGGGAAGGCCCGAATGGCGTCAATTGGTCGGTTGATGCTGCACCAACGCTCGCGCTTTCAGCTGCTCCCGTGACCCCGCCGGTTCCGGAACCGGAAAGCTATGCCATGTTCCTGGCTGGTCTGGGATTGATTGGTGCAATGGCGCGCCGAAAGAGCATCTGAGTCTAGTCAAAATGCATTAAAATGCCGCCTTTTGGCGGCATTTTTTTTGGTTGCCTCAGGGAGAATTAATCGTGGCAAAAGGAATGATTCTGGCTGCCGGCCAGGGTACGCGTGTTCGTCCATTGACCAAGGACTGGCCGAAGCCGATGGTTCCCATCCTCGGCAAGCCGGTCATGGCTTACCTGATCGAACACCTGGTGCGTTACGGCATAACGGACATCATGGTGAACGTGGCTTACCACCACAAGAAAATCGAGGAATATTTCGGCGATGGCCGTCGCTGGGGCGCCAATATCGGCTATTCCTACGAAGGCATCTGCGATCATGGCGATATCCTGCCGAAGCCGAAGGGCTCGGCCGGTGGCATGAAGGCGATTCAGGATTTCAGCGGTTTCTTCGATGAGACGACGCTGGTGATCTGCGGCGATGCGATCATCGACTTGGATATCGGCGCCGCCTTGATCGAGCACCAGCGCAAGGGTGCCATGGCCAGCGTGGTGACGCTGGAAGTGCCGAACGATCAGGTTCAGAACTACGGCATCGTGGTTGCCGACGATGAGGGAAAGATCGAGTCTTTCCAGGAAAAACCGAAACCGGCGGATGCCAAATCGAATCTGGCGAGCACCGGCATCTATATTTTCGAGCCCCAGGTGCTGGATCTGGTGCCGTCGGGCGTCGAGTTCGACATCGGTAGCCAGTTGTTTCCGCTGATGGCGGAAAAGGGCATGCCCTTCTATGCGCAAAGCCGCTTTTTCAACTGGATCGACATCGGCCGGGTGACTGATTACTGGTCCGTGCTGCAGCGTGTGCTGCGCGGCGAAGTGGCCCAGATGGACATGCCGGGCAAGGAAGTCAAGCCGGGCATCTGGGTCGGGCCCAATGTGTCGATCAACTGGGACAGCGCAAAGATCGTCGGCCCGGTTTACATCGGCTCCAGCGCCAGGATCGAGGCAGGGTGTTCGGTCATCGGGCCGGCCTGGATCGGCCATGGTAGCCACCTGCGTCGCGGGGCCAAGGTGATTCGCAGCGTCCTGTTCGAATACACACGGATTGGCGAGGGCATGGAGTTCTCCGAGATGATCGTTTCACCGCGCTATTGTGTGGACCGCGCCGGGGAGACGACCTATGTTGGCGACGACCGTTGTCGGCTACGCTGGGGTGATGCCCGGGGTTGAGTTACATCGGGCGATCCCGTCGCATTTTCGCGTATCCTTGCCAAGCCGCCTGCGGGCGGCTTTTTGCTGAATCGGGAATTCGGGATCGGGATGCCATGTCTTTGAAAATAGCGCGGATTGGTTTGCGCAGTGCCGCCTGGCTGGCAATCCTGCTGACCGGCATTGCAGCACTGTTTGTGCTTGGCGCGCAGCCTATTGCCGTTGGCCTGTTTCCGCCACCCTACGACAAGCTGGCCCATCTGGTGGTGTTTGCGGCTTTTTTCGTTGCACTGGACCGCTCATTGGTCATGCCGATCTGGCTGGCCGCAGCGATTCCATTGTTGCTATCGGCTGCTGATGAGGTGCATCAGGTTTTCCTGCCGGGACGCCAGCCCGGTCTTGATGACTGGCTGGCGGGGCTGTGCGGCGTTTCGCTGGCGGTAATCTGGCGCGTGTTGCGCCGCTGAGTCGCTCGCTAGCCGAATTTGTAGCTGGGCTCGTGATTGCCGTTGTTGGCCAGTTCTTCGAGTTTGCCCACGGCCTGGGCGCGATTGCTCACGTTGATTTTCCGGAAAATACGCTGCAGATGGTTTTTGACTGTAAACGCGCTGATTTCCAGGATCATGCCAATTTCGATGTTGGTCTTGCCGCTGCGCACCCATTCGAGAATCTCGATCTCGCGCGTGCTCAGGCCCGATTTGATCAGCGAATTGATCAGATTGGGGGCGGCGACTTGTTCCGGTTCCTGGATCGGTAGCCCTTCCGTCTTGCGAACGGCAGCATCGACATGGGGTAACAGTAACTCGAAGAGCTTTCGTTCGTGCTCGGTGAAGCTATCGTCGCGTCTGAGCAGGATATACAGGTGATCCGACTTGAATCGGGTGTCGGGAATTGCATGGAATAAAATGTGTTTCATTTCATGTAATTCAGTCTCCAGAATTGATTCGTCGAAATTTCCATTCTTTTTGCTCGACAAGGAGGCCGATGTGACATGGCGTGAACCGGTGACCCAGCGCTGGTGTATCCCTTTCCGGAGTTCATGTACGGCCTCCCGTAGCGCTTTCGCATTCCGAATTCCGGGAATGGCAGAGATGATGTCGTAATGGTAGGCATCGCCACCGTTGGTGCCGCTGAAACAGATCAGCACGTCGTGCTGGATGGCCTCCTGGAAATCCCCCTGAAGCCACAACAGAAGCTGAAAATGGCTCTGGATCGACAGCGAGTTATGCATGATCCGGACAATTGTAGCTGGGTAAAATTTCGGCTGTATGAATGCCATGTGACTGATTTGTTTCCACGATTGGATGGCCAAATTATGAGTCTGGGCTATTTTTTGCCATGTCGACTATTTCACAGTTGATTCAATTGCTGCAATGCGGCAATTGCGTGCTATTGGTATACAATTCAGCCTGCTTAGGAAACCAAGAAGTGCTTGATTAATGCTATGAACATTTTGTCCTCCTCTCGCTTCGGTGGCGTTTCATCGAAACGCTCGTTTCTCGGAATGGAGCGCGTCGGCGGGGCACTGTTTCGCCTGTTCGAGTCGCTCGTCGACCCGGTTTCGGTACTGGTCACACTCTTTGCGTTGATGGTGTGGTTTCGTGACGAGGATTATGCGCAGTACGCCGTGCTGGGTGTGCTGGTTTTCTCGCTGACATTTCCGGGCAAGAGCCTGATCCAGGAGACCGTCCGCGGCAGTATTCGCGAGGTGTTTCTCAGCTGGTTCGGCATCGCTGCGCTGCTGGTCTTTTTTGGACTGGCGACAGGGCTGTACAAGAATTTTCCGGAAGAAGTCATTTTCAACTGGCTGTGGATGGCTCCTGCTGCACAGCTGGGCGGTCATTTCATTTTCCGCTGGACGATGCCGGCGGTGCTCGCCGCCAATGGATTCCCCAAGCGCGCCGTGGTGGTGGGCTGCAACGATCTGGGCCGTCACCTGGCTTCGGAAATTGACGCGCACCCGATGCAGGGTATCAAGCTGAATGGCTACTTCGACGACCGGGACATCGAGCGCCTGGACATGGGCAACAGCCGCCTGATCGGGCGTTTTTCCGATGTCGCGGAGTACGTCAAGGCCAACAAGATCGACCTCATTTACCTGGCTTTGCCGATGGCAACGCAGCCGCGGATTCTTGCCTTGCTGGAATCCTTGAACGACACGACGGCATCGGTGTATTTCGTGCCGGATATCTTCGTGACCGACCTGATTCAGGCGCGCATGGATGCGGTCGGCAAGATGCCGGTGGTTGCCGTCTGCGACACGCCGTTCTCCGGTTTGAACGGGATCGTCAAGCGCTTCAGCGATATCGTGCTGTCCTTGCTGATCCTTATCCTGATTTCGCCGATCCTGCTCGTGGTGGCCTGCCTGGTCAAGCTGAGCTCGCCGGGGCCGATCATCTTCAAGCAGCGCCGCTATGGCCTGGATGGCGAGGAGATCATGGTTTACAAGTTCCGTTCGATGACCGTGTGCGAGGACGGACCGAATGTGGCGCAGGCGCGCAAGGGCGATGCCCGGGTCACGCGCATTGGCGGCATTCTCCGCAAGACCTCGCTCGACGAGTTGCCGCAGTTCGTCAATGTGCTGCAGGGGCGCATGAGCATCGTTGGTCCGCGTCCGCATGCCGTTGCACACAACGAGATGTATCGCAAGCTGATCAAGGGCTACATGGTTCGCCACAAGGTCAAGCCGGGCATTACAGGCTGGGCGCAAGTGAACGGCTATCGCGGCGAAACCGAGACGCTCGACAAGATGCAGGCCCGTATCGACTACGATCTGGAATATCTGCGCAACTGGTCCCTGCAACTCGACATCTACATCATTGTTCGCACTGTCCTGCTGGTTTTCAAGGACGCGAGTGCCTACTGAATCGGGCAATTCATGTTTCCGGGTGCGATGAATCCTCGTTGGGCATCATACAACTTGCCATGAGAACCGTTCATGGATATGAGGCTTGGCTTGATGTACTTGATCTGAAGCTCATCGTTCGTAATGGTGCTGTCGTATCAATGTTTGGTACCGGAATGGTAATTCCGTTAGCGGCGTGTGGAAGCGAAGCCGAGGTAATTCATTGGGCGGTCAAACTCGCCTACTCCTACGATGCGACCAACCTACATCTTCCAATCAAATATCTGACTGAGCGCTTTGTTCGTTTGGTGGTTAAGTCTTCATTCTCAGTGTGCAACGAAGAAGAGCTTGCCCAAAAAGCAAATGCCGCCGTTGAAAACCGGCGTGAAATTTGGTTACCCCCCGGAACATGAGAACCGAACCAATTCAAGGCAGAGTAATGCCCAACAATCCGCTCCAGCCGACCGTCAAAAAGCTACGCTTTTTGCCGTCTGCTGAGCTAGCACGGTGCGCGACGCTGGTCGTGCTGGGCCTGCTCCTGCCGGCGCTGGGCCAGGCAGTTGAGGCGACTGCCCGTCGGGAAGCGCAACGCGTTCAGCTGAAACTGGACAAGCGTCCGGTGGCGCCGAGTCCGTTTCGTCTGGAAATCCAGCGTTCCGATTACCGCTTGAATACCGGGACGGTCAGTGAGTCCGTGGCGAGCCACAAGAAGGGTTCGTCGCTGTCGGCCATGATTGATCGTCACGCCAACGAAAAGGGGCTCGATCCCGCGCTCGTCCATGCGGTGATTCGTGCCGAGTCGGCCTATCGGCCGGATGCGGTGTCGCCGAAGGGCGCCATCGGCCTCATGCAGGTGATGCCGGAAACCGGTCGTCGCTTCGGTGTGAATGACCTGGATGTGCCGGAACGCAATGTCATGGCCGGAACGACCTATCTCCGCCATCTGCTCGACCGTTTCGACAACGTGCCGCTCGCGCTGGCCGCGTACAACGCGGGCGAGGGGGCGGTGACCCGCTATGGCAACAAGATCCCGCCCTATCCGGAAACCCAGGGTTACGTGCAGGGTATTCTCCGCAACTACCGCAAGGATCTCGGCAACGACGCACTGCCGCGCGTGTACGCCGACGGGATGCGCTTGGCGTCGGACGATCTGGCGCCGTATCGGCTCGTCAATACCGTGCGCTATTGATTGGCTCGGTCCGCGGATATCCGCTTGAATTCGGGCTTTGCCCATGAATTGCCGGCCGGCTCTCTTATAATGTCCGTCCTTCGTATCCCGTGAATGGCAATCAGGTTCCGGCTTTCGTTTCTGGCATGGCTTTGCCCGGGCGAAACGCCGAACAGCGCAGGCAATGAATTCCGATCCTTATGAAATTCTGGGCGTTTCGCACGATGCAACGCCCGCTGAACTGAAGCGGGCCTACCGGCGCCTCGCCATGCGCTGGCATCCGGATCGGAATGATCATCCGCATGCCACGGAGCGTTTCAAGGAAATCAGTGCTGCCTACGACTTGTTGACCTCGGATGAAGAAGATGAGGAAGACATGCCTCCGGATGAGGCAGCGAATTCCGAAGCGGAGCAAGGTCTCGCCAAAGCCGGTGATATCCGGCTCAATCTCGAACTCGGTCTCGACGAGGCGGCCGCTGGTTGCCGCAAGACCGTTCATTACGTTCGCAGCAAGGCTTGCTCGACCTGCGAGGGTAGCGGTGAATACGGCATGGCGAGGACGCGTTTCTGCAGCGCCTGCCATGGCAGCGGTCGGGTGCATGACGCGAAACGCAATCTGGTTCGTTGCGAAGACTGCGCTGGTCGCGGCCTGTTTACCGAGCGCATTTGTCCGGATTGTGGCGGTAGCGGGCGGGACCAGGCGGATGTCAGCCTCGAAATCCGCGTGCCGCATGGCATGTTGCCCGGCGATGAGTTGCGTCTGGCCGGGCAGGGCGAGCCGGGCAACGATGAACTGCAGCCCGGTGATCTGTTCCTGACCGTGGTGCTTCGCTCACATCCGCTGTTTCAGCTGCAGGGACGCGACCTGCATTTCCGGATGCCGGTCAGCGCGCTGGCCATGATGGCGGGCGGGGATATCGAATTGCCTTCCCTGGCCGGCGTGATTTCCCACACGCTGGAGGCCGGTCCGGCCGAGGGCCGCCATTTGCGCGTGCCGGGCAAGGGTTATCCGGGGCGCGGCAAGAATGCGGCGGGGGACCTCGTGGTCGATCTGATTCCGGTGTTTCCGCGCAAGCTCAACGCGCGGCAGCGCAAGTTGCTATTGCAGGCCAATGCCGCGCTGCTTGATGACGCGGCCGAGTCCTTGCCGGAGATCGCCGCCTGGAAGACGGCGCACGGCGTCGATTAAACGGCCCGTTCAGGGCTGCGGATGCGATTTGAAATTGAAGCGTTTTTCGGCGTTGACCGTGAGAATCGTCTGGATCGGACGGTTTTGCCAGTGGATGTCGCCGGCAGACGTTTCCATGAGCCTGGCCAGTGCCTCGTCGCTGGCGGCTTGACCGTCCGCGCCATGGCATTCGGCGAAAAATCGGGTCAGGTCGCGGTCATCTAGGACGCCGATGCCGAGGCTTGTTTCGAGCAGGATGCTGCCTTCTTCATCGAGGAAAAAGGCCTTGATGTCGCCGGCCGGTTCGCCGGTGTGGCTGACGAAGGCGTCGCCTTCGCGGCGAAAGACCCACGGGGTGTAGGCCAGGGTCACGAAAACCCGTTGCGGGCCGTTTTGCACGAACCAGCAGCCTGACTCGTCCGAACCATACTGCCGGTTCATGAACTCGATCAGGCCGCGGTGCGTGACGCGTTCTCCCTGCAATCGCCAGTCGCCCCGCCGGTCAAGCGACAACCAGTCGTAACAGGCGGGGACGTTGGGCCATTTGGCGATGGCAGAGAGATCGACAGGCATTGCGAGAAGGGCTACGGCAGGGAAAGGGGAGCCCGATCTTACGCCCGATCAGGCAGCGAAGCCATGGCGCTGACAATTCGGGATGCTTATCAACAAATCGCCCCGCCAGCGTTGCCGCGGGCGGGGCGATTTTGGCCTGCGTCGGGAAAACCCGGCGCGATCCGGCTCCTTTAGTCGCTATAGGCTTCCATCGGCGGGCAGGCGCAGTTCAGGTTGCGGTCGCCGTACACATCGTCGATGCGATTGACGCTCGGCCAAAACTTGTTGGCGGCCACCCAGGGCAGCGGGAAGACGGCTTGCTGGCGGCTGTACGGGTGCGTCCATTCGCCATCGATGACGTCCGCCTGCGAATGCGGGGCATTCTTGAGCGGATTGTTGTCGGCCGACCACACACCGTTTTCGATCTGGCGGATTTCCTCGCGGATGGCGATCATCGCGCCGATGAAGCGGTCCAGTTCGGCCTTCGATTCGGATTCGGTCGGCTCGACCATGATCGTGCCGGCGACCGGGAAGGACACCGTCGGCGCATGGAAGCCGTAGTCCATCAGGCGCTTGGCGATGTCGATTTCGGCGATGCCGGTGGCGGCCTTGATCGGGCGGATGTCGAGAATGCACTCGTGTGCTACGCGACCGTTCTTGCCGACGTAGAGCACCGGGTAGTGCGCGTTGAGCTGCTTGGCGACGTAGTTGGCGTTCAGGATGGCGAACTGCGTGGCCTTCTTGACGCCGGCGCCTCCCAGCATGGCGAGGTACATCCAGGAGATGGTCAGGATCGAGGCCGAACCGAACGGGGCGGCGGAAACTGCACCCTGGCCGGCATTGACGCGATCGGCCGCGCCGGTTGCCGCCACTGCGTGGTCAGCCATGAACGGCGCGAGATGGGCCTTGAGGCCGATCGGGCCCATGCCCGGTCCGCCGCCGCCGTGCGGGATGGCGAAGGTCTTGTGCAGGTTCATGTGGCTGACGTCGGCACCAATGAAGCCGGGTGAGGTCAGGCCGACCTGGGCGTTGAGGTTGGCGCCGTCCATGTACACCTGGCCGCCGTTGGCATGGACGATGGCGCAGATCTCGCGGACCGCTTCCTCGAACACGCCGTGCGTCGACGGATAGGTGATCATCAGGCAGGCCAGGTCGTCCTTGTGCTCTTCGGCCTTGGCCTTGAGGTCGGCGACATCCACGTTGCCGTTCTCGTCGCAATCGACGACGACGACCTTCATGTTGGCCATCTGGGCCGTGGCCGGGTTGGTGCCGTGCGCCGATTTCGGGATCAGACAGATGTTGCGATGGCTGTCGCCGCGGCTGGCGTGGTAGCGGGCGATGGCGACGAGGCCGGCGTATTCGCCCTGGGCGCCGGAGTTCGGCTGCATGCAGATGGCGTCGAAGCCAGTGACGGTCTTCAGCCAGTCGGTCAGGCTGGCGATCATTTCCAGGTAGCCGACGGCCTGCTCGCGCGGCGCGAAGGGATGCAGGCCACCGAATTCCGGCCAGGTGACCGGAATCATCTCGCTGGTCGCGTTGAGCTTCATGGTGCAGGAGCCAAGCGAGATCATCGAGTGATCGAGCGCGAGATCCTTGTTCTGCAGCGACTTGAGGTAGCGCAGCATTTCGTGTTCGGTGTGGTGCGTGTTGAACACGGGGTGCTGGAGCACGGCGTCGCTGCGCAGCAGGCTGGCCGGCAGCCAGGTGTCGGTAGCAGCCACCTGGGCGTCGATGGCGTCGACGTCGAGCGTGGTCTGGGCGATCAGCTTGAACAGCGTGGCCACGTCGTGGCGGGTGGTTGTTTCGTCGAGCGAAATGCCGAGCACGCCGGCGGCGACGCGGCGCAGGTTGTAACCGGCGGCGAGCGCATCAACATAGACCGTTTCGGCACGGGCGCCGAGGTCGAGGTGCAGGGTGTCATAGAACTGGCCGCTCATTGGCGTCACGCCGGCACGCTTCAGGCCTTCGGCCAGAATGGCGGTCAGGCGATGGATGCGGCTGGCGATGGCCTTGAGGCCTTCGGCGCCGTGATAGACGGCGTACATGCCGGCCATGTTGGCGAGCAGGACCTGCGAGGTGCAGATGTTGGAATTGGCCTTCTCGCGGCGGATGTGCTGTTCGCGGGTCTGCAGGGTCATGCGGTAGGCGGTCTTGCCGCGCGCATCCTTGGAGACGCCGATGATGCGGCCCGGCATGGAGCGGACGAAGGCTTCGCGGGTGGCGAAGAAGGCGGCGTGCGGACCGCCGAAGCCCATCGGAATGCCGAAGCGCTGGCTGGAACCGAGGGCGATGTCGGCGCCCATGGCGCCCGGCGACTTGAGCAGGACGAGGGCCATGAGGTCGGAAGCGACGGCGACGGTGGTGCCGTGCGCCTTGAAGCCGGCGATCAGTTCGCTCAGGTCGCGGACTTCGCCGTTGTCACCCGGATACTGGAGCAGGACGCCGAAGAATTCGCCGTCCTTGTGCTCGTCGATGTTGCCAATGACCAGTTCGAAGCCGAAGTAGCCGGCGCGGGTCTTGACGACGTCGATGGTCTGCGGGAAACAGTTGGCGTCGACCAGGAAACGGTTCGATTTGGATTTCGAGACGCGGCGGGCCATGGTCATGGCTTCGGCCGCGGCGGTGGCTTCGTCGAGCAGCGAGGCGTTGGCGATTTCCAGGCCGGTCAGGTCGACGACCATCTGCTGGAAATTCATGAGCGCTTCGAGGCGGCCCTGGGCGATTTCGGCCTGGTAGGGCGTGTAGGCGGTGTACCAGCCCGGGTTTTCCATGACGTTGCGCAGGATGACCTTGGGCGTCAGGGTGTCGTAGTAGCCCATGCCGATGCAGGACTTGTTGATGACGTTCTTGCTGGCCATGGCCTTGAGGTCGGCTAGTGCTTCGTGTTCGCGGCGCGGTGCGGGCAGCGGCAGGTCGGCCGGCAGGCGGATGGCGGCGGGGACAGTCTGGTCGATCAGTTGTTCGAGGCTGGCGGCGCCGATGGCGGCCAGCATCTCGGTCGTTTCGGCGGCGCAGGGGCCGATGTGGCGGCCGATGAACTCGTCGTGCTGTTCAAGCGCGCCCAGGGGCAGGGAGGAAGGAGTGCTCATGTCGGAATCGTTCTCGCATGGGCAAAACCCGGTCTTTGACGGTCAACCGGAAATTTTGCCCAAAATTGAAATGGGCTACAGGCGGGATCAGGCAGCGTCGGCAACGGCCTGGTAGGCGGCGGCGTCGAGCAGCTTGTCGAGGTCGGCGGCGTTGTCCGGCTTGATCTTGAACAGCCAGGCGGCGTAGGCGTCGGCATTGACCGATTCCGGCGCGTCGGCGGCAGCCTGGTTCACTTCGACGACTTCGCCGGCGATCGGGGCGTAAACGTCAGCCGCAGCCTTGACCGATTCAACGACGGCGATTTCCTTCTCTGCATCGAAATGGGCGCCGACTTCCGGCAGCTCGACGAACACGAGGTCGCCGAGGGCTTCCTGGGCGTGGTCGGTGATGCCGATGGTGACGGTGCCGTCAGCATTGAGCTGGGCCCATTCGTGGGAAGACGCGTACTTGAGATTGGCGGGAACGTTGGACATGGTTTTCTCCTGGATGGGCGAATTTATTGAAAAATGTTTACTGAACTGCTTTGCCGTTGCGGGCGAATACGGGTTTGGTGACCTTGGCCTTGAGCGCCTTGCCACGGATATCGACGCTGACTTCATCGCCGACCTGAACGCCAAGCGGCAGGCGGGCGAGGGCGATGGACTGCTGGAGCGTCGGCGAGAAGGAGCCGGAGGTGATTTCACCGTCGCCCTGCGCCGTCATGACCTTCTGATGGCCGCGCAGCACGCCCTTGTCGAGCAGGATGAGGCCGAGGAACTGCTTCTGCTGGCCGTTGGCGACCAGGGCGGCCTTGCCGACGAAATCGCGCTCGGTGTTCAGCGAAACCGTCCAGGCCAGACCGGCATCGAGCGGCGAAACCGTCTCGTCCATGTCCTGACCGTAAAGATTCATCCCGGCTTCCAGGCGCAGCGTGTCGCGGGCACCCAGGCCGCAAGGCGCGACGCCGGTGGCATTGAGCTTGTTCCACAGCGCTTCGGCTTCACCGGCCGGCAGCATGATTTCGTAGCCGTCTTCACCTGTGTAGCCGGTGCTGGCGATGAAATACTGATCGACTTCAGCGGCAAAGAAGGGCTTCAGGTCGGCAATCGCAGCCTTGGCCTGGGGCAGCACTTCCCAGACCTTGGCGCGGGCGTTCGGGCCCTGCACGGCGATGATGCCAAGGTTGTTGGCGCCATCACGGCGCTGGGTGATGGTCACGTCGAGCTTCCATTCGGCGACCTTGGCCTGCATCCAGGCCAGATCCTTCTCGGCCGTGCCGGCATTGACCACGATGCGGAAGCGCGTGTCGGTCAGGAAATAAATGATCAGGTCGTCGATGACGCCACCGGCGTCGTTGAGCATCGCGGCGTAAAGCGCCTTGCCGGAAACCTTGAGCTTGGCGACATCGTTGGCGACGAGGCGGGAAAGGAAAGTACGACAATCGGCGCCGACGACATCGACCGGGCACATGTGCGAGACATCGAACATGCCGCAGTTGTTGCGGACCGCGTTGTGTTCCTCGATCTGCGAGCCGTAATTGACCGGCATGTCCCAGCCACCGAAATCGACCATGCGGGCATTCATAGCGCGATGGGCTGCGTTCAAAACCGTTTTCTTCAGCATATCAATCCTTTAAAGGCGCTTTTGAACGCCAGTTCTAGAAACGGAAAAGGGGTGAAACGAAAGAACGAATCTTGCGTTTCACCCCTCTGTCCTCGATACCTGAGAGATTTGCCCCATCGGTGGGCGCTGTTAACGCCGCTCTCCAGAGTTTCGGTTGGCCCGCTTTGCACTGAATCCAATACTTTGTCGACTGCGCCTTGCCGTGCTAATCGCACTGTCTTCGGCTTGTCTTCGTGTCTTGAATTCACTGCAAAACGGGCTGAGCCCGGATCCATGGTCCTTTTGCCTGAGCGTTTTCGGGTGAAATTGCGCCTTCGGCGGCAGACGGGTCTGCACTCTCCCACGGAACGGGTGGCACTATAACGGGATGCGGCGGTCTGATCAACCTGCTGCACCGCACAAGGGGCTCGGGTCGTGGCCCCGATCATGCTAAACTCTTCGTTTGCCTTCAATTGCTTACCCGTGACACCAGCCAATTTCGATTTCCACTGCCATTCCATCGTTTCCGACGGCATGCTCTCGCCAAAGACCGTGGCGACGCGCGCGGCGGCCAATGGCGTCGATCTCTGGGCGCTGACCGATCACGACGATCTCGGCGGCCTTGACGAGGCGGGTGCGACGGCGAAAGAGGCCGGTATGGGCTTTGTCACCGGTGTCGAGATTTCCATCGAGTGGCGCAGCGTTCCGATCCATATCGTCGGACTCGGCTTCGATGCGGCCAATCATGCCTTGCGCAACGGCCTCGACGAATTGCGGGTGGGTCGTATCGAGCGGGCCAGACGGATGGGCGATGCGCTGGAAGCCATCGGCATCCCCGGCGTCTATGAAGGCGCGCTCTGCTTCGTGACCAACCCGAGCCTGATTTCCCGTGCCCATTTTGCGCGCTACCTCGTGTCCATCGGGATTGCCCGCGACCTGCCGGGCGTCTTCCAGCATTACCTGACGCCGGGCAAGCCGGGCTATGTCGATCATCGCTGGGCAACGCTGGCTGAGGCCGTCGGCTGGATCAAGGGGGCGGGCGGTGTGGCCGTCGTCGCCCATCCCGGTCGCTACAAGATGTCGGGTGCCGACATGCGCCGTTTCCTCGACGATTTCAAGGATCTCGGTGGCCAGGGCATCGAAGTGACCTGTGGCAGTCATTCGCCCGATCACATCATGCATTTTGCCCGTCTGGCGCGGCATTACGAATTCCACGCCTCGCGCGGCTCCGATTTCCATGGTCCGGCCGAAAGCTACGTCGATCTCGGCAAGCTCCCGCCCCTGCCGGAAGACCTGAAGCCGGTCTGGCGTCTGGTGGTCTGAACATGGCACGCGTCGTCAACATTCATCCGGAATCGCCGCAGCAACGTCTGCTCGCCCAGGCGGCCGACTTCATCCGCAAAGGCGCCATCGTCGCCCTGCCCACCGATTCCTGCTACGCCCTTGGCTGCCATCTCGGCGACAAGGAAGCGCTCGATCGCATCCGCCTGATCCGCCAGATGGACGAGCGTCATCACCTCACGCTGATGGTCCGCGACCTGTCCGAGATCGCCCATTTCGCGCGGGTCGACAACGCCCAGTATCGTCTCCTCAAGGCGGCGACGCCGGGCAGCTACACCTTTATTCTCGAAGGCTCCAAGGAGCTGCCGCGCCGGGTCATGCACCCCAAGCGCAAGACCATCGGCCTGCGCGTTCCGGATCACCCGGTGGCGCTTGCACTGCTTGAAGAGCTGAACGAGCCGCTGCTCACCACGACGCTGCAATTGCCCGGCGACGAGCAACCCTTGACCGAAGGCTGGGAAATCCAGGATCGCCTGGACGACCAGTTGGAACTCATCCTCGATGCCGGCGCCTGCGGGACCGAACCGACGACGGTCATCGACCTGACCGGCGCCGCACCGGAACTGATCCGGGCCGGTCGCGGTCCGCTTGAGCTCTTCGGGCTAAGTTGAGCATGCTGGATATCAACGCCATCGTTCAGGCCATCGCCATTCTGGCCTTGCCGCTGGTGTTCGCGATCACGCTGCACGAGGCTGCGCACGGCTATGCTGCCCGGCACTTTGGCGACAATACGGCCTGGGTGGCCGGGCGGATCAGCCTGAATCCGTTGCGTCACATCGATCTGGTCGGCACCATCCTGATTCCCCTCGGCATCCTGCTTTTTTCCGGTGGCAATTTCCTGTTCGGCTATGCCAAGCCGGTGCCCGTCAATTTTGGCAATTTGCGCCACCCGAAGAAGGACATGTTCTGGGTGGCCGCTGCCGGCCCTGGTGCCAATCTCTTCATGGCCTTTGCCTGGGCTTTGGCCTTCAAGTTGTCCTGGCTGTTGCCGCAGTTTTTCAGCACGCCGCTGGCGCGCATGGCCGAGATGGGCATCCAGATCAATTGCGTGCTCATGGTGCTCAATCTGCTGCCCCTGCCGCCGCTGGATGGGGGGCGCATCGCTGTCAGCCTGCTGCCGAATCACCTGGCCTGGAAATTCGCCCAGATTGAACCCTGGGGCTTCCCGATTTTGCTGGTGCTGTTGTTCACCGGTATCCTCAGCACTGTCATGGACCCGCTGGTCAGCCTGTCGGTGTGGTTAGTCACCGTTATTTTTGGTCTCTATTAGAAAAATATGTACGCAGAACGTGTTCTCTCCGGCATGCGCCCGACCGGGTCGCTGCATCTTGGTCATTATCACGGTGTTCTCAAAAACTGGATCGAACTCCAGCACGAGTATCCCTGCCTGTTCTTCGTGGCCGACTGGCATGCGCTGACCACGAATTACGACAACCCGCAGGGCATCGAAAAGGCCTCGATGGACATGGTGGTCGACTGGCTGGCTGCTGGTGTTGATCCCAACCAGGCCACGTTGTTTGTGCAGTCCAAGGTGCCCGAGCACGCCGAACTGCACCTGCTGATGTCGATGATGACGCCGCTCAGCTGGCTGGAGCGCGTACCGACCTACAAGGACCAGCAGGAAAAGATGGCCGGCAAGGATCTGACGACCTACGGCTTCCTAGGCTATCCGCTGCTGATGAGCGCCGACATCCTGATTTATCGCGCCGACAAGGTGCCGGTTGGCGAGGACCAGATTCCGCACGTCGAATTCACCCGCGAACTGGCCCGTCGTTTCAACCACATGTACGGCCGCGAACCGGGTTTCGAGGACAAGGCGCGCGAAGCCGTCAAGAAACTGGGCAGCAAGAAGGCGCGTCTCTACGAAGAGATGCGCACCCGCTTCCAGCAGAATGGCGACCGCGAAGCCATCGAGCAGGCCAAGGCCGTGCTTGACGAGGTCCAGCACCTGTCGATGGCCGACCGTGAGCGCTTGTTCGGCTACCTGGAAGGTACCGGCAAGATGATCCTGGTCGAGCCGGGCTACCTGCTGACTGAAGCCTCCAAGATGCCGGGGCTGGATGGCCAGAAGATGTCCAAGTCGTACAACAACACGATCACCATGCGCGAATCCGAGGAATCGGTGACCAAGAAGGTGCGCAGCATGCCGACTGATCCGGCGCGCGTGCGCCGTACCGATCCGGGCGACCCGGCCAAGTGCCCGGTCTGGCAGTTGCACCAGGTTTATTCCAACGATGGCTGCAAGGAGTGGGTGCAGCAGGGCTGCCGCACGGCCGGTATCGGTTGCATCGAGTGCAAGCAGCCGGTCATCGACGCCATCCTCAAGGAACAGGCGCCGATGCGTGAGCGGGCGCAGGTCTATCTGGACGATCCGACGCTGGTCAAGAACATCATTGCCGACGGTTGCGAAAAGGCCCGTGAATACGCCCGCGAGACCATGCGCGACGTGCGCGAGGCCATGGGGCTGGAATACCACTGATGTTTGATACGGACTGGGAAACGTTGATCTGGATCGGCATCGGCTTCGGTGGCCAGGCGCTGTTCATGATGCGCTTCGTCATCCAGTGGTGGAGTAGCGAAAAGGCCAAGATGGTCGTGATACCCGTCTCCTTCTGGTATTTCAGCCTGGCCGGCGGGATCGTGCTGACCATCTACGCCATCCATCGCAAGGACCCGGTCTTCATCTTCGGGCAGGCACTCAGCCTGGTCATCTACGTCCGCAACCTGCATCTGCATTACAAGGGCAAGGGCCGCGCCGCGGCCTCCTGAGCGCATGAGCGACGTCCTCGAGGCACCTCCGGTGGGCGAAGTCGAGCCGGTGGCCCGCGTTTACGGGCAGCCGCTGGAGCAGATGCCGCTCGACCTGTACATTCCGCCCGATGCGCTGGCGGTCATGCTCGATGCCTTCGAAGGGCCGCTCGATCTGCTGCTGTACATGATTCGTCGCGCCAATATCGACATCCTCGATATCCCGATGGCGCCGCTGACCCGGCAGTATCTCGATTACGTCGAGGCGATGCGGGCGAGCAATCTGGAACTCGCGGCAGACTACCTCGTGATGGCGGCGATGCTCATCGAGATCAAGTCGCGCATGCTGCTGCCGCGGCCCAAGCTCGGGGAGGGCGAGGATGCCGAGGACCCGCGCGCCGAGCTGGTTCGCCGCCTGATGGAATACGAGCAGATGAAGCTCGCCGGTCAGAAGCTCAACGAAATGCCGCAGGCCGACCGCGAGTTTTTCTGGGTCGAGACGCTGGTCGAGAAGTCGTTGTACGTTCGCCATCCCGAGGTATCGGTAGCGGACCTCAAGGAAGCCTGGGTGTCCGTGGTCCGTCAGGCGAACCTGAAAAGGCATCACAAGATCGGGCGCGAGGAACTTTCCGTGCGCGAGCACATGGGCATCATCCTGCGCGCCCTGCAGGCCAAGGAGGGCTTTGTCCAGTTCGAGCATCTGTTCGATCCGGAGATGGGCGTGCCGGGGCTGGTTGTCCATTTCATTGCCATGCTTGAGCTGGGTCGCGAAAAACTGATCGAGATTACCCAGACTGAAGCTTTTCAACCCATTTACGTCAGAGTGCATCAAGGTGGAACCGAGTCAGGTCAAGAGGGTGCTTGAAGCCGCGTTGCTCGCCGCACGCGAGCCGATGGCGCCGAGCGACATGAAGAAAATGTTCGACGAGGATGTGTCGACCGATACCTTGCGCAAGCTGCTCGATCAGCTGCGCGAGGAGTGGGCCGAGCGTCCTGTCGAGTTGATTCAGCTCGCCTCCGGCTGGCGTTTCCGGACGCGCGCCGAATACCTGCCCTACCTGGAACGCCTCAACCCGGAACGGCCACCCAAGTATTCGCGTGCCGTGCTGGAAACCCTGGCCATCATTGCCTATCGCCAGCCGGTGACGCGCGGCGATATCGAGGAAATCCGCGGCGTTGCGGTCAACGCCAATGTCGTCAAGACACTCGAAGAACGTGGCTGGATCGACGTCGTCGGCCACCGCGAAACGCCGGGACGGCCGGCCCTGTTTGCCACCACCAAGCAATTTCTCGATGATCTGGGATTGCGGAGCGTCAGCGAATTGCCGCCGCTTGAACAAATCGCCCAGACACTGGAGCTGAACCATGAAAACCAATAAACGCACGCCAACCCGTTCCGCCGCCAAGCCGGGCGGATTTCAAAAACGGCCGGAAATTCCGGTTGACCGTGGGAATCCGGCGCCGCGCGGCCGCGCCCCACGCCAGGCTCGTGAAGAGGCCCCCGAAGTCGACGAGGTTGTCGAGGCGCCCAAGCCGCGTCGGCGCCAGGCCCTTCCCGCCACCGGTCGGGCCAGTCGCGGCAACATCGCGCGGAATGGCAAGGCGGTTGTCGATGCCAAGCCGGAACGCTTGCAAAAGATTTTGGCCCAGGCCGGCGTCGGTTCGCGTCGTGAAATGGAAGAGTGGATTTCCGCCGGCAAGGTCACCGTCAACGGTGTGGTTGCCACCATCGGCCAATCCGTCGTGCCAAGCGACAAGGTCAAGATCGGTGGCCGGCTGATCAATATCCGCTTTACCGGCAGCACCCGTCCGCCCCGTGTCCTGATGTATCACAAGCCGGAAGGCGAAATTGTCTCGCGCGACGATCCGGATGGCCGCCCGTCGGTGTTTGCGGCGCTGCCGCGCATGCGCGGTGGGCGCTGGATCAATGTCGGCCGCCTCGACTTCAATACCTCTGGTTTGCTGATATTCACGACCTCGGGCGACCTGGCCAACAAGCTCATGCACCCCAGTTCGCAACTGGTTCGCGAGTACGCGGTTCGCGTCCTTGGCGAATTGACGATGGAAGCGCAGCAACAGTTGCTGAACGGAGTCGAACTGGAAGACGGCATGGCCAATTTCGGCTCCCTGCAGGATGGCGGCGGGGAAGGGGCCAACCATTGGTATCGCGTCACCATCTTCGAGGGGCGCAACCGCGAGGTGCGTCGCATGTTCGAGGCCGTCGGCTGTACGGTCAGCCGCCTCATTCGCGTCCGTTACGGGCCGTTTGTCCTGCCGCCGCAATTGAAACGCGGCATGGCGAGGGAATTGAAAGACCCGGAAATCAAAATGTTGCTTCGCGAGCTCGAAAACAGTGCGCCAGCCCCCCGAAGGGGCTCTGGTAGCGCGTAAATCAATTTACGGAGGGGAATAAATCCGTTATAATTCACGGGTTTGTTCCTCCTGTCGTTTTTGGGCAGGGCATCTTTTTCATGAGGTGGGCGTTTCGCCCATTTTTTATTTGTGGCTATGGATTTAAACACGCTGCTGGAAACGACGGTTGTCGGCCTTGGGTATGAGCTCGTTGATGTCGAGATGTCGCCACGTGGCCGGACGATTCGTGTCTTCATCGATGCGCCGGGACGGGATACGGGTATCGATGTCGAGGACTGCGCCAAGGTCTCCAATCAACTGACCCGTGTTTTCGAAGTCGAGAATGTCGATTTCGATCGCCTGGAAGTGTCGTCGCCCGGGCTCGATCGTGTGGTCAAGAAGGCCGAGGATTTCGAGCGCTTTGCCGGGCAGGATATCCAGATCAAGCTGCGTATCCCGCATGGTGGTCGTCGCAATTTCCAGGGCGAGCTGCTGGGCTGCAAGGATGGCAAGGTTGGCCTTCGCCTCGAAAAAGATGATGTGGAGCTGGAATTCAATAATATCGAGAAGGCACGTTTGGTGCCTCGTTTCGACTGAAGGACTAGGAGGTTTTAGCCCATGAGCCGTGAAATATTGCTGCTGGTTGATGCACTCGCCCGCGAAAAAAATGTCGCCAAGGAAATCGTTTTTGGCGCGCTGGAGCAGGCCCTTGCGTCGGCCACCAAGAAGCGTATCCATGACGAGGCCGATGTCCGCGTCTCGATCGACCGCAACTCGGGTGGCTATGAGTCCTTCCGTCGCTGGCAGGTTGTGCCGGACAACGAGTACGTCAACGAATTCCTGCAGATTCCGCTTTCCGAAGCCCAGAAGGACGATCCTGAAATCGAGTCCGGCGATACGCTGGAAGAAGGCCTTGAGCCGATCGACTTCGGCCGCATCGGCGCCCAGGCCGCCAAGCAGGTCATCCTGCAGAAGATTCGCGATGCCGAGCGCGAGCAGATCCTGTCTGATTTTCTGGATCGCAAGGAGCATGTCGTTTCCGGTACCATCAAGCGCATGGAACGTGGCAACGCCATCGTCGAGGCGGGCAAGATCGAAGCCCTGCTGCCGCGCGACCAGATGATCCCCAAGGAAAACCTGCGCATCGGCGACCGCATTCGTGCCTATTTGCTGCGCATCGACCGCAATGCGCGTGGTCCGCAGATCATCCTGTCCCGTACTGCACCGGAATTTGTCATTCGCCTGTTCGACATGGAAGTCCCGGAAATTGCCGATGGCCTCATGGAATTGAAGGCCTGTGCCCGCGACCCCGGTCTGCGCGCCAAGATCGCCGTCAAGTCCAATGATCCGCGCGTCGATCCGATCGGTACCTGCGTCGGTCTGCGTGGTTCCCGCGTCACCGCCGTGCGCAACGAAATCGGTGGCGAGAATATCGACATCGTGCTGTGGTCGGCCGATCCGGCCCAGTTTGTCATCGGCGCCCTGTCGCCGGCCGAAGTGTCTTCCATCGTCGTCGACGAAGAGAAGCATGCCATGGACGTGGTGGTCGATGAAGACAACCTGGCCATTGCCATCGGTCGCAACGGCCAGAACGTTCGCCTGGCTTCCGAATTGACCGGCTGGACCATCAACCTGATGACCCAGGATGAATCGGCAAAGAAGTCCGAAGCAGAATATGCCGTGACCCGCGTCACCTTCATGGAGAAGCTGGACATCGATGAAGAGTTGGCCGATCTGCTGATCGAAGAAGGTTTCTCGTCGCTCGAAGAAGTGGCCTACGTACCGCTCGCCGAAATGCTGGAAATCGATGGTCTGGACGAAGGGATCGTCAACGAACTGCGCAACCGCGCCCGCAATGTCCTGCTGACCGAGGCGATTGCGACCGAAGAAAAGCTGGAAAGCGTATCCGAGGACCTCATGGGTCTCGAGGGTATGAGCAAGGAATTGGCTGCAAAACTGGCCGAACACGACGTCAAGACCCGCGACGATCTCGCGGAACTGGCGGTAGATGAATTGACGGAAATGACCGGCATCGACGACGAGCGTGCCAAGGAACTCATTCTGAAGGCACGGGCTCACTGGTTCGAGTGAGCGGGAGGTAGCAAAGTATGTCCGCAACAACAGTTTCACAATTTGCCGTTGAACTCAAAATGCCGGTTTCGGCCCTGCTCGAGCAATTGAGCAAGGCCGGCGTGGGCAAGGATGGGGCCAACGATGCGCTGACCGATCAAGACAAGGCCAAGCTGCTCGATTATCTGCGCCGCGCGCATGGTGACGAGTCGAAGACCAAGATTACGCTGACGCGCAAGCAGACGTCCGAAATCAAGGCGACCGATTCCCATGGTCGCGCCCGTACCGTTCAGGTCGAAGTGCGCAAGAAGCGCGTGCTCGTCAAGCGCGAGATCGGTGAGCACGCTCCCGAGGCGGAACTCGAAACGCTTGAACTCGAGCACGAGGCGCCAGCCGTTGTTGCGCCCGAGCCAGTCCCCGAGCCGGAGCCGATTCCGGAACCGGTTGTCGAAGTGGTGCCGGAACCTGTTGTGGAAGAGCCTGTCGAGACGCCGGCCGAACCGGTTGCCGAGCCGGTCGTCGAAACGACCGCAGCCCCCGTTCTGGATCGTGCCGCAATCATTGGCGAGAAGGAACTGAAGGCTCGCGAGCAGGAAAACCGTCGTTACACGACGCTGCGCGAAATCCAGGAGCGCGAACTGCGCGAGAAGCAGGCGCGAGAAGCCGAACTGGCTCGCATGCGCCAGCAGGCCGAAGCTGCCGCGGCTGCTGCCAAGGTCGCGGAACAGGCCAAGCAGCAGGTTGCTGCTGCCGCCAAGGCGGGTGAAGGCACCGGCGGTGCCGACAAGGGCACGCTGCACAAGAAGCCGGATGCGCCGGGCAAGAAGGGCGATAAGGGTCGCGCTGCCGACGATGGCAAGAAAAAGGGCGGCCTGAAGACGCGTGGTGCCGATACCGGCACCGGCTGGAAGGACAACCGTCACGGCCACAAGAAATCGAACAAGGGCGACGACGGCCAGGGTAGCTTCCAGGCGCCGACCGAGCAGGTCGTTCGCGAAGTGCATATTCCGGAAACCATTTCCGTCTCCGATCTGGCGCACAAGATGTCCGTCAAGGCCATCGAAGTCATCAAGGTCATGATGAAGATGGGTTCGATGGTCACCATCAATCAGGTGCTGGACCAGGAAACGGCCATGATCGTGGTCGAGGAAATGGGTCACAAGGCGCTTGCCGCCAAGCTGGACGATCCCGACGCATTCCTCGAGGAGTCCGCCGAGCACAAGGACGTGCCGCTGGAGCCGCGCGCGCCGGTCGTGACCGTCATGGGCCACGTCGACCATGGCAAGACCTCGCTGCTCGACTACATTCGCCGTGCCAAGGTTGCTGCCGGTGAAGCCGGTGGCATTACCCAGCACATCGGTGCCTACCACGTTGAAACCGATCGCGGAATGATCACCTTCCTCGACACCCCGGGTCACGAAGCCTTTACGGCCATGCGTGCTCGCGGTGCGAAGGCGACCGACATCGTCATCCTTGTCGTTGCTGCTGACGATGGCGTCATGCCGCAGACCAAGGAAGCGATCCACCATGCCAAGGCTGCTGGTGTGCCGCTGGTGGTTGCAGTGAACAAGATCGACAAGCCGGATGCCAACCCGGACCGCGTCAAGCAGGAACTGGTGGCCGAAGGCGTCATTCCGGAAGAATACGGTGGCGATTCGCCGTTCTGCCCGGTGTCGGCCAAGAAGGGCACGGGTATCGACGAGTTGCTTGAGCAGGTTCTGCTCCAGGCTGAAGTGCTCGAACTGACGGCGCAGAAGGATGCGCCGGCCAAGGGTCTGATCATCGAAGCGCGTCTCGACAAGGGGCGCGGTGCGGTGGCAACGATGCTGGTTCAGTCCGGCACCTTGAAGCGCGGCGACGTCGTGCTGGCCGGTCAGGTCTTCGGTCGCGTTCGTGCCATGCTCGACGAGAATGGCAAGCCGATCAATGAAGCCGGTCCGTCCATCCCGGTCGAAATCCTCGGCCTGTCCGATGTGCCGGCCGCTGGTGAGGAAGCCATCGTGCTGACCGACGAAAAGAAGGCGCGTGAAATCGCCTTGTTCCGTCAGGGCAAGTTCCGCGACGTCAAGCTGGCCAAGCAACAGGCAGCCAAGCTCGAGAACATGTTCCAGCAGATGGAAGAGGGCGAGGTCAAGACACTGCCCCTCATCGTCAAGGCCGACGTGCAAGGTTCCCAGGAAGCCCTGGTGCAGACGCTGTCCAAGCTGTCGAACGAGGAAGTCCGCGTTCAGATCATCCACGGTGCCGTCGGCGCGATCAGCGAATCCGACGTCAATCTGGCGCAAGCCTCGGGTGCGGTCATCATCGGCTTCAACATTCGTGCCGATGCCGGTTCGCGCAAGCTGGCCGAGACTTTCGGCGTCGATATCCGTTACTACAACGTGATTTACGACGCAGTTGATGAGGTCAAGTCGGCGCTGTCCGGCATGCTGTCGCCGGAAAAGCGCGAACAGGTTACCGGCATGGTCGAAATTCGTCAGGTCTTCCAGGTTTCCAAGGTGGGCGCCATTGCCGGTTGTTACGTGCTGGAAGGTATCGTCAAGCGCAATTCCCGCGTCCGCCTGCTGCGCAACAACGTGGTCCAGTGGGATGGCGAACTCGACTCGCTCAAGCGTTTCAAAGACGACGTCAAGGAAGTGCGCTCCAACTTCGAATGCGGTCTGTCGCTGCGCGGCAATAACGACATCCAGGTTGGCGACCAGCTGGAAGCCTACGAAATTCAGGAAGTGGCACGCTCGCTGTAATGAAGAAAAAAGGATTTCAGCGTAGTGACCGGGTCGCGGAGCAGGTGCGCCGCGACCTTGCCGATCTGATCAGGACGGAATTGAAGGATCCCAGGGTTGGCATGATCAGCCTGACGGCCGTCGAATTGACGCCCGATTATGCGCACGCCAAGGTGTTTTACGCGACGCTGAATTCCGATCATCTCGAGGAGATCGAGCGCGGGCTCAAGCGCGCGGCCGGTTTCCTTCGTCGTGAATTGGGGCGCCGCATTCATATCCACACCTTGCCGGAGTTGCATTTCGTTTACGACAACTCCATCGAGCACGGTGCCAGCATGTCGCTCTTGATCGATCAGGCAAATGCCTTGAGCGATCAAACCCCGGAAGAATAATTCCCTCATGCAAGTCAAGAAGACCTGGAAACAGGTCGATGGGGTTTTGTTACTCGACAAGCCCATCGGTTTTACGTCAAACGACGCGCTGCAGAAGGCGCGTCGTCTTTTTTCGGCGGCCAAGGGCGGCCATACCGGGACGCTCGATCCGCTGGCCACGGGTTTGTTGCCCTTGTGCTTTGGTGAAGCGACCAAATTCTCTGCCGATCTGCTCGACGCCGACAAAACCTACGAAGCGGTACTCAAGCTTGGGATCACCACCGATTCCGGCGATGCTGAAGGCAAGGTGACGGCGACTTCAACGGTCAACGCCGAAAAAGCCGCAATTTTGAAATTGCTGCCGCAATTCACGGGCGATATCCAGCAGATTCCGCCCATGCATTCGGCGCTGAAATGCGATGGACGCCCGCTTTACGAATTGGCGCGCCAGGGTATCGAAGTCGAGCGGCAGCCACGGGCCGTCACGATCCATGCCATCGAATTGCTTGATTTTGCCGGCGACAGCCTGTCGCTGCGCGTCTCCTGTAGCAAGGGAACCTACATTCGCGTACTGGCGGCCGACATCGGTGCGGCGCTGGGTTGTGGTGCTCACCTGACAGCGTTGCGGCGGACGCGGGTAGGGGATCTCGACATCGAGGGCGTTGTGACGCTGGCCGAGATCGAGAGCCTTGATGAAGCGGCGCGTATGGCGCTCCTGAAGCCGGTTGATGCGCTTCTGCACACCTTGCCGATTCATGTCGTCGAAGGAGAGGCTGCGCAGCGCTTCCGTCACGGGAATCCGGTCGATTTGCCGTCCGGCATGTCGGGCAAGATCAGGGTTTACGAAAGCGGTCGCCTCATCGGTATCGGCGAACCCGGTGCCGGGGAACGTTTGTGGCCAAAACGGCTGGTCCAATTGGCGGATTAGCTGATATAATCCGCCGCTTTCCGTCGCCAACGGAAAAATTTTATCCACTGGCGCTGGCTCTATCAAACCGGGGCGGCGTCGTTTTCATGAAAGAGAGTTTGAAATGGCATTCACTACTGAAGTCAAAGCCGGCGTCGTCGCCGAATTCCAGCGCGCCAAGGGCGATACCGGTTCTCCGGAAGTCCAGATCGCTTTGCTGACCGCCCGCATCAACGACCTGACCCCGCACTTCAAGGAGCACAAGAAGGATCACCACTCCCGCCGTGGTCTCCTGCGCATGGTCAATCAGCGCCGCAAGCTGCTGGACTACCTCAAGGGCAAGAACATCGATTCTTACCGTACCCTGATTACCAAGCTCGGTCTGCGCAAGTAAGCGAGATCGACGCCACAAAAGAGCGGCCCGGAATTATCCCGGCCGCTTTTTTCTTTTTTTGCTGTGATGTTTGTTGTTGTGTTGCTGTAAGTTGTTGATAAATCGTTGTTTATTGTGTTGAGAGTGAAAGGAAAATATGTTTAACGTCGTCAAAAAGACATTCGCTTATGGTGCCCACCAAGTCACCATTGAAACCGGCGAAGTGGCTCGCCAGGCTGGTGGCGCTGTTCTGGTTTCCATGGAGGAAACCGTCGTTCTGGTCACCGTCGTGGCCGCCAAGAATGCCAAGCCCGGCCAGGATTTCTTCCCGCTGACCGTTGATTACCAGGAAAAGACCTACGCTGCCGGCCGTATCCCCGGTGGTTTCTTCAAGCGCGAAGGCCGTCCTTCCGAAAAGGAAACGCTGACCTGCCGCCTGATCGATCGCCCGATCCGCCCGCTGTTCCCGGATGGCTTCTACAACGAAGTCCAGGTCATCGCTACCGTGATGTCCCTGAATCCGGAAATTGATTCCGATATCCCCGCCTTGATCGGCGCTTCTGCTGCGCTGGCCATCTCCGGCGTGCCGTTCAACGGCCCGATCGGTGCTGCCCGCGTTGGTTACATCGACGGCCAGTACGTGCTGTGCCCGACGCTGAGCCAGCTCAAGTCCAGCCAGCTTGACCTCGTTGTCGCCGGTACCGAAGCCGCTGTACTGATGGTTGAATCCGAAGCCGACCAGCTGTCCGAAGAAGTCATGCTGGGCGCTGTCGTTTTCGGTCACACCGAAATGCAGAAGGCGATCAACGCCATCAACGAACTCGTTGAAGAAGCTGGCAAGCCCGAGTGGGAGTGGCAAGCTGCACCGAAGGACGAAGCACTGGTCGCCAATCTGTCCGCGCTGGTCTCCGCCAAGCTCGAAGAAGCCTACAACATCACTGTCAAGCAGACGCGTAGCCAGGCAGTGAAGGAAATCCGCGCAGAGGCCGTTGCTGCGCTCTGTAACGGTGCCGAAGGCGCGCCTGATGAGAACACCGTCGGCAACCTGTTCCACGAAATCGAAGCCTCCATCGTTCGCGGCCGCATCCTGAGTGGCGCTCCGCGTATCGACGGTCGCGACACGCGCACCGTGCGCCCGATCACCATGCGTTCCGGCGTTCTGCCGCGCACCCATGGCTCGGCCCTGTTCACCCGCGGCGAAACCCAAGCACTGGCTGTGGCCACGCTGGGTACCAACCGCGACGAGCAGATCATTGATGCGCTGTCCGGCGAATACCGTGACCGCTTCATGCTGCATTACAACATGCCGCCGTACGCCACCGGCGAATGCGGTCGCGTCGGCACACCGAAGCGTCGCGAAATCGGTCACGGTCGTCTGGCCAAGCGCGCACTGCTCGCCGTGCTGCCAAAACCGGAAGATTTCTCGTACTCGATGCGCGTGGTTTCCGAAATCACCGAGTCGAACGGTTCGTCCTCGATGGCGTCTGTTTGCGGCGGCTGTCTGGCATTGCTTGATGCCGGCGTGCCGCTCAAGGCACACGTGGCGGGTATCGCCATGGGCCTGATCAAGGAAGGCAACCGCTTTGCCGTGCTGACCGACATCCTTGGCGACGAAGATCACCTCGGCGACATGGACTTCAAGGTGGCTGGCACGACCGGTGGCGTGACCGCGCTGCAGATGGACATCAAGATCCAGGGCATCACCAAGGAAATCATGCAGGTCGCCCTGGCGCAAGCCAAGGACGCCCGTCTGCACATCCTCGGCCTAATGCAGCAATCGGCTGCCGGTCCGCGCGAAGAAATGTCGGCCTACGCGCCACGTCTCTACACCTTCAAGATCAATCCGGAAAAGATCCGCGACGTGATCGGCAAGGGGGGCGCCGTCATCCGTGCCCTGACCGAAGAAACCGGAACCACGATCGATATCCAGGACGACGGCACGATCACCATCGCTGCTACCAGCGGCGAGGCTGCTGCTGCCGCCCGTTCGCGTATCGATGCGATCACGGCGGAAGTCGAGATCGGCAAGATCTACGAAGGCACCGTCCTGAAGATTCTTGACTTCGGTGCGATCGTTTCCGTGCTGCCGGGCAAGGATGGTCTCTTGCACATCTCCCAGATCGCTCAGGAACGCGTCAACAAGGTTGAAGACTACGTCAAGGAAGGCCAGGTCGTTCGCGTCAAGGTCCTGGAAACGGATGACCGCGGTCGCGTCAAGCTGTCCATGAAGGCCGCGGCTGCAGAAGAGGGTACTGCCGCTGCTCAGCCTGCTGCAACCGAAGCTGTGGTGCAGGAGCAGCAACAGCAATAAGTTCAGGCTTTCCTGAACGCAAAAAGGGCGCCTGATGGCGCCCTTTTTCATTTTGGCACTTTTTTCCGGTTGACCGTGCAATCCGGAATCGGGGCCAAATTATTTGGCCATCTGCTTTTCTTTGAGTTCGTCCAGCGTTTTGCAGTCAATGCACAGCGTTGCCGTCGGACGGGCTTCCAGGCGCTTGATGCCGATCTCGACACCGCACTTGTCACAGAAGCCATAATCACCGCTCTCGATGCGGCCTAGCGTCTCGTCGATCTTCTTGATCAGCTTGCGCTCGCGGTCCCGGTTGCGCAACTCGATAGCCATGTCGGTTTCCTGGCTGGCCCGATCATTCGGATCAGCAAACACCGTCGCCTCGTCCTGCATCGTGTGAACCGTGCGGTCGATATCCTCGCTCAACTCCTTCTTGAGTGTCTCGAGAATCTTGCGGAAATGCGTCAGTTGTCTCGCGCTCATGTAATCCTCACCGGCTTTCGGTTGGTACGGAGCGAAATGTTTATGGAGCAGTTCTTCTGCCATGTTCTAGTGCGTCCTAGTGACGAAAAAGTCGATTAAATATCATGAAGACGGCCGGCGGGCAAGGATTCTTTCTTTCACAAAGATAGGCTATTGATCTGGCGCGGTTTTCCGTCAGGTGCTAGAATGCCGCTTCTCGTGTCGGGGCGTAGCGCAGTCTGGTAGCGCATCTGCTTTGGGAGCAGAGGGTCGTGAGTTCGAATCCCACCGCCCCGACCAATTTTCTAGATTCACCCTCTGGTGCCCGTAGCTCAACTGGATAGAGCAGCTGCCTTCTAAGCAGCAGGTCGGGGGTTCGAGTCCCTCCGGGCACGCCAAGCTAAGTTAAACAGATCAATCACTTAGCGTTTCTTTGTGACGTCACAATTTGAGTCACAGTTTTTTGCTGTGGAGAACATCGCCGCCGCCTTGTTTCCGATCTCTGGCGTCGCTGATTTTATCCTCCTGGCGTATACCCTGGTCAGCATGCTCAGATCGGCGTGGCCCATCTGGTTCGCTACCCAACCAAGCGGCTCGCCGGCGGTCAGCATCATCGATGCGTAGGTCTGTCGGTTTTCCTTACACCGCGCTGCGACTCGAATATGTGGTATTTATTTAGTTATTAATAATCAGTTATTTGTATATTTGTTTTTGTGTGGTGTGATTTTTGCTATGGCTGGTTAAGTGAGAGTTTTTTCACATCATCTGGCGGGAAGTGATGTTAGGCTTTTGCCGGAAGATGATCAAAGGATTGGTGATAGGTATGAGTGACCAGATTAAGCATAGTATTCAGGGGTCTAAGGGATCGGCAAAAGGCATGGCTAAAGAGAATTCAAATGTACGTAGGCGCCTCCTCAAGCGTAGTGCTTCGGCGGTCGTGGTTACCTTGGCGAGCCGGCCTGTTCTGGCTTGGCATTGCAAATCTCCCTCTGTAACAGCCTCTGAGGCGCTCAACCCGAATACCAGTCTCGCTAAGAAGAATGCCAGTACGCGTGTCTGGGCGGACGAGACATGGGGGTTGCGTGAATGGAAGGGGAATATGGTTCGGCAGTCGAACGGAAATTCCGTCACGGAATGGTGGGAGGAATCCAAACCGTGGAGCGTATTTTTGCAGCGCGCCTCGCTAAGTATTCCTTATCAAAACGTGAATCTTGGGCATTTGGTTTCGCTTGGGATTTCTCCGCCTTCTGGTATGGGAACAATGTCAGTTGTAAAATACTTGAGTTCCTCTTCCGTAACCACTTGGAAAAAAAGAGTTCTTGTTGCACAGCTGAATTTGTTTACGCTGACAGGGCCAAATAGTGGTTGGCTTTCAAATGATCTTGATAATTGCGTAACCATGGATCAGTTGAACCAAATGGCTACCGGTACCTACGTTATAGCTGGGCAGACTTGGGGTACGACGCAAATTAGCAACTACCTTTACAACAATTGGATGGCTCGCTAACTTTTGTCCGTGCCCGATTTGGACGATCACAGATTCCAATTTTGGTTTTCACCTGATGATCACGAGGTCGCAGTCTTCGATTTAAAGACCTCTGGGACGTATGTGCTTGATGAGAACGCTGCACGACTCCTGAATTGTATTCAGAGTGGCTCTGTTTCTCAAAATGCAATGTTAGAGCAATTACTTTCTTGTTACCCAGATACTCCTCTTCAAGAACTTGAGGGGTTTGTAAACAAAACGCTTGAAGAGTTTGAAACGCTGGGTTTGCTAGACCCGTCAGGGGCGGGAATTTGAGGGTTTCATCGCTATCGCCGGATGAGTTGAGACGGCGACTCAAGAGAAATGACCTTGTTGTGAGAATGCCACCGTTTGTGGTCCGTTTTCGCTCGAATGTACCCTCTGTGGCACGAGATTTCGTGATTCTTTACGGAAGTTATGATTTAGTCGAGTTGGGTGATTTTGCGGATTTTCATGTCGAAATTCGTTATGTTCCAAACTTGAAGCGTCTGTTTGATCCCGAAATCCGCTTTTACTTTGATGGGATGCCTTCATTTTCTGTGTTGCCTGCAGAGCAGGCATTCCCAACGCTAGAGTGGGGCTTGAACTGGTGCGTGGCCGCACATTCGCATCATTATCTGGTCATTCATGCTGCTGTTTTGGAGCGTAATGGTTGCGCGCTGATCATGCCTGCTCCGCCTGGTTCTGGCAAAAGTACGCTTTGTGCCGCACTGATGATGAATGGTTGGCGCCTGCTATCAGATGAGTTGACATTGTACGATCGTAGTACAGGTTATGTTTATGCTCATCCGCGTCCTGTCAGCCTGAAAAATCGTTCCATAGACGTGATTTCACGCGAGTTTCCTGATGCCATCATGACGACACCTGTCATGACGGAGTCAAAGGGTATGGTGGCTTTGCTAAAACCACTGGAGTCCGCAGTTGCCTCTGCGGCCATCCCGGCTCGCCCGAGATGGCTTGTCTTGCCTAAGTATGAACAGGCTACTGAGGCCCGGTTTGAGCGTTATGGCTCGGCGCGAACTTTTGCCCTGATCGCTGAGCAGTCATTCAATTATGACTTGCTCGGCCTTGATGGCTTCAATGCAATTGGATCCTTGCTGGATCAATGTGTTTGCGCGAAGTTCACATATTCCGATCTGGATGAGGCCATGTCGCTGTTCCAAAATATCGATGGACACATTCCAGAGGTAGCGAGTGTTACTGCTTGATGTTTTGCGTGAACCTAAGCAAATTTCGTCATTTGGCTCGCGTGACTGGGATTTGTTGATCAGGCAGGCGAGAAGTGCGGATCTCTTGGGTAGGGTTTGGCGGGAGATTGAGCTTTCTGATCAAGAGGTTGCGGTTCCTGATGCGCCTAAGCGTCACTTGCAGGCAGCAAAATTGATTGTTGACCGGCAGCATGACGCTGTGCGCCGGGAAATCGGCCATATCGACGAGGCGATGCGGGCTGCAAATCTACGAGCAGTGCTATTGAAAGGTGCCGCATATGTGGCGTCCGGAAAGGCGCTGGCTGCTGGCAGAACGTTTTCGGACGTGGACGTTTTGGTGGATTCCCGTGATCTTGAGGCAGCGGAAAGTGCGTTATCAATCTATGGTTGGCAACCGGTCAAACAATCAGCTTACGATGAAGCATACTATCGGAGATGGATGCATGAAATTCCCCCGTTGGTGCATGTCAAGCGAAACACTACGCTAGACCTGCACCATTCCATTCTTCCTGGTACCGCAAGGATCAAGGTAAATACCCAAGGATTGCATGAGGGCAATGTCTTGGTTGAAGGATGTACAAATCTCTACGTTCTTCAGGATGCAGACATGCTGCTTCATAGCGCAACACACCTATTCCACGAGGGAGAGTTGCCACATGGGCTGAGGGACTTGCATGACCTGCACCTCATGTTCGAGGAGTTTGGTGTCTCGCAGTCGTTCTGGGATCATCTGCTGATTCGGGCTCAGTACCTGGGATTAATGATTCCGCTTTGCTATGCCGTGCGCTATTCGAAGCGTAAGTTTCACACTGCTTTTCCTTCGACCTTTTTCGATCGACTGGAAAACTGCCGGCGCAACGGATATAGATTTATGGATTTCTGTTTTGACCGGGCCTTGCTTCCGAAGCATGCGTCCTGCGAGCAGTTTGGAAACGGGGTCGCGCGGGGAATGGTTTACCTGCGCTCACACTGGCTAAAAATGCCGTTAGGCCTACTTGTCTATCACTTGTCCGTAAAATCATTGGCTAGGTTTGGCCAGAAAAAGGATAAAACTACGGGTTGATCGCTTAATAGCACCCGCTTACTTGAGATGGTCGACTGGGATAGCGTAGGTGATCCCCGAGGGGGATGTTATAGCTGCCTCCTTGCTTCCCTTGACGAACACCATGTTGATGACTCCGATGACCATTCCTGATTCGATTTCATAAACCGGACTGCCACTGTTTCCAGGGTAAGCGGTGGCATCCAGTTGAAAGACATCGAATGATCCTCGCTTCAGTTGCTGGATCTGTTGGGAATTCAATTGGCTGGCGTTTCCCCCGGGGATGCTGATCGGTGTAATGGCGGAAATGATGCCGCGGTGAGTGACCGGTGAATAACCGAGGGCACCGCCAATGGGGAAGCCGGTGAAGGCGATAGCTTGCCCCTCCCTCACCACGGAAGAGCTACCAAGTTTTAGCGCAGGAAGGGGGGGGCCCTCGAAGCGGATGACAGCGAGGTCACGATCAGCATTACGTTGGACGATTTTGGCGAGTCGTAGAGTACCTTCGCTGCCTTTGCCTCGGATCAGGATGGATAGGGTTGGATCATCGGGGCCACTCGTGTGGGGTAGTACGTGGGCATTCGTAGCTACTTGGTTGCCATCGCCAAAAACAAAGCCTGTGCCGCGAAAAATGAAGGGTGGGCTTTGGGTCTTCTTGTAGGTGCCAATGGCGACGACTGAGGGTTTGATCTTATCTATGAGGTCGGGCAAGTCGGCGTGGGCTGTGCTCACCCCGGAGAAATAGTAAAATAAAACGACAACGAGCGAGCGGCTGATTCGGCTCACATTAGCCTTCGGGAACTCGTGATGCGGGGCAGGTCAGGGGAGGGCGGGGTTACGCGTGCATCGAAGGGGTGCTTTTCATTTTTGAAGATTTCCCGAATGCGCTTCACATAGCCTTGGGTTTCGGGGTAGGGGGGGATGCCAGCATAGCGATTCACTGCACCTTCTCCTGCGTTGTATGCAGCCGAAACTAACGCGATGTTCCCCTCAAAGTAGGCCAACAGCCAGCGGAGGTAAGAAAGCCCGCCGCGGATGTTCTGTTCTGGATCGAACGGCTTCTTGACGTTGAAGCGCTCCGCGGTTTCCGGAATCAGTTGCATCAGACCCTGAGCATTTTTCGGAGATACTGCCGTCGGATTGAAATTGGATTCGGCGCGGATGATGGCCATCGCCAGACGCGGATAGACACCATATTCTGGCGCGAGCTTTTGTACCAAATCCATGACCTTGCGATGCTCTGGCATGGCCTTGGCAACGATATCATGCCCTTCAGCGTCGAAGCGAGCAAGAATGTCGGCGACGCATTTCGGTGGCTTGGACGGTGGTTCGCCTACCTGTTTTAGCATGCGTTCAGCGAGCGGGTCGCCTTGTTTTGTTGCAAGGGTGAAAAAGTATGCAGCTGCTGAGTCATCGCGTTCGATACCACGCCCCATGGCGTACATCCAGCCAAGGTTGTACTGCGCTTCTGCATCTCCGAGCCATGCTGCCTCGCAATACAACTCAACGGCTTTGTTTGGATTGCGCTGGCTACCACTGCCATGTTCGAAAGCCTTGGCTTCTATACGCAATGCGACGCCTCTATCCTTTTCAGTCAGTGGATTTGCCTGAGCAGATTTGCAGAAGGTCGTAGCCATGAGCAGTGTCCAAACTACCCAAGGAAGTTGCCAAGCAAAACGGTTCCTTGCGCGCTGCATGATCTCCTCTATAGACGCCAGACAGTAACTCCCGCCCGCTTGAAGGCTTCGCTGTCCAGCATGCTCTTCACGTCGGTGATGATGCCACCTGGTTCCAGTTTAGTTCCGAATTCAGCAACTGAAAGGGCCTTGTACTGCTTGTGGTTGACCGCGGCAACAATGGCTGCTGCCTTGGGGAGTTTCTCCCAGGGGACGAGGTCAACACCATATTCGTGACGTGCCTCGGCCGTATCGGCGACTGGATCGTGCACAATGACCTTGGCACCATAGGATTCCAACTCACGGATGACGTCAATGACACGGGAGTTGCGCAGGTCTGGGCAGTCTTCCTTGAAGGTGAGCCCGAGCACGATGATCGGGCAATCCTTGATTGGGTGGCCTGCACGAACCAGCATTTTGATCGTCTGCTCGGCAACGAACTTGCCCATACCGTCATTAATGCGGCGCCCAGCAAGGATCACTTCAGGGTGATAGCCGAGTTTCTGGGCCTTGTGCGTGAGGTAATAGGGATCGACACCGATGCAATGACCTCCAACGAGGCCAGGGCGGAAGGGCAGGAAGTTCCACTTGGTGCCAGCAGCCTGCAACACCTCCAGCGTATCGATACCAATCTTGTCAAAAATGATGGCCAATTCGTTCATTAGCGCAATGTTGAGGTCGCGTTGAGTGTTCTCGATAACCTTGGCTGCTTCGGCAACTTTGATGTTCGAGGCTGGGTAAACGCCTGCCGTAATCACACTTCCGTAGATTTCTGTCACTTTTGCAAGCGTTTTTGGGGTATCGCCGGAAACCACCTTGACGATCTTCGTGACGGTACGCTCCTTGTCGCCTGGGTTGATGCGCTCCGGCGAGTAACCTACGAAGAAATCTTTTTTCCAGGTTTTCCCAGATTCTTTTTCGAGGATTGGGATGCATACTTCCTCGGTAGCGCCCGGGTAAACGGTGGATTCATAGACGACGATGGCACCTTGCTTCAGATTGCGTCCGACTGCGGTCGAAGAGCCAACCAAGGGGCTGAAGTCGGGTTGGTGAGCTTCATCGACCGGTGTCGGAACGGCAACGACGACGAAATCGGCATCCTTCAGCGAGCTTGCATCAGTTGTCACAGTCAATTGCGTAGCTGCCTTCAGATCTTCTGTACTGACCTCACCGGTCGGGTCGATGAATTTCTTGTAGCTCTCGACCTTTTCGCTTGAGAGGTCTACGCCGATGGTGCGGAATTTTTTGCCGAATTCAACAGCTAGCGGCAAACCAACGTAACCCAATCCAACGACTGCAATAGTGGTCATTTATCTTCCCTAGATTTGTTGATTGTTGAATGACGATTCTAGCGGTTTGACTGCCATGGCAATGTGACACTTGCCACGGTCAGCCCCGAAAACGTGCTAGCACGAGAATTAAAGGTCTTTCTGCAAACGAGTAACCTCTGCTTGGCCCGGGAATTTGTCTCCCAATTTGGCCAGCGCCTCTAATTCCTGGCGTGCCTCATCCTTCTTTCCTGCTCCGATAAGTAGTTTCGCGAGGTTAAGCTGAATTGCAGCAGCTTGCGGCGACAGTGTCATTGCTTTGCGAAGCATCTCGATGGCTTTGGTAAAATCGCCGTTTGCCGCAATCAGCATGGCCAAGGTATCCATGAATGCGGGCTGATTAGGTGCCAGTTGATTGGCTTTTTCGGCATATTCAATCGCCTTGCCATGTTTCTGCTCCCCAAGAACCCATGCCAAATTGTTCAACACCAGCGCGTTGTTCGGTTGGAGTGCAAGTGCCGCATTGTAATGCTGGGTTGCTGCCGGGTAATCTTTCCGTGCCGCGGCCAGATCGCCTTGGTATATGCAGAACGCCATATCCTTCGGGTGGTCTTTGCTCCAGGAAGCGGCAAACTTGTTCGCTTCAGCGGTGTTTCCTGATATGAGAATTGCCGTATGAATCTTGACGGCAAGTTCGGTAATAGGGGTACGCTTTAGCGCAATGCGATAGGTGTCGATTGCCTCATTCCAATTCTTCTGGGAGGCGTGGATATCACCTTCAAGAACCAGACCCACGATTTCCTTCGGACGCTGTTTCTGTACATCGTGGGCAATCGCGAGTGCGTTACTGGTGCGGTTGGCATCCAACGCGAGAAGGATCAGACCGCGCTGGGCCTCAATCAGGTCCGGCTTGATTTCTAATGCCTTCTTCAGGTTCTTGGCCGCCTCATCCTTGGCACCGTTTGCGACATGAATTTCGGCCAGTCGCAACTGTGGTACGGCGGACATCGGTTGTAGTCCTGCCAGCTTGCCATAGGTACCTAGCGCCTGATTGAGGTCGCCACTGATTTGCTGCACTCGACCCAGCGCTTCGAGCACTTCCGGCTTTTCCGGGATGGCAGCAACCGCGTCATTGGCTGCGGTCAGCGCTTTCTTGGTATCCTTTTGCTGGAGCCAGTGCTGAACCAAGGCCAAGCGAGGAGCCTGTTCCGTCGGATTGGCGGCGATTGCCTTGTTGATTAAGCCGGCGACTTCAGCTGCCGAGCCCCCGTTGTTGGCTCGGAGTTCCGCCAGTGCCAGCATGGCCTGAGTATTATTCTGGTCGACAGCGAGTACAGCATCAAAACGTTTCCGGGCGTCATTTGGTTTCTTGTCAGCAAGATCAAGTGCTGCGAGGCTGGCCGCTGCCGGAAAAAAGGACGGATTGAGCGAGAGCGCCTTTTCGAAGGCTGCACGAGCACCAGGGATGTCATCTTTTGCAAGCAGCGTGCGGGCGCGAAGATTTAAAGTGGCCGGGCTACCCGGTTGCTTTTTCTCTAGTGAGTCAATAGCCTTGAGCGCCTTGTCGAGCTGCTTGTTGCGCAGGTGGGCGGCAATCAGTGCCATGTCGGCACTAGTACCTTTGTCGGTAACGGCAATCTGCTCAAGTTCATTGAATGCAGTTTCTACTTGCCCTTGGGCCATCCGGGCAAGGGCAAGTGAGGTCTTCTTTGTGGCATCGCTTGGGTCAAGTTTACTTGCTTTCGCGAAATAAATTGCAGCCCTGGTCGCATCTCCATGTTGTAGGTAGGCCTCACCCGCCAGCGAGAGAAGGGAGCCATCCTGATCAATCTGGCCGAGGACCGGTTGTAATGTCGCCAACGCTTTGGCCGCCTGGCCGGCACGGAGATAGCTGGCAACTAACATTCGCCTGGCTAACGGCAACTGCGGCGCAGCCTGCAACGCTCTTACCAGATAAGTTTCTGCTTGAACATTGGCGCCCAATTGATATTCAACAGCCCCCGCCAATTGCAAAGCCTGCGGGTTGTTGGGCGCAAATTTAAGCAACTGTTGTGCAAGTTCTCGGGCAGCCTTGTAATCCTTGCGCAGATAGGTTAGCTGCGTATCGAGAAGAAGAGTATGTGGATGTTTTGGGGCAATTTTTTTGAGTATCTCAAACTGATTTCCAGCCTCCAAGACTTTCTGCTGTTGAAGCAATTGATTGACCGCAGCAACGTGGGCACCAATAAAATCCGGCTTGGCTTCAATAGCTTTACGAAAATTTGTAAGAGCATCATCAGCATGACCCTTGGCGGCAGCAAGCGCCCCGGCGAGAAACAGAGCTTCGTGGTTGTTGGGGGTGCTGGCCAGGACATTAGTGACGATGGCAATGGCACCTGCCAGATCCTTGTTGCTGGCCTTCATTCGAGCATTGGCTAGTTGCCCCGGAACAAAGTCGGGTTTCTCCGCAAGTGCTTGCGACAGTTGCTCCTCGGCAGTTTCGCGCATACCCTGAGCTAGGTAGGCGATACTCAATGTTGTTTTAAGGTCGGCTGCGGGCTCGCCAGCGGGAATGCCTACTTTGGCAAACTCATCCGTGACCTTTTTCGCATCGCCTGCAGCGAGTAGTACCTTGGCTAACAGTGGAACTGTCTTTTCCGGAGCATATTTTTGTTCAAACGCCTTGCTTAGCTCAATCTGCGCACCTGCGATGTCACCACTCTCAAACAACGCTTTGCCGAGAAGGAAACGGGCTTCAGGCAGATTAGGGTTTTGTTGGATGGCATTTTTCAGTTGAATGACGGCAGCTTTGCCATCATTTTTTGCAAGATAGTCCTTCCCTGAGGCGATCAGGTTCTCTGGGCTGTCGCCGCCACAGGCGCTTAGGGTCGCGACGAGTAATGTGGCTGAAACTAGAGAGGCCAGCGTTGTTTTGCGCAGTATCATGTCTATTCCTGTGATCAGAAATTATTTTAGCCCGAGTCGGTGCATCAGGTCGTAGAGGGTGGGGCGGCTGATTCCCAGAATTTCTGCTGCACGAGCTATGTTTCCGTCTGCCCGCGAGAGGGCGAGCGCGACAGCGCGTCGTTCGGCGTCTTCTCGCACCTGGCGCAGATCGATAAAATCGTTTGTTATGTCCAGATGATCAAGGCCGATATCCTCGCGAGTGATTTGTTGGCCGTCTGCCATAATTACTGCGCGCTTTATCGCATTTTCCAGTTCACGAATATTGCCCGGCCATTGGTGAGCTTCGACCGCGCGCACGGCCTCTTCCGTAAGGGTCATGCTGCCGCGCTTGTGCTCGTTGGCAAAACGATGAACGAATGCATGCGCTAGTAGCCCTGCATCGCCGTCTCTCTTTCGAAGTGGCGGGATGTCGACCACGATTTCGGCTAGGCGATAAAAGAGGTCTTCACGAAAGCGACCTTCCTTTATATGTGATTTAAGATCCTGATGGGTCGCGCACACAATCCGAACGTCAACCGGAATTTCCAGACGCCCGCCGAGGCGCTCAATTACCCGCTCCTGCAAGAAGCGCAGAAGTTTTGCCTGCAACGCCATGGGCAGATCACCAATTTCGTCTAGCATCAGCGTGCCGCTATGGGCAGATTCAATTTTTCCTGGCGTTGTTTTGGCGGCACCAGTAAAGGCACCTTTTTCATAGCCGAACAGCTCACTTTCCAGCAGATTTTCCGGAATCGCAGCACAATTTATTGCGACGAAGCGACTGTTTTTTCGTGGAGATGCTTCATGCAGGCCGCGTGCCAGGACTTCTTTGCCTGTGCCGCTTTCACCTAGAAGAAGTACTGTAGCGTTGCTTCCGGCGACTTTCTCTATGGTCCGGCAGATCTTTTGCATTCCGGCATCACGCGTCAGTAGTCCACACAGTGCAGATGGGTGCTGCAGGGATTGCAAACGCCGGTTTTCTTGCTGAAGTTCATTAAGACGAAATGCCCGATCGATGGTGAGTGAGAGCAATTCCGGTTCAAAGGGCTTCGCAAAGAAATCGTAGGCCCCTAGAGCGACAGCGCGCAAAGCATTCGCCTGATCATTTTGTCCGGTCAGGACGATGACTTTGGTGTCTGGCGCGATCGAAATGATTTGTTCGAGTAAGCGAAACCCTTCGGAGACTGAGTCGGCATCCGGTGGTAAGCCGAGATCCATGGTCACTACAGGCGGTTGGTGACGATGAATCTGTGCCAGCGCACTTTCACGGTCACTGGAAGTCAGTATTTCATATTGGTCAAAGGACCAGCGTAGCTGTCTTTGCAGTGCCGGATCGTCTTCAACGATCAGCAGAGGACGATTTTTTTCTCCGCTCACGCGGCCTCCTGTGCATGTAGATCGGACTGTTGCCGGATTTCCAGCAAGGGCAGAACCAGCGTCATTTTCGTGCCGACATTCGGTGTGCTCTCCACCAGTAATTCTCCGCCGAGCTCGCGAATGTACTGCGCGCTCTCATAGGCACCAATGCCCATGCCCGCATCTTTCGTTGTCTGGAACGGTTTGAACAAACGGTCACGCATGAATTCAGATGTCATGCCATGCCCCGTGTCGCCAACCTCAAGATGCGCTCGGTCCCCTATACGCTCAAGGCGAATCCATACTGAACCTTCTACAGGTGTGGCGTCCAATGCGTTTTGAACCAGATGCCCGATCACTCTCTCCAACCTCTCACGGTGCCCGCGTGTCACTAGCGTGGTGTCGATCTGCGTCGAAACCACGCGGCCTTGACGCGCCTTGTCACTGCGAATCTGTTCAATGACATCGGGAAGATTAACACCAACCGCTGATCCCGGGGGGGTTGCTCCTTCACGTAACTGCATCATCAGTTGCCGCATTCGCTCCACCGAATGCTCGACAGTCATCAGCATATCGTCCTGAAACTCTGGATTGTGTCGGTGCTTCTCTGCGTTCTTTAGCATCAGCGCCAGTTGAGTCACGATGTTTTTAAGATCGTGTACAACAAAGGCGGACATTTTGTTGAACGCATCGAATTTTCGAGCTTCGAGCAGGGCCTCGGTCGCCTGCATTTTGGCAATGAAGCTTGCAGCCTGGCAGCCCGCCGTTCGCAGGAGGTCATTCACCTCCCAATTAACATCCATCTGTGTACGAGAACTTGCAAGTATTACGAAGCCTTGCAATTCAGTGCCGACCATGAGCGGAATCATCAGCCAGGCATTCGGGATATCAGAAAGCCATGCCGGGATTTCCAAGTTGCCATAGCGGCCAGGATAAGCACGAAACTCCTCCAAATTGACAACCCAACCGCTTTCTACCAAAAACTTGATGATTGCGGAATTGGCGTCGGCACTTGCATCACAGGCGGGCAGGTTCCAGCGCGCTGTCTGGCGAAATACATGCTGTCCGTCATGAAGCCATAGACTTCCGGCTGGACTTTCTACCATGTTGGCTAGCCCGCAAATGACTTGGTTACCCATCGCGTGAGGATTGTCCTGTGCGGCGAGGGTTCGGGTAAAGCGCAGCCATTCCTCACGGTAGTCGTAGCGGTAAGTAAAAAAATGCTTACCGACCAGCACGCGAATTTTCGCGCGCATGGATCCCGATACCAGCAGGATGCCTAGGGCCATAAGGCCGGCAAAAATGAGCGCATACTGGAATGCACGACCCCATTCACCGCCGAAATAGCGAACATAGTAGCCAACCGCGGACATCAGTAGGAGATACAGTCCTGCGGCCAGCAGGGTGGCTGAATGGAAGGCAGCACGCTGCGACAGGCGGATTTTCGAGGTCCAGTCACGACCGCGCAGTGATGCAATAAATAGCAGTGGTAGGGTAATGATATGAACAAGGCCCTTGGCGGTGGCTGCGTCCGTATCGATATGCTGGAACATCAAGGCATCGGAATACAGATAGACATCGAACATCATTTGTCCTGCGAGTGCCAGACACAAAGGTTTGATGTTCCAACGGGCGTCATTGGCGACATTGCGGAACAGTTGCTCAAGGAGAATCAGGCCGAGGACCGGTTTTGCTAGACCGTGGAAATAAAATATTCGAGCCCAGTCAGTGCTTTGAAATTGCCCAGTGGCGAATGAGAGATAGAGCGCGAGGCCACCGACAATTGCAAGAACACAGGCCAGTATTAGCCAGCTAGGTAAGGATGCCGAACTGGCCTTATCAGTTGCTCCGGGGGTCAGGAGGAAATAGATAAAGGCATACCATGCTGCATACAAAACAATTTCGGTTGCTGATGCTAGAACTAGCAGGCTAGTGGTGCGCGATGTCAGAGCCGCGAAGCTGATGCTAGCCCAGAGGGCACCGATAATAACAGCTAAGAGCATGGCGCGGGCGCGTCGACCTACCCGCCACTGGGCACCAAGTGACAGGACATAAGCTGCCAGCAGGCTGTAGCCGGCGCTTGCAATTCCGAAACTCCAAGCTAGCAAGGATGCTGTTTCGCTGTCCATGCGAACCTAAGGCATTTCAAAAAGAAGGGGCAAAGGCGAGCTTATTGGGCGCCCTTACCAGTTAAAACGACGCCCACAGTTTCGAAAAGAACCAGTAGGTCGAGAAATAGGGAGTGATTTTTCACATAATATAGGTCGTACTGTAGCTTTTCAGCAGAATCCTCGACCGTGGCACCATAGTGATAGCGGACTTGAGCCCAGCCGGTGACGCCCGGTTTTACGCTATGACGGACAGCGTAAAAGGGGATTTCCTTTGTCAATTGATCGACAAAGAACGGGCGTTCAGGACGGGGGCCTACTAGGCTCATGTCCCCCTTTAATACGCTGAAGAGTTGTGGCAACTCATCGACCCGAATCTTGCGGATGATACGTCCTACCTTGGTGACCCGATCGTCCTTCGCTTTTGCCCATACTGGTTTTCCATCCTTTTCTGCGTCATTACGCATGCTGCGGAATTTTATGACCTTGAATAAGCGTCCATTCAGTCCAACACGTTCCTGGCGATAAAGAATAGGGAAGCCGCTTTCGATCACGATAGCAATAGCTGCAATTAGCATGACCGGCATGGCCAGGGTGATCAGAATTAGTGCGCAGAGAATATCGAAAAGCCGTTTGACAACTGTCCGCAGAGTCCCTTGTCGGAAGCCGTCACCGAAAATCAACCATCCGGCATAAAGGGAGTCCAGCCGGATTTGGCCTAACGTCTGCTCAAAATGACTGGCTAGATCCAGTACTTTGATACCATGAAGCTTGCAATCCAAAAGTTCTCGCAGGGGCATCGCGCCGCCACGTCGTTCGGTGATTGCAACCACGATTTCATCAGCCTTGAGCCTTTGGGCAGTTTCCGTCAGGGATGCTGCGCGGGAAAGAATCAGATTACTCGAGATTGCCTGCTCTTCTTCCACCGGGCTAGGGAAGAATCCAACGATTTCTGCGGCCGGGTCGGACTTGTTCAGCACTCGCTTGACGTCAAGGGCACGCGTTCCGGTACCAAAAACAAGGATTCGGCGGCTGATTGCCTTGGAATTGCTAGGACTATGGGTGGCGCCGACGCGTGTCACCAGCATACCGAAGATGGCAGACATGGCAGAAAGGTGAACGAATTCCTTGTTTAGAGAAGTCATCGGCAACATCGCAAAGACCGCGTAGGCCAGCGGTATCGCAAGGTAGAGAGAGAGCACTGCTCGGGCGCGAGTTTCACTGATATTACGTTTATGGTGCCGTTCGTAGAAGCCAAGCCACGCATTCATCAAGAGCATTACGAGGCCAAGCAAAGCGCCATATACGACCACTTGTCTAAAATTTACTGGTAGCCCATTGCCAATCCACATCATCGCGATAATCAGACCGACGATAACGAATGAAAAGTCGAACAGCATCTGCCCCAGGGTTTGGGCACGCATCCAGTGATTAAAGATTCGAATCATTTCGATTCTCTGCCGTAGTTATTTGGTGGATTATAGGCGTCACTAATAATGATGCTCGTGGAGTATTTCACGCTGAGGTTAGTGTGCGGTGATGAATGCGGCATGCATCGAGTAAATTATTATTTGTCGTTGGTGCGTCGCAGCAAAGCGAGGTCATATTTTAGCCTGATCGTGTCTCATTGCCATTGCAAAGCAGTTCATAAACTCCAATCTGGGCGTTTTGGGCCATGGTGCACTGTTGTGTTCGATAGGGTGCTGCGGCGTGATGGCTTATGGGGCAAGTTCCGCATGGATGCACCCGAACGACAAATGCGGACCGTCGAACGAAACAAAATAGGCAAGCGCCCTAGAGTGAGTTGGTCTGGCTTCACTTGGTAAATCCGATGACCGTTGTAAAATTGCGGAAGCAATTATTGGCACACGATGCGCCGAAGGGGCCGAAAGATATTCAATTGAAAGTTCTCGGCTGAGGAGGATGCGGCGATCATTGCGTTCAGGAAATGCACGTTGCTTCCATTGGGTTTTTGGTTGCATTCTTTTCAATTATTCTCACCAAATTTCACCCACTGGCCATTGAGTCGATGTTTGCAACGTCATGGAATCATTCCATTGCACGAAGCTGAGGGCGGGAAGCCTTAAGTGAAGAGGTTCAAATGGTACACCACTGGCTTCGTTCTCCTTATCACAGGTTATCAGCGCAACTTTCGGTGTAGCAGGAAAGGTGTGTCGATGGTCCTGGCGCTGACGTCCTGAATAAGCCCACCAGCGTTATCGGCTATTTGGGTTTTCGGGGTGGTGAGCTAGCTAAATCTGGACTGGCGAAAATTTGTACGCGCTCCCTCCAATACACAGTGGTGCTACGAATTTGAAAAATGGAACAATGTGTCCGATATGATATCAGATCAGTACTTCGAGGACCGGTGGGTGGCCCAGGAACCCCTGGGGACTGGCGCTGGCACCGTAGGCACCCGACTGGAAAATGACAACGAGATCGCCTACTTCGGCTTCGGGCAGCTTCATTTGGTCGGCTAATAAGTCCAATGGAGTGCACAGCGGTCCGACAACACTAACAGTTTGGCATTTTTGGCTACCCATCCGATTACCGATGGCAACTGGGTAATTTTTTCGGATCACCTGCCCGAAATTGCCTGAGGCAGAAAGTTGGTGGTTGAGCCCACCATCGACGACGAGATATGTAAGGCCCCTTGATTCCTTGCGGTCGATCACACGAGTGACATATACACCTGCTTCACCGACCAGATAGCGTCCGAGTTCAAGGACGATCTTAGCCTCTGGCATCTCGCGGACAGTTAGTTCGAGAAGGTTGCTAAGGTTGTTCCCAATCGGTGCTAGGTCTAACCGCAAATCACCGGGGAAATAAGGAATACCGAATCCACCACCCAGATTCAGGTAATGTACCGGTGATGGCGCGTGGGCAGCCAAACGGCGGGCAAGTGCCCAGGATTTTTTCTGCGCCTCACAGATGGCTTCAGCCTTAAGGTTTTGAGAACCAGCGAATAGATGGAAGCCCTGGAATTGCAGCCCAGCAGAACCAATCTCCGAGAGTAGTTGCGGCACCAGTTCAGCGTCGACGCCGAATTGCTTCGGGCCGCCCCCCATTTTCATTCCTGAGCCTTTAAGTTCGAAGTCAGGGTTGACCCGGATAGCAACGCGTGCAGGGAAGCCAATTTTCTCTGAAATGGTGGCAAGTAGGCCAACTTCACGGAAGGATTCAATAATGACCAACACGCCTGCGGCGACCGCTTGTCGTAATTCCGACTCCCGCTTGCCAGGACCGGCGAAGCTTATTTCATATGGATTGGCACCCGCATCCAGCGCGACCTTCAATTCTCCGGCAGAGGCAACATCGATGCCATCCACCATGCCAGCCATCAGGCCAACGACCGCTGGCATCGGGTTGGCCTTCATGGCGTAGTGCAGCTTTATGGCGCTGGGTAGTGCCGCACGAAGTTCGGCCACGCGTACTTGCAACAAGCTGCGATCATAGCCATAGAAAGGCGTTTGGCCGACACGGGCGGCGACACGTGAGAGCGGCAGCATATTGATTAGCAATTCGCCATCGGCTTGAGCGAAGTGCGTCATCGGTGCATGGATGGGGGCTGGGTGGGCTGAATTGGCGGTCATGGACGTTCTGGATGAGCGTTAAGTAGTAGAGTTGTGATCTAGCCATTTCATAGACAACATTTTGCGGTCGATTTTGCCGTTGGGGTTTCTGGGCAGGGGGCTGTCTCGGATCTCGATGCCGGAGGGCACCATATACGCAGGCATACGTAGCTTGCACTCGGCAAGCAGTGTTTCCACATTCAAGTTTGTACCCGCCGCAGGTGTTGTAATCACCTGGATGGCTTGGCCAAGGCGCTCGTCTTTAACACCAAAGGCAGCACACTCGCCAACCAGCTGTGTGGCATAGAGCACTTCCTCTACTTCGGTTGGGCTGACTCGATAGCCAGATGTCTTGATCATTTCATCTTGGCGGCCGATGAAATAAAGGAAACCTTCGGTGTCCGTGCGTACGGTATCGCCGGAGAAAACAGCAATCTCCGGAAGTGCTAGTCCCGGTTCTCTACCGGAAACAAACATCGGCAGCGGTTTGAAGCGCTCTGCCGTCTTTTTTGGATCGTTCCAATATCCCATGCCGACCAAAGCTCCTCGATGAACCAGTTCTCCCGGTTCGTTTGGTTCGCAGGGGGTTCCATCCTCTCGCAACACTAGAATTTCGGCATTCGGGATTGCCTTGCCAATCGAGCCCGGTCTACGGTCAACCTCAGAAGGTGGCAAATACGTCGAGCGGAATGCCTCGGTTAGGCCGTACATCAGGAAGGGCTTGCTTTTTGGCAACTGCCTGCGAAGGCTATTCAGTGTTTCAAGCGGCATGCGTCCGCCTGTATTGGCAAAATACCGAAGATGTTCAGTAATACCTTCAGGCCAAGGAGTTTCCGCCAACTGGATGTAAAGAGGTGGCACTGCTGTAAGGCCTGTGACTTTCTCGCGTTCGATGGTCTTGATCACGTCTCGAGGCAATAGATAATTGAGAAGCACAACCCGCGCGCCGACATAGAAAGCCGTCGTCAGTTGACTGAATCCGGCGTCAAACGACAGAGGGAGAACCGCGAGCAGGGTATCCCCGGCGCAGTTCTCCAAGTAGTTCGCAACGCTTTGAGCTCCCGCCACCATGTTGCGATGTGAAAGGACGACGCCTTTGGGTTTTCCGGTGCTGCCTGAGGTATACAAAATTGCAGCTATGTCTGAATCGATTACGCGATGCAGGGACGCCGTTGGATGCTCGGTGAGCCTTTGCCAAGGTATTACGGCACAGGTTTTCGGCGGTTCGTCTTTCGGGTTGGTATCATCTGAAAGCACTACTTGGCGTACAGAGGAGCAGTTGGCTAAATGGTTCGTCAACAGAGAAAGGCGCTGTGGCGATGTAACCAGACACTGCGCTTCACAGTCTTTCAAAATGTGGGCAACCTGTTCTGGCTTCAGCAAGGGATTGATCGGTACAAAAACACATCCGGCTGCCAAGCTCCCAAAGCTAGCGATCACCATTTTGAGGCTCTTTTCCAGGTAGATTGCAACCCGGGCCGTCCGCTGAAGGCCCAAGGAAACAAGGCCATGAGCGCATCGTTCAATTTGCCAGGCCAAATCGGCGTAACAGACAGATTCGGTGCTGCAACTCAGAGCGACTGAATCCGGGTAGCGGCTCGCCGAAGTCAAAGGAAGGTGGTGTAGCAACGTGGTCTCAAGCATGATGAGGAGGTGACCGGTGACTCAACAGAGTGACAATGGTCCTATAATGCCGCGTCTCAAACAAAATGTCTTGGAGCCACATTGAACATTGAGCAGGAAGTATTGGTAATTCTCGACGAGGCAATGAGCCTGAAGGGCAGAGCGTTGGGATTCTCGCGTGATACGGTGTTGCTTGGCGCACTGCCAGAACTCGACTCCATGGCGGTACTGGCTATCATCAGCGGCCTTGAGGCCAGATTAGGCCTGACGATCGACGACGATGACATTGACGGCGCCGCCTTCGCTACCGTCGGCACGTTGGTTGATTTCGCGCAGGCTCGTTTTTCAGGGTAAGTCCAGTGACTCAGCGCCAGGCCTTTTTTCTCTCTGCTGAAAAGGGCCAACGCTTTTGTATATTTACTCCATCGCTCCTTCAACCATCGCGGGGAGCATTGCTGTATCTCCATCCTTTCGCTGAGGAACTGAATAAGAGTCGGCGGATGGTTGCGCTCCAGATTGCTGCGCTTGCGTTAGCCGGCTTTGATGTACTACAAATCGATCTCTTGGGTTGTGGTGACAGTTCAGGCGATTTTGAAGATGCGACTTGGGCAAATTGGGTCGCAGATGGAAAACTCGGCCTGGAATGGTTGCAGGCGAATTCCGATGCGCCTTTATGGTTGTGGGGACTTCGCTGTGGCGCGCTCCTGGCAATGGATATTGCTCGCCAACATGAATTGGAAACGTCGCTCCTTCTGTGGCAGCCCGTTTTTTCAGGAGCAAACGTGGTCAGGGATTTTCTGCGTCTCGCTGTTGCTGGCGAGTTAGCCTCTGGAAAGGGGAAGGAAAAAACTGCTGAAATGCGTGCTCTACTTAAAGCGGGGCAAGCTGTTGAAGTCGCTGGCTACGGATTGTCTGCCGCGATGGCCGATCAGATTGCTTCGGTCACGCTAGCAGGTGATTCGAGTAAAAACAATTGGCCTAAACGAGTTGGCTGGTTGGAGGTCGGAAATGGTTTCCAAGCATCGCCTGCTGCCATGGCGTTGCTTGGGCGGATGCAGGCGGAAGGCAGTTGGGCTCTTTACCGTACCCTTTCTGGAGCGCCATTCTGGCAGACAAGCGAAATCGAGACTGTGCCGGAACTTATCAGCGAAACCGTGACCCTGCTGACCGAGTTTGAAAATGCTTGATGAGCATCCCCTTGATTTTCGTAGTGATGATGCAGATCTTCTGGGCATTCTCTCCCTGCCTGAAAATCCCGCGCATGTCGGGGTTTTAATTGTTGTGGGTGGCCCACAGTACCGTATCGGAAGCCACCGGCAATTTACCTTGTTGGCACGAGCTTTGTCTGATGCTGGTTACGCCAGCCTAAGGTTCGATCATCGTGGGATAGGCGATAGCAGCGGCCAGGAAATCAGCTTTCAGCAACTTGACAATGACATTCTGGCGGCAATTGACACCCTTGTCGGCGCAGTGCCTTCGCTCAAGAAAATTGTCCTTTGGGGCCTTTGCGATGCGGCTTCCGCAAGTCTGCTTTATTGGCGGCGACAACATGATAGACGAGTGGCGGGGATGGTTTTGCTGAACCCGTGGGTGCGATCAGAAAAAACGCTCGCTGAGACCCGAATTCGGCATTATTACGGCCAACGGCTGCTGCAAGGTGCCTTCTGGAAAAAACTTCTAAGCGGGCGGCTCTCGTTCGGAACAGCCTTGGCTGGAGTGTTATCAACACTGCGTGCGAAGACAGGCTCCCAAGAGAGTTCCTCCGATTCCTTTCAGGTACAAATGCAGGATGCCTGGTGTGAGTTTCCAGGTGAAAGCTTAGTTATCCTGAGTGCTCTCGATTACACCGCACGCGAATTCATGCTTTGGTGGAATGCGTTTCGCCCCCAAATGCCAAGATTGGAGAGTGTGTCTCTAGTCGAGTATTTGGATGCCAACCATACGTTCTCTTCCCGAGCCCATCGACTAATGGTTGAGCAGGCAACTATTGACTGGCTTGATACCCGGATGGGCAGGGTGTGAACTCGCTGCTGTTCGTTTCCCCTCAAACCTTTGCCAGTGGTCTAACCGCCGGCATCGATGATCCAGCGGTTGATCCTCACTTAACTCCTGGTTGGTTCTCCTTGCTGGCACAAACAGCTTTGCCGAAGGGGGCGCAGGTGGCGGGTTTGGGCGGGGCGTCATCAGCAAGATTGTTTTTGATGCACACCCCAGAGCAACCCGGAAAGCTGTTGTCGTTGTCCACGTACTACAGTCCGATTTTCGGTTTGTGTGGTGCCGATCCTGCGGAGGAAGCACATTTGACTGATCAGCTATCCTGCCTACGCGAACGCAGATATGGCTTCCATGAAGCCAGAGTGCAACCGATGGTGGTTGAGTCGCTGGATTGGGCTGTCGTATCGAGATGCTTTCAGTCAGCAGGGTGGGTGGTCGATCGATACTTTTGCTTCGGAAACTGGTATCTCCAAACCAATGCCTTGAGTTATCAGGATTATCTTGCGCAACGGCCCGGAGCTTTGCGCAGCACGATTCGCAGGGCCCACACTAAGCTGAAAAGGCATCCTGATTTTCAACTCGACATAGTTACTGGGGAATCAGGCTTGTCGGCTGCAATTGCTGACTATGCAGCGGTGTATCAAAAAAGCTGGAAGCTTCCCGAGCCATATCCTGAATTCATTCCTGGCTTGTGTCGCCTCGCAGCCGAACAGGGATGGTTGCGTCTCGGAATTGCCCGCCTCGATGGTAGTCCGATCGCGGCGCAGCTTTGGCTGGTTGCTGGTGACAAGGCAATGATTGTGAAACTTGCTTACGATGGCGAGTATGCCCATACCTCGGTCGGGACCGTACTCACCGCACATTTGATGCAATATGTCATTGACGTGGACAAAGTATCCGAAGTGGATTACTTGATGGGCGATGATCATTACAAGCGGGATTGGATGAGCGATCGTCGGGAGCGCTACGGGCTGATCGCGTTTAATTTACGTTTTGCCGCCGGGGTTGCAGGTTTGGCTCGTCATCGCTTGGGAAAAATAAAAAGGGTCCTTTTTCGATAATGTGGTTGTCAAGTCTGAATTTGCCGGGGGGTATGTTCGAGTATCTAAAGCGACTTGCCATAGCCTTGTGTTCTGGCTTTCTTCTCCTACTGGCACTGACTTTCTCGGTGTTTTCCTTCTCTAGCCTGGTTCCCCAAGATATTCAAAGGTACGTCAAAGATGTCTTGATGCTGCGTTCATCCCCAACCTTGGATCGTACTCTTGGTGAGTTGATTCGACATGCCAGGCAGCGACTGGCGGGGCATCCCAAGCTGGAATTTTTTGCGATACCCGTGCTGGATTTCGTCCAGCCAATCTACGAGCGTCCGGTCCCGAATCAACCGTTGCCGCTGATGGGCAAGGGCTGGAATCCGCAGGCGCGAATCGAATCCGCTGACCCTGACTATCGCGTTGCGAATGTTGTTGAATTGCAATCCGCGATGAAACAGGTTGTAGCCGGACAACGGATAGAGATTCTTCCCGGGGTTTACCGCATCGGGTCTATTCTTGGCGTGAAGAATTCGGGAACAGTAGATAAACCGATTCAGGTTTTCGCATCCCAAGCCGGCAGTGTCCTGATTGAGGTGACATCCAGCGAGGCATTCCAACTCAACCAGGCTCACTGGCATTTTGAGAATCTGCACATACGTGGCATTTGTGATGTTCACGACTACTGCGAGCATGCCTTCCATGTTGTTGGCAAGGCGCAGCATTTCACGCTGCGAAACAATCTGATTGAAGATTTTGCTGCCCACATCAAGGTGAATGGTTACCGTGATGATTGGCCGGACGACGGTTTGATCGAGTTAAATACGCTACGCAATAGTGGCCCGCGCCACACCCAGCGCCCGGTGACACCGATCGATATCGTGGGGGCGAGTCGCTGGCGGGTTCAGGATAACTATGTCGCGAATTTCGCCAAGGGCGACCCCAGAGCGACCAGCTTTGGCATTTTCATGAAAGGTGCGGGGTTTGGCGGTCGCATCGAGCGTAATCTGGTGGTCTGTAGTACCAGCGAGATGTCTGCTCCGGGAACTCGGGTGGGTATATCGTTTGGCGGCGGGGAGAGCGGGCCGCAGTATTGTCGTGACAAGCAATGCGTTACAGAACATGAAGGCGGACGGGCAATCAATAACATCGTCGCGCATTGCAATGACATGGGGATTGATATAAATCGAAGTGCTCAGTCCTTCGTGGCACACAACACTTTAATCAATACTGGCGGGATCGATGTTCGCGGGGATAAAGCTAGCGCCGTGCTGTTCGGTAACCTTTACGAAGGTATCGCTCGGGGCAGAAAGGGAGGAAGTCTGCGTGAACAGTTCCCCGAGCGCATGAATCTGACGAAAGTCTTCGAAAATCCCGATGCGCTCATTTTGAGTTTCAAGACGACCCCTGAGCGTATTCCAAGGCACAAGCACGTCGTCGACGATTTCTGCCGCAAACCTCGCGCAGAAGGAACCCTCCCTGGGGCTATCGAAGATAACTCTGGCTGTTAACGTACCCGTGGCTTATTTCACGGCGATTTGATCGTCATGAACGTACAATACGCCCTCGTAGTTTCAATCCTTCCCAAGGTCTGGCCCAATATCCGGTCGGCAAACGCTACTGTTCATGGCATCAACGTTCAAAACTCTACTGTTCTCGACCTTGTACCCTAGCAGCGTTCGACCTGTCCACGGCGTATTTATAGAAACACGATTGCGTGAGCTGCTTAAGAGCGACCGCGTAGAAAGCAAAGTGGTGGCGCCGGTGCCATGGTTTCCTTCTTCGAATCCAAAGTTTGGCAGTTACGCAAAAATGGCGGCGACGCCACGTTTTGAGCGACGGAACGGGATAGAGGTCTTTCACCCTCGGTACTTTCTCCCGCCAAAAGTGGGGCAGAACATTGCGCCCTATGCACTGGCAGCAGGGGCTTTGCCAACGGTTCGCAAGATTATTCGGGACGGGTTCGACTTCGACCTGATCGATGCACATTTTTACTATCCCGATGGTGTTGCAGCATCCATCATCGCGAAAAAAATCGGAAAGCCGTTCATCTGTACTGCACGCGGGTCGGATATCAACCTTTACCGGCAGTTCAAGAGACCGGCCGGTTTTCTGCGCAGCACAATTACCCAGGCCAGCGCCAATGTGGGTGTCTGTCGAGATCTGGCCGACCAGTTGATTGAACTTGGTGCGAATCCTGATCAGGTGCGAAACATTCGTAACGGCGTCGATTTGCAGCGCTTCTCCCCGGTTGACCGCAGCGAGGCCCGGCATATTTTGGGCTTGGAGTGTTCCGGGATGCTCTGGATATCAGTGGGCAATCTGGTCGAGCTAAAAGGGCATCATTTATTGGTCGATATGTTGTCTGAGTACCCAGATGCCTATCTGGTGATTGTCGGTGCTGGCCCGATGCATGCTGAGCTCGGGGCCCGAGCAAGATTGCTCGGTGTTGCGGATCGCTTGCAACTTGCCGGGCAGCAGCCCAATGACAAACTACACCTTTGGTTCAGTGCTGCTGATGTGACTTTTCTTGCCTCCAGCCGGGAGGGATGGGCCAATGTACTTCTCGAGTCCATGGCCTCCGGTACGCCGGTTGTTGCTACGGCCGTTAATGGCACGCCGGAAGTTGTTGCCAGTGCGGATGCCGGACAGCTTGCCAGATCACGCGATGTGCCGGGTTTGAAGGCGGCGCTTGACCAACTGCTCGCCAACTATCCGGATCGTGCTGCAACCCGACGCTATGCCGAAGGCTTCTCCTGGGATGAGACCACCCACCAACAGTTGGCACTCTTCGACAGGATTTGTGGAGGCAAGGGTTAATGGAAGGCTTGCTTTATCTTATCGATGTCATCTGCGTGATCTGGCTACTGATTCTGGTGAATCGCAATGACCGCGACCCCGAGGCGATGAAGCATGCCCAATTGGGAATTTTCAGCATGAAGCAGCCGGTAGATATGGCAGCTACGGTCAACGGCAAAATAGGCCCAAAATCATGATTGACGTATCTGCCGTTGTTCTCTCGTTCAATTCGAAGCGATACATAGAAACCTGCGTTTGCAGCCTGATGGCCAGCTACGATGCGGCAAGCCTGAATGGAGAGGTCTTTGTCGTCGAGAATGGTTCAGTTGACGGTAGTGTCGATATCCTCAAGGACTTGCAGGCACGTTTCGGCGATCGTTTGAAGGTTTTTTACCTTACTGAAAACACCGGCACCACCCGCTCTCGTAATCTTGCGCTCCGCGCCGCGCAGGGGAGGGCTGTGCTGGTGCTTGATTCAGATGCCTACATGAATCCAGAGGCGTTGCTCGCCATGCTGGCTTACCAAGCAAGCAACCCGAGGGCTGGCTTGGTCGCGCCAACGCTCATCTATCCCGATGGGCGTTTTCAACTGAGCGTTGATGTCTTTCCGACCATCTCACGAAAATTCGAGCGATTTTTTGCCTTGCGTGAGCTAGAGAAGCGTGAGCCTCCTGCAGAAGCGGGCCAGGTGGACTATGCCATTTCAGCCTGCTGGCTGCTGAGCAAGCAGGCCGTCGATGCAACCGGACTCCTTGATGAACGCATTTTCTATTCCCCAGAAGACGTCGATTACTGCATTCGCCTTTGGCGTGCCGGATTTCAGGTTCACTACTACCCTGCAGTTTCTGTCGTCCATGATGCGCAGGAAATTTCCCGGCCCAAGGGGCTGGCCGGGATCAACAAATTCACCATCCGTCATGCCAAGGGGCTGTTGTACCTTTTCCTGAAGCATCGCTATGGCTTTGGGTTGAGCGGTCTCTACCGCCGGCTACGGCGTTTTGCCTGATATCAATCTCATGAAAATTCTGCACGTCTTTGATCATTCGCTTCCTTTGCAGGATGGCTATTCATCGCGTAGCTGGGCCATTCTCCAGCAACAGCGCGCTCGCGGCTGGACGGTGTATCCGGTCACTGGCCCGCGGCAAAACTCGACCGCCGATACCGAAGAGCTTGTAAGCGGCATGACCTTTTACCGCACAGCAGATCGCCCTTCAATCTGGGGGCGCTTGCCGGTCATCAAGCAGTTCTGGACGATCTGGCTGATCTACACCCGCTTGTGTCAGCTGATTCCAGTTCTCAAACCCGATGTATTGCATGCTCACTCGCCTGCATTGAATGGTGTTGCCGCGCATCTGGCTGCAAAGCGCTTTGGCCTGCCGCTCGTCTATGAAGTGCGTGCCTTCTGGGAAGACGCTGCTGTAGATCAAGGCACCAGCAGCGAAGGTGGTTTGCGTTACAAGCTGACCCGTGGGCTGGAAAACTTTGTTTTCAAACATGCTGATCGTGTGACCACCATTTGTGAAGGACTCAAGCGTGACATTGAGGCTCGAGGACTCTGCAAAGCCCCCATTACCGTTATCCCCAATGCCGTGGAATATGAACGGTTTTCCAAAGAAATGCCCCGGGACGATGCGCTCGCTGCCGAATACGGCTTTGTGGCGGGTAACACATTGGGATTCATTGGCTCTTTTTATGACTATGAGGGGCTGGATCTTATGATCCAGGCCATGCCGAAACTCCTAGCGCATAATCCGGACATCAAGCTGCTTCTGGTTGGTGGCGGCATGCAGGATCAGGTGCTACGTCTGCAAGCTGAAGAACTTGGTCTGCAGCACGCAGTGATTTTCACTGGCAAAGTACCGTTTGCCGAAGTTGAGCGTTATTACTCGGTGATCGATATTCTTGTATACCCAAGAAAATCTCTCCGGCTGACTGAACTGGTGACGCCCCTCAAACCACTGGAAGCAATGGCTCAGCGAAAGGTATTCATAGCATCTGATGTCGGAGGACATCATGAGTTGGTTGAGGATGGCGTCACAGGCATGCTCTTCAAGGCGGACAACGTTGATGCCTTAGTGGAGGCAATCAACGGACTTATCGCGCGTCCCGATTTACAACAGACGCTTCGTGAAAAAGGGTTGTTATTTGTCCGTGACGAGCGCAATTGGAAGAATAGCGTTGCCAATTACGCCGATGTTTACGGTGGTCCTAAGCTGATTCAGGAGAGTGTCGGTGCGTGACATCGCGATGTTTATCGCAATGTTCGCTTTGGTGCCTCTGGCATTCAAGAATAGTTTTAACGCCTACTTGCTTTGGGGCTGGACGGCGATGTTGTCGCCGGTGTTCTACATGTTCGGCTTCATGCAAGGATTACGTTATAACTTAATCTTTGCTGGCATTACCCTTACGCTCTGGCTGTTTGGCAAGCTGGATCTGAAGGGTAAGCTGAGTAGCAATAGCACTACAGTCTTGTTTTTGTTGTTTGTAGCGCACGTGACGGTGAGCAACCTGATTGGTTACGGCGATAACCCTTGGAAATGGACTACCTATGAGGACTTCTTCAAGGTCGCCATCTTTGCCGTACTGTTGCCTCTATTTGTGACCACACGCCTGCGTCTGCATGCCTTCGTGTTGATCATCTGCTTAGCATTGGGCTTTCATGGCGTGGTTGAAGGTCTGAAGATGATCGCGAGTGGCGGTGGGCATAAGGTGAGGGGGCTGACTTCAACCATGCTCAGCGACAACAATCACTTTGCGGTAGGCATGTGCATGCTGATGTCACTGTTGGTATATCTGATGACGCACATGCAAAATCGACTGGCCCGCTATGCCGCAATTGGCGGTATCGGGCTGACCGTTTTGTCGGTGATTGGGACCAATTCTCGCGGTGGATTCCTATGCCTTGCTGTGCTGGCGATCTGGTATGCGCTGACCTCGCGCCGGAAAATACTTGCAAGCGCGATGGTTATTTTGCTTGGATTCATTGCCTTACAGTTGGCACCAGACTCGTGGTTCCAACGTATCGACAGTATTGGCAACGCAAGCGAAGATGATTCTTTCCTTGGGAGAGTCATCGCATGGAAAATAAGTACCGCGGTGGCTTTAGCAAATCCGTTTTTCGGTGGCGGTATGCGAGCGATACAGGCGGTGCCGGTGTGGCAGGAGTTCATGTATCGCATCGATTTCCTGTCCTTCATCTGGACGCCTCCGCCATTACCATTTGCACGAGCAGCCCACAGCATCTATTTCGAAGTACTTGGCGATCTGGGCTTGGTGGGGTTGGCTCTATTCCTCGCCATGATTGCCAATGGTTTCCTCACAGCGCGCAAAATCCGCATTATGGTAGCAAATCGTCCCGACCTCGTCTGGGCGCGAGATCTCTCTGATGCACTTCGGCTTGGACTAATTGCCTACTGTGTCGGTGGTGCGGGTGTGAGTCTTGCTTACCTTGATCTTTTCTATATGACCATTTTGCTTCTGGAAGTCGTTCGCCAACGTGTAGCAGCAGAAATTCAGCAGGCCAACATAGATGCGCGTTTTGGTACGGACGCTACGCTGCAGGGGCGTGCTGCATGATTCATAACGCATTCATCCGCAGCTGCATGGATCTCTCCTCCGGAAGCCTGACCATCTTCCAGTACCATAAAATTCCCAGTTTTTCGCCCGCTTTTATTCGTGGCGAGGTCGAAGCGGCTGAGTTTTCCCGCGTGCTGGCCAATTATTTGGAGTGGTTCAATTTCTTGCCGCTGGACGAAGCCGTCGAGCGCATGCAGCGCGGCAGCCTACCGCGCCGGGCGGCGGCCATTACTTTTGATGACGGCTATGCTGAGTGGTTCGAGCACATCGTGCCGTTGTTGAGTGCCCATGGCGTTCCGGCAACTTTTTTCATCACCAGCAACCAACTGGGCAAGAAGAAGCCGTTCTGGCACGAACGCATCGCCCATGCCGTAGCTGCCCGCGTGCCAGGCCAGTTACCTTCCGGCTTCGACTGGGGGCAGGTGGAGATCGGCAGCCGCGATGCGGATATCGCCAATACCATCGTTGCTGTGCAGGAAAAGCTGAAATACCACCCGCTTGCCGAACGCGAAGCAGCCATAGAACTGCTTGAATATGGTATTGCCCTAAACGGGGAATTTCGTCCATTCACCGCCGCCGACATCGTCCGCCTGCGCGATGCCGGCTTCCAGATCGGCGGCCATTCCCGCAATCATCCAATCCTTTCCCGCTGCACGCCGGCAGAAGCACTGGATGAAATCGGCGGCTGCAAGGAAGAGCTAGAAGGCATCCTGCGTCAGCCGGTGACACAGTTCGCCTATCCGAACGGTAGGCCAGGCTGTGACTTCCACGCGGAGCACATTCGCCTGGTGCGTCAGGCAGGCTATCGGCTGGCGGTGACCACGGCACCCGGCGCCGCCCGTGCGACAACCGATCCCTTTCAACTACCCAGGTTTACTCCCTGGGCAAGATCCAACTTGCGAAGTGCAGTGCAGATCATCCACAACATGCGGGTCAAGACGGAGACATTGCCAGTAATGGAAGATGCCCCACTTTTGGCCGAACCGCGTTTCCCACCAATGATGCAACCAGATGCCGTGCCGGCAACTGTGGCTGCCGCCAACAAGACCGTACTCATGGTCGCCTTCCATTTCCCGCCACAGGCCGGCAGTAGTGGCATCCTGCGTACACTCAATTTTGCAAAGTACCTGCCCGGAAATGGTTGGAACCCCATCGTCCTTTCTGCTCACCCGCGCGCCTATGAAGAATGCCGCGATGACCTGCTCAAGAGCATTCCTGCGGAGACGCGTGTAGTTAGGGCCTTTGCCCTCGATGCGGCAAGGCATCTGGGCATCATGCGTAAATATCCGAGCATTCTGGCTTTGCCGGATCGCTGGTCCACCTGGTGGCTTGGCGGGGTGCTCTCCGGCATGCGCGAAATTAGGCGTGCCAAACCTGACGTCATATGGAGTACCTACCCGATCACTTCTGCGCACCTGATCGGTGCGACACTCGCTCGCCTGTCAGGCCTGCCGTGGGTGGCCGACTTTCGCGACCCAATGATCAATGGCGACTATCCTTCTGCACCCATGCAACGCAAGACCTGGGAATGGCTGGAATCGCTGGTGATGCGTACGGCCACGCACTGTGTCTTTACCACCGAACGCGCCGCCGAGGTTTATCGTCAGCGCTACCCGGCAGCGGCCGACAAATGCCATGTGATCGAAAATGGCTATGACGACGAGGCCTTTGAAGGGAATCTACCTAAGCGTGATGGCGTAGCGGAAGATCAATTGCTGTTGCTGCACAGCGGCATCATTTACCCGCGCGACCGTGATCCCAGCGCCTTCTTTCAAGCGCTCGCCAAACTCATCGATACAGGTGTATTGGAAAGAAAGCGTTTGGTCATCCGTTTCCGGGCGCCACATCATGGCGAAGAAGTGGCCGCTCTGGCCAGCCAGTTCGGACTCGCCGATGTCGTCGATATAGCACCACCCATTCCCTATCGGGAGGCCATTGCCGAAATGATGGGCGCCGACCTGTTGCTGGTGTTTCAGGGTAGCCATTTCAATTCGCAGATTCCCGCTAAGATCTATGAATACTTGCGGACAGGGCGGCCGGTGATGGGGCTGCTGGATCCTTCCGGGGATACAGCAAGCCAACTGAGTAAATTCGATGCGGTGGAATTTGCCGATATTGCCGATTCGGCAAACATCGCTGAACGGATGCAGCAATGGCTGGAAAACCGGCAAAACGCGACCTACCAAGACGCATGTTTGAACAATATGACCATCGTCAAGCGCTATTCTCGAGCCTTTCATACGCAGACTCTTGCTGCCTTGATGAATAATTGTAATTAGCGTCGTTGCAAGTGTTGTTACCACTTTTTTTAGGTATCAGCCATGAATCGTGAACTCTCAGCCTATTTCGATTTTCTGCGATTTTTTGCCGCCTTAGTCGTCCTGCTAGGCCACATGGAGCAGGATGGTCTGTATATGTCGTGGCTCCCATTGTCCCGGTATAGCCACGCAGCAGTGATTGTATTTTTCGTCATGTCCGGCTTCATCATTTATTCGACGACAGTTAATGCCGGCCGGAGTGCTACCGATTATTTTATCGCCAGAGCATCGCGCATCTACTCTGTTGCCTTGCCGGCCGTGATCTTCAGTGTTCTCTGTGCTTGGATATTCGTAAAAGATATTGGGGCAACCGGTACTTACCCTTCAAACTACTCTTCTCCGTCGGTGATCGATACAGTTAGCAGTTTGGTGTTTCTCAATGAGTCCTGGTTAAACCCTGCCATTCTGACGATGAATGATCCATTCTGGTCGCTATGTTATGAAGTTTGGTATTACGTGATTTTTGGCCTTTTGCTATATATCCCAGGTTTTTATCGCTGGCCAGCGGCCATTCTTGCTGCCCTGATTGCCGGTCCGGCGATAGTCGCGCTTTTCCCAATCTGGCTGGCCGGGGCTTGGCTAGCCGGCAATTACGAACGTTTGCGGTTTTCATGGTCCGGCGGAGTGGCGGCGCTTTTATTCGTGACGAGCATTCTAGTAATTGTTGCTATTGATGTTCTGGCTATTGACCGCACCGTTAAGGATTTTCTGCATCAGCATGTCCCCGGATTCTGGCGATTGGACAATTCGCAGAGGCTGCTTACAGATTTTGTCATTGGGTTTGCCATTTTGCTAAATATTGTTTCCTTTTTGTATATGCCAGAAAACTTTCGTACGTTTTTCAACTGTTTCAGAAATTTCTTTGGTTATCTGGCTGGATTCTCCTTCACTCTTTATCTTTTTCACCGACCGATGACGCAATTGCTCGGTTTCCATTATCCCAATATGAATCGCTCGCTGCTCTATTCGATAGTCGCGCTGTCTGGCTTGCTGCTGGCCTGTTGGATCATCAGTTACGTGACAGAGCGCCAACTGAATGGGTGGCGTCAGGTGTTCCGGAGACTTTTGCTGCGTCCGGCTTAGTGATCAGAGAGTTAGATAGAATGGCCCGCGTCAAGTCAGCCGTCACCATTTCCGTCGTTGAGTGCCGCGTACCGATCACCAACAAGCTTTGTAGCTACGTGACCATTGCTTGCTTGGTCGGGCACGTGGGAGGATGTAAGTGTGTTTTCTGTAGCCTGCGCGCTCGAAGTATTGCTAGTGATTTTTGGCGATTCTGGCACCGGCTATTACATTGCGACAACCACGGACTTTCCTCAAAACCCGGTTTTCAGAGAATGTCCTTTATTTAACCGTATCAGGAATAACAAGGATCATCTATGACAAAGGTGCACATATCTTGACTTCATGGGATACACCGCTGAGAAGTGCAATCTTGGTTGTTTCACTGAGGTGGATCGATCGCCTGATCGGTTTTGTCAGCACGCTGATTTTGGCCCGCTTGCTGATGCCTGAAGATTTCGGATTGATTGCGATGGCGTCAATTGCGATCGGTCTTGCTGAGGCCATGCTTGATGTCGGGGTCAATGTCTTCCTAATTCAGGCGAGAAATCCGACATCAGCTCACTACAGCACAGGCTGGACTGTAAGAATTCTTCAGGGGCTTCTCCTGTTTTTGCTACTTTCAGCGGCCTCGCCATTTGTTGCAGATTATTTTGGTGATGATCGCGTTCAGACTGTGTTAGTCGGTTTGGCCTTTGCTGGTTGGGTAGCGACGTTTGAAAACGTCGGAGTAGTCAATTTCCAAAGGGAAATGCGTTTTTCAGCGGAGTTTCGTTATCTCTTCACTAGACGAATTTTTGGGTTCGTTGTGACCATTGGATTAGCGCTGGCTCTTCGTTCCTATTTTGCATTAGTCGTAGGGACGATCATGATGCGACTCTTTGGGGTTGCATTGAGTTTTTGGATGCACCCTATGCGCCCCCATTTGAGTTTGGAAAAAGTCTCGGAAATGATGGGAGTTTCAATATTTCTGATGCTGAAGAATATTTTTATGTACCTTGACGGAAATTTTCACAAGGTACTCTTGGGCGGTGAAACGAATACCACTTCCATGGGAGGGTACACTGTCGCCTGTGAAGTAGCTGATTTGCCAAGTTCAGAGGTATTGAGTCCAATTAATCGTGTCTTGTTTCCAATGCTTACCAGAGCTCGCGATGATATACATGAGCAGCTTAGAATAATGAACTTGACACAAGGGATACACTTTCTGATAACTTTTCCTGTTTCTATCGGCCTGTGTTTGTTGGCTGATGAGACAGTGAGAATCCTTCTCGGCGAAAAATGGATTTTCGTAGTCAGCGCCTTACAGGTTGTTGCATTTTTTAATATCACCTCATCAATTATTAGTGCGCCGAGTTATCTAATGATGGCAAATGGATTTTTCAGGGTGGTCATGTGGATTTCATTTGTGCAGCTCTGTTCTTTTTGTGTAGCGTTTGTATTGTCTCCATGGGTGGTATCTATGGAAACCATTGCGCTAATACGCTTATTCTGCCTCGGAGTCGGTACTTTATTCGGGTATTGTTTATTTAAAATATTTGTTCCTGAAGCAAAAATAATGGATCTTTTCTCTAATGCGTTTAGACCCGCTCTGGCGTCGATTGTCATGACGTTTTTTATTGTCTACTTTATTTTTGGTCTGATCACAGATCACGGGGAAGTGTTTAGATTTTTTGTTACCGCTTCAACGGGGGCCTTGATTTATAGCGCTTCAGTAATTCTGATCTGGCTGCTGCAATCCAGGCCAGCTGGGCCTGAGAGGTATATTTTTGAACGCCTCAATGAAAGGTTTTGCAGGTGAAGACCATCGAATGCAATTTTTCATGGATTGAAGATAGCTTCAGCGATATCGAGTTTTTTTTCGTTGCCATGGCTATTCACGGGAATGAGCTAAATTTTGATATTCGAGAGAGCGCGTTTATAGAGCAGGTTAGAGCACCGGGTTTCGTTTGTATTTCATCATTTTCGACGCACCATTCAGCATCACTGGCTCGTGACTCCAGTGAATCGGTAACGGTGTTTCGCGGCTATGAATTGGATATCGGAGTTACAAGTTACGATCCTCGTGCAAAGACAATATCGCCAGATTCTTTGGAAAACGGCGTTTTTGCCTTCATACGCTACTTTAAAAAATCCAGATCTCTGCTTGTAAGGTCAGATCTGTTTGGTGTCTCGCCTATTTTTTATCGGGTTGAAGACGGTGTAATTTTCTTCGCAAGCCATAACGTTCTATTAAGGCGGCCGAACGACAGCGTGGATGCGAATGGCGAGATTTCACTGCTAAATTATGGGTTCTCGTTTGACCAACGTACTGTTCATGTCGACATAAAGCGTTTCCCTCCTGCTATGCATGCCAGCGTGGACACTGGCGGACAATTCGTTTGGCAGCCATGGGATAGTTTAAGCGACTTGGGAGAAGCGGATCGTCATGTTGACGAAGGTGCTGTGGAAGAGGTGGAGTCGGCATTTAGAGCATCCATGCAGCGCTGCCTGGCACTGTCGCATGGTGACGTGGTTTTGCCGCTCTCCAGTGGGTATGACTCTAGGCGAATATTTGGATATTTAAATGAGTCAAAGCTTGACTTCGAGACCATTACAGCTCAGGCATACAAGCGTATTGGTGACAGATACTATGATATCGACGGAAGGTTTGGTCCCGAGGTGGCACGACGATTTGGGCGAAAAAACCGTCTGATTCCCGCTGCCACGCCTGAAAGATTGGCCGAAAATCTAGCAAGGCGTGATCGGTTGATTGGTAGCGAAAGCCTTATGCACGGTTGGTCCATGGGACTATTTGAGGCTTTGAGAGCGAATACAGGTGCGTGCATCTTCGACGGTTTGGGTGGAGATGCTCTGGGAAATTCCGGTTTTGTCTTTCCGGGGTTTCATATCAATTATGAAAAGAATGTCGATATTCTTTTCAATGAGACTGCCAAGCCGGGTTTTTCCCGTGCGTTGGGATATGAGGGAGCGGTCTATGATCGCTACAGGGAGGCTTATCGGGGTTACTTGAATTCGCTGCCGCTTGGGCCAAATCAATGTGAATTGGCTTTTTTGCTGCTCCGTACCCGCCGGTCGATAGCGCCATGGATCTTGATGAATCAGGCTCCCGGTAGTTTGGTCGTGTTTCCGTATCTTGAACTTGGACATATCAGAAAAACTCTGGAATTTTATCCAGGGGAAAAGTATCGGGTATTTTTTCAAAAACGCTGCCTAGAAAGATATTATCCGGCTTATTTTTCTATTCCAGGTTCGCGGGAGATGCCAGCTGTACTTCCTCCGTTGGATAAGGATTACTCCAGGCAATTTGATAAAGTCGAGCATCAGTATTTTTTCTCAGAGGAAATTGTTGATGCGTTAACGGCGCGTCTTGGGGGGCGTAATAAGTACCATTTTGCGCTTTTCAAGAGTCGTTTTGCACTTAAATACAGCAAGCCATGGCTGTTTGAGACCTTGGCGAGATATCTTCGCTCGGAAATTCGGGCCGGTTATTTTTTACGGTAGTTTTTAGGTAGGGGGGGATATGTTGCAGACCGGCATAGTCAAGACATCAAAAAAGCCATTTGAGCGTAGAGTGCCTATATATCCTGAGCATCTGCCATGGATTGCACCTGAGCTTCGTTCGTTTTTAGTGTTTGAAACGGGTTACGGCACAGATTTTGGCTATTCGGATGACTACTTCTTACGCTTGGGAGCCAGAATTGATCACCGAGAAAATATATTTGCTGAATCGGATTTGCTGATTTTCCCCAAGCCACTGGCCGAGGATCTTCTGGAGATGCGCGAGGGGCAGATTCTTTGGGGCTGGCCTCATTGTGTCCAGCAGCACGCTATTGCCCAAGCAGCGATTGACCGGAAATTGACACTGATCGCGTGGGAGGCGATGCATAGTTGGAGCCGGGGTAATGAGAAACAGATGCATATTTTCTATAAAAATAATGAACTTGCCGGTTACTGCGCAGTTCATCATGCATTGCAGCTCAAAGGTATCGATGGCTTTTATGGTCCTCGGCGATTTGTTCTGATTCTGGGATATGGCTCAGTGGCTAGAGGAGCGATCCACGCACTTCATAGTCGTGGTTTCAACAACATTCTGGTTGTGACGAGAAGGCCGAGCCATTTGGTGGCGGATAAACACCCAGATGTTTATTTCTCAACGCTGCAAAGCATTGATGGTCAGCTTTATTCTGTTGAAGCGAGCCAGAAAGCAACGCTACTTAAAATGCTGATTTCTGAAGCAGATCTGATCTGCAACTGCGTACTTCAAGATACCAATGATCCCTTGATGTATCTCCAAGCGGACGAACTTGGCGTGTTCAAGAAGAACGCAATGGTCGTCGATATTAGTTGCGATAAGGGTATGGGCTTCCCGTTCGCGGTGCCAACTACGTTTGGCGATCCCGTTTTTACAGTTGGAGATGGGGTTACATATTATTCTGTCGATCACACTCCAAGTTATCTGTGGAGCGCCGCATCGCGAGAGATTTCGAAAGCACTTTTACCTTATCTTTCTGTGGTGATGGCGGGGCAAGCAGCTTGGAATGACTGTGGCGAGATAAGGAATGCTATTGAAATTCAAGATGGTAACGTTTTAAACGATAACATCATCCGATTTCAACGCCGTACTGCAGAGTATCCATATCGCTATCAAACCTGAGTGGTCATCGTTCGATCATGTCGGGTTTGATTCTGGATAACGTTTCAGTGGGCGTATAAATTGTGACTCCCTGATTCGCAAGCTTCTCAAGGCGCTCATAAAATTGTTGAGCGCCTATAAACCATGATTTGGCATGCCCGACATCTCCGGCAACGATTGACCTACTGCGCCTTAGATATTCGTACATAAATGATCGAAGATCATCGCGCGATTTATAGTCAATACGGTGCTGCGTGATTTCGGGAATATAAGGACGTACGGGCACAAGGTAGTCTTCCCCATTCCAACCTTTGCACGGGATCTTGTACGTATTTTCCTGCCAGACGGTAACAGGAAAGTCGCTGCCTAACGTGTCTTCAAGAAGATGATAGAACGTTACCGGACCCATTGAAATTCCCATTCCGAGTACCTTGCCATCAAGTTCGTGAAATCGCTGCCACGGAGATCCTCTGCCGAACACGGTGGGGGCCAGATGGTGTGCTTCAGTCAGGAACTTTGCGTGCTTGCCAATTGCGGATACCGAGTGGGTTGGGTGAATGCTGCGGAGAACGCCAGAAAACTGCAAAAATGTTTCTGGTAGCGCGCCCATATTGGTGCCGTGGATGCGAGGGTCAAAGACGTAGCCTTCCAGTTGGCAGGTGCCGAGGATGGAGCCGCCGGGCATGTAGTAGGTTGGCAGCAGCAGCGTACCTTCGGGGCCGACGGCGTCGAGCAGGCCCTGGATCACGGCCTTGGGGCCGCCGTCGACATAGCCCAGGCTTTTCAGCGAGGAGTGGATGAAGAGGATGTCGCCGAGTTCGATGCCCATTTTTCTCAGATCGGCAGTGATCTGGCTGGCGGAGACGTGCGGCTGGCTTTGCTTGAGTTCTTCTTCCCGACGCTTCTGTTGGGCCTTGCCAAGGACGCCCTTGATTGCCTTCTTCAAGCCGTCAAGCATGACGTTCTCCCTGTAGGTCCATTTCCAGCAGGTTGGCATCGATGAAGAACTTGGCGGCCCAGTTCAGATATTCCCACTGGCCATAGTCGCCATTCAATGGGAAGGAACCCTTGATGCCGCCCTTCTGGCTATCGGGGCCTGTCAGCCTGACAGTGCGACGGACGTAAGCGGTCAGTTTCTGGCCGGCATCGAAGTAGTGTTGCTTGCCGGTTTCCTTGTAGAGCAGGAAAAGGCAGTGGGCGATCTGAACGGAACCGGTCAGGCAGACATAATTGACTGCGCCTTGCCACGCAGCGTCCAGTCGACCAGGCAGGCGGCCGTCGGCCTGGACAGCGGGCAGCAGGCCGTCGGCTGTCTTGATGGCGGCGGCTAACAAGTCCGGGCGGAGGGAGAGCAGGAAGCCTTCGATCACGCCGCGTAGTACATAGCCAATGGTGTGGGTGAGCGGTGCCTTGGGATTGGTCAGGCAGTTGGAGGCGAACCAGCCGTTGGCGGTTTGTTTGGTGAGTGCCCAATCTACTTGGCGTAGCCCTGCTTCGCCGTAGCCCTGTCCTGGGGCGACGCGTTCTGCCTCGAACAACCCCCAGGCGACATGGGTTTCGTAGGCTTTCTCACCGGGTGCGGCAAATGGCGTGGGGTGCTTGCGCCAGCAGCCATCGGCATCGAGATCGTCACGCAGCCATGCTGCTGCCTTGTGCATGGCTTCCAGGTAGCGCGGATCGCCGTATTGCTGGGCGCCTGCTGCCAGGCCGAGCAGAATCTGACCGGTGTTGAAGGTCACCGGTACCTTGGGCGTTGCGTCGATCTTGCCACCCTGAAAACCGCCTTCGGGAAACTGGATGGCAACGCACCAGTCGAGCATGCGGCGGGCGCGTTGGTGCAGTTCTTCCTTGCCGCTACGTTTTGCGAGTTCAATGAAAGTAGGAATGATGTAGCCGGTGGTTTCCGGATAGGACGTTGCCCAACCTTTTATCAGACTGTAATCGCGGGCCACGCCACCGTCGGCGGAGGCCGAGTTGTCCTGGGCGGCACAGAGCCAGGCAAGTGCTGCATCGATGCATTCCTGTCCGCCGGGGGCCGTGGTGTGCGGCAGACCCTGTTGGTCCAGTTGCTGCTCGGCAATGGCGAGTTCGGTCAGGGCTAGTTTGGCAGAGCCGAAGAGGGCAGATTTGATTTTGTTGAGCATGTGGAATTACCGGAGAAATGATTTAAATGGAATCTTGGGTCAATATGCTTGGAATGAAGAGGGGCTTTTTCACGGACTGGGGTGCCTTGGTGTTGTCATCAGTTGACTGAGGCGTTGTGCCAGCAGGCTCAGCATTACAGCGGCGAGGAGAATGATAAGTATCGATGCCAGGTAACCCAGCCAGCTAGGCCAACCAGCAGGATAGATGAATAGGTAGCCGTGAATCAGATAAATTTCAAGGATGCCGCCACTGAGAATGGACAACCTGCTTGCCGGAAAACTGATGGGTACGCTGAGCAGGAAGGCGACACTGGTGATGGAGATGATGACGATGAACAGGACGTTGAATTGTTTGATGTTCATTGCATTAGTGGCGAGCATTGCCAGCAATGCAATAGCACCTAGAGCGATTGTTCGCGTTTTTTGGGGCTGCCAATCCAGACGCCCGGCGATGGCGCCAATACAAAACCCAAATACAGTTGGCCAGAGCATGTAGGCCGGTGACGCGTAGAGATGGCCCCATGCGCAGATTGCGGCACTCAACAGCAGGAAGGCAATGGCAGCGCGTTGGTTGATCAGGAGTTTCGCCAGTAATGGGTAAAGCAAGTAGAAGAGCAGCAATACCGTCATGAACCACAGGCCAGCACCGAAGGGGCTCTGGTTCGGGATGCCTAACCAGTTGAGGAAGCCAGTGAGTCCAGTCATGCCGAGAAGGGCGTGCAGATGCCAGATTCCTTCTCGGCCCTGAAATAGGAAGAGGGTGCCAAGAAACAGGTTGATGACGATCAAGGGCGGTCCGAGTCGCTTCAGTTTGGCCAGCCAGAATTTTCCTAAGGGCATCTCCGGACTGTGTTTAAGCGAGGTGAAATAACCAGAGGCGAAGGCAAAGATGAAGAGACCGACCGTGACCGGAACCCAGAGCAAGGTGCCGTGAAAGTAGTGCCCGGTGGAAACAAGGACGATAGAGAGAAATTTTGCCAGCGTGAAGTTGCCGCTGATCTGACTTCTGCTGATGGTTGTTTGACTTGCCATCTCGTCACTGCCTGCCGATTAAATCGGATTGAACCGCACCCGGATGACGAATCGGTGTCTTGACTTCAAGCAGCGACATCGGATGCAGGTATTGATGTTTTGCCTCCAGAGCATTGCTGCCAGATTTTATGGCGGTATTGCGGAGTCGAGACCCCGGTTTAAGGGTGTAGTCGTAATTCTCTGGGTGGTTGAATTCGTCGAGTCGGACGCGCGGGTTGTTTTCGTAGATGCCGGGAATCTGGCCATCGGGACGGCTGGCGGCGGTGGGGCGGTCGGCTGGATTCAGGGCATCGGGGCCGTAGAGGATGTTGTTGATGGCGCGGATGCTTGCCGGGCCGGGCTTGAGCAGTAGGAAGCGTCCATTGGCTGGGCGGTTGTCGATAAGGGTGTTGTTGATCAGATAGAGCGTGTTCTCATCCCATTTGTAGCCCTCAACGCCGAAGGAAATCATATGTCCGTTGGTGGCATTGGGGCTTTGCTGGATGATGTTGCCGATAACGTAAGCAAGCCCACCGCTGGGAAGATCGATTTCGTAGCTGGCATTGCCTGTTTCGTCAGTGAGACGGTTGTAAAGGATATGGGTTTCGCGAGCCCTTGACTTGACCAGTTGGCCAACATTGGCGTGATGGGAGTAAGAGCCAATCATGCGAAAGCGTTTGATGGCGCCAACGTAAACATTGTGTGTCTGGCCGTCGCCGTAGCCATTGCGGGCGAATTCACTGTTTTCGATATCGAGTTCGCTGATGCCGTCGTTATGGGTAAGGATGCCGTTTTCGTTGTCGAAGAAGGCGCAGTTGCGCAGGATAAGGTGGCCTTTTTCAAAACGGATGCCGGCGCCATTGCGGTGCTCTACCTTGGCTCCAGAAAACTCGATGTTGTCCACGGTGATCCGGCCACCACGGATAATCCAGATGCCCTTGCGTTCTACATGGCGGCCGTTGGCCAACAGCCGTGCCTTACCGCCTACACCACGGATAGTGAGCTGATCTTGATTCCAGATGGCCACGTCGCCGGGATAGTCGCCGGCTTCGATTTCGACGGTGTCACCGTTGCGGGCTTCTTTTGCGGCCGACGCTATGGTGGTCAAGGGCTGGAAGCGGCCGACGCGAAGTGTGCGCGGGGCGGAGGCGGATGTCTCGTCACTCGCACTATCGAAAGAAGCGGAAGGCGTGATGGTGAGCGTACCGTCCACCCCGCGGCGAATTTCACCACGGTAGGTCGGGGCGTCGGGTAGCGCAGGCGGGGCGGCTAGGCCAGGATTGATGAGACAAAGCGCCAAGCAGGCCAATATCGTCTTACCGGAAATTCTGGTGCGGCCTTTCATCATCTGCTGGCGCATGGTCTTGGCGGAGCCGATATCAGGAAAACAATTTGGAATAATCTCTCATCATGCCACTGAGGGCAAATGAGGTCAGTGCTGCTTGTCGGGCAGCAGCGCCAAGGCGGTCACTGCCCTCGGGGTCGCAGAAAGCTTGGTGTAGTTGTTCGGCGAGAGCTGCTTCGTCGTCAGCGGTAATCAGATTCCCGGTTTGTTGGTCGTTAATGAGTTTGGGTGTGCCGCCGACAGCGGTGGCAATGCAGTTTAGGCCGCTGGCCATGGCTTCCTGAAGAGTGCAGGAGGTGCCTTCAGCCTGGGACGGGAGGACGAAGCAGTTGAGCATGCGCAGGATGTCTGGGATGTCGTTGCGGGCGCCGGGCAGCCAGGCGTACTGGCTGGCGTTGCCATCTCGGAGAATCTGTTCGACCTCTTCGCGTAGCGGGCCTTCGCCGATAATGATCAGGCGCATTCGGGAAGCCGCTTCCGGGTGTTCCTTGAGCAAGCGGACGAAGGCGCGAGCCAGGAAAGGCTGGTTTTTGACTGTCTGCAGGCGCCCGACAGTACCGAATAGCCAATGAAACCCGGGCTGGAATGGGCAGCCGGGAACGGCGCGTGGAGTTTTGTTGGCTGGGCTGAATATGTCGGTATCGACGCCGTTGGCGATCAGCGAGCGACGTGTGGGGGGGATGCCGATTGAACGCTCAAGATAGTCGTCGAGGTCTTGGGAAACGGCGATGTAATGGCTGACGAAAGGTTTGTAGAGTTTTCTGACCTTGATATAGCGGGGATTTGTGCCGTTCGGATCGTGTGCATCCCAGCCATGTTCGGCATGGATGCGCAACGGTATGCGGGCCAGCCAGCCAAGGGGAACGAGCTCGAGAGCCGCCAGATTGCAGGTATGCAGGACATCTGGCCTGAGTTGTCGGAACAGCCGGTAGATCTTCGGATACAGAGGAATGGCGTGGCCGGGTTGCTTGTTGAGCGCAATGAATTGCACATCGGAGCGCTCGATGCGGTCCTTGAAGTCGCTGATCGTGGTCAGCGACAGGACGATATGTTCATAGCGCTCAGCCGGGAGGCTGTTGATGAGTTGAACAATGACGTTTTCCAGCCCGCCGATGGAAAAGCTGTAGACGACGTGGACGATGCGGCGGCGTTGCATTGTCAGGCGCCGGCATTGCCGAGGAATGCATCAAACATGAGCAGCGACCACAGCGGGGCGGAGAGATCGCTTTGGCCTGTCTGGTGTTTTTCCAGCATGAAGCGCAATGTGTCGGTGTTGAAGTAACCGGTTTCGGCCAGGCGCGAACCCAGAATGGCATTACGAGCCCGATCTACGAGTGGGCCACGTAGCCATCGGGCGAGAGGGACGGAGAATCCCATTTTGGGGCGATACAGGACATCACTGGGCAAATGGGGCTCCATGGCCTTCTTGAGGAGCCATTTTCCTTCCTGTCCCTTGATTTTCAGGCTTGAGGGGAGTGTGGCCAGCCATTCGATCAATACGTGATCCATCAAGGGCTCGCGAACCTCCAGCGAGTGCGCCATGCTGGCGCGGTCTACCTTGGTGTTGATGTCACCGACAAGCCACGTTTTGTAGTCCAAGTACTGGATGACGGCCAGCGGGTCGTCCGTCTGAGCCAGATTTGCATGCTGGCGGAAGAGGTCAAGGGTGCTGTAGCCGGCGAGTTGCTGTTTGAATTCGGCAGAATAGAGCTGATCTCGCTGTTCGCTGCGCTGAAGTGACACGGTGCGCAAGTAGGCCTCTACCGGATCGCAGGCGAGGGACTGGAAGGTGGTTTTGGCCCGCAGTGGTCGTGGCGCCCAGTCGGCCTTGGGGTAGAGCCTGCCAAGCGTGCCAAATAAGGGCCGGCGCAGCGCAAGCGGCAAGGCATTGCGTGCGCGTTCTTCTATCATGTGCAGGCGGTAGCGTCGATAGCCGCCAAAACTTTCGTCGCCGCCGTCACCGGACAGTGCAACCGTGACATGCTGTCGAGCCAATTGGCAGACGCGATAGGTTGGAATTGCCGAACTGTCTGCGTAGGGTTCGTCGTAGAGCCAGGCGAGGTGGTCAATCAGATCGAAGTCGTCACTATCGACGATGTCGAGATGATGTGCTGTGTGGTAACGATCTGCCACCATGGCCGCAAAGCTGGATTCATTGAATTTTGGGTCCTTGAATCCGATGGCGCAGGTGCGGACCGGCTGGGGGGATATTTCAGCCATCATTGCAACCACGGTACTGGAGTCAACGCCACCCGAAAGAAAGGCACCTAGCGGTACGTCCGCAATCATCCGCAGCCGGATAGATTCCTTTAGATGTTGTTCCAGTTGGGCCAGGGCATCGCTTTCAGATATGGCATTGTCAAGGCTGAACCGGACATCCCAGTAAGGACGAGGCGCTGGAATTGATTCACCGCGACGCACTGTGAGCGTGTGGGCAGGGGGAAGCTTTCTGGCTGTGGTGTAGATGCAGCGTGGGTCGGCTACGTAGCCGAGCGTGAAATACTCCTCTACCGCGAGCGGGTCGATCTGACGACGAAATGCCGGATGGGCGGTAACGACTTTCAGTTCAGAACCGAAGATGAAGGTGCCATCGTCGAGGAGCGCGTAATGAAGCGGTTTGACCCCCATTCGGTCGCGGGCAAGGAAAAGCGTTTCCTTGTTTCTGTCCCACAATGCAAAGGCAAACATGCCGCGAAAACGGTCAACGCAGGCAAGACCCCAGCTTTCCCAGGCGTGCACGATGACTTCCGTATCGCTTCGGGTGTGAAAACGATGGCCAAGCGCTTCAAGTTCGGGGACCAGTTGCTGGAAATTGTATATCTCGCCATTGAAAACGACGCAGACGCTGCCATCTTCGTTAAAGAGGGGTTGCTGCCCGGTGGCCAGATCAATGATCGACAAGCGGCGGTGACCCATCGCGAGGCCGGGCTCCAGATGAACTCCCGCTTCGTCGGGACCGCGATGCGATTGAATGTCGTTGATGCGGGATATCAAGTCGCGTGAATAGTCTTGCTTGCCACGAGTGTCGAAAAGACCGGAGATGCCGCACATGTTTATTGAGATCCTGAAGCGGTTGCCATTTTTTTTATGTTTTCCGCGTTGACCTTAGCAAATCGGGAGAGGCGTTCCAAGGCATTTGCATCCGCAGGGGTGTAAAGAACCACGACTGCGCCTTGATCGCCTTGGCCTAGAAGCTGGTTGCGTGCAGTCAACAGTTTGCCTTTGACAGGACTGGCTGTCGCGTCGTCTCCAATGAAGTACCAATAAACCACTTTTAGCCTGAGTGGATTCGCATCTGCCTGTTGTATTAGGTCGGCGACCTGAACTGAAAGGCTTTCATTGCCCATTGTAATCGAGCCAAGGGATTGGGCAGTGATTCGCCAATGAGGATCTTGGTACGTTGCCAGCATGTTGGTGGAGGAAATCAACTTTCTTTGCGGACTTTGATTCCCGTACCTTGCAATGTATATGCCGATTACGGCCTCCTCGGCCTTAACTTGTACCAGTCCTTCTGCGCTCGGATTTTGCCAGGCCGGTTTGAATTCGAACTCTCTTGTAGCTAGATCGGGAAACTCTGAGGACGGAAATTGGAGAGTGCGGGTCGGGGCGGTATCGGCATCACCGGTGATTTGACGGTAGGTCACCGGCCCGATAGCGACAAAGAGCGCAAGCAGAATTGTAGTTTTGGTTAGGGCTGAAATTTGCTGGGCACGAGGGACAGGGCTGTAGGTTATGTCCGCCTCGGTTGTGCTTGGGCGCACTTGTGCCCAGCGCATGGAGACAGCGAAGAGCGCGCCGATCACTATCCCGAAAAACACCCAGCCGTAGATCAGGTGATCCACGCCGGCAGCGAGTTTGTTCCCAGAGATATGCCCAAGCATGACGATCAGGTAGGCTCTGAGCCAATTTGCGATGATAGGTACCAGCAGTGCGGCCAACATGAAAATGAGCCGGCGCTTGGTGCTGGTGAAATTCAGGTAGGCGAAGAGGGTCCCGACCATCAGTGAGGCGATGATGTAGCGGATGCCGCTACAGGCTTCAACAACCGACCAATTGCCAGAAGGGATCACGAATTGCAGCCCTTCTCGGTAAACCGGAATTCCTGAGAGTCGCAACGCGAGCACGGTGAAGTCAGCCGTCCAGTCCATGAGTTTTGGCATCATGAACTCACCGAATGGAATGGCGAACAGCAAGAACACCAGCGGAAACGCCAGTTTTTTGGCAAGGGGAACGCCGATCATGGCGACGATGCTAATAATGACCAGCAATCCCAGGGCGGGTTGAGTCACGGCGTTGACCGCTGCCACTTCTCCAAGCAACCAGACAAAAACAAGCGGTAGTGCAAGAAAAGTTAGCAAATAGCCAGGTTGCGGCGAGTGTGAGGAAAGCTCTTTCCGCTCACTCCAGATCAGCCAAAGGGCAATGGGAAGTACGACGTACCCATGCGCGTAGGTATCTGAGGTCTCCCAGAGATTGACGATGCTGCTGAAGGTGTCCTGATACCAGTAACCCAGCCAGACGAAGAGCAACAAGGATGTTGCTATCAGAGGCGGCCAAATTGGGGGACGTTGTTTTCCGGATGACGTCAACTGGGCTTCCTCGATGAATGAGGCAAATAAGGCTCGATTATGCCGATTTGATGATCCCAGTTGTAGTGGTTACAGACGCGAACTCTGGCGTTATTGCCAGTGTTTTTTGCAATCTCGGGGGATGTGATCAACTCGTCGATGATTCTCAGGTAGTCATCTGGCGAAGAGGCCCGCCGCAGCTCGGTATCGGGGATGTCGATGAAAACTTCATCGCATTGGCGGTCCATGACGACAGGCTTACCCATCGCCATCGCCTCGAGGACCTTGTTTTGGAGGCCGCGAGAGGTTCTGATTGGGGCTACGACGACCTTGGCGTGTTTGAGGTAAGGGCGAACATCATCAACTGAGCCCGTTACTCGTACATTGTGTGCCGAGCGAGCTTGAAGTTGTGGCGAAGGGGAACGCCCGACAACGTAAAAGCGAAAATCTGAGTGTCGCCCCGCCAACAATGGCACAACATGGTCTATAAACCAGTGGGCGGCTTGATCGTTGATCCAGTAGCTCATGGTTCCCGTAAAGACGACTGGAATTTCACTTTTGGAATAGGGTGTCGCCAGGTCGATTTCAGGATCGAAGAATTCGGTGTCAACACCATTGCGGATGACATCAACGTGAAAAGTATTCTCGGGTGACAGATTGCAGAATGCTCGCTTTTCTTTTTCGCTGACGAAAAAAGTACGTAAGGATTTCGCAGAAATACGGCGTTCGTAATCGAGGAGAACGTCACTTTCTCGGGCATACAACCATTTCATCAATCCACGCTGGGTTTTTGAGTAGGCTCGCCATTTCAGCGAGTCAACGTCGACCAAATCTAGGAAGATGGGTAGCCGTGCCTTCTTTTCTACGTATTGCGCCATTCCAGAGCAAAAAACGATTGCTGCTTCGATGTTTTGGTTCTGGATGGCTTCCGATACCCATTTTTGCATGTTCGCGTCTCGATAGTATCGGACGGTAAGCGGCTCCCCTGAAAGCAGGCCATTGAGTGCTCTTACGCGAGCTGTACGGGGATTTAACGGAATGGCCTTGATATCCGCACAGTACCGCTGAAGCGAGGAAAGATGTCGTAGGTCTGCCTCATCATCGACGAAAGCACCCAAATAAACATTGTGATATTGGGAAAGAAACTTCAGAAGATGAAAAGAGCGAAGTTTGTCGCCTTTGTCAGGCGGATAGGGAATACGATGAACAAGGTACAGCAGATTCGCCATGTTCAGCCAAGGTTGCGCACAAGATACGGGCCAATGAAGTTGGCGACAGGGATCGGCAGGCATTGCCACATGGCAATGAACAGCCGATATTTCGGGTTCATCGGATTGTTCTGAGGAATACCGTTACGGTTTAGCAACACATACTCATAGTTGAGTTGCTGTGCTTCGAATTCCCACAATCGCTTGAATTCGAACGACCCTGTACCCTTCTTGCTGCGCCCCAGATCGAAAATTTCGCATCCGCGGGCGGCAGCACGTTTCATGAGTTCCCAGTACTTGAGATCATTGGCCGCCATGTTTCGCGCAGACGCCTTTTCGCCAGCATAGTAGGCCATGACACGGTCTCGAAAGTAGAAAGACAAAATGGCCGACACCGGCGCCCCTTCCTTGTCGCGTATCGTCAGGATTTCGCAGTTGTCCTGAAAAACCCTTTTTAGTTCAGAGAAATAGCGCTTAGGCAGTGCCGGGGTTCCATGATCACGAACGTTCTCGGCATAGACGGGAAAGAACTCATCAACGCTGTCGTTGTGGGTGGCGTGGAGCCCTAGCTTGATGGCCTTACGAACCATGTTGCGACGCTTTTGCGGGATACAAAGCATTTTTTCATCAAGGACAGTCGGGATCTTTCGGATGAAGGTGACGTAGAGGTCTTGTGTGGGCCAATCAGAATGCCGAGGCTGGGTATTACGAAACTCGATATGTTGCACTCCGAGTTGCTTCCCTAGCTTGATGGCCTCATCCTCAAGTGCTTGTACTGCTATTGGATTATTGGCTGCAATACCACCATAAACAGCAAAAGGGAGAGCGATGAGTGCGTTACCAAATAGCAGACTATTGACATACGCTAACGGGAGAATGCCAACGATCTGATCATCTGCTTCCACATACAGAAAATAGCAACGATGATGGAAAACACGGGAAATCAGTTCCTGCCAGCCAGACAGATGAAAGAAAGTTGCCTCAGGAGTGCTCGCGACAAAGCAATCCCACGCTTGAGCTTTTTCGGTGTCATTCTGCTGAAGTTGCCGGACAATCATTGGCGGCTCGCTGGATCAAGATAAATTTGATCCATTCTGCCCCAGTTGAAATCTGCCAAAAGGCGACGCAGCTTTCCTTCCATTTTTGCCAGATTTACGTAATGGCGAAACCTGGTTTTTGCGCTGACTCCACTAATACGAGGTTGGTCGGGATCGATTTCCCAAGGATGAAAATAAAACACGGCAGATAGATTTTCTGCGGTGTTAATGTGCCGAATCATCCAAGCTGAGAGGGTATAAGGCAGGAGCCTGAAAAACCCTCCTCCACTTGCCGGCCAATTCTTATCAAACATCCGAAGCGTGGAGGGGGGAATCTCCAGCAGGTTGCCTCTCATGTGAGCATGTCGCGGCGCATCAGGCATCCCGTAATGATCGTGCTGGACCGGGTAGACGCTTGAACTGTACTGGTAGCCAGCTCGCTCTAGACAATCGAATGCCCAAAGGTTGCTTTCTCCTATTGAAAAACTGGGCGCGCGGTAGCCCTTGATCGCCACGCCAGACAAGTCCTCAAGAACAAGCTTTGCAACGTGGATATCCGAGTAGAAACTCTCGGGGTTTTGGTCGCTTGCTCGCTCATGACCGTAACCATGACTGGCAATTTCATGGCCAGCAGAAACGATTTCTCGAACTAAGCGGGGGTAGCGCTCCGCGATCCACCCAAGCGTAAAAAACGTTGCCTTGGTTTCGTGCTCATCGAGCATTGCGAGAATGCGGCCAATGTTATGTTCAACACGACACTCCCTACTATTCCAATCGCTTCGAGGAATGTGGGGAGCAAGCGCCGACACCTGAAAATAATCTTCGACGTCGATAGTTAGCGCATTGACAGGGTGGGCTGACATGTCAGGCTGTTGCGTAAAATCTGGCCAATAGCCAACTGCTAAGGTCGTCAGCAATTCGTTCCGCAGCGTGTCCATCCCAAAGTTCTGGGATACGTCCGCTCTTTCCGTTCCCGGAGAGGGCTTCTTCTGTCATGCGGCGAATTAGGGAAATGTCACGCCCTACCATAGTGTTAGTTCCCTGCTCCACCGTAATCGGCCGCTCGGTATTCTCGCGCATGGTCAGGCATGGAACTCCTAAAGCAGTGGTTTCTTCTTGCAGGCCTCCAGAGTCGGTAAGCACAATTCTTGCAGAGGCCATCAAGCCGAGCATCTCTAGATAACCCTGCGGTGGCAGCACAATCACTCTTGGGCTATCAATAAGATGCTGTAGGCCAAAACGTTCAATGTTGGCCTTGGTACGCGGGTGTAGTGCGAACACTAACGGTAGCCTTTCGGAAATACTTCGTAGTTCGGTCAAAAGAGATGAAAGAACATCTGCATGATCGACGTTGGAGGGACGATGCAGTGTAACCAACCCATAGCTATCAGGCGTTGAGATGAGTTTCGAGTCAACACTATGTTCATGCAGGGTAATTGCCGGATCGCGGGCGAATTCCTTGTTTCCCAAAAGCGAGTCAATCATGACGTTGCCGACGAAACGAACTCTGCCAATAGGGATTCCTTCACGAGCGAGGTTGCCTTCAGCACTTCGCTCTGTAGTGTAAAGGAGGTCGGCGATTTGGTCGGTTAGAACGCGATTGATTTCCTCTGGCATGCTTCGGTCATAACTACGTAGTCCGGCTTCGACATGAACGACGGGTACATTCTTCTTTACCGCGACCAAAGTGCAGGCGAGGGTGGAATTGACGTCTCCGACAACCAAAATGCATGATGGTTTCTGTTCATCGATAACGGGTTCAAATCGCTTCATGACTTCGGCAGTTTGAACAGCGTGAGACCCCGATCCGACTTCAAGATTGATATCTGGCTTGGGCAGCCGAAGATCATCAAATAGCTTGTCGTTCATGTCCTTGTCGTAATGCTGCCCAGTGTGAACTAGCAGCGTTGGAATAGGGGGCACATTGTCCGAAAACGCACGCAATATCGGTGCCATTTTCATGAAGTTCGGACGGGCTCCGACCACGCAGATCACGGGGCCCAAGCCTTGGGGCCACTGGTCAGGTTTCGGCATTTTCTTTGCTTCGTAAGCTATTGGGAGAAACGTCACCGTTGTGAAGGAGCCTTTCCATCAGATTCAGTGTAGCGCTATTGATTCGTTCGAGTTGCAGCAGGCTCTGCTCGAGGCGTGCAAGCCGCTCCGCGACATGTTCCGCATTCAGGACTGCTAGCAATTGTTCTGGGGGCTGGGCTGCCGACATGCGGTTTCCGAGGTAAGGATCGTTGTTGAGCAGCGCGTTTGCATTTGACATCAATCCCGCATTGCCTTGCGAGGAAATCTGAGTTTCCCCGCCGATCGTCTCTTCAAAAATTTCTTTTGCCACTTCTTCAACATCTGGAGCGTTGAAACTATCTTGCTGGTTGAGGAAACCGAAAAGCAACAGGCGATCGCAGACGGAATTGATTCGCCGGGGAATGCCACTGCTGCCCTTGAAGATCGCCTCAAATGCCGAGGGTGAAATCTTTGGTCTTTCCTTCGCTCCAGCCAGTTTGAGGCGATGCTCTATGTAGGCCTGGGTCTCAGTCACATCTAGCGGCCCAATGTGGCATGCGGCGATGACCCGCTGACGGAATTGCATCATGTGCGGACTTTGTAGTATTTGACGAAATTCAGGTTGTCCAATTAGGAAACTTTGTAGCAATGCCTGGTTCCCGTACTGGAAATTGGACAACATGCGAAGTTCCTCCACTGAGCGAGCAGTAAGATTCTGCGCTTCGTCCACGACCAGCAAGCACCGTTTTCCCTTGGTGGCCATGCTAATTAGGAAGGCTTCCAGCGACATCAGGACATCGGACTTCGCGACGTCCTTAGTACGGAGTCCAAATGCCGCGCCGACCAAGCGAAGGGTATCTTCAGCATCCAGTTGGGTGCTGACCAGTTGGGCTGCGACGACTTTTTCAGGATCCAGGCTTTCGAGCAATCCTCGTACGATGGTTGTCTTTCCTGCGCCCACTTCACCGGTTATCACGATGAATCCTTCGTTCTGATGCATACCGTATTCCAGATAGGCTTGTGCACGGCGATGCTGCTTGCTGCCAAAGTAGAATGTGGGGTCGGGATTCAGCTGGAAGGGCTTGATATTCAGGCCGTAGAAAGCTTCGTACATGCGGTCAGTAAGTGTAGGTCACGGTACCGATAAGAGCGTTTTCCTTGAAGGAAACGGTTCCATCGAATTCCGTGTGGCGGATGCTAAGGGCGCCAAAAGTCTTTGCGCCAAGCTTGGTTGTCAGATTGAGTTGGTAAAGATTGTTTGTTGTCTTGAGGGCGTTATTGCCCTTCCCAGTGCTTTCTTGACGTGACAGCAAAGCGTTCAAAGTGGATAACGGGCTAAGCTGGTGCGAATAGTTCAGGCTGAAACCCAGCTGTCGTATTTCTGATGCTACAGAGAAATCGTCACTTGCGGCGGCCGATGCTAAGGTAGATTGACTAACATTACGGTTGGCCAAGAAGGTGATGGAGTTGCGTGCACCGAGAAGAACAAGCGCCAACTGCTGGCGACGCTGAATTGTGGCACGCGAGGCAAGGAAACTGCTGGTAACTTGTGCATTCGGATCGAGTGTCGGATTCGCCAGAAAGAAATTCTGAACTGCCAAAGTTCGACTTGGTTCCGGTAGTCCGGCATATTGGGCCGCTATAACGTCGTAGAGGCTACCGTAGCCCTGACTGGCAAACTGATTGGGCAGTACGGAAACATCGCGTGTGTCCGTATACCGTATACTGCTCATCGGGAAACGATGAGAGAAACTAATGTTATGGCCGTCACCGAAGAAGCGCCGCTCTTTGAAAGCGGAGAACTTAGTACGTTCGGTGGGATTCCAGTCAAAGCCGTAGCCGTACGTGGTTCGGCCCTGCTGGTCGATTGAGGCGTAGTTGTTTTCTTCCCAGCCGCCAGAGCCAACAATACGTAACTGAGGTGTGATTTCGTAGGTAAGTCGGCCGGTTAGGCGGCTGGCATCGGTTTGACGTCCTGTGCTGTAGTCTGCACTCTGGGTGCTGGCGTCTGCAGACCACTGCAGGTTACGAAACAGCGTACTTCCTTTGACTTGGCCGGACCACTCGGAAAGTTCAATGTTTGCAAAGCGATTTGCATCGGAACTGGTGGTCGAGTGGTTGTAACGTACTATGTAATCAACGAGAGTGCCGAGCTGGCCTCGAATAAATGGGGTCAGACCAAAGGTACGGGTTTCAGTTGAGTTGTAATTGACGGTACTGGCTCCAGGCGACTGCGCACCAAACGCTGATATTGCTTGTTGCGCAATACGGGCATTTGCGTCGACGAAAATCCAGTTCTCTGCAGCCTCCAGCGATGCAAAACTGTTGAGGCTATTCTGCATGCGGTTGTAATCCGATTTTGCATACATCTGCGCGTTTAGCGAATAATCCAGATAGGCTTTTAGCCGAGCCGACTTTCCCTCAACACGTATTCCGGGAGACAACTGGGTAATTAAATCTCCTTCCTTGTTTCCCTGGACGCGATTGATGGCGACATTGTCGGTCAGCGTTTCGGTCAAGCTAACCCGGGGCTTGATTGACCATGCGCGGGTCAGCGCATTGGGCTCATTGCTCTCTAAGGTTCGTGCGCCATATGTCTGGTTCGTCGGCACTGTGCCTGGCCCTGTCGTCCCCCCACTGAGATTGGTGATCGATCCAGGCGTAATTTGTGCAAAAACCGGCGTTGTGACGACACTAATAGCAAGTGCCGTGAGTCGACTGAGCTTCATGCTAGCCATTCTGACCATACCCGTAGCCATACCCGTAGCCATAGCCGGCGGAACTGCTCTCTTGAGACTGATTGAGGACCAACATTTTAACGGGGCAGGATTCAATCGTTCGGACGGCTTCTTTGACAGCCGACTGATCCGTCTGGCCGGCATGAATAACCATCACCACCTGCCCCATGTGTGTTGCCAAGGCTCTGGCTTCGGTAGTCAGCAGTAGGGGAGGTGAATCGAAAACGATAATCCGGTCCGGGTAGCGATTTGCCATGTCGTGAAGCAGTCTGACCATTGCTGCGGAAGCAAGGAGTTCTGTCGCGCGCTGGTGCTGAGTACCGCTAGGAAGAATTGAGAGCTTTGCGATGTTGGTTCTTAGTAGCACATCGGAGATGTCAACGGAGTCTTGATCAACAACATCAAGGAGACCTGCTGCGGGAGGAAGGCCGAGCATGTTGAGCACCGACGGACGGGCAACATCGGCATCGACCAGCATGACCGTGTTGTCAAGTTCCATGGCGATACTGATGGCGAGATTGATGGCCGTAAAACTCTTGCCTTCGCCCGGTAGCGCGCTGGTTACCATGATCAGGTTGCCATTTGGCACGCGCGGCACGCCTTTACCCATTGCGTTGGCAATCAACGGACGTTTGATTACTCGATACTCGTCAGCCATCTTGGAGCGAGTTGCGTTGGGAACTAGGAGTCCTGCTGCTGCGATAGCGTCAAAATTGATGTCAGCTTGCTTGCTAATGGTGGCTTTGGGGGCTACTTCGGGCAAGCTTTGCTGCTTGAGAAGGGGCGAGTCGGTGATACCCGGAGAATTTTCCTGGATTTGGTGGTACCTAGGGGCCACCATGACGGAGGGATCGATTTTCGGAGGCTGATCAGGGAGATCGACCCCCGCCTGACGCAATTGCTCTAAACGCTTGGCGGCTTGTTCAATGAGACTCATTGTCAGGCTCCCGCTACGCGCTTGGCAAGGAAACTCAAGACGGCGATGCCAGCGCCATAGCTCACTAACAATCCTGCTGTGGCTGCGAGGAAGCGGTGCAAACTGGCACGCTCCTGTTTCATGCGAGCCTGATTAGGCAGCAGCGAAACAGTACCGAGTACTGGCAACCCCGTCGTGTCGCGAAGGGTTTTGGCATCAAAAAATACAGGGCGAATCTGGCTTGCAGAAAAGGCGACAAACAGTCCTGCTGCAAGGGCTGCGACCAACCCACCAGGGAAGAGAAGCATTCGGTTGGGAGCAACGGGCGTGTTCGATGCGCGTGGTGGATCAATCAAACGAAAATCCGCAACGGAACCGGTAGAGTCAAGGTCACCGGAGAGTTCCGCAGATTCCCTACGGCTCACTAGCTGCTCATAATTTTTTTTGTGGACGTCGTAGTCACGATTTAGCTGAACAAATTCTGCTTCGATCTGTGGGGCAGTCTTCATCAATTCCTTCTGACGCGCTGCCCGATTTTCGTATTCGTTTACACGAGCACGAAGCGACGCGACCGCTACTTCTGACGTTGCCAGAGAACGTTTTAGGTCCATACTGGCGGCACTGCTACCCGCGAGAAGAGAAGGGTTTGTCGCTGCAGCCTTGCGCAATTCAGCGACTTCGCGGCGCTTTTGATCTTCGAGTTCCTTGATGACACGGCGGGTGTTCAATACATCGGGATGTTGTTCGGTATATCTTTGGAGTAAAGCGTCTAAGTTTCGTTTTTGCACTTCGATCCGGCCATCCAATTCAGGCATTGACACCCCTGCGCCATCCGAATCGCCTCCGCGTCCCATGTTGTCGCCGAGAATTTGTCGTTTCAACGTATCTCGGGATTGCTCTGCTTCACGAAGCTCGAGCTTGGCTTGGGTCAGCAGGTTGGTTGTCTCCGCAAAGCGTCCCAGTGAGTCTTTGCCTTCGGTTGTTTGAAACTCAATGTTTCTGACCTTGAACTCCTTGAGCCGCGTTTCTGCTTCGGTCAGCTTGGCTTCGACAGACTTGATTTGATCATCAATGAACTTTCGTGCTGATTCCGAATCTTGACGTTTATTTCCCAAACTGGATTCGACGAAAATTGAAACCAATGCTTGCACTACACGCTGGGCACGTGCCGGGTCGGTGTCACGATATGAAAGGGTGTACAAATTGTCGCGGCCTATCCCCTGAATCTTAAGGGACTGAGTGAGCGACTCAATGAGTGCCTCTTGCTCTGCTTTCCCCTTGATGTTCAGATCCAGGTCCGCCATTCGGATAACTTTCTCAACGTTGGGGCGACTGATTAAGGTGCGGCTCAACATCATAATTTGCTGGTCGACGTTTGGCTGCACCGCCAACCCGGCCATCAGTGGCTTCAGAATCGACTGTGTGTCGACAAAAATGCGAGCAGAGGCTTCGTAACGGTCAGGAAGGCGGAGGATGACGCCGGCTGCAACTGCACCGACAATCCAAGCTACCAGCATTCCCAGTCGGCGATGCTTCCAGGTAGCACGCAATATCGCCCATATCTGGGGAAGAATCTCATCCATCTAGATGTCCAGAATCAAAGCCGCTCTCGATCAGGTAATCGGAGCGGCAGAAAAAATAAGCGATAATCAAAACCAGCTTTGCGGAATAATCAGGACATCACCCGGCTTCATTTCGACGTTAGCAGATACATCACCACGCTTGACGAGATCCTTCAGACGAATGCTGTATTGCGCATTGTTTTCGGAGGTTCGTAAGATAGATGCCCTATTTCCATCTGCAAAGTCGGTAATTCCACCCACTGCAATCATTACATCCAGGAGGGTCATCTTCTGCTTGTACGGAAGAATTTGTGGCTTTGCGGCCTCGCCGATGACGCGAATCTGCTCGCTATATGGGCCAACAAAGGCAGTAACGATTACGGTGACTACCGGGTCGCGGATAAACTTGCCGAGTTCCTTTTCGATTTCACGAGCAAGGGCCGTAGAATCCTTGCCCATTGCATTGAGATCGTCGATTAGCGGCGAGGAAATCTTGCCATCTGGGCGTACGGGAACTGACATTGACAACTCTGGGTTCCGCCAAACGACGATATTCAGATTGTCACCGGGGCCTATTTTGTAACTGTAGTCGGCGGATGCTGCTGCGGGCGGTGCAGACGGGAGAGAACCGCAGGCCATGATGGATAGCGATACGGTACCGATAGCCAGCCATTGAAGTAGTTTTTTCATGGGATTCATCTTGATGGACATTTCAATTTCCCGGATATAGATAACCGGCAAGCCGGACCAGACAAACAACAAGCATAATCATAGCGGAACTCTGTCTGACTATGGTGGCAGGAGAAGGATTCGGTCGGAACTATTTCACATTTGCCTTACATGCCGTGACGCAGGGCTTCGACGATATCTGCCTTCGCTGCTCGCCTTGCAGGAAGGATAGCAGCAAGTATACAGGCGATAAATCCAATGGCGCCTGCGACTAGTACTGTGGCTATATCCAGTTTAATCAGCGCGGTATAGCCCAGATTGGCGTTGGGTGGGGGGGGCATTGGAATGCCTATTGCAGAGATGCTTAATGCAGCAAGGCAACCCAAGATAATGCCAAGAGCGCCGCCAAAGAGACCTAGCCAGAAACTTTCAATCATGATCAACCTAAACACCAATTCGGAGCGGTCACCAATAGCGCGCATGGTGCCGAATTCACGTGTTCTCTCAAAAAGTGTCATGTTGACACTGTTTATGACACTGAGCAAAACCATGACCAAGATGATCAGGCGTAAGACGCCAAACTGCCGATCATACAGTTCGACTGTCTTTTCGTAGAAATCAGAGAGGGAGTACCAAGGGTGGGTATCAAAACCGAGATTTTCCAATTGCAACTTCGTTGAAGACAAGACGGCACTTGTTGATGCAGTATCGCTCAATTGAACTACCAGCAAATGTATGCCGCTAGTGTCCATGAGAATTTTGGTGGCTTCAAGTGGGATTCTCACTGCGCGGCCATCAAACTCCTTGGAAAAGCTTTGAAAAACCCCGATAAGCCCGAAATCGAATGTATTTACGGCGCCAGCGGCCAGCGTGACAACGATGGTGACGCGGTCACCAATCTTCAAGCCCAAGGACTTTGCAACCCCTTCCCCGACGACAATACCGTCGATGTCAGTATTGGTCAGTGCTCGACCTTCGATGTAGCGCAGAAATGTACCAAGCTTGGCTTCGCCATCAGGCTCAATGCCTTCGCCAACAATACCCAAATCTCGCCGCCCGTTATTGATAACCCCAGTGAAGCTAAGGCGTGAAATCGTCTGGTCAATGCCAGGAACACTTTTCATTAGCTTCGATTTAAGATCATCTACCTCCTCGATCAGATATTTTTCTGGGGCATGCGATTTGTTTTCGCTGTAACCTGCACGGGTAATCTGAATGTGACCTGTCTGGGAGTGGATGATGGCCTCACCCAATTGAATAAAGATATCCTTGACGAAGCCGCCCGCAAGAATCAGTCCGGCGACGCCAATTGCGATTGACGCCAAGGTTGCTATCGAGCGCACTTTCTGGCGAAAGACGTTGCGCAGAGCAAATGAGAATGGGGCATTTTGCATCACTGGTTCGTACGTAATGCGTCAACGATATTTAAATGGCTTGCTTTCCACGCGGGCATGAGGCTTGCAACCAAGGTAGTAATAGTTGAAAGTACAAGGGCATCAGCTACTAACATCGCGTTGATTATAATCTGGCCGGTAAAACCACGGGCCATACCTGGGGGCGGGGGCATAGGTATCCCAATATGCGAAATTAGTTCTGCTAGGCTTACAGCCAACAAAACGCCAACTAGGCCACCTGCTATCCCGATCACTAAGCCTTCCAGCAAAAATTGCAACATTATCTCGCGGCTGTGCACGCCAACGGCGAGAATGGTGCCGATCTCCGTCGTACGCTCAAGTACGGTCATTGTCTGGATATTGGATATCGTCAATACAATTATGAGCCCGATGATGATTTTGATGACGTCAACTTGTTTGCTGAACAACACTACCGTCTTGTTATAGAAATCTGCTAATTCGGTCCATGGGATCAGTTGAAAGGTTTCTGCTGGTAGAATTGAAATGAGTTCATTGACAGCGACTGCGGTGGTGTCTGTATCTTCTAGAAGTCCCACCCATGATGTTGCACCATCTACTCGCATCAGTTTCCGCGCTAGTGAAATCGGAATACGCAGGGCGTAGTTGTCAAAGTCCTTGTTGATGGTGTAAAAAATGCCCGCTACATTGACTTCAATTGCGCTGGCACTCCCGTTGGCGGCGGTGCACAACAGCACGATCTGCGAGCCAGGCTTGGCACCAAGATTCTTGGCCAACCCTTCCCCTAGAATCACTGATTTATCGTCTAAGCCGCTTAGATCAATTCCTTCGGAAATTGTGATCCGGGTGCTAATCGGTCGCTCACGAACTGGGTCGATTCCTTCGCCAGAGAAGGCTACGGTTGTGTCTCCTAAGCTGGCAAGTCCGAAAAAAATCAAACGAGGTGTCAACGCCTTTAGTCCAGGGTGCGCGGATACCAACAATTCCTGCTCTGACTTGGCTGGTAGAAGGAACTCGTAGGGGTCAGACATGCCTTTTTCAAAAAAACCAGGGCGTACAATTTGAAAATGCCCGAGTTGGGAGCGAATGGTCGCATCCCGCATGTCCTGGAAAATCCAGTTGATAAAGCCGCCAGCCAGAAGAAATGCAACGATACCTCCTGCGACCGTTAGGGCTGCTATGGTTGTGCGGTTGCGATTCCGGAGCAAATTCAGAATTGCAAGACGGAGGAGTATCTTGAGCACGAACGCATCCCCTGCTTATTTGTAAAGTGATTGTACGGTGGCAAAGATAGAATAGCAGCATTCCGCTGAATTAGATTCTTGGGTGATGCTTTTTGGGCAAAAGGAAGATTTTATGAGTGATTATGATTACGTACAGGCTTTTTCCAGAAACATCGGGTGGGTTACTGTGGCAGAGCAAGGGCGCTTACGCGAAACTAGGGTTGCGATCGGTGGTCTTGGTGGTGTTGGCGGGGTGCATTTATTGACACTGGCGCGCCTTGGTATCGGAAAATTTTCAATCGCGGACTTCGATGTCTTTGATATTGTTAATTTCAATCGTCAGGTTGGTGCGCTGACTTCGACGATTGGCCGTTCGAAGTTGGAGGTTCTTTCCGAAATGCTTCTCGACATTAATCCGGATGTCGATCTCAAAGTATTTTCTGAAGGCATAAATCTCAACAACATGGATAGCTTTCTCGAGGGGGCCGACATCTATCTAGATGGTCTGGATTTTTTTGCATTTGACACGAGGCGTGCAACTTTCTCTGCTTGCGAAAAAAAGGGGATACCTGTTGTCACAGCGGCCCCCTTGGGGTTAGGGGCTGCGCTGTTGGTTTTTGGGCCAGGAAGTATGTCTTTTGAGGACTATTTCGGTTTCAAAGATTGCCGAAATCAGCTTGATCTGGCGATCAGCTTTCTTGTTGGGCTCTCACCCGCAATGCTTCAGCGCGGTTATGTTGCCGATATGAGCAAGATCAATCTTCGGGAGCAGCGAGGACCGTCATGCATAGCCGCTTGCCAACTCTGTGCGGGAGTTGCGGCGGTGGAGGTTCTGAAGTTGGCACTTAAGCGTCCCGGTATTCGCATGGCACCTTGGGGAAGTCATTTTGATGCATATCGAATGAAATTGATTTGTACTTGGCGCCCTTGGGGGGCTAAAAACCCAATTCAGCAACTTATGCGCTTTCTTGTGAGGCGGCAGTTAGGTGTTTAATTCCCCCTCCGTTGGATTTTTTGATGAATAACTCTGCTGTTTTCCTGCGCGATCGTACTGGAGTGATGGTTGGTATGCCAATGCGCAATACAATATGTGGGACTTCATTCGTATCGAGATTGAGTGCGTGCCGGGTAATTTCTAAGGCTGATTTGGCCTGAAATTCAGCTGAAGCTGTTAGTTTTTTGGATAAGTAACGATATGTCATGTCTGTGATGACATAGTATGGATGGACGGCGAGACCGCGTTGGTTGAGGTTGGCCCAAAGTTGAGCTAGTGTTTTCCCTGCTTGCCATGCTAGTCCAGGTTCTGGACGACTTGAAATAACAATCAAAGCCGGCGCATTTCGAATTGGTTTGCTGTCAATAAGTGCCATGCACTTGGAAATGCCAAGTGAGTTCAGGATCGACATTCTTGACCATGAGGATATAAATTTCATGAATGCGTTTCCGCCTGCTGGAAGATGCAGTGTATTTATGTCCAAGCCATCCCCTGTGGCAATTTCGGATTCTGTCCATCGGAGACTTGAAAACAGCCATTCGTGAAGTTCTTGAGTATTAAAGCGAAGTTCTGAGCAAATTCTTGTTGCTTTTGCTATCTGGCGAATTGAACTGCGGTCAAGGACTAATTGCACCTTGAGTGATTCGCTTAATTCTATCTGGCTGCAAATAGTCTCCTCTACTGGGCCGATAAATGGGTGCCTGTTCGTGTGTCGCTGACGAAGAAGGGCTTCAGTCGTTTCGCAAATATGTTGGGGGGGGGTAAAAGAGAGATGCCAATTTCCAAAGGGGTCGATTGTTGAATAGGTGTTTGGTCTTCCACATATTAGTTCCAAGTTGGAACATAGTGCCCCTGTGCTTAACAATGTCGCATGGCCTGTGGGACCAAACGGATCGTTTGCACCTGTGTGGCAATAACAAACATCCCAGTAATTGTCTTGCTGAATGAAGCGCCAAGGTTGGGAGTTGTCTGCAGACGGAGCTGTGACAGCAAGATCAATGACGCGTGTGGCGATATCGGGGAGCATTGAATAGCATTTCCGCGTCGAATGAACGAAAAACCCCCTGTGCTAACACAGGGGGTTGGCTTTTCTGAAATCCAACTTGGCGTCAGATTATCATATTGCTAAAAATTACTTCTGCTTGCGGCGGCGAGTGGCTACAAAACCAAGAAGACCTGCCCCGATCAGGCCCAAGGCGCCCGGTTCCGGAACCTTCTGAATTGAGAGCGAAGCGTGTTTTGTCGTTATTTGATTCTCTTCAGTTGTGAAACCAAGGCAGCCATTCAGCGCTCCAGCTGCAGCACATTCGGCATTGGTTAGAACGCCAAAACCATCAAGCTGAAGCTTGACGTTGTACCAATCCTCTGGGGACGGGGAGAACTGAATCAATTGATTGAGACTGTAGTCCGCCCCGATCGAAAGACCGGTACCGGTAATGTCAAGAGTGAAAATGTCACGGCAGGGAGTTGCACTGACTGCTGCGCAAGTTCCAAGAATATTGTCAGTTTCCTTGAAATTTATCGCAAACGTCAGAACAGCCGGAAGTACTGGGCCAATGAACGGATTGATCGGCTGCAGAGTGATAACGTCATAAAGAGTTGCGGTCTTCAGGAATGCACCAGTTACATCTTTGTTTGTATGGCTGAAAGTCACCGTTTGAACGGGCAATGCACCGGTATTGATAGTGCCAGCCCATGCGCCGTTTGTACCGCCAGCAACCGAAATCGAACTCGGGGTTTGCGGTTGGCTGAGCGGCCAGCTTGTACCCCATGACAGAGTAGATGGCAAACCTAACGCCGCGTTAGTGTTACTAGTGGCGATTGGATTACCTACGCCTTCAGATGTGTAGGCAGAGAACCCAGAGTTGACGGTTGCTGCCCATTGGGTAATGGCCGGAAGGGCGTGTGCACCACCTGCTGAGAAGATGCCAACGGCTAGCGCCGATGCCAAGACAGTTCGATTCAGAGTGGAGGAAGTATTGTGTCTCATGTTAGCTCCTATTTGAGTTTGAAGCTGACTGGTTTAGTCTGCGTTCTGGCTATTTTTAAGCCAAAATCGTGCCATGTGTTGTATCGTTATGTATTTTAAGTTTTTTTTAAAATATGCCTTGCGCGAAAAATATTATTTGTAAAAAAATCCGACATGCTTGGCATTCGCTCAGAATGAATAACGCACTTCCGAATAAATCCTATCCTGATTTTCGTATCGTCCGAACATCCCAGTCGCAGGGCCAGTAAAAATGTCAGCTCCAAATACGTAACGCCAGTTAGGTCGGAAATTCCAGGTTAGATGAGGGCGGGCCAGCCAATCGGTTCGATTTAGACTTGAGATGAATATTACTTGTGCGTCCAAGTTAGAGAACAGTTTGTTATTTATTAGCAGGCTGTATCCGTTTTCCTGTCTGTCGGATATGGTACGTGGATCGTAGTTGAAGAACTGGCGTTGAAATAGTTGAATGTTTAGTCGAGTCTCACCGGGTAGCGTGAAGTCAAGGCCAGCAGCCCAGTCCAGTGTGTTCTGGGGAACAACACCATCAATATCAGTAAAGTCTAGAGTGGTGAAATGGCGGCCGTTTGTATAGACGGCCTCGGCTTTGAGTACCATGTCACCAAAATCCTTTGAGATTGTTCCTCCGAATTGGTGAATTCGGTCGTGCCTCGCCTGGTACGCAAACGTTGTCGGTGCCTCGAATTGGCGGTAGAAGGTTGGGTTAATGTCAGTGCTGCGGTAGTAGAAGCCGGAGATGTCCCAACCGTTTTTCAGTGTGGAAAGGCGCAGGCCGTAGTTCATATTGTTCGCGTTACGTTCCGGAATTTGCTCTGGTAGATAGCGTACGTTGTAGCCGGAAGGTACGGGTTGATAGGGGAAGAACTCGGCGCCAGGTTTGCCGATATTGTCGTAGCTGGCTACCGGAACCCACAATAGTTCTGCGTGGAAGTCATCTGCGAAGTATTCGGCACGGGCGCCCCATTGCGGAATGCGCATCTGGTCGAATTCGGAGAGGATGTATTCGCGGAGATCGCGGGCGGAGACGACGTCGGCGAAAAAGAGGCCTACCATTTCGCCCCATACGACGTGTTGTTTGCCGAAACGGAAATCCCAGTTACCGGCGCTGACGTCGAGATAGTTTTCGCGTAGTTCGACGTTGTGTCGCTGGTTGTTTTTGACGTCAGCGGGGTAGTAATCATTGATGCTGTAGGCAGCATCGTAGTCGAAGCGGGCACCAAGCTTCCATTTCAAGCCGTTGCCAAGCTTCCCGTTGCTGCCCAGTTCGGCGCGGGTGCGCAGCTTGGACCAGTGTTCCGGGGAGGCGGTTGTTCGAGCTGCTTCGAACTGGATAAAACCTTTGACGCCGGGGCCGCCGGTATCTTGGGCGGGTGAAGAGGCCTTCGGCAAATCGTCGCCAAAGAGCGCGTCGCGTCCCAAAAGATCGTCGTCAGCAGCGTTGGCGCCGAGCGCCAGGCAGCAGGCGGCGATGAGAGTCAGGCGGTGGGAGGTTTGAGGTTCAGTCACGGGGTATTCCTGTTGATTTCAGCGGGTCATCTATTCATCTTCGGATTCGGGCAGCGTTCGCACCCTAGCCAGATTCCAGGTTTTGTCGAGTTCGTTGCGAACGCCAAAGGCTGTGATGCAACCGTCTTCCATCTGAACCAGCCGGTCGGCGCGATCAATGACTTTTTGATCGTGGGTTGAAAAAATGAAGGTGGTTTTCAGATGACGGTTGATTTTCTTCATCAGGCTGAGAATCTCTCGGCCGGTTGCTTTGTCGAGGTTGGCTGTCGGCTCGTCGGCGAGGACGATGCTGGGCTTGATAACCAGGGCTCGCGCGATGGCGACGCGTTGGCGCTGGCCGCCGCTTAGCTGGTTGGGGCGATGGTTCGCGAACTGGCTTAGACCGACGATGTCGAGAAAGTAGTCGACGCGCATTTTTCGTTCTTCAGCCGAAATATCCGACCGGCGAAGCAGCGGGTACTCGACGTTTTCAGCGGCGGAGAGGACGGGGAGCAGATTGAAGGTCTGGAAAATGAATCCGATTGAGCGTGAGCGTAGATCGGCAAGCTCGTTCGCCGATTTTTCGGAGACGTCTTCTTCGTTGATGAAGATCTTGCCGCGTGTAGGTTTGTCTATGCAGCCGATCAGGTTGAGCAGGGTGGTCTTGCCGCTACCCGAGGGGCCGGAGATGGCGAGAAATACGCCGGCGTCAATGGACCATGTAATATCATTCAAGGCGTGAACGGTCTGTTCGCCGAGCTGGTAATCCTTGAAGACGTGTTCAATGCGGACCACACTCATGAGCGAAAGCTTCCGTCAGTATTTAGATCATCAGGATCGAGCTGGAGAATATTTATGATAAATATTGGCTGCATTCGGAATGGCAAGTGGTGTGTTGCTCTGACGTCCGGCATTTTTCTTTTGCTCCAGTCTCTGACCGTTGCAGCGCAAGGAACGGCTGTTGCGCCAGCTGATGATGCGATTGCCCGCAGTATAGTTGAAAAGGCGGACAAGGTACGTTTCCCGGTCGAGGGCTTTCAGGTTGACATTGTAATAAATTCGCTGCGGCCGGACAAAGACACCGATACACGCAAATATCGCGTGCTTTCAAAGGGTAACGAGAATACGGTCGTTATGGTGACGGAGCCGGCTTCGGAACGTGGTCAGATTATCCTCATGAAGGGGCGCGACCTATGGGTCTTCATGCCTGAGGTATCCCAGCCGGTTCGCATTTCACTGGCGCAGCGTCTCACCGGGCAGGTTGCCAATGGCGACCTGGCACGTGCCAATTTTGCCGGTGACTACAATCCGAAAATTATCGGCACCGAAAAAATCGGCAACGACTCTTTTCAAATTCTTGAATTAATTGCCGTTGACCGTAGCGTTACTTATCAGCGCGTTGTGTATTGGGTTAACGAGAAGTCCGGGTGGCCATTCAAGGCTGAGTTTTATTCGCTGTCCAATCGCCTGATGAAAAAATGCAGCTATGAGAACTTTCAGACTATGGCAGGGCGGGTTCGTCCGACGCGACTGGTGATGGAAGATGCGTTGCGCAATGGCGAGAAGTCGATACTCGAATATAGCGACATGAAGTTGCGCGACCTGCCGGAAAAGATATTTACCAAGGAATACCTGAAGAAGTTGGACTGAGTGCTTAGTCGAAGAGCAGAGCCGCCGCTACCTTGCGTCCTTCTGCTGCAAGTATGTTGTAGGTACGGCATGCCGCTTTAAGGTCCATTATTTCAAGACCGATCCCATTCGGGGCGAATGGGCGAAGCAGGGCTCCGAGCGGGAACCGCAGACTCTTTCCGGTGCCGAGGAGGACAATTTCAGTCCCCAGTCCGAGGAGGATGTTCATGTCGGCTTCGCTTAATGTGGTAACCGTAGCGGTGGTCCAGGCGGGAATGACCGAATCGGGCAGCAGAATCAGGTTCTGTTCGTGTTTCTCATGGTTGACTGAAGCGTAGTCGTCGCCATAGGCAGTAAAAAGATTGAGTCCTGCTGTATTCGAGATATGAAGTTTCACTGCGTGATCATTCCGAAAAGCCCGCCAAAATTGCGGTGCACCATGCGATAAAGTAGGATTATACCTTTGGCCCTAGCGGGCCATGCGCCGTCAAGCCGGAAGATTCCCATGAAACACGTCAAGAAGTCCGCCAAACTCGCCAACGTCTGCTACGACATTCGCGGCCCTGTGCTGCAGAAGGCCAAGCAGATGGAGGAAGAGGGGCACAAGATCATCAAGCTGAATATCGGCAATCTGGCCGCGTTTGGTTTTGATTCGCCTGAAGAAATTCAGCAGGACATGATCCGCAACCTGCCCAACGCCGCAGGCTATACGGATTCGAAGGGCATCTTCGCGGCACGCAAGGCGATCATGCATTACACCCAGCAGAAAGATATCAAGGGTGTGACGCTGGAGGATATATACGTCGGCAACGGCGTTTCCGAGCTCATCGTTATGGCGATGAATGCCTTGCTTGATGCTGGCGACGAAGTGCTTGTTCCTGCACCCGACTACCCGCTTTGGACCGCGGCGATCAGTCTTTCCGGCGGCACGCCGAAGCATTACCTCTGCGACGAAAGCAAGGGCTGGTTGCCCGACCTCGACGACATTCGCAGCAAGATCAACGCGCACACCAAGGCAATTGTCATAATTAACCCGAACAATCCGACGGGTGCGCTGTATCCGGACGATCTGCTGCACGAAATCATCGACATTGCTCGCAAGCATCACCTGACGATTTACGCCGACGAGGTTTATGACAAGGTGTTGTACGACGCTGAAAAGCACACATCGATCGCATCGCTGGCGGAAGACGTGCTGTTCATCACTTTCAATGGACTCTCCAAGAACTATCGTTCCTGCGGCTACCGGGCCGGATGGATGGTGGTTTCCGGTGACAAGCGCCATGCCAAGGATTACATCGAGGGCCTCGACATGCTGGCCTCAATGCGCCTGTGCGCCAATGCGCCCGGCCAGCATGGCATTCAGACAGCGCTTGGCGGCTACCAGAGCATTGACGATCTGGTCAAGGAAGGTGGTCGCTTGCGTCGCCAGCGTGACATTGCGCATGAGTTGATTTCTGCCATCCCCGGTGTCAGCTGCGTGAAGCCCAAGGCGGCATTGTACATGTTCCCGAAGCTTGATCCGGCTGTATATCCGATCAAGAACGACCAGCAATTCATCTCTGAACTGCTGCAGGAAGAAAAGGTACTACTGGTTCAGGGGACTGGCTTCAATTGGCCGCATCCGGATCACTTTCGCCTCGTTTTCCTTCCCCACGAGGATGATTTGCGGGAGGCCATCGGTCGGATCGCACGTTTCCTTGAAAACTATCGCAAGCGTCACAACACCAACCAAACCAAGTAAAGATTGAACATGAAACCTATCAATGTTGGACTTATCGGCATCGGCACCGTCGGTGGTGGCACCTGGACTGTTCTGAAACGCAACGAAGAAGAAATTACCCGTCGTGCTGGCCGTCCGATCCGCATTACGGCGGTGGCTGACAAGAATGTCGAATTGGCCAAACAGATTACTGGTGGAACGGCTCGCGTAACTGACGATGCCTTTTCACTGGTCAATGACCCGGAAATCGACATCATCGTTGAACTGATTGGCGGGTATGGCGTCGCCAAGGAAGTCGTCATGCAGGCGATTGCCAAGGGCAAGCATGTGGTGACTGCCAACAAGGCATTGCTTGCCGTGCATGGTACGGAAATCTTCAGCGCAGCCCAGGAGAAGGGCGTCATGGTTGCGTTCGAGGCTGCTGTTGCCGGTGGTATTCCGGTCATCAAGGCGTTGCGTGAAGGTCTTAGCGCCAACCGTATCGAATGGGCAGCGGGCATCATCAATGGCACGACCAACTTCATTCTCTCGGAGATGCGCGACAAGGGGCTGTCCTTTGACGACGTGCTCAAGGAAGCGCAGCGTCTCGGCTATGCCGAAGCTGATCCGACTTTCGATATTGAAGGTGTTGATGCAGCACACAAGGCAACCTTGATCGCATCCATCGCATTCGGTATTCCGGTTCAGTTCGACAAGGCTTACATCGAAGGCATCACCAAGCTCGAAGCGTCGGATATCAAGTATGCCGAACAACTCGGCTATCGCATCAAACTGCTCGGCATTGCCAAGCGTCGCGAAAAGGGCATCGAACTGCGTGTTCACCCGACCCTGATTCCTGCCAAGCGTCTGATCGCCAATGTCGAAGGGGCGATGAACGCTGTTCTCGTCAAGGGAGATGCCGTCGGCGCGACCATGTACTACGGCAAGGGTGCTGGCGCGGAACCGACTGCGTCGGCGGTGATTGCCGATCTGGTCGACGTGACCCGCCTGGCAACGGCTGATGCTGCGCATCGCGTGCCGCATCTCGCTTTCCAGCCGGACGCCATGTCGAATTTGCCGATCCTGCCGATGAGCGAGATCGAGACCGGCTACTACCTGCGTCTGCGCGTCGAAGACAAGCCGGGGGTACTGGCCGATGTGACGCGCATCCTCGCCGATCAGGGCATTTCCATCGACGCGATGCTCCAGCGCGAGCCGGAAGAGGGCGAAGGCGAAACCGACATCATCATCCTGACCCATGTCTGTAAGGAAAGCGCTGCAGACGCAGCGATCGCCAAAATTGAAGGGCTTTCGGCACAAAAGGGCAAGGTGAAGCGTATTCGCCTCGAAGAGTTGCAGTAAGCAGGCAATTGCCGCGTACATCCACGGGAGCCAAGGGCTCCCGTTTTTATTGGCGAGTCAGGCGCAGAAATGGTTTCGCTGTGCCGGGTACATGCAGTCGCACCAAGTTCTTGCCTGCGGAAACCGGCATGCCCCGAGGAAGTGCCATAAACGGCCCCATGATGGAATCAGATTGCTCTATGCGCCAGCTGCCTTTTTTCGGGGAAATCAGTTTCAACTGATAGAAGTCTTCATCGGCTCTTGTGAGTGTCGGTGAAAACGGGCGGGCCAGCGGCTCTCCGATAAAGACACCTTCCCCTGGCCAGGCGACACTTTTCCAGTAGGCTTCCAGGGCTGTTGAACCCATCAGGTAGTGAAAAATGGCAATCGCCGGTACCGGAAATTTCTGCAGATGATTGCAGGGTTCGGTCACCGTGCCGTAGCTCGCCGTTGCGCCGGCTTCCAGCCAGCGCAGACTGCTCATCTGTTTCGAGTCAGTCAGTTGTCCGCCGAAGGAAGTCAGGTGATCGGCCAGTGCCCCTGGCAGGAAGCCGAGTGTCCCCAGGTTGGCGACTTGTGATTGTCCGGTGAAATAAAACAGGACATCCTTGCGGTCCGCAATCGAATCAGCATCGATTTCCTGAATGGGCAGCAAAGAACCGATTGCCGATCGGGTGGCCCCGAACAGCTTGGCCCGAACACTACGCGCCTTGTCGGATGTGTTGAGAAGATAGGCTGTTCCATCCGGAAAAGCGAAATCAGCTGCAACGCCGCGGTCAATCAATGCCTTGATGTCGTCTAAACGCTGGCCGGCCAGCATCATGGCGGGGCGAATCTGAAGGTCGTCATGCGGATAGGTGGTTGCCGAGTCGAAATACTTGCTCGGTGCGGTTGGGCCACAGCTCCCGGAGCAGTACTTGTCGTCAAATCCGAATGCCAGCGCCGAGGTCATCGACATGCAGCCAACCCGATACGGCTGTGTCCAGGCCACCGCATAGGCCTGAACGTGCTTTGGCGTAAGCCGGTCGATCTCAGCCTTGATCGGCGCGAATTCCTGAATGCTCAGCGCCGTTTTTCCGGTGGGCAAACGCAGATGGATGACATTTTGATCCGGAATGCGGCGGGCCTGTTGGTAATAGGCGCCGGACTCGCGCGACAGAGGGTCGTTGTCATTGATGAGCAGGGCCAGTTCATCCGCGCTGATGCCGGTTCTCGGTAAAAGGATGCTGGGCTCGGCGATGACCTGCATCGATCCCAGGATGGCAAGGGACGTCAGTAGCAGGAAATCCTTGAGGTGCTTGATGAACATGGCAAACCGCAAATTCGATGGTGGGCTGATTGTCGCGCATAATCACAACCTTGGAATCCCTTGCCTGCCATTCATCCTGGAATATGTTGCCTCTTCACGATCAGCTTCGTCTGCGAATTCCCCGCTTGCGGATAACGCCATTCCTGATGATGGCCAATGTCGTGGTATTCGTGATCATGCTGTTCAGTGGCGCGGGTTTATGGCATTCACACAATGGCGTTCAGCTGGCCTGGGGAGCGAATTTTGGTCCGGCGACGCAGGACGGCGAATGGTGGCGACTGGGCAGCGCCATGTTCCTGCATTTTGGCGTGTTGCATCTGGTTTTGAACATGTGGGCCTTGTGGGATGGTGGTCAGTGGGTCGAGCGCATGTACGGGCATGCCCGGTTCGCGCTGATTTATTGTGCGGCGGGCTTGGCCGGAAATCTGCTGTCATTGGTGTCGCATCAAGGGCATGCTGTGTCGGGGGGCGCATCCGGAGCCATTTTCGGCGTCTACGGCGCCTTGCTGAGTTACCTCTGGCTGGAGCGGTCCCGGATTCATCGGGGCGAGTTCCGTTGGCTTTTCTGGGCTGCCATTGGTTTTTCTGCCGCAAGTATCGGCTTTGGCCTCTTGGTACCCGGAATTGACAATGCAGCCCATGTCGGTGGTTTGGTGACAGGGCTGTTGAGCGGCGTTTTGTTGAATGAGCGACGGCCGGAGGAGCCGGGTATCGGACAGGCGCGATGGCTGGCCGGGCTGGGCGTCGTAGTCATGCTTGGCATTCTGCTGGCCAATTTGCCATCGCCGGGCTATCGCTGGAGCGACGAGAAGCAGGCGCAGCGGGAGATCAGCGAGTTCATGCAGGAGGATGCTGCCATTACCCGGGCCTGGGAGAGTATCCTGCGCCAGGGGGAGCGAAAGGGAGCCTCGTTCGAGGAACTGGCCGATGTCATCGAGTCCATCGTGGTCGATCGCTACGAGCATAGTTTCGAAGAGCTTTCGTCTTTGCCGAAGGATGCCAATTTGCCATCTGCGCTGGCCGTCAAACGGCTGACCAAATATGCCGAGCGCCGCCGCGATGCATCGCGGGCCATGGTCGAAGGCTTGCGGGAAAAGGATCGCGCCAAGGTTCAGAAAGCGCTGGAACAGGCTCGTGGATCAAGCAAGGGTGACTAGCTTGATTTATCGAGGCCCTTCATTGAGGATGGGTATTCCGATACGGATCAAGGAACTGAAGGTGCTGCGTGGGCAAAATGCTTCCCGATTGCCATCCCGGCATGACTTCACGGAGCTAACATGCAAGCCACTCACGTCTGTAACCACACTACTCCCGAGGCCCTTTACCCGTTCGACGCACGCGGGATTGCCAAGCGTTTCCGCCATGCCGCCATTTTCGGTGCGCTTGACGCGCTACAGCCGGGTGAAACGATGCGCTTTTGCAATGATCATGACCCCTTGCCACTACTTGCCCAGTTGCAGGCTCGTTACGGGTCGCATCTCGGCATTGAATACCGGCAGCGCGAGCCGGGGGCCATCGTGATCGACTTTTCTGTTGTGGGCTGAGTGATTCCGACCGCGAGCCTGACCCTGCTTTCACTTTTGGGCAGCGTCGCATTGACGTTGTACGGGGTTGGTTCGCCTTTGGCCGTGGCGCATCTGGCGTTCGCCGTCGGCATCGTTCCGCTGATTTTTGCGGCGATGATTCACTTCGTACCGGTGCTGACCCGAACCGGGGAGCCGGACCGCGCACTGGCGGCGCTGCCCATGGTGGCGCAGCTTGCCGGTCTGCTGGCCGTTATGGCCATGCAGGGCTGGCTGCCCAATCACCTGGTGTATCTGGCGGCGACGGTCGATCTGCTGTGCGCCGCCATTTTGCTCAACTGGATCGCGTTTCGTGCCCGTTCGGCACTGGGGTCGCCGCATCCGGGCTGGCGCTGGTACGCGACCGCCCTGGGCTGCCTGATGCTGGCGCTGTCGGCCGTGGTGCTGATTTCCTTCTGGCCCTCGTATTGGCGGGCTCTGCGAATTTTCCACATTCATCTCAATACCCTCGGTCTGGTTGGCCTGGCCGCCCTGGGAACCTTGCCTGTCCTTCTCCCGACTGCCTTGGGTCTGCCCGATCCCGAGTCGGCGGGCTGGCTGCGGCGGCGCCTGTGGCTGGTGGTATCCGGCGCGCTGATGGTGGCCACTGGCGCCGCGATAGCCTGGCCATTCGCGGCGCCGGGCACCGCGCTGATCCTGGTCGCGGCCTTGGGGTTGCTCGGGCAGTGGGTTCGTCGCTTCGGCTTATGGCCGTTGATTCGTGACGGCGTTTCGGCTTCGCTGATGGCGGCGTTGATCGGCTTGCTGATCACCCTGGCTGCCGGATTGCTGCATGGGGCAGGGATGATTTCGACCGGGCCGTCGCTGCTGGCATGGGGCGCCGGGTTCTTGCTGCCGCTGGTGAGCGGGGCGCTCAGCCAGTTGTTGCCGGTATGGCGCTGGTCGGGGCCACAAACCCCCGAACGATTGCTCATGCGCCGCAAGCTGGCCTCGTCCGGTTCGGTCAGGGCCGGGCTGTTTCTGGCCTCGGCGCTTGCCTTGCTGGCCGGGCAAAACATCCTGGGTGGGGTGCTGGCCGCATTCGGGATGGGCCTGTTTGTCATTGCGCTACTGCAAGCCGTGCGTGTGCGGCGGTCGACGCGGTAAAATCACGGCTTTTCGCCTTTCAGGTTTTCCCCATGCGCTATATCTCGACCCGCGGACACGCCGCGCCCCAGTCTTTTTGCGACATTCTTCTCGGCGGGCTGGCGCCCGATGGCGGTCTCTATCTGCCGGAAAGCTATCCGCAAATCGGTCGGGCCGAGCTGGATGCCTGGCGCAAGCTGTCGTATGCCGACCTTGCCTACGAGATCCTTTCAAAGTTCATCACCGACATTCCGGCTAGTGATCTCAAGGCGCTGGTGGCGAAGACCTATACCGCCGATGTCTATCGTCATGCGCGCAATGGCGGCAATGCCGCGCAGATCACGCCGCTGACCAAGCTGGAAGACGGTCTCTACACGCAGGAACTGTCCAACGGCCCGACACTGGCCTTCAAGGACATGGCCATGCAGTTGCTCGGCAACCTGTTCGAGTATGTGCTGGACAAGCGTGGCGAGTCGATCAACATTCTCGGCGCGACCTCGGGCGATACCGGTTCGGCGGCCGAGTACGCCATGCGCGGCAAGCACAACGTCAAGGTCTTCATGCTCTCGCCGGACGGCAAGATGAGCGCCTTCCAGCGCGCCCAGATGTACTCGCTGCAGGATGCCAACATCTTCAACATCGCCGTGCGCGGCATGTTCGACGACGCCCAGGACATCGTCAAGGCCGTATCGAACGACGCCGATTTCAAGGCGAAATACAAGATTGGCGCGGTCAATTCGATCAACTGGGCGCGGGTTGCCGCACAGATCGTCTATTACTTCCAGGGCTATTTCCTGGCGACCCAATCGAACGACGAACAGGTGGCCTTCTGCGTGCCGTCCGGCAACTTCGGCAACATCTGCGCTGGCCACATTGCGCGCCAGATGGGCCTGCCGATTGCCCAGCTCGTGTTGGCCACCAACGAAAACGACGTGCTCGACGAGTTCTTCCGCACCGGCGTCTATCGTCCGCGCACCTCGGCGGAAACCAGCATCACCTCGAGCCCGTCGATGGACATTTCCAAGGCCTCCAATTTCGAGCGCTTCATTTTCGACCTTGTTGGCCGTGACCCAGCCATCGTCAAGGATTTGTGGGCCAAGGTCGACAAGGGGCAGGCGTTTGACCTGTCTTCGACGGTCTACTGGAAAAATCTGCCAAATTTCAAATTTGTCTCGGGCAAGAGCACGCACGGCGATCGCATCAAGACCATCCGTTTCGCCCAGGGCCGTTACAACGTCATGCTCGACACCCACACGGCCGATGGCCTCAAGGTCGCGCTGGAACATCGCCAGCCGGGCATCCCGATGATCGTCCTCGAAACCGCCCAGCCAGCCAAGTTCGAAGAGACTATTCGCGAAGCGCTCGGTACCGAGCCCGTGCGTCCGGCCGATCTGGCCGGCATCGAAAGCCTGCCGCAACGCGTCGTGGTCATGGACCCGGACGTGGCTGCCATCAAGCAGTTCGTCGTCGAGCGCGTGTGAGCTTCGACCACGAAGCCTTCTGGTCAGCCCGCTATCGCGATGCGGGCGACGATTACCTGTTCGGCACGGCGCCGAACAGGTTCCTCGCTTCGCAGGTGGAGCACTTTGGTAGCGGCATGAGCGTGCTCTCCGTGGCCGACGGCGAGGGACGCAACGCGGTCTGGCTCGCCGAGCAGGGCTGCGACGTGACGGCGACCGAAATTTCGCCCGTGGCTTTGGAAAAGGCAGCCAAACTGGCGCGCGGTCGCAAGGTTTCAGTGAATTTCGTGCAGGCCGATATCCTCAACTGGGATTGGCCTCAGGCCGCGTTCGACGCCGTGGTCGGCATCTTCATCCAGTTCGCCACGCCGGCCGAGCGGCCGCGTCAGTTGGCGGGCATGAAGCAGGCGGTGAAACCGGGCGGATTGCTGTTTCTCCAGGGCTATACCCCGAAACAGCTCGAATACCGGACGGGTGGCCCGTCCGCCGTGGAGAATCTCTACACCGGCGAGCTGTTGCGCGACATCTTCGCCGACTGGGAAATCGTGCTGCTGCATGAGCATGAAGACAGCATCGAAGAGGGAACGGCCCATATCGGTCGATCAGCCCTGATCGACCTGGTGGCGCGGAAGCCGCTATAGATAGATGACGGCCGGGAAAACGGCCACGGCCAGTACGAGTACGAGCCATTCCATGTTGTGTCGGGCCAGGAAGCCGGTGAAGTGCAAGACCAGGATGGAAATGGCGACGACGTAAAACAGCGCAAACAACATCGATGGGTCCCCTGATTATTTTTCGGATCGTCGAGGCTTGATTATGACGAGAATCCGCCGAAAACTCTAGCCAACGAAGCGCATCGAGAGATCGAGGGCCTTGACGTCCTTGGTCAGCGCGCCAACCGAAATGCGGTCGACGCCGGTTTCGGCGATGGCGCGGATGGTATCGAGCGTGACATTGCCGGAGGCTTCGAGCACGGCTCGGCCGGCATTGATGGCGACGGCCTGGCGCAGCAGGTCGTTGGTGAAGTTGTCGAGCAGGATCATCGTCGCACCCGCATCGAGCGCCTGGTTAAGTTCATCGAGGTTCTCGACCTCTACCTGGATGAACTTGCAGCGGTCGGCGGCTTGGGCAGCCACGGCTTTGGCCGCCTGCATGGCCTGCGGAATGCCGCCGGCGGCGTGGATGTGGTTTTCCTTGATCAGGATGGCGTCCCACAGTGCAAGGCGATGATTGCCGCCACCGCCGGCGCGCACCGCATATTTTTGGGCGATGCGCAGGCCGGGCAGGGTCTTGCGCGTATCGACGACCTGCGCCCGGGTGCCGGCGATAAGGTCGGCGTAAATGCGAGCCTTGGAGGCCACGGCGGACAGGAGCTGGAGGAAATTCAGTGCGCTGCGCTCGGCCGTCAGCAGGGCGCGGCCGTTACCATCGATCTCGCAAAGCAGCTGGTTGGCCACGATGCGTTCGCCATCGGCGGCCTGCCAGGTGACGCGCGCCGTCGGATCGAGGCGGGCCACGCATTCGTCGAACCAGCCGCGGCCGCAGAGCACGCCGGCTTCGCGGCAGATCACCGTGGCTTTCACCTGGCGTTCGCCCGGCACGAGGCTGGCGGTCAGGTCGCCGGCACCGACGTCCTCGGCGAGGGCGGCATCTACGTTGCGGGAAATCTCGGCTGCGAGCGGGTAGTCGAATTCGATGGTCATGGTGATAAGAGGACGACGGTGGAGGCGGGATTTTACAGGCTGGGACGGCCGATGACCCATTCGTTGAAGATTTTGCGTGCGGCGTCGATGACCTCGCCGGCGGTCAGGCCGGTCGGTCCGATGCCCTCGGCAACCAGCCGGTCGGCCGCCGCGCCGTGCAGATGCACGCCAGCCAGCAGCGCCTGCTCGGCTGGCCAGTTCTGGGCCAGCAGCGCGACGATCAGACCGCACAGCACATCGCCCATGCCTGCCGTGGCCATGCCGGGATTACCTTTCGAATTTAGCCAATTTTTCCGGTTGACCGTCAAATCCTCGGATTCACCCCCGGCAAGGGCAATGATCGTCCCGCAACCCTTGAGTGCGACATGGCTGCGATAGCGGCTGGCCAGTTCGCTGGCGGCCTGGAGTCGGTCGGCCTGGATGGCGGTGACCGAGCAGCCGAGCAGGCGGGCCGCTTCGGCCGGGTGCGGGGTCAGGAGGCTGGGAGCCTTACGCTGGCAGAGCCTGGCTTCGAGCTGGCGGTCCTCGGCCAGCAGGTTGAGCGCATCGGCATCGAGCACCAGCGGGATGGCCGTGTTGATCGATTGCTCCAGAAGCCGGACGGCTTCGGGCGAGCGACCCAGGCCGGGGCCGCAGGCTAGGGCTTGGAGGTCGGTGTGCAGCAGCGTTTCAGCGCTGCGCATCATCAGCTCAGGCTGGAGCAGGTCTACGGCAGGCGCATCGGCGTCGAGCAGCCCGAGATAGACGCGGCCGGCACCGAGTTTGAGCGCAGCGCGTCCGGCCAGCAGGGCGGCGCCGACCATCGACTGGCTGCCGCCGAGAATGCCGGCGCTGCCGAAGCTGCCTTTGTGCGTATTGCGGCGACGCGGCTGGAGGCGGGCCGCGAAATCGGCCAGCGTCACGATGCGGGCATCGGCGTCCATTTCGTCGGCCGGGTTGAGCCCGATCGCGGCGACGCGTACCTCGCCGCAGCAATCCGGCCCGTCGCCCGTGAGCAGGCCCGGCTTGCCGGCGATGAAGGTGATCGTGTGGCTGGCCTGTATGCAGGGTGAAAAGCAGGTGCCGGTATCGGCATTCAGCCCCGATGGACAGTCGAGCGCCAGCAGGGGGCAATGGTTGCGTTCGGCCAGCTGGTTCGCGGCGCTGATCCACTCGGCGTAGTCGCCATCCGGCGCGCGGGCCAGACCGATGCCGAAGAGGCCGTCGATGATCAGCGACCAGCGGACATTGCCGGGGATTTGCGGGCTCGTCGTGCCGCCGGCATCGACGAAGCGCTGGCGGGCTGCTGCGGCATCGGCCGGGAGTTTTTCCGGCGGCGCGGCAAAGACGACCCGCACATCGAAGAAACGCTGGCGTAGCAGACGGGCCGCTTCGAAGGCGTCACCGCCATTGTTCCCCGGTCCGGCCAGCACCAGAATGGGCAGGGCGTCTTCCCCAGCGAGCGTGGCCGCCCAGTCGGCCGCAGCGGCGCCGGCGCGTTGCATCAACGGTTCGCTGGCGTGCGCGGCTTCGATCTGGCGCAGGCTGGCCGCGCGGAAAAGCATGCTTGAATTCATGACGCCATTCTATCGCCGGACGGGCGCCGCGCATGCTTGAGTATTTTGGCAAACAGGGTGTCCGGGTCGATGGGCTTTGAAATGTGGTCGACCATGCCGGCCGCCAGGCAGGCTGCCTTTTCCTCGGCCAGCGCGTGGGCCGTCTGGCCGATGATCGGCAGGTCGGGGGCGAGGGCATGGATGGCCTGCGTGGCGTCGAAGCCGTTCATGACCGGCATCTGGATGTCCATCAGCACGACGTCGAAGGCGTTCCCGCCCTGATCCCTGACGGCGTCGACGGCCTGCTGACCATCTTCGGCAAAGCAGGCCTCGGCGCCGACGTCGGTCAGGATTTCACTCATGATCAGGCGACTGATCTCGACATCCTCGGCAACCAGGATTCTCATTCCGCTCAGGATCTTGCCTGGTGCGACGGCTTCGTCGTTGTCATCGGGGCTGAAGTTTTCCGCGGCTTCCGGCACATACGGCAGGCGAACGGTAAAGCAGCTGCCAATCCCGGGCGTGCTGTCGACGGTGATCGAACCGCCCATCAGGCGGACCAGGTGATCGGTGATGGCAAGACCCAGACCGGAACCGCCGAAGCGGCGGGTCGTCGAATTGTCGCCCTGCTCGAAGGGGTTGAAGATCGTCGCCAGTTGTTCCGGCGTGATGCCGATGCCGGAATCCGTGATGCGGAAACGCAGGGCGTCGCCATCGATGTCGGCCTCGATGCTGACGATGCCCGTCGTCGTAAACTTGACTGCGTTGGAGACCAGGTTGAGCAGGATCTGGCGCAGGCGCAAGGCATCGCTGCGACAGTGGCGGGGCAGGTCGTCGGCGCGGAATAGATTGAAATCGAGCCCCTTGGCCGAGGCGCGCTCCTGCATGATCTCCATGGTTTCGTCGAGGATCACGTAGAGGTCGACCGGTGATTCCTCGATCTTCAGCATGCCGGCCTCGATCTTCGAGAAATCGAGAATGTCGTTGATGATGCCGAGCAGCAACTTGCCGGAGTGCTGGATCTTGATGAAGGCGTCGTGGGCCTTGCTGCCGATTTCCGTGGCGCGCAGGCCGATATGGGTCATGCCGAGCACGCCGTGCAGCGGGGTGCGGATTTCGTGGCTCATTTTGGCGAGAAACTCGCTCTTCGCCATCGACAGGCTCAAGGCATCGGCCCGTGCCGCTTCGAGGTCGGCCGTGCGTTCCTTGACCAGCTGTTCCAGGTGGTCGCGGTAGCGCGCAATCTCGGCATCCTTGCGCGTGTGCTCGCTGATCGCATTGCGCAGCTCGGTCTCCATCGCCTTGATTTCGGTGATGTCGGCCACGAACCCGCAGAAGATGATGTTGTTGTCGGTGCTTGGTTCCGGTACGGCGCGGATGAGCAGCCATTTCGTCTGCCCGTCCGCCATGCGGATGCGGTACTCGTGGCGCCAGGGCTGAAGGCTCTTGGCCGACGCGTTGAGGGCTTCGATGAAGGGAGCGTAGTCATCGGGATGCACCATCCTGCGGATCGGTTCGGTGGTGTTCTGGACTTCCTCGGGGGTTACGCCGTAAACCGATTTGATGGCGTCGCTGGCAAACGGGAAGCTGCCATGGCCGTCGGCATGCAGGCAGTACTGGAACACCACGCCCGGCACTTCCGAGACGATCTGGCGCAAACGCAGGTTGGCCGCGTGTTCCGCTGCCCTGGCCTCCTCGGCGATGATGACTTCCTGCAGGCCGTTGAACGCGCTGGCCAGCTGGCCGATTTCATCATTCTTGTGGATCGGCAGCGCCTGGCGCGGCAACTCGCCGCTGCGCATCCGGGACAGCAGCTGCGAAGCTTCGGAAAGCGGCTGAAATTGCCGGCGCAGCCACCAGCCGCAAAGGGCTGCGAGCAGGAGGGTGAGGCCGGACGAAACGATGATGAGGTGGCGTTCGACGGCGTCAATCGGGGCAAAGGCTTCGGCGGCCGGCAGGACCGATTGCATGAGCCAGCCGGTCGTCGGAATGCGCTTGCTGGAGGACAGTTCGAGGACGCCGCGGGAGCTGCGGGCCAGGCCGGAGCCTTCGTAACCGTCGATGTAGCGGTCGTATACCGGGTTGATGCCGCGGGGCGGGCCGCTCTTCAGCAGACGGCGCTTGTCGGAGGCGGTGACATAGCTGCGCGTTTTGGGGGCCGTGATCAGGAAGTCGCCGGTCGTGCCGTATTTGGTTGAGCCGACCTGATCGAGAAAACTGGGTTCGTTCAGGTTGGTGACGCCGACGACGATACCGACAACCTGATTCTGCTCGTCATGGATCGGCGACATGATGGCAAAGACCGGCTGCTGGCTGTGCTCGCTGAACAGGGGGTCGGTGATGGTGTTGCCGGCGCCGTTGAGAACGGCACGAATACCGGGGTAATCGAGGAAATTGACGCCGGTGCGCTGAGTCTTGCGCGGAATGTTGGCGACGGCGACGCCACGGCGATCGATGATGATGACGCCCCAGTTGAAAATGCTCTCCGGGAGCGGGTGCATCTCGAGTAGCGCCTGGGCGCCGGCCGGATCCTTGAGCAAGGCGGGTCGATAATCCCGGGCAAGGGCATGGATGATCTGCCGGCGCTCCTCAATTGCGCGGTCGAGCTCGCCGGCAATCAGTGACACGGTTGAAAACTGCTGGGCCGAGATCGTCGATTCCATATCGCGGCGCATGGTGTGGCCGAGCGAGAAGACCGCGCTCCAAAGGACAAAAAGACCAAGCACGAGGACGCCAAGGGTGATCCGCACCTGCAGCGAACGCAGATCGAACAAGGCCATCAAATTCTTCATAGCGCTTTCCGAATTCCCCATGACTCAACAGCTTAAGGGCTCAACAGCTTTTTCGCCAGAAGGATCGTTTGGCGGTGAATGCTGACGGTATCGTCTATTTTTCGGGCATATCCACCTGCCATGGCGATGGCGACGGAAGCCTTTTCCCGCCTTGATTTTTCGAACACCATCCGGTCACGTCGGGCCAGACCATCAAAACTCAGCCCGAGCCGCCCCAGGCGGTCATCGTGGAAGGGATCGGCGCCGGCCAGGTAAATGACCAGATCGGGGCGGGCGAGATCGAAGGCGATATCCAGTCCGTGTTCCAGTTGCAGCACGTAGGCATCGTCCGTGCAACCGTCGGGCAGTTCGATGTCGAGGTCGCTCTGCTCCTTGTCGAACGGGAAGTTGCGGGCGCCGTGGATGGAGAAGGTGAAGATGCTGTCGTCGCCGCGCAGGATGCTGGCCGTGCCGTTGCCCTGATGAACGTCGCAATCGACGATCAGCACGCGGTCGACGCGGCCTTCGGCCTGCATGGCGCGGGCGGCGACGGCGGCGTCATTGAAGACGCAGAAGCCTTCGCCGTGGTCGCGAAAGGCGTGGTGGGTGCCGCCGGCCAGGTTGGCCGCGACGCCGTCTTCGAGCGCGGCGCGGCAGGCGCAGATGGTGGCCCCGGCCGAGCGCCGCGAGCGCTCGACCATGCCTTCGCTCCACGGAAAACCGATTTGCTTTTCGGCCGTTTTTTCCAGTTGACCGTGAGAGACGGCGTGGATGTAGCCCAGGTCGTGGGCGCGGGCCAGTTCTTCGTCGCTGGCCGCGTGCGGCAGATGGAAATCAGCTGGGCCGAACTCGCCGCTGGCGAGCAGTGCCTCGCGCAGCCGGGAATACTTTTCCATGGGAAAACGGTGCCCGGCCGGCAGGGGCAAGACGAAGACATCGGTGTAGAACAGCCGCACGACCGATGTTCTGGGCTTGAAATCAGTTCAGTGCGGCGGACAACTTGCGGCGGAATTCGCGGATCAGGTCGTCGTACTGGTCGCTGCCGGCGAGGGCCTCGAACAGGGTGAGCAGCGCCTTGCGGCCGGCGCCTTCGTTGAAGAAGCGGTCACGGACGGCCACTTCCAGCGCGGCTTCCATGGCGGCGCGGAAGTTGCCTTGCGCCGCGTAGGCGCGAGACAGGTCAAGGCGGACGGCGTGATCGGCCGGGTTGGCAGCCAGTTTGGCTTCGAGTTCGGCCGTGTCGGCAGCACCGGCGGCGAGGGCCAGGCGGGCGCGCAGCGCGTTGGCGCGGTCGGCTTCCTGCGGGTAATCGCCGGAGAGCAATTGGCCGGCTTCGTCATTGCGGCCGAGTTGCAGCATGACATCGACGGCGTCGAGCTGGATGGCCTGGTTTTGCGGATCGGCCTGGCTGGCCTGGACCAGCTTGGCCAAGGCTTCTTCGAGCTTGCCTTCGGCGACGAGCGCGGCGGCTTCTTCGCGCAGGTTGCCGCCGGGGGCAGGGGGCAGGGCGAAGCGGTCGAGGAATTCGCGGATCTGGGCTTCGGGCAGGGTGCCGTTGAATTCATCGACGAGCTGGCCCTGGAACAGGACCTTGACCGAGGGAATGCTGCGCACGCCGAAATGTTGCGAGAGTTCCGGATTTTCGTCGGCATTGACCTTGGCGAGCAGGAAGCGGCCCTTGTATTCCTCGGCCAGCTTTTCGAGCAGGGGCTTGAGCACCTTGCACGGTTCGCACCACGGGGCCCAGAAATCGACGACCACCGGCACGGTTTCGGCCGGGATGAGCACCTTGGATTCGAAATCTTCGATGGATACGTCAAAAGCGAATTCGGACATGATGTGGCCTGTAAAAATTAGAGTCGGGCGAATTCTACCGCCAGCCTCATGGCGACGGGAGATTGCAGGGAAAGCGTCGGGCTGTCAGTGCCAGCCAGCCAATCGGCCAGACGGGCAGGAAAGTCCGGGGTGTCGGGATGCGGCGTGCTCGCCGCATTGTCGGTCAGATGGAGGCGGGCCACCGGATTTTCAAGGGGCGCCCGACTCAGCGCCAGCCAGTGGCCGCTGGCCGCGTCCGGCCAGTGGTCGAGCTGGGCGCACAGCACCTGCTCGTAGCGCCCTTCTTCGAGCCAGATGGCGGCCAGCGACAGCAGCATGGACCATTGGGCGACGCCTTCGCTGTCGAGCGGCAGGTGCATGGCGGATTGCAGGCCGGGCAGGAAGGACTGGATCTGCGCCGGGGCGATGGCCGGCTGGGTGGCCAGGAAATCGTAGGGCATGGGCTCGGCGCTGCCGGTACAGATCTCGTCGAGCAGGGCCAGTGTTTCGAGGCGCGGGCCGCTGGTCGATTGCCAGAGGATGGCCGTCGGCAGGTGGCGGCGCTCGGCAGGCAGGCAGGCCAGGGCGCCGACCAGGGTGAGCTGGGTGAGCGGCGCTGCGCGGCGTAGCGGCTTGCCGAGAGCGGCGCGCACGGCAGCGGGCAGGTCGGCCGGGGTGAAGTGCTGGCTGAGGACGGCGGCGAGCGCGATCATCGCTGGCGCTCCACGATCAGGCTGGCCAGGCCGCCGCCGAAGCCGATCAGGTTGAGCTGGGCGCGTTCGATGTGCTCGGTGCTGCGCTCGACCATGGGAAACAGGGCAATTTCGGGATCGACTTTGGAAAACCCGGCGGTGGCGGGAGTCTTGTCGGCGTCGAGGCAGGCTAGCAGGGCGGCGAGCTCGGCCAGGCCGCTGGCACCCAGTGTGTGGCCAAGCGCCGGCTTGAGCGAGATGAGCGGCGGCATGTTCTGGCCAAAAACGCTGCGCAGGGCATTGGCTTCGGCCAGATCGGTGCCCGGCGAGCCGGCGGCCTGCAGCTTGATCAGTTCGATGTCGCCGGATTTCAATTTTGCGTCTTTTTGGCAGTTGACCATGAGATCCGCGATGCGGCTGCCATCCGGGTTCGGGCCGGTGGTCGAATGGCCGTCGAGGCCGGTGCGCAGCCCGGCAAGGCGCCAGGTGGCTGGCCGGGCGGAGAGGCGAACGGCGGCGACGGCTTCGCCCAGCACCAGGCCGTCACGCAGGGCGTCAAAGGGGCGGCCTGCCGTGCGCGAGAGTAGTTCCATGGCGGCGAAACCGGCCAGCGTGCTGTCGTTGGCAAGTTCGACGCCGAGGACGATGGCGTCGTCGATGAGGCCGGCGGCGATCAGGCTGCGCGCGGCGTCGAGGGCAGAAAAGCCGGAGGTGCAGGCGTTGGAGAAGCTGTAGCGGGCGCCACTGAAACCCATCCATTCGGCGATCTGCTGGCTGAACGAGGCGGTGGCCTGCGGCAGGTCGAATGGCGCGCCGCCTTGCTCGAAGTGGCCGATCTGGAAGGACGACGAGGCAATGAAGAGCGGCGTTTCCGGCGCGACCGCACCGAACTGGCCGGCGACCTGGCGGATGGCCTGTTCGGCGCGGGTCATCCAGTCGGTTTCATCGAACGGCAGGCCGAAATACGGGAAGGTTCGCTCGCCGATTTTTCGTTGTCCGGCGCGGCATTCGCCGTTCCACATGGCGTCGGCGACCGCTATCGGCGAATCGCCACGGGCGCAGAGCAGGGCCGTGTCGGCGATGTAGACAGGTCGCATCACGCGCGGCTGGCCAGCCAGGCGTCGAGATGTTCGGCCATGTTGGCAACGCTGGACAGGATGCGCCGGGTTTCCTTGCTGTCGGGCAAGCGCAGGCCGTATTTTTTCTTGATCGCCATCGAGACTTGCAGGGCGTCGAGCGAATCGAGTTGGAGCGGGGCGTCCGGGCCGAAGAGGATTTCGTCGTCGGTGATGCTGGCGGGGTCGCAGTCCTTGTCGCAGGCTTCGACGATCAGGGCCTTAAGTTCGAGGCAGAGGGCAGCGTTCATGAATGGGCGGCGATGCTACGGTGATTGAGCCAGGTGGCCAGGATCAGCGATCCGGCGGCGAAGGCAAGCAGGGGAACGAGATTGGGCAGGAGGTCGGCGAAACTGCCGTCGCGCAGCATGACGGTGTGGAAGCCGTCCAGCCCCCAGGCCATGGGCGACAGCGCGGCAAGCTTTTGCATGAAGGCCGGCATGACGAATTTGGGGACCATGACGCCGCCGATGGCGCCCATCAGGATGTTGCTGACGCCGCCGACGATGGTGGCCTGCTCGGAAGTGCGGGCGACACTGGCGACGAGCAGCGCCCAGGCGACGGCAGCCAGGCTGACGGCGACCGAGACGGCCCACCAGTTGATGAGACCCAGGCCGCTCGGCATTTCCAGCGCCTCGCTGCCGAAGAGCGGGACGACGACAAGGCCGACGAGGACCATGACCAGCGCCTGCAACTGATTGACGACGAAGAAGGGCAGCAGTTTGCCGGCGAGCAGCAGGCGGAAGGGGATGCCCATCGTGCGCAGGCGTTGCAGCGTGCCTTGCTGGCGCTCGATGATGAAGATGGACGAAATCGGGATGACGACGAAGAACATGGCAAAAATGAGCCAAGCCGGGACGTTTTGCTGGACCGACGAGGGCGGTTTGACGTTCTCGCCGCTGCGCACGGCGACGCTGGTGATTTCATCGGGCCAGTCGCGCTCCGGGCGGGCGCCGGGGGCTGTCGGCAGGCCGAACAGCTTGCCGGCGCGCTGGGTCAGTTCATCGGCGCGCAGGGCGCCCAGCGCGGCCATGACCTGATTGCGGAAGGCGAGCTGCAGGGCAGGGTTGAGCGCGGGATCGACGAGCAGGGTGAGCGGTTCGGTGGCCTGGCCGTCGGCGCCGGCCGGCGTCAGCAGGCGGCTGCCGAAACCCTTGGGGAGGACGAGGGCGATGGCAAACCGGCCGGACTGGACGCCGTCGCGGGCGGCTTCCGAGGTCGGCACCTTGGTCGCCTGCAACTTGAAGCTGGCGCCCTTGGCCAGGCGCCGGGCGAGGGCCTGCGAGTTGGGGCTGTGGTCGAGGTCGACGATGACGTAGCCGACATCGACGGTGATGCCCGGCGAGAAGGCATCGCGCAGGGCCATGGTCATGACCAGAATGAACATCGTCGGCATGATGAAGAGCGCGATCAGGCCGTGGCGGTCGCGCAGCAGCGCGATGCTTTCCTTGAGCCAGAGGGCGAGGAGGCGGGGCATCATCGGTCAGTCACGGAGCGAGCGCTGGGTCAGGTTCATGAAGACCTGCTCGAGGTTTTGCTGGCCGAAATTCAGGTTTTTGACTGTGCAGCCGGCCGTGGCCAGTTCGTCGAGCAAACGGGGGAGCGGCGGCACCTCTTTCACGGTCAACCGGAAAAAAAGCCGAAATTTGAAATTTCCGAGCGGCGTCGCGGCGTAGCGTTCGGCGAGGTCGGGCGGCAGCGGGCGATCCAGTTCGAGTTCGACCTGCGGTTCCGGGCGTTGCAGGATGTCGCCCAGCGCGCCTTCCGCCAGCACGCGCCCCTGATCGACGATGGCGATGCGCTGGCAGATGGCTTCGACCTCTTCCATGTAATGGCTGGTGTAAATCACCGAGGTGCCGGCGGCGGGCAGGGCGGCGATGGCGTCGAGCAGGAAGCGGCGCGATTGCGGATCGACGCCGACGGTGGGTTCGTCGAGCAGCAGCCATTGCGGCTGGCCGAGCAGGCCAATGGCCAGGTTGAGCCGCCGGCGCAGGCCGCCGGAGAGTTGTTCGGCGCGCTTGTCGACGACCTGTTCGAGGCGGGCGAAGGCGATGGCGGCGTCGCATTGCGTTTTGATTTCACGACCGTTCAGGCCCAGCACGCCGGCGAAGAAACGCAGGTTTTCGGCCACCGTGAGCATCGGGTAGAAGGCGTAGTCCTGCGGGACCAGCGCGATGGCGCGCGGATTGGCGGCGCGGGCGGCGGCGAGCGGTTGTCCGTTCAGGGCAATCTGGCCGTGGCCAGCATCCAGCAAGCCGGCGAGGATGGAAATCAGCGTTGTCTTGCCCGCCCCGTTGGGGCCGAGCAGGCCGTAGATGCCGCCGGCCGGTATGGTCAGCGAAACGTCCTGCAGCGCCGGGGTGGCGGCATGGCGATAGCGGTAGGAAACGCCATCGACCTTGAGCATCACGCAGCGGCGCGGCGCAGGTCGCGGAAAAAGCCCTGCTCGCGGTCGGCGATGGCGCGCAACTTGTCGGCCAGCTTGGTCGGGTTGAGCGGCTCGCGGTCGCGGATCATGCGGGCGGTGGACAGGGCGAATTCGCGCCAGTCGTCGCCGATGTCGATGAGCGTGTCGGAGAGTTCATTGAGCGCCGGGCGGGCCAGCCGCTCGGCCGCTTCCTGCAGGAAAGCTGCGTAAATGAAACGGAAACCGCCGCCACCCGTGCCGATTTCTTCCTGCATGCGGACGACCTGGCCGATGAACATCTTGCCCGCCGCCGGATTGCCCTGGGCATCGAGGCGCTCAATGGCATTCGCCAGGCGGCGAATGCCGCGCGTGCCGATGATCGGGATCGGCGAATCGAGCATGATGCGCGTCGTCTTCTTGATGGCCTTGGGCAGCACCTTGGCCCAGTCAGGCTCTGACGGCTTGCCTTCCGGGTAATAAAGCAGCCCCTTCGGCGCCAGCACGCCCTTGGCGAAGCGGGCGCGGCGCAGGTCGGCCGGGGCGCAGGTCACCGTCGTCTCGACAACCGGGTCGGACAGTTGGTAATCGCCGGACGCCGCATCGCGGCCATAGGCCAGCACGTTGTGGGCGTTGAAGTGGAAGCGCAGGTCTTCCGGCATGTAGGGCAGCCAGAACACCGACGTCTGCATGCCGACCAGCTTGCCGGCGTCGAGTAGTTCGTCGAGGCGCTTCTCGCCAGCTTCCGGGCTGCGGAAGGTTTCGAAGCGCATCTTGAGGCCGAGCGGTTTCTGCAGGCCCTTGATGATGAACTTCGGCGGCATGCGGTAGGCAATCAGCGGCAGGCCGTTGATCTTGACGATGGGCAGGTAGGCGAAGGAAAGCGCCGACGACAGGCCGAAGGCCATCGCTTCCGAAATCGACAGGCCGAGATGGCGCAGCATCGACGACATGACGCCGCTCTCGCAGTGGGACGCGTGGCTGTGCTGGAATTCCATCAATCGACTTTCTTCAGTTGTTCGACCGTCAGCCCCATGGCGTCGCCATAGCGCTTGAGCAGCCCGGCCGAGAGGCCCTGGAAGATGTCGGGCCGGAAATGGCGGCGGATGCGCCATTGCCACAGGCCGGTCACCTGCGATAGCAGCGGCACGTCCATGCGCGCCTTGTGCATGTGGAATTCGAGCGCCGAGGTCTGGCCGGCGATGACGCGCTGGCGGGCATCCTCGGCGAGCCGGTTGAGGTCGTCGACGGCTTGTCGGGTGACGATTTCCTCGACCTCCCAGCCGGCCGACTGGACGATGTGCAGCTTGCCGTCGGCACCGCGCGCGTACATCGCCTTGCGGTGACCGGCCAGCGTGCTGTTGCCTTCCTGCGGAACCTCGTTATCGAGCATGGCCGACCACCGTCAGGTGCATGAGCGAGCCGGTGAAACGGCCACTTTCCGGGATGAAGCAGAGCAGCCGGTCGCCATCCTTGAGCCGGCCGCTTTTCAGCAGTTCGTCGATCATGATGTAGATCGACGCCGAACCGGTGTTGCCCTTGGTCTGCAGGTTGGTGAACCATTTTTCCTGCGCGATGGGAAAACCGACGCGAGCCATGCAATCTGCCATGGGCTGGCGGAAGTACTCCGAGGACATGTGCGGCAGAAACCAGTCGATTTCGTCGGCCTTGACCGCGCGGGTACGCTGCATGTGTTCGAGCGACTTGCCGATCGTCTGGTAGGTAACTTCGGCATTGAGCAAGCGGACATCCTGCTTGATCGCGAAAATCGACTGTTCGGCCCACTGGGGGGACAAGTATTGCTGCCAGCCCTTGAGGCTGCCATCCGCCTGCTTCTCGCCGCCGGCATACATGCAGACGTCCATCGTGTTGGCCTGCGACAGGATGTCGATCCAGTCGATGCGCAGCGATTGGCCATCGGTTCGCGGCTGATCCTGCAACAGGAAGGCGCCGGCGCCGTCGGACAGCATCCAGCGCAGGAAATCCTTTTCGAAGGCTATTTCAGGATTGGCTTCAAGCTCGGAAACGCGGTGCTCGGATTCAGCGGCGAAGTTACGCGCATGGAGAACGCCGGAAGCGATTTCGGAACCGGTGGCCACGGCATTTTTGGCCTGACCGGACAGTACGCTCATCCAGGCATATTTGAGCGCGGTGATCCCGGCAACGCAGATAGCGGCCGTCGACACGACTTCGCAGGCGGGAATGCCCAATTCGCCATGCACCATGACGCCATGGCCCGGCATGATCTGGTCGGGGAGCGAAGTTCCCGTCACCAGGCAGTCGATGTCCTTCGGCGAGAACGATGCGCTGGCCAGTCCGCGTACGGCTTCGGCCGTGAGCTGGGCGTTATTGTGGGTCGCGGCACCGGTCGCCGGGTCGATGGCGTAATGGCGCTGGCGAATGCCGTTGTTGCGCAGCACGATGCGACGGGCGCGCGACGGCTTGCCGGCGATCATGCCCAGCACGTTTTCAATGTCGTCGTTGCCGACCGGCGCATTGGGCAAAAAGACCGCGGTGCCGTTGATATAAACCTTGCCGCTAGGGTGCATATTTGTTCAAGTTGAAGTCCTGCGAGCCGGAAGGCTGTTCCAGTTCTGCCTTGAGCCGCTCAAGGCGCGGTTTGAGCAATGGGGAAAATAGCCATTGTACCAACAGGCTTATCGGAACGACGGTGACGATCAGCGTAATCAGATAGAGGACAAACAATAAAAGAACCGGCCGCCGGCGCCACTGGCCGCGTTGTCCGAACAGGCGAACGAGTTTGGACCAGACGCCGAAGGCGCGTCGTCCGGCGCGTTCGCTGATGGCCAGACGGGGATTGACGGTCACGGCGCGCAAGCCGGCCAGCATGGGTCGGCCGGATTTTTCCAGATCGAGCTTCAGTCCGTCGGCCAGTGCGTGGCCAAAGCGGCTGGCCTGACGGATTTCTTCCGGTGAAACACCGGCCGGCGGCAAGCCAAGGAAGCTGTCACGCCGGCCGGTCCATACCCAGCGCGGCGTGGTGATGAAGGTGGCCAAGGGGTGTCCCTGATCGGTAAAGGCGATGTGATCGATCAGGCGGCCGCCGGCCTCGGCGATCAGTTGCTTCATCGTCTCCTGCGCCGAGAGCCACATGTTTCGGCAGGCAACGACGGTGATCACCGGCTTGCCGGAAATCAATTGCCGGCCAACCGCGCTCTGCAGGAAGGCCGTCATCGGCAGGGCAGGCGACAGGTACCAGACCTGATAGGTCAGGATGACGAGATCGAAAGGGCTGTCGCCAGCAATGCCGAGCGGACGCAACGGTGGCGCATCGAGTTGCACGCATTCCGGAAACGCATCGAAAAAATCAACTATCGGCCAGGGAAACGGAAAGGGACTTTCCGGTACCAGCGTCTCGAGATGGACCTCGTGCCCGGCTGCTCGCAAAGGATCGATGATGCGCCCGGAAATATCCGAAAGCTGTCCGGTTTGAGAGTAATTGACGACGAGAACGCGTTTCAAGGTTCATCCGCTAAGCTGGCTAACCCATAATTCTATCAAATCGTATTGAACTGACGGCGAATGCCCGTTATTCCAAGGGCAACACTGAATTTGGTCGACACGCTTGGGTATTTTGGCCCTTTTCGGCTATGATTCTGCTTTCCCGCAGCCTGTCTTTCCATGACCAAATTTGTTTTCGTTACGGGTGGTGTCGTGTCCTCTCTGGGCAAAGGCATCGCCGCCGCGTCGCTCGGGGCCATTCTGGAATCCCGCGGCATCAAAGTCACCCACCTCAAGCTTGACCCCTACATCAACGTCGACCCCGGCACGATGAGTCCTTTCCAGCACGGAGAGGTTTTCGTCACCGAGGATGGCGCCGAGACCGATCTCGATCTCGGGCACTACGAGCGCTTCACGAGCGCCAAAATGGGCAAGCGCAATAACTTCACGACGGGCCAGATCTACGACACGGTGCTCAAGAAAGAGCGTCGCGGCGAGTATCTCGGCAAGACCGTCCAGGTCATTCCGCACATCACCGACGAGATCAAGTTCAAGGTCAAGGCCGGGGCCGAAGGTGCCGACGTGGCCATCGTCGAAGTCGGCGGCACGGTTGGCGACATCGAGTCCTTGCCGTTCCTGGAAGCCATCCGCCAGATGGGGATCGAGGAAGGTCGCAACAATGTCTGCTACATGCACCTCACGTTGTTGCCGTACATCCCGACCGCCGGCGAATTGAAGACCAAGCCGACCCAGCATTCCGTCAAGGAGCTGCGCGAGATCGGTATCCAGCCGGACATCCTGCTTTGCCGTGCCGACCGGTCGATTCCGGTCGAAGAGCGGCGCAAGATTGCGCTGTTCTGTAACGTCATGCCGGAAGCCGTCATCGAGTGTCTCGATGCCGATTCGATCTACAAGATTCCGGGCATGCTGCATGAACAGATGCTCGACGAAATCGTCTGCCACAAGCTCAACATCCTGGCCAAGGCTGCAGATCTGTCAGTCTGGGAAAACCTGATCGTCGCGCTGGAACATCCGCTGCATCAGGTCAAGATTGCCTTTGTCGGCAAATATGTCGATCTGACCGAGTCCTACAAGTCGCTGATTGAGGCGATCAAGCATGCGGGCATCCATACCCGTAGCGAAGTCGATATCGTTTATCTCGATTCCGAAGATATCGAGAAGAACGGCACGGCAGTGCTCGAAGATCTCGACGCCATCCTCGTACCGGGCGGCTTCGGTCGCCGCGGTACGGAAGGCAAGATTGCCGCCATCCGCTATGCCCGTGAGAACAAGGTGCCTTACCTTGGCATTTGTCTCGGGATGCAGCTTGCCGTGGTCGAGTTCGCCCGCGATGTGGCCGACATGCCCGAGGCGCACTCCACCGAGTTCGTTCAGGACACGCCATACCCGGTCATTGGTTTGATTACCGAGTGGCTCGATGCCTCCGGCAAGGTTGAAAAGCGCAGTGAAGATTCCGACATTGGCGGCACGATGCGCCTTGGTGGCCAGGTCTGCAAGCTGGCGGAAGGTTCGCTGGCTCGTCAGATTTACGGTGCTGCGGAGATCACCGAGCGTCATCGTCACCGCTATGAAGTCAATAACACCCTGTTGGCCAAGCTCGAAGACAAGGGTTTGATCGTGGCCGGCCGTGCGCCGGGTACCGATCTGTGCGAAATGATCGAGTTGCCGTCGGACGTTCATCCTTGGTTCGTCGGTTGCCAGTTCCATCCCGAATTCACGTCCAATCCGCGTCAGGGTCATCCGCTGTTCACATCCTATGTGAAGGCAGCGCTGGCCAATCAACAGGTCAAGGCTAAATGAAGCTCTGCGGTTTCGAGGCTGGTCTTGACCAGCCTTTTTTCCTGATTGCGGGCCCGTGCACGGCAGAGTCGGAGCAGCTGTGTCTCGATGTGGCAGGCCATATGAAGGAAGTTTGCGCTCGGCTCGGCATTCCCTACATTTTCAAGGCTTCCTACGACAAGGCCAATCGCAGCTCCGGCAAATCGGTACGCGGTCTGGGGCTTGACGAAGGTCTGCGTATTTTCTCCGAGGTCCAGCGCCAGATCGGTGTGCCGGTTTTGACCGATGTACATACCGTGGAAGACATTCCGGCGGTGGCTGCCGTCGTCGATGTCCTGCAAACACCGGCATTCCTGTGCCGCCAGACTGATTTCATTCATGCGGTTGCCACCTGCGGCAAGCCGGTGAATATCAAAAAGGGCCAGTTCCTGGCGCCGGGCGACATGAAGAACGTCGTCGACAAGGCGCGCGAAGTGAATAATGGCGCGGACAACATCATGGTCTGCGAGCGTGGCGCTTCTTTCGGCTACAACAACCTCGTCTCCGACATGCGCAGCCTTGCCATCATGCGCGAAACTGGTTGCCCGGTCGTGTTCGATGCGACGCATTCCGTGCAATTGCCGGGCGGGCAGGGCACAACGTCGGGTGGGCAACGTGAGTTTGTGCCGGTATTGGCACGCGCAGCCGTGGCCGTCGGCATTTCGGGCTTGTTCATGGAAACCCATCCCTGTCCGGAAAAGGCATGGTCGGATGGGCCCAACAGCTGGCCGCTGGAACGCATGGAAAGCCTGCTGGCAACACTGGTTGCGCTCGACAGGGCGGTCAAGGCAGCGGGTTTCGAGGAATTGAAGTAATGCCCAAGGGCTACGTCATCACCGATGTCACCATCCATGATGCCGAGCCCATGGTTCGTTACCGCGAATTGTCCACGGCGGCGGTCGCTCAGTATGGTGGCCGTTTTCTGGTGCGTGGCGGTTCGTGTGAAATTCTGGAGGGTGATGGAAGCCTGCCTGAGCGACTGATCGTTGTTGAATTCGACACGGTCGAGCAGGCTAAATGCTTTTATCATTCGCCGGAGTACAAGGCAGCGCGAAAATTCCGGGAGGGAGCGGCTGACATGAAAATGTTGCTGGTTTCCGGTGTTAATAATCAAGTTTAAGTAGTTAATTTAACCTTCTGATAATAAGGAAGAAGTATGAGTTCAATCGTTGATGTTGTAGCCCGTGAAATTCTCGATTCCCGTGGTAATCCCACGGTCGAAGCGGACGTTCTGCTCGAGTCCGGTGTCATGGGCCGGGCGGCAGTTCCTTCTGGTGCCTCTACCGGTTCGCGCGAAGCCATTGAGCTGCGCGATGGTGACAAGGGTCGTTACCTTGGCAAGGGTGTCCTGCAGGCTGTCGAGAACGTCAACACCGAGATTTCCGAGGCCATCATCGGTCTTGATGCTCAGGAACAGGCTTTCATCGATCAGACCATGATCGATCTCGACGGTACCGACAACAAGTCCCGCCTCGGCGCCAACGCCATCCTCGCCGTTTCCATGGCAGTGGCCAAGGCTGCAGCGGAAGAGTCCGGCCTGCCGCTTTACCGCTACTTCGGCGGCATGAGCCCGATGCAGATGCCGGTGCCGATGATGAACATCATCAACGGTGGCGAGCATGCCAACAACAGCCTGGATATCCAGGAATTCATGGTCATGCCGGTCGGTGCTACTTCTTTCCGCGAAGCCCTGCGTTGCGGCGCTGAAATTTTCCATGCGCTGAAGAAGCTGCTGGACAAGAAGGGCCACTCGACCGCCGTCGGCGACGAAGGCGGTTTCGCCCCGAACCTTGGCAGCCACGCCGAAGCACTGCAGATCATCATGCAGGCGATCGAAGCTGCCGGCTACGTTCCGGGCCAGGATGTCCTGCTGGCCCTGGATTGCGCTGCTTCCGAGTTCTACAAGGATGGCAAGTACAAGTTGTCCGGTGAAGGTCTGGAATTGACCTCTGCCCAGTTCGTCGATTACCTGGCCAATCTGGCCGACCAGTTCCCGATCGTCTCGATCGAGGACGGCATGTCCGAAGCCGACTGGGATGGCTGGAAGCTGCTCACCGACCGCCTCGGCGACAAGGTCCAGATTGTCGGCGACGACGTCTTCGTGACCAACACCAAGATCTTCAAGGAAGGTATCAAGAAGGGTATCGGCAACTCGATCCTCATCAAGATCAATCAGATCGGTACGCTGTCGGAAACCTTCGCTGCCGTCGAAATGGCCAAGCGCGCCGGTTATACGGCGGTGATCTCGCACCGTTCGGGTGAAACCGAAGACAGCACCATCGCCGATATCGCTGTCGGCCTGAATGCCGGCCAGATCAAGACCGGTTCGCTGTCCCGTTCGGATCGTATCGCCAAGTACAACCAGCTCATCCGTATCGAGGAAGATCTGGGCGATACCGCCTCCTACCCGGGCCGTGAAACCTTCTACAACCTGCGTTAATCAGGCATGCGCTGGCTGACGGTCGGCCTTCTCGCGGCCATCGGCTTGCTCCAGTTTCCGCTTTGGGTGGGAAAAGGGGGCTGGCTGAAGGTTTGGGAATACGACCGTCAATTGCAGCAACAGAAGGAAGTCACCAAGAAGCTGGAAATCAGGAATGCGGGTCTTGATGCCGAGGTCCGCGACCTGAAACAGGGTTATGACGCCATCGAAGAACGTGCCCGTTTTGAATTGGGCATGGTGAAACAGGACGAAACCTTCGTGCAGATTCCGGAAAAGGTTCCCGGAAAATAATTCACGAAATCCCGTCGACCGCAGTAGTCACCGGCATTTGCCTCCGTTAGAATCGTTCTCAGTAATGCCCCATGCAGAGCGCTGAAGGAGAACAATATGCTGCTCAAGGTTGGCGAAAAGGCTCCAACGTTTTCGTTACCGGATGCCGATATGGCGACGATTGATCTGGCGAAATATCAGGGGCAGAAACACATCGTTATTTTCTTTTATCCGAAGGATGGAACCCCCTGTTGTACCAAGGAGGTGACCGATTTTTCGGATCACGAGGATGAATTTCTCCGTCAGGACTGCGTGCTGTTTGGGGTTAGTCGGGACGACTGCCTGAAACACGCGGAATTTCGCGACAAGGAGGGAATCGGCATCGAATTGCTGTCGGACGAGGAAGGAACCGTCTGCAAGCAATACGGTGTGTGGCAGGCCAAAGAGGTGGATGGCCACAAGAAGTTCGGCGTTTGCCGTTCCACCTTCATCATCGATCGCAAGGGCATCATTCGCCACGCGCTCTACAACGTCAATTACAAGGGCCACGCACTGGAAGTGCTGCGCCTGGTCAAGGAACTCAATTCATGAACATGCAGGTTGCCAAAAATTCCGTCATCACGCTCGATTATCACGTCACCGATCCGGATGGCGAAGTGGTCGACGAAGGCCGCGAGCCGCTGGTTTACCTGCATGGCGGCTACGACGACATTTTCCCGAAAATCGAGGAAGCGCTGCAAGGCAAGAAAATCGGTGAGTCGGTGAAGGTCAAGTTGCAGCCGGACGAGGCATTCGGCGATTACGATGCGCAGATGGTGCAGATCGAGCCGCGCAAGGATTTCCCCAAGGAACTCGAAGTCGGCATGCAGTTCGAAGGCGGTCCGGAAGATGGTGGCGAGGATGATTTCGTGATCTACCGCGTGACCGACATCGCCGACGACAAGGTGGTTCTGGATGGCAACCATCCGCTGGCCGGCATGGCACTGGTGTTTACCTGCACGGTGACGGCAATTCGCCCGGCCAGTGCTGAAGAGGTTGAACACGGCCACGTGCATGGCGGGGACGAAGAAGAGGACTGCCACTGATTAGTGGCTGCTCGATATCGTTGAAATGCCCGCTTTGGCGGGCATTTTTTATGGTTGTTTGACCGGCCAGGAATGAACTTCGAAGCGGATCAGGCTTGGCGTATCGGTGTCGATGACGCCACGTGTCCAGCCCATGATTGGGTAGCCGAAGGTTTCGACGCGTGTGAAATTGCCCAGCGTGTGGCCTTGTTTGTCACGCAGTGGATGGTCTATCCGGCTGGTGTGGGAATCGCCGTGGACCGCGATGACTTGCCCGCTGAATTGGGCGGTTTCTTGGCGTAGCTGATCGAGAAAATCGCGGTAGCCATGGTGGCCCAGGCCTTGGTTGAAATGCTTGAAACCCGGGTTGGCCTGGAACAGCAGGACGATGCCGGCCAGTTTTTCGCGTTTGGCGAGAATGAAGTTTTCTTTCAGCCAGTCGAGGACGATCGGGTTGCGAGCCTGAAATTCCGGATTCGGCTCGCTGGTCATACCCCAGTTGTTGTTTCCACCGGGCAGGTTTAGCGTGACGAACAGGACCGGGCCGAGGCGGAATCGGGAGTGTTCCGGATAGTGGCCGGGCTGGCGTTCAAGGCTTAGCTTTTTCCGGCCCAACGAGGAGGCATCGCGCCAGAACAGGCTGCGCAACTTGGTCAGACGCTCAAGCGGGTTGTAGGCCCCATTCGAGATTCGATCACAGTCAGTCCATTCATTGTCGCCCGGTACAAAAACAAAGGGTACGCGGGATGCGTCGAAAAGCTGGTGGCGATCGTTGAAGAGACGGTCGTCACAGCGATCCTTGCCGGCCTTGAAGTCGCCGATGTGAGCAACGAACTCGACATGGCTGTCGGCGATAGCGTCGAGCATCTTCGGCAGTTCGGCGCGTTCGTGGTCGGAATAGGGCGTGTCGCCGATGAGGGCGAAGCGCCAGACCTCGGCGTGGGCTTGCGTCATGGCGCCGACGAGCAGCAGCGCCCATTTCAATTTTGGCCAAAATTTCCGGTTGACCGTCAAAGGCGGCTTTTTGCCGTTCAACGGAGCAATCCCTTCAGCGCGTAGAGGGCATCGAGCGCTTCGCGCGGGGTCAGGGCGTCCGGATCGATGCTGGCGAGCTGGCCGAGGACGGGATGTGGTTCGGGCTCGGCCGGTTCCGGCGCGCTCTGGGCGAAGAGGTCGGGTTGGAGCGGATCGACGGTGGCCCGTTGCTCGAATTCGCGCAACTGTTTGCGGGCGGCGCGGACGACGGCGGTCGGGATGCCGGCCAGTGCGGCAACCTGGATTCCGTAGCTCTGGTTGGCCGGGCCTTCCTCGACGGCGTGCATGAAGACGATGCGGTCGTTGTGTTCGACGGCGCCAAGGTGGACGTTGGCCAGTTCGGTGTATTCGTGCGACAGCCGGGTCATCTCGAAGTAGTGCGTGGCAAACAGCGTCAGGCAGCGGTTCTTGTCGATGAGATGGCGCAGGATCGCGAAGGCTAGCGCCATGCCATCGAAGGTCGAGGTGCCGCGGCCGATTTCGTCCATCAGCACGAGGCTGTTGGCCGTGGCGTGGTGCAGAATGGCGGCGGCTTCGGTCATCTCGACCATGAAGGTCGAGCGGCCGGAAGCCAGATCGTCGGAAGCGCCGATGCGGGTGAAGATGCGGTCGAGCGGGCCGAGTATGCAGCGGTCGGCCGGCGTGTAGCAACCGATGTGGGCGAGCAGGGCGATCAGCGCGACCTGCCGCATGTAGGTCGATTTACCGCCCATGTTCGGGCCGGTGATGAGCAGCAGGCGGCGGTTTTCAGCGAGCAGGCAATCGTTGGCGATGAAGGTTTCGGCATTGTTGGCCAGTTCGCCTTCAACTACCGGGTGACGGCCGCCTTCCACGGTCAAGCCGATTTCTGCGGCAAATTCAGGTTTGCACCAGTTCCGTTTGAGGGCGGTTTCGGCGAAGCCAGCCAGCAGGTCGAGATGGGCTACAGCGCGGGCGATGATTTGCAGGGTCGGAATGACCGGTTGCAGTTCGTCGAGAATGGCCTCGTAGAGCAGCTTTTCGCGGGCCAGCGCGCGCTCCTGCGCGGACAGCGCCTTGTCCTCGAAAGCCTTGAGTTCCGGCGTGATGTAGCGTTCGGCGTTCTTGAGCGTCTGCCGGCGACGATAGTCTTCCGGAATCTTGTCGGTGTTGGCGTGCGTGACCTCGATGTAGAAGCCATGCACCTTGTTGTACTCGACCTTGAGGCTGGTAATGCCTGTGCGCTCGCGTTCGCGGGCTTCCATGTCGACCAGGTAGGCGCCGCAGTTGTCGTTGAGCGAGCGGTATTCGTCGAGATCGGCGTCAAAGCCCGGGGCGATCACGCCGCCGTCGCGAATCTGTGCCGCCGGTTCGGTCGCGATGGCGCGGATCAGCAGGTCGAGCGCTGCTTGCGGCGTGTCGAGGTCGGCAAATAGTTGGGCAATCAGTGGCGAAACGGTGCCGGCCAACGGTGCGCGCAGGCCTTCAAGGCGGGCCAGCGATTCGCGCAGGCTGGCCAGGTCGCGGGGGCGGGCATTGCGCAAGGCAATACGGCCGGCAATACGCTCGATGTCGGCAATGCCGCGCAGGCCGCGACGGATTTCGCCGGCAATGCGCCCGTAATCGTCGAGCAGGAACTCCACCGCCCCGTGACGAGCGGCCGGTTCCGCGCGGTCGCGCACAGGATGGTGCAGCGTGTGGCGCAACAGGCGCGAACCCATGCTCGTCACGCAGTTGTCGAGCAGCGAAAACAGCGTTGGCGACGCTTGGCCGCGCAGGGTTTCCGTCAATTCAAGATTGCGTCGGGTAGCCAGATCGAGGCCGAGGTAGGCGCCTTCGATTTCCACCGTCAATCCGCGCAAATGGCTCAGTTTCCCGGCCTGCGTCGCCTGTGCGTACTGGAGCAGGGCGCCCGCAGCGGCAACGGCGGGTTTCAGTCCTTCGGCGCCATAACCCGCCAGCGAGGCGACTTCGAACTGCTCGCAGAGCAGGCGGCGCGCCGAGTCGAATTCGAAATACCAGTCCGGCTGGCGCGTACGCGCGACGTCGAGGCCGAAATTGGGCGTCCAGCTTTCCGGGTAGAGGATCTCGGCCGGGCGGATGCGCTCCAGCGTGGCCGGAATCTGCTCGACCGGCACTTCGAGTAGCACGAATTCGCCGCTCGCCAGGTTGAGCCGCGCCAGGCCGGCAGTATTCCGGTGGGTGGTCACAGCCAGAAGCCAGATATCCTGCTTGTCGTCGATCAACGCAGCGTCGGTCAGCGTGCCCGGCGTAACGATGCGCGACACGGCGCGCTCAACCGGACCCTTGCTGGTGGCCGGGTCGCCGATCTGCTCGCAGATGACCGCCGATTCACCCAGCTTGACCAGGCGGGCGAGGTAGGGCTCCAGCGAATGGAAGGGGATGCCGCACATCTTGATCGGCACGCCAGCCGATTGGCCGCGCGTGGTCAGCGTGATGTCGAGCAGGCGCGCCGCCTTTTCGGCATCTTCATGAAAAAGCTCGTAGAAATCGCCCATCCGGTAAAACAACAGCGTATTCGGATGATTGGCCTTGAGCGCCATGTACTGGCGCATCATCGGGGTGTGTTTCGAGAGATCGGGCGCGGCGTCTTTAACCATATTGTTTGTCGTTTTTGTTGCCGGGCGGGCTTATTGACGGATTTCCCGGATATTTTCAGGCGGAGCGAATTCGCCGGTGCTGCGGAAGGGGTTGATGTCGAGGCCGCCACGCCGGGTATAGCGGGCATGCACGGCCAGCGATTCGGGGGCGCAATGCTTGAGGATATCGGTGAATATCCGCTCGACACATTGTTCGTGGAATTCGTTGTGGTTGCGGAAGGAAACGATGTAGCGCAGCAGCCCGGCCCGGTAGATGGGTTGGCCGCGATAGCGGATGACCACCATGGCCCAGTCGGGCTGGCCGGTGACCAGGCAATTGGATTTGAGCAGGTGGGAGAACAGCGTCTCCTCGACCAACCCGGCACCTTGCGCGCTCAACAAGGCCGGCGCAGGCTGATAGCAGTCGCAGGCAACATCCAGGTCGTCGAGCAACACTCCGGTCGGCGTCGAAATCAAGGCCTGAGGCCGCATTGAAAGCGGTTCAAGCATCACGGCGACCGGCTTTCCGGCGGCTGCCGAAAGATCCTCGGTCATTGTGGCAGCAACCGTTTCGGTATCTGAAAAGGTAGTCTGATTGAATGAGTTCAGATACAGCTTGAACGATTTCGATTCGATGAGATTCGGGCTGTCGAACGGAACGCGGAAGGTCCCCACGGCAACCACCGGCTTGCCCTTGGGATTCAGCCAGGACAACTCATAGGCGTTCCACAGGTCTTCGCCGACAAATGGAAGCGCGTCGCCAATTCCCATTTCCTGGCGCTTGATCTGGCGGGGAATCGGAAATAGCAGTTCGGGCGCGTAATGGCACTGGTATTCCGTTGCCTTGCCCAGAGGAGAGGCGGAACTCGGATCGGTCATCGATTTGGAGGAACTCATAGGGGCGCAATTTTACCGCATGGCGTCAGGTGGATTCTGAAACACGGTTGGCGAAAGGATGATTTTGCGTCCGCGGTGCTTGACTCCCGTCTTCGCTCGTCAATGGCACCATCGATTTCATGCCCAAAGGCCAATTTCTAGTTGCAGCAAGCCTCTTCGAGCCACTCGCCATGCTATTATCCGGTTCGTTGCAGACCAGCTAGCGCGGTCAACGCAGCATGGAGTGGTAGTTCAGTTGGTTAGAATACCGGCCTGTCACGCCGGGGGTCGCGGGTTCGAGTCCCGTCCACTCCGCCAGAATTTGAAAAGCCGTGGAAACTCCACGGCTTTTTTCATGGCGAACCCGAAATTGCGGCTGGCAAAGTCGGTGAAACAATTCGAAACAGATGGTTTCGGATTTGTTTGGGCGGTGTTGTTAGGCTTGTCACGACCCAATCATCTGCATCGTGACTTCTTAATTGGCCCCCTCTATGAAATCCCTCGTTAAAGCATCAATCCGCTGGAATACTCGGTATTTGCTGTCAATTGGCTTGATGGCAGCCGCGATGTCTTTTGGTTTTTCCAGTAGCGTTCTGGCCGGCCCTATAGCTGATCGTTTCAGTGATCGTGGCCTGGAGCGAAATTCGGAATCGGTGCCTGATAGTACAGAACGGCCTCCCTCGGGCGATCCGTCGGATACCTTTGAGGAGCAGGGAGGAGGGCGGTCCACGTCATGCGCCGATTGGTCCCGCAAAGTCAAACGACTTGAAAGATTCTCAAGGGGCAGGCATCAAGGGCCTAAACCTGAAGTTCGCGATTTGGCCTACGGCCCTGCACCTCTGGAAAAAATGGATATCTTCCTTGCCCGCACAGGAACTGCTCCTGCACCGGTCGTTGTCATGGTGCATGGCGGCGGTTGGTGCGTTGGCGACAAAGGTGCTGCGAGCGTAACGAACAACAAGGTTCTGCGCTGGACGCATCGTGGTTTTGTCTTTGTTTCCCTCAACTATCCGATGGTGTCGGATGGCAGCGCTGCCATTGCGCAGGCCGGGCATGTGGCGAAAGCGGTGGCGTTCATCCAGAAGAATGCGGCACAGTGGGGTGCGGACGGTCAGCGGCTTGTCCTCATGGGGCATTCGGCTGGGGCGCACCTGGTTTCCCTGGTCAACGCTGACGACGCCATCCGCAATACCTATGGCGTGCAACCGTTGTTGGGTGTCATTTCGCTCGATGCAGGTGCAATCGATGTCGTGGCGCAGATGCCCAACGTCTATCCCTTCCTGAAAGAACGATACCTTGAGGCATTTGGACACTCGCAAGAGGCATGGAAAGAGGCGTCGCCTTACCATCAACTCGGCAGCACCGCATCGCCATGGCTGGGTGTCTGTTCGACCACGCGAAAAGACAATCCCTGCGGGCAGGCCAGGGCTTATGTGCAGAAGAGTCTGCACCTTGGAGTGCGGGCTGATTTGCTAGCGGTGCCCATGAGCCATGGTGCCATCAACAACGAACTGGGTTTACCCGGAGACTACACGCGACGGGTTGAGGATTTCATGGCGTCGCTGGACACATCGGTGGCGCAGCGTCTGCGTCTAGAGTAAGCAGAGGAACTGGAACCGTAGAGGGGTCGCGCCGATTAACGGATGCGCTCTTTCATGGCACGCTGGGCTTCGCGCTTCGAATCCTTTTCCAGTTCATCGGCGCGCTTGTCGTGTTGTTTCTTGCCCTTGGCCAGACCGATTTCCAGCTTGATCCGTCCGCGCACGAAGTGAAGGTCGAGCGGGACCAGGGTATATCCGGCACGTTCGACCTTGCCGATCAGCTTGCCAATCTCGTTGGCGTGCAAGAGCAGTTTTCGGGTGCGAATCGGGTCGTGCTTGTCGTGGGTGGATGCGGTCGCCAACGGGCTGATATGCATCCCGATCAAGTAGATCTCGCCGCTCTTGATGATGACGTAGGATTCCTTGATGTTCATGCGGCCAGCACGAATAGCCTTGACCTCCCAACCCTGGAGGACGATGCCAGCCTCGTATTTTTCTTCGACGAAGTAGTCGTGAAAGGCTTTTTTGTTGACCGTAATGCTCATGCTGCCGGGTGTTCCTTTAAAATTGGAATTCTACAGGAAACAGGAATATTGCCGCTGCATGGCTCTCGTTGAAAAGACCGTCTTGATCGAACAATCCGCCGAACGCATGTTCGAACTGGTGGACCGTTGCGAGGATTACCCTGCATTCCTGCCATGGTGCAGCAACACTGAAGTCAAGTTTCGTGACGCCACGAAAACGGTGGCAACGCTGCACATCAATTACCACTCGGTGAAATCCTGCTTCACGACGGAGAACGACAAGGAGTTTCCCCGTTTGATGAAGATCCGACTGGTGGACGGACCGTTTCGCCGCCTGGAGGGCTCATGGCATTTCAAGTCGCTGGCTGAGAACGCCTGCAAAATTGAGTTCCAGTTGCATTACGAGTTTTCCAGCAGGTTATTCGAAAAGGTGATCGGGCCCGTGTTCAGTCATATCGCCAACACCTTTGTCGATGCCTTCGTGCGCAGGGCTGCGCAGGTTTATGGAGTCAGCCATGGCTGAAACATTGAATGTCGAAGTTTGTTACGCCCTTTCCGGAAAACAGGAACTCGTGCGCTTGAAGTTGCCGACGGGTTCGACGTTGCAACAGGCACTGGATGCCTCGGGATTGCTCGCCAAGTATCCGGAAATCGACCCGAAGAAGAACAAGTTCGGTATCTATGCCAAGCTGTCAAAGGTGGATACGGTATTGCGCGATCAGGATCGTGTCGAGATCTATCGGCCGCTGATTGCCGATCCCAAAGAGGTGCGCAAGCAGCGTGCGGCAGAGGGAAAAGTGATGAAAAAAGGCGCCGGGGAAACCGACGCCGAAGGGTGAATCCGACTGCTGCCTATTTGCAGGAGTCGGCCATGAATTTTCTCGCGCGTTCCATTTCCATTTCGCGCTGGGTAGTATCCATCAGCTTTCGCTCACCTTTTTCATCAAGTGTGCTGAGCGGTCGATTGGCCTCGAGCGCAGCCAGATTCCGTCGGGCTCGCTCGCAGTTGTCGCGCTTTTCACTTTCCGCTGCTTGCTCCTTGGTCTGCTTTTCCGCTTTTTCCTTGGCTTCCTGCTGCCGCTTCTTGAAATCGAGGTCCTTGTCAGCCGTAGTCTTCGGTAACTCCGGGGCTTTGGCGCCGTCGGCCGTCTTTTCGGGAAGGTTTTCGGACACCACGGCCGGCTTTACGCCGCCAATGGAGCGTCGCCCCTTGACGGAGGCCGGAGGCGGCACGTCCGATACGACCGTCTGGCCATTACTGTCCTTCCATTGGAAGGTTTCAGCCTGACTGGAGGCGGCTGTTACGGTCAACAGGAAAAACAGGGCAAAATTGAAAGCGGGTTTTGAGGTCATCTGGGATTCCTTGTCTTTTCTGTATAATACGATTTTGTGACCTTGGATTAAAGGCTAAAGGCCATGCGACTGCTGCAAAAAGCCCTGACTTTTGACGACGTACTGCTCGTCCCCGCTCATTCCCAGATTCTTCCCCGTGACGTTAGCCTGGCCACACGGCTGACGCGGAATATAACCCTGAACCTTCCCTTGTTGTCTGCCGCCATGGATACCGTGACGGAAGGCCGGTTGGCGATTGCCATGGCTCAGGAGGGGGGTATCGGGATTATTCACAAGAACCTGACTTCCAAGGCGCAGGCTGCCGAAGTGGCCAAGGTCAAGCGTTTCGAATCCGGCATCCTCAAGGATCCGATCACTGTCAATGCATCGATGACAGTGCGTGATGTCCTCGAAATTACCCGTCAGTACAAGATTTCCGGCCTGCCGGTTCTGGATCGCGCAGGCAAGATCGTCGGTATCGTGACCAATCGTGACTTGCGGTTTGAGACCAATCTGGACCAGCAGGTCAAGTCCATCATGACGCCACGCAAGCGCCTGGTGACGGTGAAGGAAGGCGCCAGTGTCGAGGATGCGAAAGAACTGATCCGCAAGCACCGTCTGGAGCGCGTTCTGGTTATCGATGATGAATGGCATCTGCGCGGCCTGATCACCGTCAAGGACATTCTCAAATCTACCGAACATCCGCTGGCCAACAAGGATTCTTCCGGCCGTCTGCGCGCTGGTGCGGCCGTTGGCGTGGGTGCAGGGACGGAAGAGCGCGTCGAGTTGCTGGCCGAGGCTGGTGTCGATGTCATCGTGGTCGATACGGCACATGGCCATTCCCAAGGCGTTCTGGACCGCGTTAACTGGGTCAAGAAGAACTTCCCGCAGATCGAAGTGATTGGCGGCAACATCGCGACGGCTGACGCGGCCCGTGCGCTGGTCGATATGGGCGCCGATGGCGTCAAGGTCGGCATTGGTCCGGGGTCGATCTGTACTACCCGTATCGTCGCCGGTGTTGGCGTGCCGCAGATCACCGCCATCCAGAATGTCTCCGACTGCCTGAAGGGAACTGGTGTACCGATGATCGCCGACGGCGGCATCCGTTATTCGGGCGATATCGCCAAGGCCATCGCGGCCGGCGCTGATACCGTCATGCTGGGCGGCCTGTTCGCCGGTACTGAAGAGGCGCCGGGTGAGGTCGAGTTGTTCCAGGGGCGTTCCTACAAATCGTATCGCGGCATGGGTTCGCTCGGCGCGATGCAGGCTGGTTCGTCCGATCGCTACTTTCAGGAAGCGACCTCCAATGTCGACAAGTTCGTGCCGGAAGGGATCGAGGGTCGCGTCCCGTACAAGGGTTCGGTTCTGGCCGTCATTCATCAACTGATGGGTGGCCTGCGCTCTTCGATGGGTTACCTCGGCAGCCCGACGATTGCGCACATGCACGACAACGCCTGTTTCGTCGAAATTACCTCGGCTGGTATTCGTGAGTCTCACGTTCACGACGTGCAGATCACCAAGGAAGCACCCAACTACCACGTCGACTGATCTGATCAGTATCCTCGAGGGCGGCTCCGGTAGCCGCCCTTTTTATTCAAGGCTCTGCAAAATGTCCCACCAGAAAATCCTCATCCTCGATTTCGGTTCTCAGGTTACCCAGCTGATTGCCCGCCGCGTTCGTGAAGCCAAGGTCTTCTGCGAAATTCATCCTTACGACGTTTCCGATGAATTCATCCGAAACTATGGCGCCAAGGGCATCATCCTCTCGGGTGGTCCTAGTTCCGTAACCGAAGGCGATACTCCGCGGGCTCCGGCCGTGGTGTTTGAGCTGGGCGTTCCGGTGCTGGGCATTTGTTACGGCATGCAGACCATGGCCCAGCAACTGGGTGGCAAGGTGATGACGGCCGAGGCGGCTGGCAAGGCGCGTGAATTCGGGTATTCCGAAGTCCGTGCCCATGGCCACACGGCGTTGCTCAAGGATATTGCCGATTTCACGACTGCCGAAGGGCACGGCATGCTCAAGGTCTGGATGAGCCACGGTGATTCGGTCATGGAGTTGCCTCCCGGCTTCAAGACCATGGCCTCCACCCCGTCGTGTCCGATAGCAGCCATGGCCGATGAGGCGCGTGGCTTCTATGCGGTCCAGTTCCACCCGGAAGTCACGCATACCCTGCAGGGGCGCGCCATTCTTGAGCGCTTCGTCCATGGCATCTGCGGTTGCGGTACGGACTGGGTGATGGGTGACTACATTGCCGAAGCGGTGGCCGCCATTCGCGCCCAGGTCGGCAGCGACGATGTCATTCTTGGGCTGTCGGGCGGGGTCGATTCCAGCGTGGCCGCTGCGCTGATTCATCGCGCCATCGGCGACCAGCTTACTTGCGTTTTCGTCGATCATGGTTTGCTCCGCCTGAACGAAGGCGACATGGTCATGGACATGTTTGCGCGGAATCTCGGCGTCAAGGTCATTCGCGTCGATGCAGTGGGCGATTTCATGGGCAAGTTGGCCGGCGTTTCCGATCCGGAGCAGAAGCGGAAGATCATCGGCAAGGAATTTGTCGAGGTGTTCCAGGCTGAATCGAAGAAGCTGACGGCCGCCAAGTGGCTGGCCCAAGGAACGATCTACCCTGACGTGATCGAGTCGGCTGGCAAGAACAAAAAGGGCGCGCACACGATCAAGAGCCACCACAATGTCGGCGGCTTACCGGAAGACATGCATCTCAAGCTGCTTGAGCCACTACGCGAACTGTTCAAGGACGAAGTTCGCGAACTGGGTGTGGCATTGGGATTGCCTCGTGAAATGGTTTATCGCCACCCCTTCCCGGGGCCTGGACTCGGCGTGCGCATTCTGGGTGAGGTCAAGCGCGAATCAGCAAGTCTCCTGCAGCGCGCGGACGCGATCTTCATTGACGAACTGCGCGCCACCGTGGCGACCGAACGTGACGTAGCCGCAGGTGCGTGCTCCGAAGCAGATGTCGGCAAGACCTGGTATGACCTGACCAGCCAGGCATTCGCGGTATTTTTGCCGGTCAAGAGCGTGGGTGTGATGGGGGATGGGCGCACTTACGAGAACGTCGTGGCCCTTCGTGCTGTGGTGACGAGCGATTTCATGACTGCCCACTGGGCGCATCTGCCCTACGAACTGCTGGGTCGCGTTTCCAATCGCATCATCAACGAAGTACGGGGCCTGAATAGGGTTGTCTACGACGTTTCGGGCAAGCCGCCTGCGACGATCGAGTGGGAGTGATTTGCTTGTGGTGGTGTAGCCAGCCCTAATATTTGTCAGCTTCCAAAGAAAAAAGCCCTGATCAATCAGGGCTTTTTGTTTGTGGAGTGGCTGATAGCAAATGTTCAGTCATGTGCCCAATCGAATTTGGCTAATTGAATTCAACGCCAACGAATGCTTCGTCAATTATTTGACGAGGCTCCGAATGATTGCTACGTCCCGGTCTGCTGTGGCCTTTTCTCCAACAGGAGGGGCTTTCTCGATTTTTCGAATGTGTGGTGCCGGGCTGCTTTGGGGCTTTGCCATCGCCACCTTTTCTTCGCGGACCTCCTTGAGTTGTTGTTCTCGCGGGGCGGTGACCATTGGCGGCGGGGAGGTTTGCTCTGCCAAGTTGGTGCGATTAGCAGAAGCGTCGTTCGCGGCCTCAATATTCTGAGGGATTTGGGCGGGTTTTAGCTCGTCTATGACTGCGCCTTTGGTCTCGGGCTGAATGACAGCGATTTCAGTTTTTTCCTTTGCCAAAACGGGAGGAGGAAGGCCCGACGATGCTGAGATATCGTCTGTTTTTCGGCCAACCAGATTCTGGATCGACGTCCAGCCAATAAAGGCGATTGTCGCTACCGATACGGCCAGTGCAATTACCTTCCAATTGTTACTGCCCTGGTTGGATTGATGGGTTTTTTCGTAGTTTGGATCGAGGTCTTTCAGGATGCTCATGGATGTGCCATCAAGATTTGTACAGGTTATGCAATTGGCAGGCTTCTTTATATTTAGGCCAAAATTATACAATCAACCTAAAAAATGTATGATATCTAACTTTAGATTGTATTAGAATAATACGTTGCCATGTCCGCGGGGGCGTGGGTTCTTCGCGGTATTTGGGAACTGGCTGTGGTTTTCGTTAGCGTATTTGCCTATTTCTTGTTGATTGCGGCGCTCGTGTCGCTAGTGATTTTCCCCGTATTGCGGGGTCGGATAGCTAGTGCAGCAACAAACTTTTTCCAGGGTGGGCTTGCGCGCATCGTCGGTAGCGGGGCGCTCGCATCGGAAGGGATACTACTGGCGTCTCGTGGCGTCTCGAGTCGGCTTTATCGCACCAGATCATTCATTTCGCGCAATCCGTTGATCGCTCTTGGGGCTTTGTTGTTGTTGCTCCTGCCGAGCGTGCTGGCTTTTGTGATTCATAGACCAGCGGTATTCGATTTTTCGGAAATCAACGCTACCGGAGATAGGCAGATTGCGGTTTTGTTGAATGGAGAGCAGCTTGTGCCGCCTCCGACCTTGCCCCCGGAAATGTTTACGACCAAGGAAGTGGAGATGCTCCGGCCGGATGCGGTGTATGCCAGTCGCAACTGGGCTCTGTTGCAGCCGGATTTCGTTCAACGCTTGTTGGTGGTCTTCAAGTTGATGAAGGAGCGTCACGGCTATGAGATGGTTTTGATCGAGGGGTACCGCAGTCCGGAGCGGCAAGCCCAGTTATTCGCCCAGGGGCCTCACGTTACTCAAGCAGGCGCCAACATGAGTTATCACCAGCATGGATTGGCGGCTGATTCGGCATTCCTGCGTAACGGTCAGGTCGTGATCTCGGAAAAAGATCCGTGGGCGATGAGGGGCTATCAGTTGTACGGCGAGATCGCCGAGCAGGTCGGGTTCGCTTGGGGTGGGCGCTGGAAAATGCTGGACTATGGGCACGTTGAATTAAGAATGCCCGGCACGCTGGCGCGTGCACGCTAATCAGATGAATCCGAGTGTTCGGAATATAACGAGGGTGAAATGACGAAGCCATTTATTTTGTTGGGCGATAAAACGGATCATGGTGGTGTTGTCATATCTGCTTCGGAGGCTACGGATTGCAATGGAAAGGGAATTGCACGAGTAGGGGATCAGGTGACCTGTCCGCGAAAAGGTCACGGCAGCGTCACTACGATTGTGACTGGCGATGCTACTGCCGTTATCGACGGCCGCCCCGCAGCCAGGCATGGAGATAAGACCGCCTGCGGTGCAACGCTGATTGCCAGTCAATCTCTCACCACTGACTAGGCCGCAAATATTTTAGATGTGGCCTAGTTTATTCAAGATTGTCGGCGGGAGTTTGGTCGCTGTCGCCGTACTGTGGGCACTGGTCCTCGGTTGGTGGCAATCCAACGATTACGAGCCAACTCGCCTTGAGTTGGCGATGTATCTCGGGGCTTTGCCGCTGGCCATTGTTGGCGGTTACTTTTTGTTGAAGGGCTTTATCGAGCACCTGAAAACGCCTGTCGAAGCTGAAAAGCCAAAGGATCAAGCGCTTGCCGATCTGGATCCTCTGGCTTTGGCTGCGGCCAAAACGTCTGCGGCGGAGCGAGAGTTTTCGATTCGGTTGGTGAGCGCCCATGTCGTTACGGCGACGGGCATGGATACGGAGTCGCTTCTCGCTGCGATCAAGGATGGTACGCGCCCAGCCCCCAGCCAATTGTTTACGGACGCCGATGGGTTTCCGGTATTTCTTGCTCGCGTCGAAGACCTGGATGACAGTGCAATTCTCGAGGAGTTTGATGGGGATAAGCGAATTACTGAGCAGCTGGAGGCGCGAGAATATCTCAAGCGCGCGATGGCCCTCCTGTCCAAGGTTACAGATCAGGCCACCGAAACGCTTTCGCGCAATTTGAACGAAGCGAAAGCACGCCTGATGCTCAACATCGTGTTACTGATCCCGAGTACTTGGTCTTCTCTGGATCTCCCCGCGCTCAAGGCCTGGCTGAAGAAACGCTACTGGTCGGATTTGCAGGATGATCGATTGTCCATCGAAATCGTGACCGTCAGCCATGAGTCCGTTGCCTTGAGGCGGCTAGACGAAATTATCCTGGACGCCAATCGCGATGCGGATAGCCATGCCATGACCCTTGTCCTGGGGGCGATGTCATCGATTGATGCAAATGCGATCGACGCGCTCGATGCAAGTGGTCGACTTTTCTCCGCCAAGCGACAGGAACAGTGCATCCCTGGGGAGGGGGCGGTCGCCTTGTTGTTGGCAAACTCTGTGATTCTCGCTGCCGATGCGCAGGAGCAGGCAAGCATTCTGGGTCGCGTCGCACTAGCTGCTCGGGATAAGCCTTTGGACGGCGGCGGGCGTATCCGGGGGAAGACAATAGAGCAGTTGATCTCCGGATTGCTGGACGTGACAGGCATCGAATGCGCCACGATCAAGAGCGTTGTCGCAGACGCGGACCACCGGGCCGCTTGCCTGACGGAAATCCTGGATGGACTGGGTCAGCCATTTGAACATCTGGACCCTATTGAAGACTGCGTTACCGTGGGTTCAGCTTGCGGAGCCATGTCGCCTTTTGGCGGACTGGTTGCACTGGCCTGCGGGCACGCCAAAGCATTGGCAGAAGATGCCCACGTTCTGGTGATCAGTAATCAGCACCCGACCGAGCGTGGAGTACTGCTCGTTTCGCCTCCCTCCGCGCAAAAACCCAAAAACGACTCTGCCCACACCTGATCAGAATTAGCCGCCAATGTCCCAAATTCGAAATATTCTTACCGACTCGCGATTTCTTTCTTTTGTTGGCGTCGCTGCAATTGCCGCGTTCTTTTTCCTTGGCGCCAGTACGCTAAAAATCGCGCTGGTCTGGGCTGCGATTGCCAGTGGTGTCATTCTGGCTATCTGGTTGGGGGTTTGGCTCTATCGGAAGCGGAAAGCGCAGAAGGCGGGTGAGGAAATCAGCTCGATGCTTGAGCAGCAGGGCGAAAAAGCACTCAAAAAAGCAGCGCCTGATGCTACAGCAGAAATCCAGGCCTTGCGCCAGCGAATGCAGGACGCCGTCAAGACCATAAAGACATCCAAGTTGGGCCAGATGTCCGGCGCAGAAGCGCTTTACGAACTTCCGTGGTACATGACCATCGGGAATCCTGCTGCCGGAAAGAGTACCGCCATCGTCAATTCGGGTCTCAAATTTCCCTTTGATGATGGCGGAACGGCGATCATCAAGGGGATTGGCGGTACCCGAAACTGCGACTGGTTTTTCACCACGGAAGGCATTTTGCTCGATACCGCGGGGCGTTATTCGATTCACGAGGAAGATCGTGAGGAATGGCTGGGATTCCTTCGTTTGCTCAAGAAGCACCGCCCCAGAGCGCCGATTAACGGCATCATTGTCACTGTCAGTATCGGCGAATTGATCGGCAATGCGCCTGGATTTGCGATCAGTCTTGCGAAAAGCCTGAGGCAGAGGGTTCAGGAACTGACCGAAAAACTTGAGGTCTTTGCGCCGGTCTACGTCCTGTTTACCAAGGTGGACCTGATCCCCGGCTTTCACGAGTTTTTTGTCGATCTGGACTGGAATGAGCGGGATCGAGTCTGGGGGGCGACGATCCCCTACGAGCAGGCGGCAGGAAATGATCTGATTGCCTTGTTCGATCAGCACTTTGACGATCTCTACGAGGGCCTGCGTGCCCTTAGTGTCGCCCAGATATCCCGTCAGCAAGGGGAAAATACGCCGCCGGGACTGTTGACCTTCCCTTCCGAATTTGCCGCCATCAAGCCTGCACTGAGGGCGTTTATCGCAACGCTGTTCGAGGACAATCCGTTTCAGTTCAAACCGGTTTTCCGTGGCTTTTACGTGACCTCAGCCATTCAGACCAACGAGGTTACGCCAGTCGCAAATGATCGAATTTTGCGCAAGTTTGCCTTGCAGGGTGGTGGCAATGGTCAGGTGCATACCACCTTGAGCCATGGCTATTTCCTCAAGGAGCTCTTTTCTAAGGTCGTTTTCCCGGACCGCAATCTGGTTCGGCAGCACACCACCAAGCGAAAGGCACGCGCTCGCCAGTTTGCCGTTCTGGGCGCGTTGTGTCTTCTCGGCCTGGGATTGGGTGGATGGAGTTGGTCCTATTTCAACAATCGCAGCCTGCTCGCCAATGTCGAGCAGGACGTGGCCAAGGCAATCAAGATTCAGGAAGGACGCATTGATCTGCAATCACGCCTGGAGGCGCTTGAAATCATTCAGGACAGGCTGGCGCAGCTGGAGAAGTTCAACGAGGATCATCCGGTTTCAATCGGGCTCGGTTTGTATCAGGGCGGACGGATGGCCGATGTGTTGCGCAGGGAGTACTTCTCCGGGGTGAGCAATGTGATGCTGGTCCCCGTCAAGGATAACCTTGAGGCCTTCCTCCACGAAGTGAATGCCCAGGGCGATCGATTGAAGGCGAAGGGGGATGGCACCGTCAAGGCCGCAACACAGGGCGGTGGTCAATACAAGGCTGCCTCACCAACGGATGTGGAAGATGGCTACAACGCCCTGAAAACCTATCTGATGCTTTCCAGCCACGATCATGTTGACGTCGGTCACCTGTCGGATCAGATCACGCGTTTTTGGCGGTCCTGGCTGGAATCGAACCGGGGCAGCATGCCGCGTGAGCAGATGATTCGTGTTGCCGGGCAGGTTTTGACCTTCCATCTGGAGCATGCCAATCATCCCGAGTGGCCGACGATTGCAAACAATGTGGTTTTGGTCGATGAGGTTCGCGACAAGTTGCGGCAGGTCGTCCGAGGCATGCCTGCTGCAGAGCGGGTGTATGCCGAAATCAAGGCGAGGGCATCTACCCGGTTTGCGCCGCTGACGGTGGCCAATATCGTCGGTCCTGAGAATGTGCAATTGGTGGCCGGTAGCCATGTCGTTTCCGGGGCGTTTACGGTCGAAGCCTGGCGTGAATACGTACAGAATGCGATCAAGGATGCGGCGACCAATGAGCAGAATAATGCGGATTGGGTATTGCAGACGTCGACGAAGGACGATCTGACGCTTGAAGGAAGTCCGGAACAGATACAGAAATCGCTGATTGCGATGTACAAGCGCGATTACACGGAGGAGTGGAAGCAATTCGTGCAGGGTATCGGTATTGCCTCGTTCGAATCTTTCCCGGATGCCGTTGCAGCGATGGATCGACTGGGTGATCCCCAGATGTCGCCAGTGGGAACCCTGATCAAGGTGACGTTCGACCAGACAGCCTGGGACAATCCAGCCATGGCCAATCTCGGACTGGAGCGCGCCCAGAAGGGGTTTGTCGAGTGGTTCAAGCGCTCCGTGCTGCAGATGGCGCCCAGTCGCGTCCAGCTTGACGTGAACGTTTCGGCCAAGCAGGCCGAAATCCCGATGGGACCGATCGGCAAGGAGTTTGCCGGGTTTGGTCGCCTGGTTATTCCTCGCGACAAGGGCGAACCCTTGGTTGACACCTATCTGAAGCAGATTTCCAAGTTGCGGACGCGCTTGAATCAGCTGAAGAATCAGGGCGATCCTGGCCCCGGCGCACTCAAGTTGATGCGTGAGACGCTGGAAGGAAATACGTCGGAGCTGGCCGAGACATTGCGATTTGTCGATGAGCAGATGCTGACGGGGTTGCCCGACAATCAGCGTGCCGTACTTCGGCCCTTGCTGGTTCGCCCGCTGCTCCAGACTTATGCCTCGATCATCAAGCCGGCATCTGCCGAACTGAACAAGACCTGGGATGCCCAGGTGTATGAGCCGTTTAACCGCAAGCTGGCAATCAAGTATCCCTTTGCCGGCAAATCGAATATCGAGGCGTCGCCAGCGGAAATTGCGCAAATGTTCGGGCCGGAAGGCGCCATTTCAAAGTTCGTCGAAACCGCGATGGGCCCCTTGGTCGTGCGTCGGGGCAACACCATTGCGCCGCGGACCTGGGGTGATCTGGGACTGACCCTGCAGGCGGAATTCATGAACGATTTCGCCAACTGGGTTTCGCCGCTTGAAGGTGGTGCTGCCAACGATTCCGGTGGTGGCGGCGGGGGGGGGGGCGGTGGGCAGGCGCAGACCGTTTTCATGATCCGGCCGCAGCCTTCGCCTGGAACCACTGGCTACGTGATCGAAATCGACGGGCAGAAGCTGAGCTATCGCAATGGCGTCGCGCAATGGGCAAACTTTGTCTGGCCGAATCCGACCAATGCGCCCGGTGCGAAAATCACGGCGACCACGTTTGAAGGCAAGGTGGTCGAGGTGATCAACATTCCGGGACGCTTCGGCCTGGAAAAAATGATCAACTCGGCCAGGCGGACCCGGCAGGCGGACGAGTCGTTCCGCATGGTCTGGGGAAGCGACGGCGTCGAGGTCGGTGTCGATCTGAAGGTGGTCAGCAGCGCGCAAGTTCAGGCCAGCGGCGGCGGCAATAACGGAGCCGGGAATGCTCGGCGCGGATTGGCCGGGGTCGTTCTGCCGCCTGCGGTCGTCGCGGGCGCGGCGAGCAAGGGCCAGCTCGTTGCACCTGATGCGCCGGATAACGGGCAAGGCAAGGTGGCGGGAGGCGCACAATGAGTCAGAGCCTTCCTTCCGTTGCAACCTGCTTTGGCAAGATTCCGTCGCGCGGCGATTTCGTCAAGGGGGCCGGTCAGCATCAGTTGATCAGCGTTCTTGATCGTTGGGTGTCGCAGGGAATGGAGCGCCTGTCCGACGATCCGCGCTGGAAGACCGCCTATGATGCGGCGGCGCCGGTGGATTTCGCCTTTCTGGGCGCGCGCAGTCGTTTGTCTGTCGTCGGGCACCTGCGCCCCAGTGTCGATTCGTCGGGGCGCCGTTTCCCATTCATCGCTGCAGCGACCATCGAGCGCGAAGATGCGCTGATGTTCCGTTGTGCGCCGGTCGGGCTGGGGCATTCGTTCGGCTCCCTGGCGCGGCTGTCCGAGGCGGCCATTGTCGGCGCCGAGATCAACGACATATTGAGCGAGTTTGATTCGGTGAATTGTGCCGAGGATTTCGAGTTGGCAACGCAAACCGATCCCTTGGGCAATTTCGTGCGGCGCAACACCCTGAGTTCGCTTGCCGATCTGCTGGGCAACGCGCAGCCTGACGGGGTGCGGCGGATCATTCTGGCCATCGGTTTGTTGATGCGCCCCATTCTAGGGCAGGCCAGCGTATCCATCGACAAGGAAATCGTTCTGCCGCTTCCGGCCGACGAACGTAACCGCAACCTGGTGGCAGGTTTGTGGCTGTACCTCATGACAGCGTTTCTGCGCAGAACGAATGTCGAACTGCAGGCGATCTTCGAGCGCCGTTCGGAAAATCCGCGAATGATTGTCGGATTCAACGGCTCGTCGCCGCAGACCCTGATTGCCAGCCTCTTGCCCGAATCGATGAGCGAGCGGCTGATTGTATTGACCGATCCGGAATGGATTGAGGACCAGGCCGAACTGGCCAGCGACTACGGGGTGGCCAAGCTGTCTTCATATTTGGCCCAACCGGGCATTTCGCTTGAACAGGCAATCAATACTTTCCGCGAAGTTTTCCTCGGCGAATGAACATGAAAATCCGTATTTTGATATTGGCAGTGTGTTCGGCTTTTCAGCTGGGCCTGGGGGTTGGTCAGGCATGGGCGCAGGAGAGGTCCGGCGAAGAGGGCGGCAAGGTGGTGATCGCCGGCACGGTGCCGGATGAGGCGAGCAAAGTGGCCATCCTCGAGAAGCTGCGCAGTGTTTATGGCGCAGGCAATGTGGTCGACAAACTCGAGGTCGGCGGTGTGGTTCCGCCGCCCAACTGGTCGGAAAACATGACCAAAATTCTGAACGACAACCTCAAGCAGGTGCATAAGGGTCAAATGCAGGTCAACGGGACGCGCATCGCCCTGAAGGGGAATGTGGCCAACGAAGCTCAACGGCAGCAGGTAGTCAGCCAGATGGCGACGTCGCTGAATCCGACCTATTCGATCGATAACGGGCTGGTGGCGCCGGTGGTGGAGGCGCAGGGCGTTCTCGACAAGACCTTGGCGAACCGGGTTGTCGAATTCGAGAGCGGTTCCGCCAACCTGACGCCGCTAGGCCGAGCGGTACTGGATGAAATGTATGGCGCCATCAAGCAGATCGGGACGCCCAAGGTCATGCTGCTCGGGCATACCGACAGCCAAGGTGGCCGTGCCGGGAATATTGCGCTGAGTTTGGCGCGGGCAAATACGGTTCGGAGCTATCTTGTGAGCAAGGGGATTCCTGCGGAAACCTTGACCACCTCGGGGCTTGGCCCCGATCAGCCGGTGGCGACGAACGAGACGATTGAAGGCCGGGCCAAGAACCGGCGAATCGAGTTCAAATTGATCCAGTAAGAAAAAACCCCGCACAGGATGCGGGGTTTTTTTCGGGATAGAGCGTTGCTACTCGTTGTTGGGGGTGACGCCGAGCAATTCCTCTACCCGTAGCAGGGCGCCGTCATCCTTGACGACGGTCCGCAGCCATTCGTGCAGCGACATGCTGCCCCATTTGGCTGCTTTTTCAGCCAGGTAGGCAACCGGGCTGTGCGGTTCGGTACGCCGGAAAAAAGTCGCGATTTCCTGCAGTTGTTGAATGGCCTGTTCGCGATTGCGGACCGGTCCGCCAAAGCTGACCGTTCCGGCTGCGTTGTCGGTGAAGCCTTGGTTGGCGGGGGAACCGTCTGGCATGGTGGTTTCTCCGGAAGATGCGGCGCCGCTAGCGGTTTGCACACTGGCGTGTTTTTGCAGAAAACGTTTGGCATCGTCGAGGGCATCGAGCGATGGACCGAAGGAGGGCGCAAATTCGCCCATTCGCGCGTCCAGGATTGCTTGTGCCGCCGTCATGGCTTCCTTCAGGCGTTCGGCTGCTTGCAGGCTTTCATCGAAGAATTTGCGCGGCGTATCGAGCGTGGCGGCTTCGAAGCGCTCCAGTGTGACCGGTGTGTTGCGCGCGATTTCTTCCACCATGCCCGGGTTACGTTCCATGTTCTTTGCGGCAGAGCGGGCCGATTCGTGGTCGGTCAGCGAATACTGCCCTTTGCCGGAACGGGTGAGCGGAATTTCCCGTATCAGCCGGGATGTCTGGTTGGCCAGCCAGTCAAGGACGCCCGTTCGCTGTTCGATATCGCCATCGTCCGGCAGCGGATGGAGCTCATCCCAAAGGCTTTCGCTCAATTGCCCCAGCAAGGTGTAGCCATCGGCCAATCCGGGCCATCCGTCAATCTTGCAGCGGGCCTCGGTCAGCCAGGCGACAAGGCGAAGATCCTTCGACTTGTTGGCCAGTGTATTTTGGCAAATCCGGACAACGGCCTGCCAATCGGCTTCCTTGATGTCCGTGACCCATTCCCCTTGCGAAATCGTCGGGTCGTCGAAGCGACGCGCCTCCTGAATTTCGTCGAATTCGGGCGAAAAAATCAAATCTTCGCCGCCTGGCCCCGCGTTTGACGAAAGCGGCTGTAGCAGATATGCGATATCCATGATTGTTAGCGATTGCGGAAAGGTCGTTAGTTTAAACGTATGGCGTATGAATTTTTCATTCTTCCGTCTGAATTATCCAATTCGATATCCTGGCAACGATGCAAAGTTTACGGATTTCAATTTTGGCCATTTTTTCCGGTTGACCGTGAGATTCATGCTGCTGGCCCAGGAAAGCAGGGTTCGAGTGATCTACGTCGTTTATCCATGATTTGTATGAAATTGAAATCAACATGGTATTGGCGACGACTATTGGTGAAAAATTAACGATGGCCGGTATGAAAATTGTTTCATGCAATATGGGTCATGCCTTAAAATTACATGCTATTTGGATCGTTTTCGGGTCCGTTCTTGCTTATCCGGTTTAAGGCTTTTTGAACAACTATGCTCCCTGTCTTCCAATCCGACACGCGTCTCTATGAACTCATCTGGCGCGGGGAAGGCGGACCTTCGATTTCGGTCGAAGCGTGGTGGGGCAGGGAGGTTCTCTCATCCGGGTTCGAGTTTTGTGTCGATTTGCTGTCCACCGATGCTCATCTCGAACTGAAGCAGTTTCTTGGCCGATCGGCCACGCTGAAAACCCGCCTTTCCGACGGTTCCGAAGCCCTGCGCTCCGGGCTGGTTCGCACGGCCGCAAAAGTCGGCAGTGACGGCGGATTTGCCCGCTATCGCATTACCCTCGTGCCCTGGGTCTGGCTGCTCGGTCGCGGTCGCCACAACCGTGTTTTCCAGGACAAAACCGTCATTGAGATCGTTGAAGCCGTTTTTGGCGACTATGCCGACGTCGCGGCCTGGCAATGGGGCGAGGAAGTTTCCGGTTTTCTGGCTGACACCCGACCGCGCAGCTATTGCGTGCAATACGGAGAATCCGACTACACCTTCGTTTCCCGCCTGCTGGCCGAAGAAGGCATCGGCTGGTGCGTCGAAGAAGACGATGAGGCGCCGGCCGGGCACCGTCTGCGCCTCTTCTCGGACAGCCAGCGCTTTCCGGAAGACATCCTCTCCCAATCCGCCAATGGCGGACGCGGACTGCGCTATCACCGCGCCGACTCGCAGGAAGCGCAGGACGCCATCCTCGCCTTCGGCGAACAGCGGCGCATCGCCAGCAGCGTATTGAGCGCGATCAGCTACGACTACAAAGCCAAGCAATCCGTCACCCTCAATGTTCCCGGCGCCGAATCCATCGGCGGCGAACACGCCCCGGTCCTCGAAAGCTACGATGACCCCGGCGTCTACGCCTGGGCCAACGCCGGCGAAGCCGAACGCTACGGCCGCCTTGCCATGGAAGCACGCGAAACCCGCCAACGCACCTGGCTGGCCCGCAGCACCGTGCGCAGCCTGCGTCCCGGCACCTACTTCGACCTCATCGGCCTACCCGTCGATCCACAGCAACCCGCCTTCGAACACAAATACCTGGCGGCCGACATCACCCACGTCGGCATCAACAACCTCAGTGGCGAACAAATCGCCGCCATCGCCCAGCGCCTCGCCGAACTCACCGCGCCAGCCGACACCCACCTGACCGGCGGTGAGCCCATCCACCCGGTATCCGCCCCCGAGCACCTCGACCCCGAACTCCTCAAGCTCGCCGTCGAGCGCGGCTACGGCAACCGCTTCGACGCCCACCACGCCCTCAAACCCTGGCGGCCACAACTCCAGGACCGTAGCGGCGCCCGCATCAACCCCCGGCCCACCGCACCCGGCCCGATGACCGCCCTCGTCGTCGGCCCCGAAGGCCGTACTACCCCCAACGGCCCGGACGAACTCTGGTGCGACGCCCTCGGCCGAATCAAGATCCGCTTCCACTGGCAACAAGCCGAAGCCCCGGACGACCGCGACTCTTGCTGGATCCGCGTCATGAGCCGGCAAGCCGGCCCCGGCATGGGCTGGCAATGGCTACCGCGCATCGGGCAGGAAGTCCTCATCGACTTCCTCGGTGGCGACATCGACCGCCCCTACCTCCTCGGCACCCTCTACAACGGCCAGGGGGAGGGCGGTACCCTCGCCACCCCGGGCGGACAAGACCCCAGCGACAGCAGCGAACCCAACACCCTGTTCGATCCCGCCACCGACCACCGCCCCAGCGGCCAGGGAAACACCGCCAGCGGCAACAGCCCTGCCTGGCACGGCGGGGCTGCCCAAAGCCATGGCCATCCCGCCGCGCTCACCGGCTTCAAGAGCAAGGAATTCGGCAGCACCGGCTACAACCAGCTCGCCCTCGACGACACCGACCAGCAACAACGCCTGCAACTCGGCACCACACAGCACGGCACCCAACTCAACCTCGGCCACCTCATCCACCAGGCCGACAACTATCGCGGCTCCTTCCGCGGCACGGGTGTCGAACTCCGCACCGACGCCTGGGGCGCCCTGCGCGCCAAACAAGGCCTCGTCATGAGCACCTGGCCCCACCCCGACACCCGGCAAGGCGCCGGCGACATGGCCCCCGCCATGGCACTGCTCAAACAAGCCGACACCCTCGCCAACACCCTCAACCAGGCCGCCAGCACCCACCAGACCGTTCAATTCGCCGGCCACAAAGGCAGCCAGGGCCAGGCCAAAAGCAAGATCGACGACAAAGCCGCCCCGATCAAAGCCCTGCACACCGTCAGTAGCGGCATGGTCGACAGCAAGGACCAGAACACCGCCCAAAGCGACGCCCAACAAAAGAACACCGCCGCCGGCCAGGACAAACAACCCCACCTCACCGACCCCGTCATCCTCCAGTCCGGCAAAAGCGGCATCGCCCAGATCGCCGGACAAAACCTCCAATTCGCCAACGGCGAAGTCCTCGTCCTGGAAAGCGGCGAAGACACCAACCTCGCCATCGCCGGCAAAACCCGCATCCACACCGGCCAGGCCATCGGCCTCGTCGCCGGCGCCATCGAACCGGGCGAGGGCAACACCGGCATCAAACTCATCGCTGCCAAAAACGACATCGACCTGCAAGCGCAAAGCGACGAGATGAAGTTCATGGCCAAGAAAGACCTCAAACTCGTCTCCGCCACCCAGTACATCGACTTCGCGGCGGCGAAGAAGATTCACCTGGCCGTATCGGGCGGGGCGAGCATCACGATTGATGGCGGCATTACCGTGCAGTGCCCGGGGACGATTACGGTGCAGGCGAGTAAGAAGTCGTTTAGTGGTCCGGCTAGCCAGAACTATGCATTGCCAAGATTTCCGAGCAATCCATTTGAGACCACGCCACCAAAATTCGATTTCAAGCTAACAGATATGCCGGGACCGGATGGGGCTACTTTAAGTGATACGCCATGGCGCATGGTCTTGGCTAATGATGAAGCTGAAGCAATTCAGTCTGGTGGAACTTATATGGAAGGGCTAAGCGATTCAGAAGGAAAGCTAATACTTTCTTCTACTCAGGAAAAACAGCTTGGAGAAGCCTATAGCTCCGGCAAGGGGGTTTGGGTCTTGTTCGAGGGGCAGGTTAAACAACTGGAGGTAACTAAAGAACGAGAGGGTTGGACGGACCAACAGAAACTTGAGCATGCGCTCGATTCGATGGGATTTGCGGATAGCTTCGGTGTAGCGGCGGATACCGATTCCAGCATGTTTGCTGCTCCGTTGGCTCGGAGCGAATTGGGCAATTCTGTGAATGCAATATTCGGCAATTTTAAGAAAGGTGTGTAATGGCTAAGCCCCGCTCAACAGTTCATCAGGTACTTGGAGCCGATGGCAAGCCTTACACCGCAACTGGTTGCTTCAATCCATGGATAGGCAATGGTCCTGACGTGTTCGCCATGCCGCGAGAAGGGAATAAAGCAGTTCCCCTCCTGTCTGGAAAAGACTATTACGCGGATTTGATCACCAGTGTGGATGCAGCTCAAAGCGAAGTACTCATTCTTGGCTGGCAGGTTTCATGGGATGCATTGTTGGCCCCTGGTGTGCGTTTATATGATCTGCTGTACCGGAATGCCAAGCGAGGGGTGAAGTTTTACGTCATGCCTTGGGATGACACCAATCCAGTTCAAACTTACGATGACCAGACTCGAATAGTTTTTGAGGATATAAACAAGCGTTTGGGACTATCTGGCAATAAAAAGGCCGTCTACGTATTGCTGTCGGGGTCGTTTGCTGGAAGCAATACAAATTACTTCAGCCATCACCAAAAATGTGTCGTCGTGGACCGCAAGATCGGCTACATGGGTGGGATCGATTTGTCGTATGGGCGTTACGATAGCGCAACTTACACGCTCAAACCCGATGCTGATGGAAGAGCCGTAATGAACCGATACAATCCTTGCATCGCCTGGATCAAGGCGCTGAAGGAGAGTGACGTAGTTGATCCGGATTTGATGTCCGGGGCATTAGACAATACAAGACCGAGCACGATGCAGACTATTGGCAGCGGTTTGGCAGGTGTTTCTGTTCCTTTACCACAATCAGGCGATGATCGCAGTTCGGCAGAAATGACGTCTGACAAGGCGTTCAACGGTGGCTGGCAAGCGCCCTACCAAGATAACGCAGCATGGCGAAACTCGCATAGTACGGACGCCAACACGCTGGATCTGACTACGCTGGATGAGCGCATGCAGCCTCGTATGCCATGGCAAGATGTCCATTGCCGAATCGAAGGCCCGGTCGTTTCCGACATGGTGCGCAATTTCGTCGTGCGCTGGAATATCGGCAGCAAGATCAAGCTGGCCTTGCCGGAAAGCCCAGCTACTTATCCAAAGAGCGGATCGGCACGTATCCAGTTTCTGCGCAGTGCGCCGGCTGCAATGCGGCTCAAGGAATATGCCGCAGCCGGCAAGGAAGCCTTTGCAGCACCACCAGCCGGAACGGATGACGGTATCCAGCGAGCGATGATTCGCCTAATCGAAAACGCCGCGCACTTTGTCTATATCGAAAGCCAGTTTTTTGTGTCGGAATTCGGGAAAAAAAATAGTCCGAGAGACCTTAGCCCTGTCGGAGAGTATATTCGGAACAGTTCAAAAGGCATCGGTAAAGGCACGGTTGCCATTGTTCGCCAAGCAGATGACCTGAGCGGTGCGGCGCTCGACCAGACCCCGCAAAACGGCGTGTGCGGGGCACTCATCGCGCGGATTCAACAAGCCATCTTTGATGCCTCGAAACCACGCTTTCACGTCTACATCACCTTGCCGGTTCACCCGGAAGGCGACTTGATGAAGCACGCCATCGCGGCACAGGTGTACTGGACCATGCAAAGCATTGCCGGTGGCAGCCACAGCCTCCTGAACGGCATTCGCCGGGCACTCCGGGCCAAGGAACTCAAGGACAAGAAACAGCCCTACGAATCGGTGCTGAAAGATCCAGCCAACAAGGAATACGAAAAGATTCCCGTCGAAGCCTGTGATCGCTACGTTACGCTACTCAACCTGCGCAACTGGGCCAAGATCGGGCAAAACGTCGTGACCGAGCAAATCTACATTCACAGCAAACTGATGGTCGTCGACGACCGCTTCGCCCTGTTGGGCAGCGCCAACGTCAACGACCGCAGCCTGTTGGGCGAGCGAGATTCCGAGATAGCCGTGTTGGTGATCGACACCGATACCAGCCAGTGCGATGTCGGCACGGGAAGCAAGAAACCGGTACGCACCTTCGCCCGCGATTTGCGTATGGGTATCTGGAAAAAAATATTCGGCATCACCGGCAACGTGCGGCCGGCCAGCCATTTGAAGCAGGCAATCGAACAACCGGCCAACCCGGCCAGTTGGCAAGCCATTCAGAAACAGGCCAAGGTCAATGCCGAAGCTTATGAAAAGGCGTTTCCGTTTGTCCCGAAGAATTGGTCGGGAGCCAAAGATGATGATGGCGAGCCTATTCCCTGTAGTGTTTTGCCCTCGTGGGTTGGGGGAGGGCTATCCGCCCCCATGCCCAGCCAACCGGAATTCTGGAAGAGGCCACAATTCAAGGCGGATGGCGTCGCCGGATTGGAGAGCATCAAGGGTTTCATCACGGCACTGCCGATCCATTGGGCGAAAAACGAGAATCTGGACTTCAAGTTGCCGACCGCCATTCTGGTTCAGAACGACCCGCGACCGGGTGGTGTCCTAAGTCCGGTCCCCTCGGCTGCAGTGGCTTCAGCCGACAACGTAAATAAGGGAGTGGGCAATGCGGCGTAACGCTATGGCGTTGTTGGCGGCACTCATCTGTGGGAGCGCGGGCTGCGCGGAAACGGTTCCTTCCGAGTGGCCAAAGGAATGCGTTGGGCGCTTACAGCTGGCGTTGCCGGGCGAGGCGGATCAGGGTGCGATTTTGGGGCGCGAACGTTTCAGGGATTCTGTTCAATATGGAAGGCCAGATACCCGCTTTCCAGATGGTGAAACAGCTGACTGGACTGCGTTATCGCTAGGTCGGGTTACCCATCCTCTAATGAAAGAAGAAAAGCTTGAAGCGTTAGTTGCGCTTAAAAAAATCAAAGAAAACGTTACTAAGACGTACAAAACCGAGGAAAAAATCAACGTTCAAACTTGGCCTGTTGGAAAGCAGGAGGGCATGGGGTGGATTGCACCAAACCGTCGGATTACGCTGAATATTTTTGCTCACGACGCACTTTTTTCGTGGTCACAGACCTCGAATGACGCCGCTGAATTTGCTGAAGTTGAACGAAACGCAAAAAACATCGTTTCCGGCCTACGTCCCCGCCAGCTTTTTGATGTCCCATCCGAACCGGGCCTTTGTCTGCCCTACGTTTTTATTCCGGATAACGGGCAGGAAAAACACGCCATCGCGATGACCTACCGTCTCAAGGAGCATCCGGACATTACGGTTAACCTCAAGAGTAAGACAGCCGAGCCGACACCGAAACCGGGAGGGGATATCCGTCCAGATTCCGTCACGAATGATTTTCGGACAGATACTTTTTGGGGAACTGTAACAGCACCAGGTAACCTTCGATCAGCTCGAAGTATCTGGCATGCTCCGGCAAAGCGACAAACGCAGTTGGCCGGTCGCTCCGCCATGGAAACGTTCCTTGCTGTTGTTCGCCTTGATGAAAAAAACGAGGATTTCATCTACCACACTGTTTCACGAGGTAACCCCGACACTCCGGAGGCTGCACCCGATGTTCGTTTGGTGGTCGAACAAAAACGAGAAAACGCGATCAAGCGCGGTATCACGCCCTTAACGCAAGACGAGGTATTGAAACTTGCGCGACAGATTGCCGCAAGCGTAAGTCAGCGCACGAACCGATAGTTGCGTCCTGCTCATAGGGCGTGAGACGCAGTTTTGGTGGGCGATAGCCAATGCGCAACTGGGCCAAGATCGGGCAAAACGTCGTGACCGAGCGAATCTACATTCACAGCAAACTGATGGTGGTTGATGACCGCTTCGCACTCCTGGGCAGCGCCAACGTCAATGACCGCAGCCTGTTGGGTGAGAGGGATTCCGAAATCGCCGTGCTGGTGATTGACACCGATACCAGCCAATGCGATGTGGGGACGGGAAGCCACAAGCCGGTACGTACCTTTGCCCGTGATTTGCGCATGGGCGTCTGGAAAAAGATTTTTGGCATTACCGGCAATGTTCGCGCGGCCAGCCATTTAAAACAGGCCATCGAACAACCGGCCAGCCCGGCGAGTTGGCAGGCAATTCAGAAGCAGGCTAAAGCCAATGCCGAGGCTTATGAAAGGGCGTTTCCGTTTGTGCCGAGGAATTGGTCGGGGATCAAGGATAAAAAAGACAATCCTATTCCCTGTAGCGTTCTACCGACATGGATTGGGGGGAAGCTGTCTGCTCCGATGCCCAGCCAGCCGGAGTTTTGGCAAAAGCCACAATTCAAGCCGGATGGTGTGCCAGGCCTGAATGGCATCAAAGGGTTTATTACGGCGTTGCCGATCCATTGGGCAGAAAAAGAGAATCTCGATTTCAAGTTGCCGACCCCTATTCTGGTTCGGAACGATGCGCCATCGGGCGATGTGCTGAAACAGACGCCAACGGCGGCGATTGCTTCGGCAGACAAGGTAAGCGAAGGAGTGGGCGATGCTGCGTAACGGTATGGCGTTATTGGCAGCGCTCATTTGTGGGAGCGCTGGCAGCGCGGAAAACGTTCCTGCCGAATGGCCGAAGGATTGTGTCGGGCGCTTGCAACTGGCTTTGCCTGGAGGGGCGGATCAGGGGGCTTTTCTGGGTAATGAACAGTTCAAGCTCCGATATGGCCAGCCAGATTATCTTTTTCCGGATGGTGACAAAGCTAGTTGGACTGCGTTATCAGTGGGTGACATCACTCACCCGCTAACTAAATCCGAGAAAGCCGAAGCTGTTGAGGCGCTGAAAAAAATAAAACTCAGGGTAATCAAAAGCCACAAGACCGAAGAAAAAATCAACGTTCAGACTTGGTCTGTTGGAAAACAGGAGGGCATGGGTTGGGTTGCACCAAACCGCCGGATTACGCTGAATATTTTTGCTGGCAACACGCTTTTCTCATGGTCACAGACCTCGAACGACGCCATTCAATTTGCCGAAGTTGAACGGAATGCCAAAAACATCGTAGACGGCTTGCGTTCCCGCCAACTGTTCGATGTTCCCTCCGAGCCGGGCCTTTGTCTTCCCTACGTATTCATTCCGGACAACGGGCAGGAAAAACACGCCATCGCAATGACCTATCGTCTCAAGGAGCATCCGGATATTACGGTTAACCTGAAGAGCGAAACTGCCGAGCCGACACCAAAACCGGGTGGAGATATCCGACCCGATGCAGTAACCAATGAGTTTCGAACCGACCTATATTGGGGCTCAAAAGTCACGCCAAGTCGCGTCATATCGGCAAGAAGCATATTACATGCCCCCGCGAAGAGGCCCATCCAGTTGGCCGGTCGTTCAGGCTTAGAAACGTTCCTTGCCGTTGTCCGGAAAAATGCCACCGAAGAGGACTATATCTATCTCGCAGTTGCCCGAGGTAATCCAGATGCCCCGGAATCTGCGCCAGACATTCGTTTTTTTGTCGAACAACACAGAGAAAACGCCATCAAGCGAGGGATCCAGCCTTTGACGCAAGAAGAGGTTCTGAAGCTTGCTCGGCAAATCGCGGCGAGTGTGTCATCGCGACCGTTGAAATAGCGCCAGCTTGTGAACGAAAAATTGTCGTAGGGAATTGCGATTTCAATTTTCGCCAAAATTTCCGGTTGACCGTAGAACTCCCGAAATTCCCAGTCTGAGCCACCGCGAAACCCGCCAACGCACCTGTCTGGCCCGCAGCACAGTGCGCAGCCTACGTCCCGGCACCTAAGCGGCGAACAAATCGGCGTCATCGCCCGGCACCTTGCCGGTCGACAACCACCTGTCTGGCAGCAAATTAAGCTTAATGTCATTGCTTGGGGCATGGCCGGACTTGGCGGTTTTGAACGGTTGAACCTGATTCGGCGCGACCAGCGGCAGCACGGCATGGGGCGACTCAAGACCAACCAAGTGCAATCTCACGGTCAACCGAAAAAAATATCCAAAAATTGAAATCTGGCTTGACCCTGACGGTGGGTTACGAGGTCTGCTTGATCCGGATAGATTTTGATTGCATTTCTGTAATCATGGTCCAGCATGGGCGTGATTTCATCTTTTCTGAAGTAACGCTGAGAGGCCTGTTGGGCTGGAGAGAAGCTTGCTGCCGATGTCGGAGGAGGTGGAGCCTCTCACGACATTTGGAGGGCAATCTCTTGGACTGACTTAGCCAGATAGAGTGGGTAATGTTTGCCTCATGGCATCCTAGTCTAATTTTCTTCCGAGTATTTATATAAGCTATTCAGAAAATTATTCTGCTCCAACTTTTGGTTGTAGATGCACTCGTAATAAACCACATCGTAGTCGAAATATCTTGGGTTTTTGCTATTTGCTTCAAGCTGCCATTTTGCATAGATATTTTTCGATAGACTACAAAACCTCTCGCTGGCCTTTGCCGTTGTCTCATATTTCTTTAATAGAGAGCGGTCTGAATGGTTCTTGGGGATTGCCACTAGTAATTTCTGGACTAATTGTCTGTTTTTTATTTCCAGGTCTGTGGATAGGCCGTTGTAGCATTCGACACCACTAAATGCGCCACCTAAGTGCTTGATGCATTCTGGGTCTGTTTCTGCAAATGATGGGCAGGATATCGAAAGTGTAACGATGAATAAATAAATGCAATTATGATTAATGCGTTGCATCATAAACTCCGGTCTTGAAAAGCTTTGCTTCTGATGCGCGCCGACCTTTATTTCCGCCGCCAGTACGATATTTTTCAATTTCGTCGGGTACTAGGTTGTATTCGCCTTCGTTGACTTTGTCAATTAGCTTTGAGGCTCCGGTGGCGCCTGTGTTGAATGCAATTGATACCAGAGCGTCGTATTCATATTGAAATAGTGGTACTTTCGTCTTGTTGTTGATTGCGTTTTCAGCGATTTTTAAGTCATTTTTTAGCAGTTCTTGGGCTTTTTCCTTGGTTATTTTGTCGCCAACCTTTAACTTGTCTTCGGTGGTAACCAAATGGCCGCATCCAACTGTTGGTAACTTTCGACTATCGTTGTAGACAGTTAAGATAAAACCGTCTGTTACTTGTTGCTTTGCAAAATTTTTCCCATTTTCTACCCCGTTTTCCCATATTCCAAGAAACGATAGTAGTTTTTCAGAAACACGCCATGGTTTTGCTAATCGATCTGTGTTTCCAGGTTTCTTCGAATTTGGTGTTGTATTAGTCGGCCCAGTGGCGACGGGGGTTTTGTCTGATTCTGGCTGTGATGAAGCTTCGCTTTTTGAATCGCCCATTATATTTTTAGACCTGTTTTAGATGTCCAAGGTATATTTCAATCGTTTCGACGTTGCCGGTAAAAAAGCGTTTCGTGTAACCAGCAGCATCTGTTTCGCCGCGAAATATATTTCCATTTGGAAATTTCGCTGTGTAGTAGGTGTTTGCCAAAGGAGCGCCATTGCCGTCTGACAGCAAATATTGTTCGTCATATTGTTTTCCTGCGCTTTCGATCAAGGTATTGGTTGTCATGTCGACCTTCCCCTCCGGCAACCCCTCCAAATTAGCCGGGCTACTCCCTGGCCCGGTAAACGCCTGCCCGCTCCCCTTGACCGAGAACGTTCCAGGGCAGGCGAAGGTGATGTTTGAGCCCTCCAGCGTGACGGATGACTGCCCGCCCTGGAGCACGATTTTCTCCTTGGCCAGGATATGGATCTCGTCATTCGAACTCGTCACCGTGATCGACTGATCGGCAAGGATTTCCAGCGCGTCGGTATTCGCCTGGATGGTGTGGGTTCCGGCCTCGGCGATGCTCTTGATGCCGCCACTGTGGCTGAACCAGCTGGCACCCTTGCCGACGGCCGTGGCCAGCGTATGCGCGCTGGCCAGATGCAGATCCTGCTGCACCGTCGCATGCAGGTGCTGACCGGCGTAAAGCAGCGTACTGGCCGGGGAAGTCAGGCCGATATCGGACGGTGCCTCCATGAACAAGACCGGTTTCGCAAAACGCTCCGTCGGTTCACCGGCCTCCCGGCTGCCCGGTTGAGCCTTCTTCGCGGTCTGCCCGCCGACCGAGCCGTCGAATTTCCCGTCCTGTTTCGGGTCGACCGTCGAGATCAAATCCTTGAGGGCGGTATTGGCCTTCAAAGGCAAGGCCTGTTGCTGGCCTGCCGCATCGGACAGCGCCTTGGCCGTTTCCTCGGCGGCCTTCAACTGGCTCACCGCCTCGGCCACGTCCATCTGTGTGCTCTGGCCGTTGGGCCGGGCCGTCGCTGAAATCAGGATGCCTTCGCCGGCGCGTACCGCCAGCCAGGCATCGGTTCTCAACTCAAAACCGCTGCCGCGCCAACTGCCGCGCGTCGCTGAATCGGGCGCCTGATGAATCAGATGACCCAGCCCCAACTGGCTGGCGTTCTCCGACGTCGCCAGACGGCTGCGCAACTGCCCCGGCGCATCATCCACCACCCACTGATTGAACCCCGCCTCATGGTTGTGACTCATCCAGCCCGAGAGCACCCCGGGATGATTGGCCGATGCCTCATGGCCGGCCGAGAAGGGTGGCAGATCAGCCCCGTTGTAGCTCTGGCCGACGATGACCGGACGGTCGATATCGCCATCCAGAAAATCGATCAGGACTTCCGTCCCGATCCGCGGCAGGAAATGACTCCCCCAATTCGGTCCGGCCTGCCATTCGGCCACCCGGACCCAGGTACCGGACTGATCGTTGCCCGGGGCATTGCCCGACTTGCCCGTGTTTCGGCCGGCCGGACCGGATTCGGCAAGACCACCGGCGGCGGGGGATTCGCCGCGTTGCCAGGGAAACTGGATCTTGATGCGATGGTCGCGCTCGGTCGTCAGCACGCTATCGGGCAAACCGACCACCAAGGCCACCTGCGGCCGGGCCGGCGGCTTGGGGAGCAGATGCGGTACCTGCGGCAAGGCGGCTGGCTGGGCCAGGCAATGGTTGAAATAGGTGCCGGATTCAACATCCGTGCTGCCCAGCAACTCGGCCGCCTGGGCCCCCAGATTGTTGGCGCCATGATGCTCGACCGAGACGATGCTGAAGCGCGTATCGTCACCCACATAGGCCGTGTGCTGGCTTAGCGTGACAACGGTGCCTTCGGCCAGCTGGCGAACCGTACTTTCACCCCGAAAACGCCGATACGCGCCCTCATGGGCGGCCAGCGCCAGATCGGTGCGCAGGCGGGCAGCCTCATCGTTCTCGAAACGATAAGGGCGCGCCGCATCGTGGACTTCCAGACGCGGCACCGCCGGTGCCTGGCGGGAACTGCTGGCCTCGGCCCCGGTGGCGACCAGGGTCTTGTAGTCCCAGCCGGCGAGAGATAGCGCATTGGGTTGAACCGCATGAACCTCATGCCAGGCCTGAACCGTGTCGGTGGCTTCGGTCGCGTTGTTGCGGTGAAAGCGCAAGGTCGGCTGGGCGCCGGCCGGGAGTTCGGCCTGGGCATCGAAGACGATGAACTGATGCCGGGCATGCTGGGCATTGTCACCGGCTGAAGCCGACTGGTCGTGTTCGAAACGGAAGGACAAACCTTCCTCGGCGAGCAGGCGCCGAATGAAATCGAGATCGGTTTCGCGGTACTGGGTGGCGATGCTGTAAGTGCGCAAAGGCTGGGTGACGCTGTTCTTCCAGTTGGCCTCCGGATAGTCCGTGAGAATCTGGCCGATGATGTCGACCACCGTCTTGTTCTGGAACAGATAACAGTCGCGACGCTGCCCGAGAAAGGCGAGAAAGGATTCGACGATGAGCCGATAGCGCGCCAGTCCCCCGTCGGCGCCGAGTTGCATGGCCTGGGTGACATAGCCATGCCAGCTGCGCTTGCTGCCGTCGGCCTGGAGGAGGCGCAGGGTGACCTCTTCGCCGATCAGCGGCTTGAGATCGAAGTAGGCATTGGTCGATACGCAGTCGATTTCAAAGCGAAAGGATTCGGACACCCCTTCACGACCCTGAAAACGTTCGACCATCAGGGCCGCATCGGCCAGCGGCGTCTTGATCTCCAGCAGGCGGGCATGCTGGGTGAAAAGGGAGTCGAGGAGGGATTGCAGCATAGGGGGCAGCCGCTCAGGGCAGGGTGATGGTCAGGGTGGGGGCTCGGGGCGCGAGCTGCACGATGTTTTTGAACGGCGACAGGGTTTGATCGACCGTTCTTGCGGCATGCCAGTCGAGGCCGACATAGGCAAGCAAACCAAGGAAGGCGAGGATGGATGCCATGATCCACAGCGGGATGTCGCGGTTGATGGCGTTCGAGATACTGTCTGGCGCGGCCCAGTGCGGCGCGAACGGCGCGGCCTTGCCCTTGATGTGCGCGATCTGTTCTCCGAGTTGCTGGGTGAGGTACTTGAGTTTCTCCGGCCCTTCGAGCAAATAACGACCCTTGAAGCCCAGGAGAAGGCACATGTGGAAGACTTCCAGCGCGTTGATTCGACCCGCTGCGCCGTTGCGCGCGGTTTCCAGGCGGTCAAAGAAATGCTCGCCGGCCAGTTGGTCGCCAAACAGGATCAGTTGCAGCGGTCGCCGTTCCCAGGCATCGCGAATGTTCATGCGCGAAGACAGGACGGATTCGTCGATGGCCGCGCAAAAGGCGTATTTCGCGTCATAAATGTCTTCTGCTGCGAAGTGATGCTTTCGCGCGGCCTTCTCGAACTGGTCGAGAAACTTCTGAATGTTGGCCGAGAACTCTTCCGGGTTCTTGGGCGTGCTCCGGTTCTTGAGCAGGATGAGCATGTAGAAACCGTCGTACAACAAGTCGACCAGGCTTTTTGCCGGGCGGTCGAGGGCCGATTCCTCGGTAATGTGGCTGGGGGCAACGGAAAACAGGCTGGGTGCGGTACTCATGGCGTGACGGCAATCAATTCAAGTGAGAGATCCCGGTAGCTTTCCGGGGCGTAAATCATGATGGACTGGGCTTTCAGCATGCGTTCATAAAGCGGGCCATGCGCATCCAGCGCAAAATAGGAGGCGCCGGGACGCACCGGAATGGCGGCAGGTACTTGCGATGCGTGCGTCAGGCGAACGCCGGACATGGCGGAGAGGACGAGTTTTTCGACATCGTCCGGCGCACCGATCTTGAGGCGAAGCGGGACAGACTCGATGATCTCGGACTGCTGGTGTGCCGCCGTAATCGACAGGTAGAAGGCCGTGTCGCTGTTGATCTTCTCGGAATCAAGGTGGCCGGCATAAAAGGCCGGCTTCGGCTGGCTGAGCGAAATGGCGAAAAACCGGGTCGAGATCACCGTATCCAGAAGGTCGCGCAGTATCTGTTCGAGGCGCTGAAAACCGGGGCCAGGGGACAGATGGTCGTAGCTCGGCAGATCGTTGAGCGAGTAGCTTTTTGAGAACGTCATCAGTCCGCCGGCCAGGCGCAGCAGCTCGTGGAAAAGGCGTTCCGGCGAGTTTTCCGGATTGCGGAAAAAATGGGTGAGTGCAGCGCATGCGCTACTCGCCGTGTGCAGCAACCAGAACGAAGCAATGTCGCCGGAGCGAAACTCGATCACGTTCTTCGATGGCTCCCGGTGGAAACCGTAGAGCGCATCGACCTTGGCCAGGAGCGCGTCGATCTGGCGGCGCAACAGGGCAAGGATGGGCGGTGCGGCGCGCAGGCTGATTGATGGCGGGACGAAGTTGCCATCGATTTCGTAACCGTTGCTCGAGGTGCGGCGAATGCGAACGATCGGCAAGGTCAGAAACTGGTCGCGATTGTCGTTGGCCGATTTGAGATAGGCGATCTGGCTCAGCGTGGCAATGTCCGCCTCGGCTGCATCGGTAAAAAGGTCGGTGCTCGGCCTGGGGACAATGAGAAATCGGGCCTGGCTGGACTCGGTCTGCGAGTCGACACAGTTGCCGCCATGCGGGTTCAGGTGGTTAAGCGCCAGAAAGAATTCCGTGGCCCCATCCTCGCTGACCGCCGAGTCGAGCGGCAGCGGGGAGGGGAGTTGATCGGTGTCCGGCGCGCTGAAATAGTCCCCGTTCGGAAAAACGGCAGCGACCCGGTTGAAGCGCAGGATGCCGTTCTTGAGCGAATCGACATCGATGTCAAGGTCGCGAATTCCCCAGGCAAAAGGATTGGCCAGCAGTTGGGAGCGCCGAATCATGGCGTCTGCATGGAAATCCTGCTGCTGGAAATGCTGTGGGCGCAAAAAGAGGCCTTCGCCCCAGAGTGTCTTGGCAGTGTTCATCAAATGGGCTGGTTTACGAGTTGCATTGAATGCCGACGAGCGAGCGGAAAGCCTCGGGGCTGATGTCTTCGATCAGCGATCCCTTGGTTGCGTTGAAGGCGCAGGCGTGGGCGCCGATGGTGATGCCATTGTCGAAAGAAAGTTTGTTGTCGAAGGCGAGCTTCCAGCGGGTCTGATACGGCGCACGGAACATGCCGACGACACCGATGGCCGTTGCGTCTCCGGGAACCTTCAGGTTGATGTCATAGGCCTTGCCCGGCAGCAGGACTATTTCCTTGGAAGACACCAGTTCCTCCCCCAGCGCTTCCTTCTCGGCCTCGCCGGTCGTGATCTGCTGGTAAGTCATGTCCTTGTATTTGTCGGTCGCCCTGAGCACGTAAATTTTTGTCACCAATGAAAGCGATTTGCCCGATGTCGTGAGATTCAACTGGTTTCCAGCGTAGATCTTGATATTCAGGTCCCGGGTGATCTTGCTTGGATCCTGGTTTTCTTTCTTGGTCACGCCCGTGGCTTCCAGCACCAAGCCAACGGCTGTTCCTGCCAGCTGAACTGCAGATAGTTGTGCGCACCCGCTTAATAGCGCGGTGAATAATGACAATAAAAACAACGGTTTGTTGTTCTTATTTTTATTGTTAAATTTCCTGAATGTCATTAAATATCAACTTTGTTGACCTGTATCAACACATACAAAAAACAAACATTGATTTACATGTCTATGTTGATAAATTCGAAGGCGTTAATGTACTATCGCCCATTCGTCATGGCAAATCAAATAGCATTATGTATGCTGTTTGGCATAGTAGAGGATAGTTGATGTTGTCGTATAAATCGCGTTCATTGCTCCTGATGCTCTGTGTTTCGGCAGTGCTTTCCGGATGCGCAACGAAAAATGTTCCGTTATCTCAAGAAGAGTTTTCTTCACTAATGACCCAATCCAGCGTAAACGTCGATTCGCTGGTCGATAAGGGTAAGCAGGATGAAGCTGTCAAGATTCTGAACGATCTTGCAGCCAAGAATCCGGGGCGAAAAGAGCCCTGGTTGAAGATGGCAAAGGTCCACTTTGGCGCCGAAAACTATGCACAGGCCATCGTGGCCGCCGAGGAAGTGATTCAGCGCGATGCGACCGACCGCCAGGCGAAGACGATTCGCGCTGTTTCCGGCCTGCGTGTGGCGGCGAAGTCCCTGAACGACCTCAAGAACGATGTCGAACTGAAGGGCGATGCGCGTCCAGATGCATTGGGTTTGGCCAAGGTCATGCGCGAAACCCTCGGTGAGGAAGTGTTGGTTCCGCCGGTAATTGACGACCCCAAGAAAAAGAAGCCTGCGCCGGTGTATCGGCCCAAGCCTGCGGCTGCGCCGGCAACTGGCGCGCAGCCGGTTTCGGGAGGTGCTCCTTCCTCGGGCGGTGGCGGAAACCCGTTCGGTGCCTTGAAGTAATTTTTCTTATTTATTCGGAAACATCGGTAATCAGCGGATGTTCCTGACAAGTTTTTGATTTCTCACCCGGAGGTTTTTGTGGCGAAAAAGGAAAGTGTGCAGAAGCGTCTGCAAAAAGTGCGCCCCCCGCGCGTTCAATTGACTTATGACGTTGAGATCGGCGATGCCATCGAGGTCAAGGAGCTTCCCTTTGTGGTTGGCGTTCTCGGCGATTTCGCCGCGCAATCGAAGCTGGATCAGGGCAAGGTTCGTGACCGCAAATTCGTCAATGTCGATATGGACAACTTCGATGACGTAATGGAAGGCATGGCGCCGCGCACAGCCTATCGTGTCAAGAATCGCCTGTCCGAAGAGGGTGGCGAACTCGGCATCGATCTCGAATTCAAGAAGTTCGAAGACTTCCGTCCCGAGTCTGTCGTGCAGCAGGTCGAACCACTGCGCAAGCTGCTGGAAGCCCGCTCCAAGCTGGCCGACCTTCGCAACAAGCTGGCCGGAAACGAAAAGCTCGAAGATCTGCTGAACGACGTGTTGAATAGCACCGAGCAATTGAACAGCCTGGGCAGTGTCAAGGCTGAAGGAGACAAGCAATGAGCGCGCAGGCTGCCGTCGCCAACAGTGCAGGCTTCCAGGAGTCGTCCGGGCTGCTTGACCAGATCATCGCGGAAAGCAAGGTCGCCCAATCCGAACAGGAAAAGCATCGGGCTCGCGACATCATCAGCGAACTCGTCAATCAGGTGCTCGAGGGCGAGGTGGTCGTTTCCGAAAACCTGGCTGCGTCGCTCGACGCACGGGTTGCCGAACTGGATCGCCTGATTTCCGAGCAGCTCAGTGAAGTCATGCATGCGCCGGAGTTCCAGGCTCTGGAAAGCGCCTGGACAGGTCTTCACTATCTCTGCAAGCAGACCTCGACCGGGCAACAACTGAAAATCAAGCTGCTGAATGCTTCCAAGCGTGATCTGGTCAAGGATTTCAAGACGGCCATCGATTTCGACCAAAGCGCACTCTTCAAGAAGGTTTATGAGGAAGAGTTCGGTACCTTCGGTGGCGCGCCATTCGGTACTTTGATTGGCCAGTTCGAATTGGGACGCCAGGCGGAAGATATGTTTTTCGTTGAGCAGATGTCGCACATCGCAGCGGCCGCCCACGCACCTTTCATTTCAGCGGCGTCCCCGCAATTGTTCGGTCTCGAGTCCTACACTGACCTAGGTAAGCCACGCGATATGGCAAAGATATTCGACACTGTCGAATACGCCAAGTGGAAGTCCTTCCGCGAATCCGAAGATGCACGTTATGTTGGTCTGGCTCTGCCACGATTCCTTGGTCGCCTCCCTTACAACCCGATCGACGGTGAAGTCACCGAGGGCTTCAATTTCGTTGAGGATGTGGACGGCACCGATCACGGCAAATACCTCTGGTGCAATGCCGCATTCGCCCTTGCGAGCCGTCTGACCGCAGCCTTCGAAAATTATGGCTGGTGTGCGGCGATTCGTGGTGTTGAAGGCGGTGGCCTTGTCGAGGATCTGCCGACCCATACCTTCCGCACCGACGATGGGGAAGTAGCGCTCAAGTGCCCGACAGAAATTGCAATTACTGATCGTCGCGAAAAGGAATTGAGCGATCTCGGCTTTATCCCGTTGGTTCATTGCAAGAATACCGATTACGCGGCTTTCTTCGGTGCCCAGTCGACGCAAAAGCCGAAAAAATATGATCTGGATTCGGCCAATGCCAACGCTTCGTTGTCGGCTCAGCTTCAGTACATGTTCGCCGTTTCCCGCATTGCGCATTACATGAAGGCGATGATGCGCGACAAGATCGGCAGTTTTGCTAGCGCGGCCAATGTCCAGACTTATCTACAAAACTGGATAAGCCAATATGTTACGGCAGACGATACGGCATCGCAGGAAAGTAAAGCGCAGTACCCGCTACGGGAAGCCATGGTTGAAGTCAGCGAAGTGCCAGGGCGTCCTGGTGTATATCGCGCAGTATCGTTTATCCGGCCGCACTTCCAACTTGACGAACTTTCGGTCTCTCTGCGTCTGGTCGCCGAGTTGCCACAGTCCAGTAACGGTTGATACTTTTTAACTCAAGGAGAACGCACGAAATGAAAGATATATACGTCAATTTTAAAGGTGTAATCAAAGGCGAGTCGCGTGATAAGACGCATCCGGGGACGGTTGAGGTTTTCAACTGGACACATACGATGCGCCAGCCGAAATCAGCCACTGCCTCATCGTCGGGTGGGCATACTGCGGAGCGGGTTGAGCACGGCGAAATGATTTTCACCAAGGATATTGACAGCGCCTCCCCGAAGCTTTCGCTGGCCTGTTCGTCGGGGGCAGTAATCAATGACGTCGAGATCTTTTTCTATCGTGCTTTTGGTGGAAAAAACAGCGTTAGCTCCACCGGAAATGCCAGACATTGCTATTTGAAGATTGAGCTGAAGAACGCCATAGTAGGATCGGTTTCGCAGTCAGTGCTTGAAGAAGGTATTCCCAAAGAAGTCTTCTCGTTGAAGTATTCAGCTGTCAAGTGGACCTATAAGGAACTGACCAACGATGGCACGGCACAAGGTGCCATTGATGGTGCGTGGAATCTTGCGACAAACCAAGCAAGCCTAACCTGATCGTCGGTTTTATGAAAAATACGGCGGAAACTTGTTTCCGCCGTTTTTATGATCAAAGGTTTTGAACCATCTCTCTTCGACAAGCTTTTTGACGACCTGCCGGTCGGCGCGGCCAGGCGTCGCCTGTCGCTGGATCAGCTAAAGGACTCGGTTGCCCGTGATCTGGAAGCCTTGCTGAATACGCGAGGGGGGCTGGATGAGTCATTTGAAAGTGACTTTCCGCTTGCGTTGCGCTCGGTTGCAGGTTTTGGTCTTTCTAATTTTGCCGGGCTGAGTTTGGCGAATATTCATGATCAGCGTCGCATCTGTTCATCCATCGCATCAGCCATTGCAGCCCATGAACCCCGTCTACGCGAGGTTCGCGTTGATCTCGAGTTGAATAGAAAGGCGGTGAATGCCCTGTATTTTTCAATCAAAGCCGTGCTTGTCGTTCGACCTGCACAGGAACCCGTCAGTTTTGATGCACTCCTGCAGCCAACCAGTCTGCAGTATTCCGTGACGCGGCAGCGAATGCGCCTGGGGGGCTAGATGGAAGATCTTCTTCCTTATTACGAGCGGGAATTGGCGTTTTTGCGCCAGCATTCTCGTGAGTTCGCCGAGCGTTACCCGAAACTCGCTGGCCAGTTGTTATTGTCCGGCGAAGGCTGTGACGACCCGCATGTCGAGCGGATGATCCAGTCCTTTGCCATGCTCACGGCGCGGGTTTCGAAGAAGCTCGAAGACAGCTATCCGCAATTCACCGAAGCGTTGCTCAACGTGTTGTACCCGCATTATCTGCGGCCATTCCCGAGTTGTTCCATCGCCCATTTCGACCATGGGGCAGGGGAGTTGTCGGCGATGCCGGTCATCCCGCGCGGCACCGAACTGCAATCGCGGCCGATCAAGGGCGCTGTCTGCAAGTTCAGGACGGCATGGGATCTGGAACTGCCGCCGGTGACCTTGGCGGATATCGAGTTCGATCCGATCGCCAGTGCGCCGAGCGAGGTTCGCTTGCCGGTTGGGGCCAACGCCGTGCTGTCGATGTCGATCACGCTGCGTGGTGCCAGCGTCGAGGCGGGCTTGGGCAAGCTCAAGCGCCTGCGCGTCTATATCGATGCCGAGCCTTCGGTGGCCGCTGCGCTGCGGGATGCGATCTTCCTGCGCACCCTGAAAATTTACGCTGCCGGGGCGGATGGCCGCTGGCGCATCGCCGAGAAGAACGTGATCGGCGAGGTCGGTTTTGGCGAGGATGAAGCGCTGATCGACATGCCGGCGACCGCACACGGCGCCTATCGTTATCTGACGGAATATTTCTGTTTTCCGGAAAAATTCAATTTCTTCGACATCAACATTGGCGCCTTGCCGCCGTCGCTGTTGGGCGAAGGGCGAGTCGTACTGCATGTCGCGCTGGGCGACTTGCGCGCCGACAGCGACATGTCGCGCCTGCTGCAAACGCTGACCAACCAGAATCTGCGCCTGGGCTGCGTCCCGGTCGTGAATCTGTTTGCGCAGCGCGGCGACCCCATCCGCATTACCAACCGCGACGTCAATTACCCGGTGGTGGCCGATTCGCGGCGGGCCTACGCCTACGATATCTATGCCATCGATTCCGTGCGGCGGGTCAGGCAGACGCCGCAAGGCGAGTCGATTACCGAGTTTCGTCCGTTTTTCTCACTGCGCCACGGTGAAACGCCCGAACGAAACGGCTATTACTGGTACGCGCAGCGCGATCCGATCCTGGCCGAAACCAGCCCGGGCTACGAAACCTCGCTTTCCATCGTCGATGCGGACTTCGATCCGGTGCAACCCAAGACCGATGTGCTGAGTCTGAAACTGACCTGCACCAACCGCGATCTGCCGACCCTCATGTCGGTCGGCTTGCCGTCCGGCGACCTGTTTCTCGAGGGGGGATCGAGCGTGCGCTCGATCAAGCTGTTGCGCAAGCCGAGCCAGCCCAGCCGTTTCGATCATCGCCGGGATGGCCAATGGCGCATCATTTCGCACCTGTCGCTCAATCATCTGTCGCTGAGTGGCAGTGGGCTGGGGGCTTTCCAGGAAATGCTGGCCTTGTACGACCTGCCGCGCAGCGCTACCAATCGGCGCCAGATCGAAGGCCTGGGCGAGCTGACAGTGGCGGACAAGACCGTGTGGATGTCCGGCAAGCCGTTTGCCTGCTTCGTGCGCGGTATCGAGGTTCGCCTCACCCTGGACGAAACCAGCTTCGCCGGTAGCGGGCTTGATGTCTTCGTGCGGTGTATCGACCGCTTTCTCGGGCTGTATGTGAGCCTGAACAGCTTTGTCCAGTTGGTGGTCTTGTCTCAACGGACCGGAGAGGAATTGATCCGATGCGCACCCCGCAACGGCGACTCGATCCTGCTCTGAGCGAGCACACCCTGCAGGCGCCGGAACGCTACGAGTTCTTCCAGCTCGTGCGCCTGTACGAACTGATGTTCCGTCAGGCCGGCAGTGGCAGCGAGGTGGTCAGCGAAAAGGTGCGTTTTCGCAATTCGCTGCGCCTTGGCTTTGCGCCCAGCCAGGTCGATGCGATCCGGCCGCATTTCGGCAAGGACGAGGAGGGGCTCGATACCGGCGAGCTGGAGCAGGTCGATATCACGCCCAGCTTCATGGGCATGCTCGGCGTCAATGGCACCTTGCCGATTCATTACACCGAGCAGGTCATCGCTCAGGCCCGCTTCAAGCGCGACGATTCCGGACAGGCCTTCCTCGATCTGTTCACCAACCGTGCGGTCGGGCATTTTTACCGCGCCTGGAAAAAATACCGGCTGGCCATTCACTACGAAACGGATCGCCAGAACCGCTTCCTGCCGATCATCCTGGCACTTGGCGGCGTCGGCTTCGAGCCGCTGCGTCAGCGCCTGGGCAGCGCGCCGGGCGCCATCGATGACGAGTCCATCGCCTACTTTACCGGCTTGCTGCGCCAGCGCCCGGTATCGGCCGAATCCCTGCAACGCGTCCTTGCCGGCTATTTCGGCGAAACCGTGGTGGTCGAGCAGTTTGTCGGCCACTGGTACGTCGTTCCGCGCGAACAGCGCACGACCCTGGGCGGCAGGAACGCCGCGCTGGGCGTCAATGCCCTGGCCGGGGAGCGCATCTGGCAACGCAACCTGCGCTTGCGCATCCATATTGGTCCGCTGCGCCATGCCCGTTATCTGGCTTTTTTGCCCAAAGGCGAACTGGCCGCCGCCCTGGAAAAAATGCTGTCGCTGGCGACCGGCGCCCAGTTCGAATACGAAATCCGTCCCATCCTGCGCGCCGCCGATGTCAAGCCGGCTGCTCTCGGCCAGGGTGGCCGGCTCGGCTACGACACCTTCATGCTGACCGTCCCGGAAAGCCGCGATCGCGCGGACGCCAGCTATCTCACCCAATTCATCCACTAAATCGAACCTGCAATGAGCACCTCTCTGAAGACCCTGATCAGCAAACTCAACACAACCTGCCGCCAGGCGGCCGAACGCGCCGCCAGCCTGTGCATGTCGCGCGGCAATTACGAGGTGGATCTTGAGCATTTGCTGATGGCCATTCTTGAGAATCCGGGCGCCGACCTGCTGGTCATCGCCAAGCGCTGCGGCATCAGCCCGACCGGTCTGGAGCGCGAGTTGAGCCAGGAGATCGACCGCTTCAAGACCGGCAACACCCGGACGCCGGTGTTTTCCACGCACATCCTCAAGCTGCTCGAACAGGCCTGGCTGATCGCCTCGCTCGACGCCCGCCTGCCGCGCATCCGCTCCGGTCACCTGCTGCTCGCGCTGCTCACCGAACCGGACCTGGCGCAGCTTGCCACGCGCGGCGCCAAGCTGCTGGCCAAGGTGCGGCTCGACGAGCTCAAACACAATTTCGACAAGATGACCGAGGGCTCGGCCGAAGCGGCCGAGGTGCTGGGTCTGGGCGAGGACAAGGCGGCCGACGGCGGCGAGGGCGAGGAGATCGCCGCGCCGCAGGGCGGCAAGACGCCGGCGCTCGACCAATTCACCACCAACCTGACGCAGCGCGCCCGTGACGGCAAGGTCGATCCGGTGATCGGCCGCGACGCCGAAATCCGCCAGGCCATCGACATCCTGATGCGTCGCCGCCAGAACAACCCGATCCTGACTGGCGAGGCTGGCGTCGGCAAGACTGCCGTGGTCGAAGGGCTGGCCCTGCGCATCGCGCAGGATGACGTGCCGCCGCCGCTCATCGGGGTCGAGCTGCATACGCTGGACATGGGCCTGCTGCAGGCCGGGGCGAGCGTCAAGGGCGAGTTCGAGAACCGCCTGAAAAACGTCATCGACGAGGTCAAGAAGAGCCCGAAGCCGATCATCCTGTTCATCGACGAAGCCCACACCATGATCGGCGCCGGCGGCCAGTCCGGCCAGAACGACGCCGCCAACCTGCTCAAGCCGGCTCTGGCCCGCGGCGAGTTGCGCACGGTCGCGGCGACGACCTGGGCCGAGTACAAGAAGTATTTCGAGAAGGACGCCGCGCTGGCGCGCCGCTTCCAGGTCATCAAGGTTGAGGAGCCGAGCGAGACGCTGGCCTCGGCCATGTTGCGCGGCATGGTGCCGCTCATGGAAAAGCATTTCGGCATCCGCGTCATGGACGAGGCGGTGACCGAGGCCGTGCGCTTGTCGCATCGCTACATCAGCGGCCGCCAGCTGCCGGACAAGGCGATCAGCGTGCTCGACACGGCTTGCGCCAAGGTGGCGCTGGGCCAAAGCGCGACGCCGGCGCTGATCGACGAGGCCGACAAGCGCCTGCTCCGCGAGCAGGCCGAACTGGCCGCGCTCGAACGCGAGGCGGCGAGCGGCGCCTGGCACGACACGCGGATCAAGGAACTCAAGGCGCAGATCGCTGCCATCGAATCCGACCTCGCCATCTTCAAGACGCGCTTCGAAGAAGAGAAAACGCTGGTCAGCCGCATTCTGGAACTGCGCGGCGAGCTGGAAAACGGCAATTCAACGGTCAACCCGGAAAAAGCGCCAAAATCGAAATCCCGCAAGAAGGCCGCCGATGCGCCGGCCGGCGACAGTGAGCTCGACAAGGCGCTGGGCCGCCTGCGCGATCTGCAGGGCGAATCGCCCATGGTGCCGCTGCAGGTCGATGGCCATGTCGTCGCCGAAATCGTTGCCGCGTGGACCGGCATTCCGCTCGGCAAGATGGTCAAGGACGAAATCAACACCGTTCTCAACCTCAAGCCCCTGTTGAAGGAGCGCGTCATCGGCCAGGACCATGCCCTGGAAGCCGTCGCCCAGCGCGTGCGCACGGCACGCGCCAACCTGGAAGATCCGAACAAGCCGAAGGGCGTGTTCATGTTCGTCGGCCCGTCCGGCGTCGGCAAGACCGAGACGGCGCTGGCCCTGGCCGACATCCTGTACGGCGGCGAGCGCAAGCTGGTCACCATCAACATGAGCGAATACCAGGAAGCGCACAGCGTCTCCGGCCTCAAGGGCTCGCCGCCGGGCTATGTCGGCTATGGCGAGGGCGGGGTGCTGACCGAGGCGGTGCGCCGCAATCCGTACAGCGTGGTGCTCCTCGACGAAGTCGAAAAGGCCCACCCGGACGTCCTCGAACTCTTCTTCCAGGTCTTCGACAAGGGCGTGCTCGATGACGCCGAAGGCCGCGAAATCGACTTCCGCAACACGCTGATCATCCTCACCAGCAACGTCGGCTCGCGCGAAATCATGCAGTCCTGCCTGAACAAGGCGCCGGAAGAGCTGCCCGAAGCCGATGCCCTGGCCGATGCGCTGCGCCCGATGCTGTTCAAGTCCTTCAAGCCGGCCTTCCTCGGCCGCATGAAGGTGGTGCCGTACTACCCCATTTCCGACGACGTGCTGGTCGCCATCATCACCCTCAAGCTCACTCGCATCCGCGACCGCGTGGCGGCCAACCACAAGGCCGAGTTCGTGTGGGACGACAAGCTGGTCGACGCCGTGCTGGCCCGGTGCACCGAGGTCGATTCCGGCGCCCGCAACGTCGACCACATCCTCAACGGCACGTTGCTGCCCGAAATCGCCGAGGCCGTGCTCGCCCGCATGGCGGAAGGCGCCGCCATCGAGCGCATCAAGGTCACCGCCGGCAAGAACGGCGAATTCAAGTACGCCATCAAATAGGTCATCGATACCCGCGTTTTACAGGAGCGAAACATGTTCAACCTGAGCTATCAGCCATTCGCCAACGCCTATCGTCGCTTCGAGCGCATGGACAAGGACAGCCTGCTCGCCGAACTCGGCTGGCCGGACGGCCAGCGCGCCTGCACCAGCGCGCTGATCACCAGCCTGGCGCTGCTCGCGGCCGGCGCACCGCTCAACGGTAACGCCCGCATCGAAGCCGGCGCGCTAACCGGGCGCCGCGCCTTCACCGGCGCCAATCACCTGGCCGACTGGCTGGTCGCCCATTTTGGTGCGCCGCAGGGCATCCCGCTCGATGGCGGTCCGGGCGAAGTCGCCTACCAACTCTACGGCCAGCGCGGCATCGTCGCCTTCATGCAGGGCAGCGGCCCGCAGGGCGGCCTGATCGGTCTGCTCGACGGGGCCAATGCTGCGCCGCTGTGCTGTGCCGCCGAAATCCACCATCCCCTGGAAGTTCGTTTCTGGGCGCTGAATTAACCCGTTTCACTCCGGCCAAAATGCCATGATCAGCTCGAATCTGAACAATCTGCTCGACCAACTGCTCGGCGCCGGCTGGCGCCAGACCGACCGCCTTCTGACCCTGACCACGCCGGCCGGCCCGGATGCCCTGCTGGCCGAAAGCGTGCGCATCGACGAAGCCCTCGGTCCGGTCACCGAGCACGCCGGCTACCGCATCGAACTCACCGCGCTCTCGGCCAACGCCGACCAGTCGCTAAGCGAACTGCTCGGCCAGCCGGCGCGCCTCGACCTGCAAACCGCCGCCTCGCGCATCGTTCGCCGCCCGTTCCACGGCCACATCACACAGATTTCCCGGGAAGGCGCCAACGGCGGCTTTGCCCGCTACCGCCTGATCATCGAACCCTGGCTCGCCTTCCTTGGCCACAACCAGGACAACTACCTGTTCCAGGACAAGACCGTCGTCGAGATCGTCGACGAACTGCTCGGCGACTGGGCTGGGCAGGGCAAGCTCGTCCCCGCCTGGGAATGGCGCCTCGCCGACCCGGCCATCTACCCCAAGCGCGGCATGACCGTGCAATACCTCGAAAGCGACCTTGCCTTCTTGAAGCGCCTGCTCGCCGAAGAAGGCCTCTTCTGCTGGTTCGAACACGCCCTTGAAGAAGGCGAGACACTAGGCAAGCACACCCTCGTCATCGCCGACAGCAACCAGGCCTTCACCGCCAACGCGCAGAACCGTATCCGCTTCACCCAGGCCGGCGCCACGCTCGCCGAGGACAGCTTCGACCAATGGCTTGGCCAGCGCCACATCGACACCGCCGAGACCAACGCCACCAGCTGGGACTACCGCAGCCTTTCCGTGCGCGCCCAGGGTAGCGCCAGCGCCATCGATTCCGGCAACCTGCCCAAGACCGTCGCCTGGCACGACCCCGGCCAGTACGCCTGGCAAAACACCGCCCACGGCGAGCGTATGCTCGGCAACCAGCGCCAGGCCATCGACGCCCGCATGAAACAATTCCACGGCGCCGGCACCGTGCGCAGCGTCGCCCCCGGCACCACCTTCACCCTGGCCGACCACCCCGAACACGACCGCGACGACGCCGAGAAACGCCAGTTCCTCATCACCGCCGCCACGCATCGCGCCCGCAACAATCTCGGCGCCGACGTTCCCGGTTCCGACAACGATCCCACGGTCAACCGGAAAAAAAGCCCAAAATCGAAATCCGCCGAAGCGGAAGAGGGTAGCGACAAAGACAACGACAGCGACGTCTTCTACCGCGTCGAACTCAGCGCCATCCGGTCCGCCATCCCCTGGCGTCCGCTCATGGCTGACGCCCACGGTCGCAACCTCCACCCCCGGCCCACCATCCGCGGCAACCTCACCGCTGTCGTCGTCGGCAGTGGCGAACCCACCCACACTGACCGCGACCTGCGCGTCCGCGTCCAGTTCCCCTGGCAACGCGGCGCCGATGCCGCCAGCCGCAGCGCCCACCCCACCGGTGCCGACAACGCCCCGGCCAAACACAGCCTCGGCGTCTGGCTGCGCGTCATGACCCCCGTCGCCGGCGCCAACTGGGGCGGCCACCTCGTCCCCCGGCCCGGGCAGGAAGTCCTCGTCGCCTTCCAGAACGGCAACATCGACCGCCCCGTCGTCGTCGGCGCCGTCTACAACGGCCAGGGCCAGACCGACGCCCAGGGCAACCAGATCGGCAGCGGCACCCAAAGCGCCAGCGCCAACGCCCCGGCCTTCTTTGCCGGCAAGGAAGATGCGCAACACACCCACAGTGCCAGCCTCTCCGGCCTCAAGAGCCAACAACTCTCGACCAGCCAAAGCGGGCAGGGCGGCTACAACCAGCTCGTCTTCGACGACACCCCCGGCCAGGCCCGCATCGAACTCGGCACCACCCAATACCGCAGCCACCTGCAACTCGGCCACCTCAAACAACAAACCGACAACGCCCGCCAGGCTGACCGCGGCCACGGCGGCGAACTCGCCACCCAGGCCAGCCTCGCGCTACGCGCCGGCAACGGCCTTCTCATCAGCACCGACGGCCGCGCCAACGCCAGCGGCCACCACCTCGACAGCCGCGAAGCCATCGCCCAGACCGACGACGCCCAGGCCCTCGCCCAAAGCCTCGCCGAACTCGCCCAAAAGCAGAACGCCAACCTCAACGGCGACCCGCAAGCCGACAAGCTCCCCGCCATCGATGGCCTCGCCCACGCCAGCAAAGTCCTCGCTGCAACCACCAGCCAAGGCCAGGGCAGCAACGAAGGCGGCGGCGACATCAAAGCCACCCTCGGCGGCACCGGCACCGTCGCCGCCTGGTCCGAACCCCGCCTGCAACTCAGCGCCCCGGCCGGCATCGCCCAGGTCACCCCGGCCGACCACATCCTCGTCGCTGGCAAAAACCTCGCCATTACCACCGGGCACGACACCAACCTCATCGCCCAAGGCAACCACAGCCTCGCCGTCAAGGACGGCATCGCCATCTTCACCGCTGGCAAAGCCAACAACAAAAACAAACCCAACCAGGAAACCGGCATCCACCTGCACGCCGCCAGCGGCAAAGTCAGCCTGCAAAGCCAAAGCGGCAAAACCACCGCCGCCGCCGACAAGAAAGTGACCATCGCCAGCACCACCGGCAAACTCACCGCCAGCGCCAAACAAAAAATCCTCGCCACCGCCCAAGGCGCCTACCTCAAGATCGAAGGCGGCAACATCGAAGTCCACGCCCCGAACAAGGTGGAGTTCAAGGCGAGTCAGAAGAATTGGACGGGGCCGGCGAGTGCGAGCGCCGAAGGAGCGGAATTACCCAAGGCGGGCAAGTTAGAGCGCTATAACGAAGCGTTCAAGGTTCGCAATGAAGAAACCGGGGAGATTCTTGCGGGCGTGCACTATCGGATAGAAGGACCGGAAGGCATCTTGGCGAGCGGGATCACCGATGCCGAGGGCAAGACCGTTCGCGTCCACACCGGCAAGCCGACCGAAATCAAGTTGATCATCGTCGATTAATCTCAAGGAAGATGTGACATGAGCGTTGCGACCAGCGCACCCACTCCGGCAGCCACAACGCTGACCGACCCCAAACAGGATACCTACATCGATGCTTTGCAGTCATTGGGTGAAGGTGTTCTGCTGTATCGACCTGAAGACAATAGCTTCCTCGCACTATATGACGAAGAGTGGTTCAGTATCCGAGCAGATGCGCTCAGCAACGTTACCCCGATTGAAGCCCTGCAAGAGGCCAATGCGACAGCGACAGAAAAAGCTGTCGCCCTGCGTGACCTTCAGAAAAAGCAGGGGGTAAGCAAAGCCGAACTGGAAAAAGCTGAAAGAGAACTGGCGACAGCGCTCAATGATGTGGCCGCGAAGGCTGAAGAGGCCAAGAAAAAAATCGAGCCCATCAAGACCCTGAGCAACGATCCAAACCAGTTCTACGAGCTTGTTCCATTGACGATGAAACGTGTCGTCAAATCCAAAGGGGGGCATGAAAGCCGCCGGCTGATCACGCCCATTTACGTGAAAGCCGACAAGCTCAAAAGCGTGCTGGCGGACAAGCGCGTTTATCTCGTTGAGGGGGACGCTGAGCGCAAAAAGCAGCCAAAGGAGAAAATCCTCAACGGGACATCGCTCAATACCGACGAGATTAAACGCCGAATTGCCGACAAAGTTCAGGACAAGGCCAAGTTTGCCAAGAAATGGAAGCTGGCTCCGAAGGATGCGGATGTTTACAGCGGCATCCTCTTCGATTGGGCCAAAACGATGGGCGCCGACACCAAGGCATTTCTTGAAAGAACGCAAGAAGAATTAGTTAAGCAAATCCTGCCGGCGTCATTAAGTCACGACAAAAACAATCCCTATCGGAGTATCGACCTCGCAGCCGAGGCTCAACTGATGCGCTGGGCAGGCGGAGCGGGATTGGAACTGAACTTCAGCCCCTTCCAGGGTTCTCTTTTCGACAAGCGCGACAAGGATTGGAAGGATCGTGCCAAACGCGCCGCCAAAACAGCACGCTTTGGCATCAAGGCCAACGCAGAAGCTTCGTTCGCCGTCGGTGAGGCCAAGGTCGAAACCATCGCTTACATGCCGCATTACAGCGGTTGGGAAATGTCACCGGAAGTGCTCGGCCAACCGTTCAACTTCGGTTACTTCAGGGCGCAGGGCGATTTGCTGCTCTATGGCCTCGCTGGGGCCAGCATTGCACTCGAAGCAGACCTCGGGATAATGCTCACCGGCGACAAGCAAGGCGTCAAAGGAACACCTAAGGGCCAAAAAGGCGCCAAAGTTAAGGCTGGAGCCAAGGGTAGCGTCGAACTGTTTGCCGGGATCAAGGAAGGCGTTCAGCTATCCGGCGCGTTGCAATGGCTCAATCCGGAAGGCGTGCTGGGAACCGGTAAACCCAAAAAACTGAAGCCCAACCAGGCGATTGCCGAATTTGCCGACATCGCCAAAGTTAGCTTGGGGGCCGAGGCTATCGAAGGTCTGGCGGCCAAGCTGGGGTTCGAGTGCGCCTTCCGGAACGGCAGCTTCCGTATCGCAGCGGATGCCAATCTGTGCCTTGGTCTGGGTGGAGGCGGTAAGGTTGCGGGCGATGTCGGTGTCGCTACCATCGGTGACTTCTTCATGTGCGTCTGCCATATGTTGAAGCAGGGCGACTACAAGAAGATGATGGCTGTAATGGAGGAAGATACTTTCAAGACCTTCAATAAGATTCTGTTTCTGGTGGAGGCCGAGGGGTATGAATTGAAGTCGTTTGCAACCACTACATTGGATCGAATTGAGCAAGGTTATAAAGATGCGATCAATGATGCCAAGCGCAAAGGCCGCGAGTTTCTGCAACAACTCGAACAACGCTTGAGTTCACAATGGGGCTGGTTCGCCTACATGCCTCCGGAAGGCCGCAGCACCTTGATGCTGGCGATCAACGACGCCCGCATGAGCGCGCCGGGGGATCGGGATGTGCAACTAGCAGCCGCCTTCTGCGCCAACGAACTCCTGTGCACCACGCAAACGAATCGCCATCTTGACAAGACCCTTGAGCGCTTCACTTACGACATGGGCAGCAAAAGCGACAAGGCATCGGCTCGCTTGGCGCTGGCCTCGATGTTCAACGATACGGTCTTCGATGGCGCCTTGGAGAAAACTGAAAGTCGGCTGGCAGGGGTGGTCGAGCCGATGATTGGGCAACCCTTTTTGCGCAACGACGAGCCTAGTTTCTTTGCGGCGACCTTTCCGCTGAATGGGGCGATTTACACAGCCTGATGCTCAGTCAAGCTGCTTGATCGGGGTTGGAGCATTGATGACGCAGCGGACGGCTTTGCTGGGTAGGCTGGAATAGCCCAAGATGGGTTCTTCCATAATTGGTGGAGGCCGCATTTTAGTTGTGCGCGGTGTTTCTTTTGTCCGCATCATCACTAAATTTGCTGCCTCTGCGGGAACTCCCGAGGAACCCCGCATGACCTTTTCCGTTCCAGTTTCAGGCCCTTGGGGGTTCTTCTCAGGCGAATGCTTGTAGTAATCCGGGGCATACCAGTCATTGACCCATTCTGTTTTACCTTCGCTCATGCCGTACAGTCCGGCCGGATTCGGGGGGTAGCTACCGATATCTGGAGGCAAATCAGTTTCGAAAAGACTTTTTTCACTCCAGGGTTTTTTGGCTGGAAAGTTCCGACCACGCTCGATCTTGCCGGTGTCGGTGGCGAAAAGCACACGTTGCCCCCTAGAACGTGCCGCATATTCCCATTGCGCCTCGGTCGGCAAATCGAAAGGCAGGTGCGTTTGCTGGCCGAGCCACTGGCAAAAGGCTTTTGCACCGTACCAGTTCGGACTAGCAGCTTTACGAGGCCCCCGTTGGTCGGCATAGCGCTCTTCGCTATTGATCCGCGCTTCGCCGACAGCATCGGTAAAGACATCGAAATCCTCGTAGGTGGCCTGATAAGGCATCATGGAAAAACTATCAAGCGTAACCTTGTGGAGTGGTTTGGAGTCGCGCTCGGTATCACAAACACGGCGGGGGCCACACCAATCCCCCATCTCGAAGCTGCCCCCCTCCAGAAAAACCATGTGCTTGAGCGTGCGTTCGACCAGTGCGTCGACGCGGGCCTTCATGGCCTCGTCCTGTGTGGCAGGCGCTTGGGCGCAAGCGCCAAGAGAAAGGGGAAGCAGAATCAGGGCAAGGCGAAATCTCAATGGCATGGTATTTCTGAAAGAATTCGAAAACGCCATTATGCCGTATGTTTTTGGCATGCCGCCTCGCGCATCGTTCGTCGCCCGTTCCACGGCCACATCACGCAGATTTCCCGGGAAGGCGCCAACGGCGGCTTTGCCCGCTACCGCCTGATCATCGAACCCTGGCTCGCCTTCCTCGGTCACAACCAGGACAACTACCTCTTCCAGGACAAGACCGTCGTCGAGATCGTCGACGAACTCCTCGGCGACTGGGCCGGGCAGGGCAAGCTCGTCCCCGCCTGGGAATGGCGCCTCGCCGACCCGGCCGCCTACACCAAGCGCGGCATGACCGTGCAATACCTCGAAAGCGACCTTGCCTTCTTGAAGCGCCTGCTCGCCGAAGAAGGCGATACTCTGGGTAAGCGCACCTTGGGCATCGCTGACAGCAACCAGGCCTTCACCGGCGGGCGAAATTGACCGAGTTGCCATGAATAGGGATTTGGGTGGTTGGTACGACACAGTGACCGCTACACATCAAGGATGAACCGACACGGGGCTATGTCGCCGTGGCCAACAACACGATGCAATACGCCTTGCAACGCGACATGGATCAGGATCATCCGCTCTTTGCGTCGGCGGATGGCGGGTTCTACTCGTCGGTGGCGTAATTTGAAGAAGCCCCGGTTTGTGCCGGGGCTTCGTTTTTGTTACTGCTTCGGCGGTGTTGTGTTGATGACGCACCGTAGGGTGGGGGAGTTATACGTGTTGGCTGGCACATCCTCGTCACGGAGGTTCTTTGTAAGGGGAATAGGCGCTCTGGATTTTCGCCAAATGTTGGTGCCGATGATCTGCCCGTTTGAGACGTACCAACTGCGAATGACTTTTTCTGTTCCGGAGGTTGGTCCAGCGGGGTCTCGTGCCGTAGATTTTTCATATGAATCTTCGGCATACCAGTCATTCATCCACTCCCAAGTCATGTAGGCCATGTCATATAGCCCGAGTGGGTTAGGGGGAAATAGGCCGACCGCGTATCGTTTCCCCAGTGTCTTGACGTACTGTTCGGAAATTTTCTCTGCTTGAGTTGAGGATGGTGCATTCCGCCCCTTGTCCCAATTCCCATCATCCGTCGCTGTCGCAAAGAATTGACCGCGACTTCGCGCCGCGTATTCCCATTGTGCTTCGGTCGGAAGATCGAAAGGATAGCCTGTGATTTGAGCCAGCCATAAGCAATAATCCTTCGCCTCCTGCCAGTAGGAACCAGCGGGAATCAAGGGGTGGCGACCTTCTCCGTCATCCTCCATCCCCGTCCGTTTACGGCCGGTGGCATCGGTGAATACGTCGAACTCGGCATAAGTCACTTTGTATTTGCCGATCCAGAAATCGCTCAACGTGATTTCCTTGACGACCTTGTCATCCATGTTGGCGGTGAGTGCGGCGCCAATACCGGCGATCTTGGCAAAGTCGCCGCGCATGAAGGAACCGCCACGTACGTAGACGATGTCAGCCAGGGTTTTTTTCTTGAGCTTGGCGATGCGTTCCTCGGTGCTGCCTTTCTCGAGCTCAAGCAAGGCGGCAGTCAGTGCGGGCGGTTGCTTCGGGATTGGCAATTTCTGGATCTGGTCGCGAGGCATGTGCTCATTCAAGACCTTGGGATTGGCTGGCGGCTTGACTCGCTTGAGCTTGGGCGATTCCGCATGTGTCAATGCCGAGAAATCAGGGCTTGCCTGAGCAATTGAATTGAATACGGCGAGCGTTGCGCAGATGAATACTTCGACAGCAAGGTGTTTGGGTTGAAGCATGGCTTTCTCTATTGGCGAACTTATACCAAACGAATTTTACCTTGGTGAACTGGCTCGCTAGTTGGAAAATGTTGATTGCATGTGCTATCTGCCCTTAATCCCACAAACTGTCGCCTGGCACGACCCCGGCCAATACGCCTGGCAAAACACCGCGCACGGCGAACGCATGCTCGGCAACCAGCGCCAGGCCATCGACGCCTGCATGAAACAATTCCACGGCGCCGGCACCGTGCGCAGCGTTGCCCCCGGTACCACCTTCACCCTGGCCGAGCACCCCGAACACGACAGCGACGACGCCGAGCAGCGCAACTTCCTTTTCACAGCTGCCATTCTCGGCACGCAGAACGACTCCGCCGACGATTTCACGGTCAACCGGAAAAAAAGCCCAAAATTGAAATGTTCTTGGGCGCCTTTTCCAGTTTTTCGCGTCCCCCCGAAAATCAGCCCGCGCGCCGATTGTGATTGCCTCTTGCTCAGGCGAGAATGTCTTTCCTTGCCCCATGGCCCTCTGCCCGCTAGATGAACCGCCGCCATTTCCTGTATTGCTCCTTGTTCTCTCTCCTGGGTTGCGGGCGGGATGCGGTGGTTTTTCGGAATACGCAGCTGAAGGAGGCGGGGTTTGGGCGGCGGTTGGTGTTGGCCGATCATCATGGGCTGTTGCGGTCGCTCGATGATTTTCGCGGCAAGGCGATTGTCGTGTTCTTCGGCTATACGTCCTGTCCGGATATTTGTCCGACCATGCTGGCGCGGTTGGCGTCGGTGATGACGGCGCTGGGTGCGGATGCGTCGCGGGTGCAGGTGTTGTTCGTTTCGGTCGATCCCGAGCGCGACAGCGCGGCGCGGCTGGCGGAGTTCGTGCCGTGGTTTCATCCGTCTTTCCTTGGGCTGCGCGGGGATGCGGCGCAAACCAGGGCAGCCATCGAGGAATTCCGGGTAGTCGCCACGCGCAAGCCGGTGGAGGGGGAAATGGGCTACGTGATCGACCATTCGGCCGGCGCCTATGTTTTTGGCCCGGACGGCCGTTTGCGGCTTTACGCGCAGGAGACGGCCTCGGTCGAGGATATTGTCGCGGATCTACGGGCCTTGCTGAACGGCGCATGAGGCGAGAGCGCCCGGCGGCGCTATACTTGCCGACCTTCCGATTCACATTTTGCGCAAGGTTTTATGCTTTCCATCTTTTTTCGTCGGCATGATTGCGTCTCGCTGGAGGCGGCTTGCTGATGAGTGACGAGTTTTCGGCCGGCTTGAGCGACGAGTTTTTCATGCGTGAGGCGATGTCGCTGGCGCGCGCTGCCGAGTGTCTGGGCGAGGTGCCGGTGGGCGCGGTCGTCGTGCAGAACGGCGTGATCGTCGGGCGCGGCTTCAATTCGCCGATTGGCGAAAGTGACCCGACGGCGCATGCCGAAATTGCGGCCTTGCGCGATGCGGCGCGGGTACTCGGCAATTACCGCCTGCCGGGCTGTGAGCTTTTCGTGACGCTGGAGCCCTGTGCCATGTGTGCCGGTGCCATCATGCATGCGCGGATCAGCCGCGTCATTTACGGTGCTCGCGATCCGAAGACCGGGGTGCATGGCAGCGTCGTCGATTTGTTCGGCGTCGAGCGCCTGAACCATCACGCAACGGTCGAAGGCGGCGTGCTGGCCGATGAATGCAGCACCTTGTTGTCCGAGTTTTTCGCCAGCCGGCGCAAGAAAGCCTCATGAAGCTGCTGATTTCCGTCGCGCGCCAGATGATGACCGTGTTCGATGATCAGGGCGAGGTTTTGCGTGAGTACGGCGTGTCGACGGCGAAAGCCGGTGTTGGCGAGGTCTCGGGCAGTTACCAGACGCCGCGTGGGCAGCACCTTATCCGCGCCAAGATCGGTGCCGGCCAGCCGGAAAACACGGTGTTCGTCCGCCGTCGGCCGACGGGCGAAATCTGGACGCCGGAACTGGGCGAAGCCTTTCCTGGCCGGGACTGGATCCTGACGCGCATCCTCTGGCTGTCCGGCCGCGAGCCGGGCTGCAACCGCCTGGGCTGCGTCGATACCATGCGGCGCTACATCTACATCCACGGCAGCCCGGATACGGCCGAAATGGGCGCGCCGGGCTCGCATGGCTGCGTGCGCATGCGCAACGCCGACATCGTCGAACTCTTCGACCTCGTGCCCTGTTACACGGAAGTCGAGATTACCGAGGATTGAAGCAGACGGCCGTCCGGCCCGAAGCTTTGCTCATGGGCGTTGACGGCGCCATCGGCGCCTTGCCAGACCAGCGTCGAGGCCCGCGTGCCGTAGTTTTCCGATTTGACGAAAATGGCCGAGAGAAGCCGCTCCCATTCGATGGAGACCCCGGTATTCGGCAGGTTTTCATCGGGGACGATCTCGCGGTCGCCGAGCAGTTCGAAAAACGCGGTTTCATCCGGCAGCCTGGGCAAGGCTTCGGCAAAGCGCGCACGCGCTGCAACCAGTTTGGGCCACGGGCTGTCGAGCAGATGATTGGACAAGCCGTAGACGCCCGGCGGCAAGGCGCGCGGCTGACCATCCCGGTTCGAGCAATAAACGAGTGATTCGCCATCGCCCAGCAGCAGGTTGAAGCCGGAATACTGGGCGCCTTCGACGGTGGCGGCAAAGTCGAGTGCAGACGTGCTTCCGGTCAGGAAACCTCGTGTCAAAGCGCCGCGGGATCGAGCGCCTTTCGCCATGCCGGGTTCGCGAACATTGGTCACGGCGGCAAAGCGGCCGGATTCGGCCATGCCGAGCCAGGTGCCGCCAGCTTCCAGATCAACTCCCCCGATAACCTCCGGGGCGTCGGGCCATCGCGCCAGCGCCGCGGTCGGGCGGGCGTGGAACTCGTCGCGATTCGCCGCCACGACCAGCGGGTATTCCGGATGAACCCGCCAGCCGACGACGATCAGGCACATTTCAATTTTGGCCTTTTTTACGGGTTGACCGCTGAAGCCTCGACCGCAGGCCCATTCAGCGAGCCCAGGCGCACATTGCCGGCAAAATTGCTCTGGACGACGGCCAGCGCTTCGTAACCGCCCTTCGGCGACGGGGCCGAGGTCATCACCATGCCGCAGGATTGGTCCGGGTTGTCCGGTGAATGCAGGACGTCGCCCGCCTTCAGCGCCTGCTGGCTGTTCAGTCGGAAGAGATGGCGCTTGACCTTGCCGAGGTACTGCGTCCGCGCCACGATTTCCTGGCCGGGGTAGCAACCCTTGTGGAAGCTGACGCCGCCGATCTTTTCGAAATCGGCCATCTGCGGCACGAACTCTTCCTTGGTGGCGAGCGTGACGAGCGGGAAGGCCGACCGGATATCGAGCCAGCGCCAGGCGGGAATACCCACCGGCTTGGCCTTGACGGTCAGTTTTTGCCAGAGCGAGGACATGGCGGATTCAGGCGCGACAATCATGAACCGACCGGCATCCAGGCGGACGACGGTGGTGTCATTCGAGACGGCCGTGGTCATCGCGTCGTCGGGGCAGGGCAGGCCGGCATCGGCCAGCACTTCCGGCGCCTGGGGACCGGACAGGCCGAGCATGACCGTGCTGTCGGTTTGCGCCGCCAGTTTGACCTTGGCCCGCAGGATGAACATCTGCAGGCGTTTTTGCGTGGCTTCCTGAAGATCGGCTGCCAGCATCAGGGAATAGCGCTCGCCCTGGCGCCAGACGACAAAACTCGCCTGCATGCGACCTTTGGCCGTGCACCAACCCGAGTGTTGCGCCTGGTTTTCGCCAAGATGGTTGATGTCGCTGGTGAATTGGCTGTGCAGGAAGGATTTTGCTTCCTCGCCGGTCACTTCGATCAGGCCGAGGTGGGTCAGGGGGGCGACCACGGTCTGGCTGCTCGCCGCCTGCAATTCGCTGCCTGCGTCACCAAAATGCAAAAGTTCGTTCGAACCGGAATCGAAAATGCCTTCGGCGGATTCCAGAAAGCTGCGCCAATGGGGATTCATGAGGGCTCCTGAGGGGGTTTCGGATATTATATCGCTCGTTATAACTTGCTCGTTCCACACGGGCAAGACCCGCTTGCTACCGTCGAGTTCCCGTGCGCATCCTTCTCAAGAGTTTTCTCGCTGTCGTCCTGCTGTTGAGCGCGCTTGGCGCAGGGCTGTGGTGGTGGTCGAACCAGCCGCTGCCACTGCGGAATTCGCCGCTCGATTTTCGGGTCACGGCGGGTAGCAGCCTGCGTGCAGCCGTCAGCCAGATGCGCGAGGCCGGCATCGACGTGGAACCGACACTTCTCGGCATTCTGGCGCGCTTGGCGCGAGCCGATACGGCCATCAAGGCCGGCAGCTATTCGGTCAAGGAAGGCATCACGCCGGCCCAGCTGATTGCCAAACTGCTCAAGGGCAAGGTGACGCAAGGGGAACTGACCCTGGTCGAAGGCTGGAATTTCCGGCAGTGGCGTGCGCGCATGGATGCCCACCCTGACCTGCTCCATGACACACAGGGCTGGAGTGAAGCGAAGATCAGCGAGCAACTCGGTGTTGCCAGCCTAGAAGGGCGCTTTTTCCCTGACACCTATCTATTCGACAAGCAATCGAGCGACCTGGAATTGCTGGCGCGGGCCAAACGGGCCATGCAGCGCAAACTGGAGGCCGAATGGGCCCAACGCGCGGACGGGTTGCCCTACAAATCGCCGGAAGACGCATTGGTCATGGCCTCGATCGTCGAAAAGGAAACCGGGAAACAGGCCGACCGGGAACTGGTTGCCGCCGTCTTCGTCAATCGCCTGCGCCGGGGCATGCTGCTGCAGACCGATCCGACGGTCATCTATGGCCTGGGCGAGAGCTTCGATGGCAACCTGAGAAAGCGCGACCTGCAAACCGACACTCCGTACAATACCTATACGCGGGCCGGCTTGCCGCCGACGCCGATTGCCATGCCGGGCCAGGCGTCCTTGCGCGCAGCGCTCAACCCGGCGCGGACCGACGTGCTGTATTTCGTGGCCCGCGGCGACGGCAGCAGCCAGTTTTCGAGAACGCTCGATGAGCATAACCAAGCAGTCAATCGATATCAGAGAGGTGGAAAGTGAAAGGTAAATTCATCACTTTCGAAGGAATAGATGGGGCCGGAAAGAGCAGTCACGTTGAATGGCTGGCGGAAACGCTGCGGGCACAAGGCAAGGTCGTACAGGTCACGCGCGAACCGGGGGGCACGGAACTCGGTGAAAAACTCCGGGCGCTCTTGCTCAACGAGCCCATGCACCTGGAAACCGAAACCCTGCTGATGTTCGCTGCCCGTCGCGAACATCTTGCCAAATTGATCGAACCGGCCCTGGCGCGCGGAGAATGGGTCATTTGTGACCGTTTCAGCGACGCCACCTATGCCTATCAGGGCGGCGGACGGGGGCTGGATCGCGCCAAGTTCCTCGTGCTTGAGCATTGGGTGCATGAACACCTGCAACCGGATCTCACCCTGCTGTTCGATCTGCCGCTCGACATTGCCCGCGAACGTATCGTCCTGGCCAACCGGGTGCTCGACAAATTCGAGCAGGAACGTGTCGACTTCCATGAGCGCGTTCGCCAAGCCTACCTGGAAAGGGCGCATCTCAACCCGAGCCGAATGCGCGTCGTGAATGCCGACAACACCATCGAAAATATTCGCAAACAACTTGAACAAATCGTTTCAACTATTTGTTTATGAATGTAATTGAGCTTCATTCCAAGGTCTGGTCCGCGCTTCAGGCGCGGCGGGATCGTTTGCCGCATTCCTTGTTGCTGGTGGGGCAGAAGGGGCTCGGCAAATATGAACTGGCCCGACAATTCGCGGCAAGCCTGCTTTGCGAAACGCCATCGCTCGAAGGCCATGCCTGTGGCGCGTGTCTGGCCTGCAACTGGTTCAGCCAGGGCAATCACCCGGATTTTCGCTTGCTCCAGCCCGACGCCTTGGCTGAGGAGGCTGAAGTTGAAGACGGCAAGAAAAAGCCGAGTCAGCAGATCACCATCGATCAGGTTCGTGGTCTCGACGAGTTCTTCAACATCGGAACACACCGCGGTGGATTGCGCATCATCCTCGTCAATCCGACCGAGGCGATGAACAGAAGTACCGCGAACTCACTTCTCAAGACACTTGAAGAACCAGCGCCAAGTACATTGTTTTTAATGGTATCAAGTGAGCCGATGCGTTTGCTGCCGACGATCCGCAGCCGCTGTCAGGTGGTGCCGGTTCCCGTGCCGTCGACCAAGCTTGCCGAGAAGGTGCTGGCTGACGAAGGGGTGAATCAAGCCGAGCGCTGGTTGGCCATGGCAGGTGGGGCTCCCGGGCTGGCCATCGAACTGGCGGCGTCCGGGCAGGGCGCATGGCTTGAGTTGCTGGCGAATCGGCTGGCCTCCGGTCGCAAGAGCGATCCGCTGGCCATGGCGGCCGAGTTGGAGAAAGCGGTCAAGGACAGCAAAGGCAAGGTGGCGTTGAAACACGTCGCGGAAGCGGTGCAGAAATGGCTGGTTGACCTGACCTTGGCAAAAAACGGTCTCTCCGTACGATATTTTCTGCCCCAACAAAGCATTATTCCCGGCTTGGCTGATATGATTCCGGCTGCACGCCTGATCCACGCGTATCGGGCCTTGATTACACGTCGCCAGGAGGCCGAGCAACCGCTCAACGCTCGTCTCTTTCTGGAAAGCCTATTTCTGGATTACAGAGCTCTGTTTGCCAATTGATCAACGATGAGTGAAGCAAAACCAGCTCCGCAGCGCCCCAGCGTTCTTTCGCTCAACATCAATTCAAAATCGGCCCTTTACGCCGCATTCATGCCGCATCTGCGTAGCGGCGGCATCTTCATCCCGACGACCCGCAGCTACACGATCGGTGACGAAGTTTTCATGTTGTTGTCGCTGATGGACGATCCGGCCAAGCTGCCGATTGCCGGCACGGTCGTCTGGATCACACCGGCCGGCGCGCAGAACGGTCGTGCGCAAGGCATTGGCGTGCATTTCAACAATGACGAGAGCGGCCAGGAGGCCCGTCGCAAGATCGAAGGCCTGCTGGGCGGCGTCATGCAGTCCTCGCGCCCGACCCATACGCTCTGATTGACCAGCATGCTGGTCGATTCGCACTGTCATCTCGACTTTCCCGATCTGATTGATCGCCTGCCGGCGGTGCTGCAGCGCATGCAGGACAACGGTGTCGGCGTCGCCGTCAGCATCGGTGTCAATCTCGAGGACTTCCCGAAAATCATCGCGCTCGCCAAAGCGCATGCGCAACTGTATGCCACGGTAGGTGTTCATCCGGAATACACGGATGTCGAGGAGCCGGACGAAAGCCGATTGCTGGAACTGGCAGCCCATCCGAAGGTGATTGCCATCGGCGAAACGGGCCTGGACTACTACTGGCAGAAGGACAAGCCGGAATGGCAACGCGAGCGCTTCCGGACGCACATTCGGGCGGCCAAACAGTGCGGCAAGCCACTCGTGGTTCACACCCGGGATTCGGCGCTCGATACGCTGCGTATTCTCAAGGAAGAGGGCGCCGACACCGTTGGCGGCGTGATGCATTGCTTTACGGAGAGCTGGGATATCGCCCGCATGGCACTCGACCTGGGTTTCTACCTGTCGTTCTCCGGGATCGTAACCTTCAAGAATGCGGCCATTGTCAAAGAAGTGGCGCAAAAATGCCCGCTGGATCGTGTGCTGGTCGAAACCGATTCACCTTATCTGGCGCCCGTTCCGTATCGCGGCAAGCCGAACGAACCCGCTTATGTGCGCTATGTTGCCGAAGAAATTGCCAAGTTGCGCTCGCTGACGGTCGAGGAAGTTTGCCAGGCAACCACGGACAACTTCTTTTCGCTGTTCAAACACGCCAAACAAATATGAAAATTAGCCAAAAATTCCGGTTGACCGTCACAATCCTCCTCGGACTGCCGGCGATTGCCCTTGCGGCCACGTACGACGACCTGATTTCCTCGGCCAAGATGGGCGATGTCCAGGAGTTGAGCAAACTCGCCGCCAAGGGGGCTTCGCTCGACACGACCGATATCGCCGGCAACACGCTGTTGATGCTCGCGGCGCGGGATGGTCATACGGAAACGGTCGATTTCCTGATCAAGAATCACGCAAAACTGAATGCACGAAATGCGGCGGGCGATACCGCCTTACGCCTGGCGGCGTTTCGTGGTCATCAGAAAATTGTCGGGCTGCTGCTGGCCGGCGGCGCAGCGGTCAATACGCAGGGCTGGACGCCACTTGCCTACGCGGCATTCAGCGGGCATCTCGACATCGCGAGGCAACTGATCAAAGCCGGTGCTGATCTCAACCTGGCTTCGGAGAATGGCACGACACCCTTGATTGCCGCATCGCGTGGCGGTCACATCGACATCGTCCAACTATTGATCGACAACAAGGCTGATCTCGGGCGGACGGTCGACAGCGGCGAAACCGCCTTGGATATTGCCCTGCGCTTCAACAATACCGACATCGCCGATTTGATCCGGAATGCCGGGGGCAAATCGGGGAAAACCGTCAGTATTGAAATTCGCTAGGGCGCTTCGCTCGGCCTAATCTGCCGGCCGATTCCCGGCTTCTCTGATAAGAGTTGCCAGGGTTGAAACGGAACGCAGATGCTCCCGCGTTTTCTCGTCGTTGGCTTCAAGCACGATGCCATAGGTCTTCTTCAGGCCCAGGACGAGTTCAAGCGCATCGATTGAGTCGAGCCCCAGGCCATCTTCGGAAAAGAGCAGGGTGTCATCGCCGATATCGCTGGCAGACATGTCCTCGAGGTTCATCGTTTCGATGATGAAGGCCTTCAATTCAAGATTCAGGTCACTCATTTCTAGTTCAGTTTTTTGCGAAGTTGAAGGCCGGAGAAGTCGAGGGTGGCACCATCGCCAGCTTCGATAAGACGAAGGGTGTCGCCGCGACCGGTGCCCAGTCCTGCGGTAACCACTTCGTTTTCCGAAACGGCGTGGAAGGCAATTCTCAGTATGAGATCCGGCACTTCGGGAAAATGCGCCTCGCCGACCAGGAGTCCGTTATCTTCCCGCAGCATCAGCACGTCCGGGCTCGGGCCGTCGATCTTCCCGACAATTTCGTAATGGCCAAGGTTTTTCCAGAAGCGCTCGGGAATCGTGGTTGGCTTGAGTTTTTCGCCAAAGATCAGTGATTCCGAACCAATGCGGCCAACAATGATCTGGCGACCATCGACGTTCGCCATGGACAGGTGAATATCCTCGAACGCACCAACGCGAACCGCCATCATGCCAAAAAGGCGATATTTGATGGTCAGCAAGCCATCTTCGTGAGGCACCAACCGGAACTGGTGACCCGCTGCTTCAACGTCGATCTCTCCATCCTTGGTGCTGATCCTGGCCAGGCCGACCATGGTGTCGAAATTGCCATCGAACTGGCGCAACTCTTCGGGCGTGGGGGCGCGTTCAGCGGAGCGAACAACGGGAGCGGTGTCCTGCCGAATGCCGGTCTTTGCTTCCAGTGCCAGCTTCAGGGCCTCTGCGGCAATTTTCGATACCGCAACGTGGGAAGACGATGAGTTGGACAGCACCACGACGCCCAGTTTGTGTTCCGGCAGGATGGCCATCATGCTGTGGGAGTCCGGCAGCGAACCGCCGTGGCTGGCCACGGTTCCGCCGCCGGGTACATCGATGCCGCTCATCATCCAGCCCAGGCCGACGTATTGGCCGAAGGTCATCGGGAATTGTTTGTTCTGGACGCGAACCATCTCGTGCGTCGAGGATGGCTGGAGGATTTGATTGTTGGCCGCCTTACCGTCGGCAAATTGCATCTTGATGAACTGGCTCAAATCAACCACGTTGCTGAGCAGGTTGGCCGCCGGCATGTCACGCAAAGAAAATACTTCGATTTCCTTGTTTCGATCATAGGCCTTGGCAATCGGACGTGGCGTGAAGCTGCTCTGCGTCATGCCCAATGGCTGGAAGAAGCGTCGATCCATGTAGGCATCGAAAGGTTCGCCACTGACCTTTTGAATCGCCGCGCCAAGCAGGGCCATGCCGAGGTTGGAATAGGAAAAGACGTAGTTGGGGGGAAATGCCTGATACTCGTCACGGATATTGCTCACCACCGACTCGAAGCGATCAGGTTCGCGAACGAACAGGCCGCGCAGGAAATTGGATGGCAGGCCCGAGTGGTGGCACATGATGTTGCGCGGCGTCACCGGGTCGGCATTCGGGAAGCGACTTCGGATCGAGAACTCCGGCAGGGCTTTTGCCAGGGGGGCGTCGATGTCCAGTTTTCCCTGTTCTGCCAATTGCATTGCGGCTGCAGCCGTAAACACCTTGGCGATGGAGCCGGCGCGGTAAACCGTTTCCGGCGCAGCCTTGATTCCCTTTTCCAGGTCGGCATAGCCGAAACCCTGCTGCCAGACAACTTGTTGATCGTCGATCAACGCGATGCTGATGCCCGTGATTTCGTTTTGCGCCATCTCCCGATCGATGAGCCAGGAAAGGTAGTTCCGGGTGTGGCTATAGTCGCCGCGCAGCTTGTTTGGCGACACGGGAGGCGGCGTCGCACAACCGGCCAGTAAAGCAAGGGCAACGAGTAACGATGCAAGACGGTTGAACATGAAGTAGGGCTGATTTCGACGCTAACCGTTCATTATAAACTGTTAAATGGGGCGTTTTGGCGGAAAATAGCTGATAAATTCAGTCGAGTATTCTAGAATTACAGCCCATTCAACAGGAGGCTCGGTTTCATGTTCCGGTATCTGCGTGAGGATATTCGTGCGGTCTTTGACCGCGATCCCGCCGCTCGCTCGTTCTGGGAGGTACTGACCTGCTATCCGGGAATCCATGCGCTGATCATGCACCGCCTTGCACATTGGCTGTGGGGGCATCGCCTGCGCTGGATGGGGCGTTTCACGGCGCATCTGTCGCGGATGCTGACCGGCATTGAAATTCATCCGGGTGCCACCATCGGCCGTCGGTTTTTCATTGATCACGGCATGGGTGTTGTCATTGGCGAAACCGCTGTGATCGCCGATGACGTGACGCTCTATCATGGCGTGACGCTGGGGGGTACCTCCTGGAACAAGGGGAAGCGTCATCCGACGCTGGAGGATGGCGTGGTGATCGGCGCCGGCGCGAAAGTCCTGGGGCCGATCACGATCGGCGCGGGGGCAAAAGTCGGTTCCAATGCGGTCGTGACCAAGGCGGTGCCGCCCGGAGCGACGGCAGTGGGTAATCCGGCGCGAATTCTCGATAAAGACGAGCAGACGCGCCAGCGTGAAGCACAGGCTGAAAAGTTGGGATTTTCGGCCTATGCCGTCGGTCGCGATCAGGATGATCCGCTGGCCAAGGCTATCCACGCGTTGCTCGACCATGCGGCCGAAACGGATCGGCGCCTGGCTTCGCTCGTCAAGGAGCTTGGTGCACAAGGGGTCAAGTGCGATCAGGAGGTTGATCAGGCCGATGTATTCGATCCGAAATACCTGAGCAAAATAGTTGACTAATTTTGTCTGGCTTCTGTATAGTTGACCATAACGCTAGGCTATTAACAGGGGCTCGGAATGCGCTTGACCACCAAAGGACGTTTTGCCGTTACTGCAATGATGGATCTCGCCATGCGTGGCGAAGACGGTCCGGTTGCACTGGCCAGTATCAGCGAGCGGCAGCAGATTTCGCTGTCCTACCTCGAGCAATTGTTCGGGAAGCTTCGTCGGCACAAGCTCGTTGATAGCGTGCGTGGGCCGGGTGGCGGTTACTGCATAGCGCGTCCATTCAGCCAGGTTGCGGTCGCCGATATCATCCGCGCGGTTGATGAGCAGCTCGATGCGACGCAATGTGGCGGACGAGAGAATTGTCACGACGAACATCGCTGCATGACCCATGATTTGTGGACGACCTTGAACACCAAGATGTTCGACTATCTGGCCTCGGTGACCTTGGCTGACCTGGTTGATCGTGAACGGTCCAAGCGAGGTTCTTCAGCCGTGGTCCTGGAAGACAGGCGCCATGTCGATTCCAAGGGCAGGGGGCTGCCGGCAAGTGGCAAGGTTCCTGTCGCGGCTTGATTCTGTCCATGTCATTGCCTGTTTATTTCGACCATAACGCCACGACTCGGCTTGGTTCCGGGGTGATGGCGGCCATGCTTCCCTGGCTTGAGAGTCAGTATGGAAACGCATCGAGTCGCCACGAATATGGTCGGCGTGCGCGTCAGGCGATTGATGAGGCGCGGCAGCGGGTGGCCGCAGCCGTCAATGCACATCCGACTGAGGTGATTTTTACCAGCGGCGGAAGCGAGAGCAACAATCTGTTTCTCAAGGGAGCCGCCGCGTGTCTAAAGCCCGGATTGATGGCCGTCAGCGCCATTGAACATCCCTGCGTGCTGAAGCCTGTTGAACAATTGAGGCGTTCTGGCTGGGATGCGCGCTACCTGCCGGTTGATGGTGCCGGACGCGTAAAGACCGATGATTACGCGGGAGTTTTGCTCGATCGGCCAAAGTTGCTTTCCGTCATGCTGGCCAACAACGAGACGGGTGTTGTGCAGGACGTGGCGGCGTTGGCGAATGCGGCCATGGTGACTGGCGCATGGTTTCATAGCGATGGGGTGCAGGCGCTGGGCAAGCTGGATATCGATTTTCGTGCGCTGAATGGCACCGGGGTTCATGCCTTGACGCTTTCGGGGCATAAGGCGGGTGGCCCGAAGGGGGCGGCAGCGCTGGTTATCGACAAACGGATTGAGCTGCAACCCTTGATTTCTGGTGGCGGGCACGAGCGTGGCTTGCGCTCGGGTACCGAAAATGTCCCGGCAATTGTCGGATTTGGCGTGGCGGCGGAACTTGCCGCTCAGCGCATTGCCGAACATTCAAGCAGGATGCGCAAGTTGCAGGCGAAGTTTGAATCGGGATTGTCTGCCCTGGGGGCACGGATTTTTGCCGGTGATGCCCCGCGTCTCGCCAACACCACTTTTTTCGCGTTCGCGGGTATCGATGGCGAAACGCTCGTCGGCAAACTGGATCGGGAAGGATTTGCGGTGGCCAGCGGGGCAGCTTGCTCCAGTGCCAATCCTGAATCGTCACACGTCTTGCGTGCCATGGGGGTTGCCCCCGAGATTGCACGCGGCGCGGTGAGAGTGAGCCTCGGCGACGGCAATACGGACGCCGAGATCGAACAATTTATCAATGCCTTGCAGGTAACAGTCGGACGCTTGCAGGGACTGACAGCCGTCAGTTGAAACCGGCTGCCTGAATATTCCGACTTAGCGAGAGCAAAATGAAACTCCCTATCTACCTTGATTACTCGGCAACCACCCCGGTCGATCCACGCGTCGCACAGAAGATGATTCCCTATCTTTGCGAGCATTTCGGCAATCCCGCTTCACGCTCCCACAGCTTTGGCTGGGTGGCGGATGCGGCAGTCGAAGAAGCACGCGAGCAGGTGGCTGCGCTGGTCGGGGCCGATCCGAAGGAAATTGTGTGGACATCCGGTGCGACGGAGTCGAATAACCTCGCCATCAAGGGGGCTGCCAATTTCTACGCGGGCACCAAGGGCAAGCACATCATTACCGTCAAGACCGAGCACAAGGCCGTTCTTGATACCGTGCGCGAAATGGAGCGTCAGGGCTTCGAGGCTACGTACCTTGATGTCAAGGAAGACGGATTGCTCGATCTGGATGTTTTCAAGGCAGCCATTCGTCCCGATACCGTGCTGGCTTCCGTAATGTTCGTCAATAACGAGGTTGGCGTGATTCAGCCGATTGCGGAGCTGGGCGAAATTTGTCGCGAGAAAGGGATCATCTTCCATGTCGATGCCGCGCAGGCAACCGGCAAGGTGGATATCGACCTGAACAAGCTCAAGGTCGATCTGATGAGTTTCTCGGCACACAAGACCTATGGCCCGAAAGGCATCGGTGCGCTGTATGTGCGTCGTAAGCCGCGGGTTCGTCTGGAAGCCCAGATGCACGGTGGCGGCCATGAGCGGGGTTTCCGCTCCGGGACCCTAGCCACGCATCAGATCGTCGGCATGGGTGAGGCCTTCCGCCTGGCGCGCGAGGAAATGGCAGAAGAGAACAAGCGGATCGGTGTATTGCGGGACAAATTGCTCAAGGGCTTGCAGGATATCGAGCAAACTTTCGTCAATGGTGACCTGACCCACCGGGTGGCGCATAACCTCAATATCAGCTTCGCCTATATCGAAGGCGAGTCGATGATCATGGCCATCAAGGATCTGGCGGTCTCTTCCGGGTCGGCCTGTACCTCTGCCAGCCTGGAGCCATCATACGTGTTGCGGGCCTTGGGCCGCGACGACGAACTGGCCCATAGTTCGATCCGGTTTAGCATTGGTCGCTTTACGACAGATGAAGAAATAGACTATGCAATCAATTTATTGCATAAGAAAGTTGGCAAATTACGTGAGCTTTCGCCGCTATGGGAAATGTACAAGGACGGTATCGATTTGAGCACCGTTCAATGGGCCGCACACTAGGAACACAGGAGAAACATCATGAGCTACAGCGTAAAAGTCATCGATCACTATGAAAATCCGCGCAACGTCGGTTCCTTTGGCAAGGAAGACGACGGAGTGGGTACCGGCATGGTTGGCGCGCCGGCCTGCGGCGACGTGATGAAGCTTCAGATCAAGGTCAACAAGTCGGGCGTGATCGAGGATGCGAAGTTCAAGACCTACGGTTGCGGTTCGGCGATTGCGTCGTCCTCTCTCGTCACCGAATGGGTCAAGGGCAAGACGGTTGATCAGGCCCTGGCCATCAAAAACACGGAAATTGCTGAAGAATTGGCCTTGCCGCCGGTTAAAATCCACTGTTCGATTCTGGCTGAAGATGCCATCAAGGCAGCGGTGGCCGATTACAAGAAGAAGCACGGAGAATAGTCATGGGCGTTACCTTGAGCGAAAAGGCGGCAACACATGTTGCCAACTTTCTGGCCAAGCGCGGCAAGGGTATCGGTCTGCGCCTTGGCGTGAGAACGAGTGGTTGTTCCGGCATGGCCTACAAGCTGGAGTTCGTCGACGAGATCAATCCCGACGATCTGGTTTTTGAGAACAATGGCGTCAAGGTCATTGTCGATGCCAAAAGCCTTCCGTACCTGGACGGCATGGAGCTTGATTTCGCCCGCGAAGGCCTGAACGAAGGATTCAAGTTCAACAATCCGAACGTCAAGGATCAGTGCGGTTGCGGCGAGTCGTTTAACGTCTGATGGATCTTCGGGCCGACCATTTCTCCCTGTTTGGGCTGAATCCGGGCTTTCGGCTCGATTTGTCCGATCTCGACTCGCGCTATCGGGATATTCAGGCCCAGGTGCATCCGGATCGCTTTGCCAATGCCAGCGATGCCGAGCGCAGGCTGTCGATGCAATGGGCCACGCACGCCAACGAGGCCTACCTGACGCTGAAAAAGCCGCTCGAACGGGCCAAGTACATGCTGCATCTGGCGGGCCACGACATCCAGGCGGAGAGCAATACCGCCATGCCGGCCGATTTCCTGATGGAACAGATGGAATGGCGTGAGGCCGTGATGGAGGCTCGCGGCGGGGGCGATCACCACGAGCTTGAGCGGCTGCACAACCGGCTCTGGGCGGACATAAAGTCCCGCTATGACGATCTTGGCGACCTGTTTGAGCAAAACAACCATGAGTTGGCCACGGACCGCGTTCGCCGGCTGATGTTTCTTGAGAAACTCCTGTACGAAATCGACGACGCGCTGGCGTCGCTGGAAGAATAAAAATGGCACTGTTTCAAATTGCCGAGCCGGGTGAATCGGCCGCGCCTCATGAGCACAAGCTCGCCATCGGTATCGACCTCGGAACCACCAATTCGCTCGTTGCCACGGTGCGCAGCGGTATCGCGGTCTGCCTGAACGACGAACACGGTCGTCCATTGTTGCCTTCGGTTGTCCGTTACCACGAGGACAATTCAACCGAGGTGGGCTACGACGCACAGACCAAGCAGGCTGTCGATCCACGTAACACCATTGTTTCCGTCAAGCGCTTCATGGGACGCGGACTGAAAGACATCTCGCATGTCGAGTCCATGCCCTATGACTTTATCGAAGCGCCCGGCATGGTCAAGGTCAAGACCGTTAGCGGTATCAAGAGCCCGGTCGAGGTCTCGGCCGAGATATTGAAAAGCCTGAAGCTGCGCGCGGAGATGGCACTCGGGGGCGATCTCGTCGGGGCCGTGATCACGGTTCCGGCCTATTTTGACGATGCCCAGCGCCAGGCGACCAAGGACGCGGCGCGTCTGGCCGGTCTGAATGTGCTGCGTCTGCTCAACGAGCCAACGGCGGCTGCCATTGCCTATGGCCTGGATAACGCAGCAGAGGGCGTTTACGCCGTATACGATCTGGGTGGTGGCACATTCGATATCTCCATTCTGAAGCTGACCAAGGGTGTCTTCGAGGTCATGTCGACCGGCGGGGATTCGGCGCTGGGGGGTGACGACTTCGATCACCGCATCTTCTGCTGGGTCATCGAGCAGGCCAAGCTGCAGCCGCTGTCGCCTGAGGACGGGCGCCTGCTGATGATGCGTTGCCGCGAAGCCAAGGAATTCCTGACCAATAATGCCGAAGCGCCGCTGACGGCCCGCCTGTCGACCGGTGAAATGGTCGATCTGAAGCTGGATGTCACCACTTTTGCCGGCATTACCCAGACACTGGTTTCCAAAACCCTGCAGCCTGTCAAGAAGGCGCTGCGTGATGCTGGTTTGCGCGCCGACGATATCAAGGGCGTCGTGATGGTCGGCGGGGCAACGCGCATGCCCCAGATTCAGAAGGCGGTTGGGGAATTTTTCCGCCAGGAACCGCTGACCAATCTCGATCCGGACAAGGTCGTCGCGCTGGGGGCCGCGACCCAGGCCAACCTGCTGGTTGGCAACAAGACCGGGAAGGATGATTGGTTGTTGCTCGACGTCATCCCGCTGTCGCTTGGCCTGGAAACCATGGGTGGCCTGACCGAGAAGGTGATTCCGCGCAATTCCACCATTCCGACGGCGCGTGCCCAGGAGTTCACGACTTTCAAGGATGGCCAGACGGCGATGGCGATCCATGTGGTTCAGGGCGAACGGGAACTGGTTTCCGATTGCCGTTCGCTGGCCCGCTTCGAATTGCGCGGCATTCCGCCGATGGTGGCGGGCGCGGCGCGTATCCGCGTCACCTTTCAGGTCGATGCCGACGGCTTGCTCTCCGTCTCGGCCAGGGAACAGACGACGGGCATCGAGGCTAGCGTCACGGTCAAGCCGTCGTACGGCCTGTCCGATGACGAAATTGCCGGGATGCTCAAGGATTCGATGGAACACGCCAAGGACGACGCGATGAGCCGGGCGCTCAAGGAAGCGCAGGTTGAGGCGCAGCGCATGATCGAGGCCACCGAGGCCGCGATGAAGGAGGATCCGCACCTGCTCAACGAGGCCGAGACCGCCAAGATTGTTGCGACTATCGACAAGCTGCGCGAGGCCATTGCCGGCGACAATCGTCGCCTGATCAACATCGCCATGGACGACCTGGGTTATGAGACGCAGGCCTTTGCCCATCGCCGCATGGATCAGAGCATCAAGAAAGTGTTGTCCGGCCGCAATGTGGATGACATCAAGATGGGAGAAGACGCATGACGCAGATCATCGTTCTGCCGCACCTTGAACTGTGCCCGGAAGGGGCCGTGATCGAGGCCGAGGAAGGCAAGTCGATTTGTGAGAACCTGTTGGCCAACGAAATCGAACTTGATCACGCCTGCGAAATGTCGTGCGCCTGCACGACCTGCCATGTCATCGTGCGCGAAGGTTTCGCTTCGCTGGAAGCAGCCGAGGACATCGAGGAAGACCTTCTGGACAAGGCGTGGGGCCTTGAGCCCAATTCCCGCCTGGGTTGCCAGGCGATCGTGCGGTCTACGCCGTTAACGGTCGAAATTCCGAAATACAGCATCAACATGGCGAAGGAAGGGCATCGCAAATGAAATGGACCGACATCAACGATATCGCCATTGAACTGACGGATGCCCACCCTGACACGAATCCGATGCAGGTCAATTTTGTCGATCTGCGGGACTGGGTCATGGCTTTGCCCGGCTTCAACGACGATCCCAAGCATTGCGGCGAGAAAATTCTCGAAGCGATTCAGCAGGCCTGGATCGACGAGGTCGCCTGATTCCGCCTGAATCTTCCACCCCTGCCGTTACCTGCGATAGTTGCCAGGCGTGCTGTTGCCGCCTTGAGGTTATGCTGATGGGCGACGATAATGCGCCGCATCGACTGACCGAGTCGGATCAATGGGGGGGAGAGGTGATGCGTCGCCTTGACGATGGCTGGTGTGCCGCGCTGGACCGGGACAGCATGCGATGTACGATTTACGAGCGTCGGCCCGGCTTGTGTCGCGATTATGAAATGGGCGAAAGCGACTGCCTGGTCGAGCGGCGCCGTTATTTCGACGGGGCGGCGGATATTCAGAACTTGCCGGCAAGTGTATGAACGATCAACCCAACAATCCCCTGCACGGCGTGACGCTGGAAAAAATCGTGACCGAACTGGTGGCGAATTACGGATGGAAGGCGCTTGGCGAGCAGATTGACATCCGCTGTTTTACGCACGACCCGAGCATTGCCTCCAGCCTGAAGTTTCTGCGCCGCACGCCCTGGGCGCGTGAAAAGGTTGAAGCGCTCTACGTTTTCATGAAATACGATCAATGACCTACGAAGAACATCTCGATGAAGTGACGACGCTCATCACGGAGAAATACGGCATGGCCGACAATGCGGCCATCAAGATGGTGATGCGGGCCCAGGCCGATGATTTCTTCAGCGGCCATGACGACGATCCGTCCATCTGTACGCTGGACCGCGCGCATCAGGACGCTCGGGCCGTGTTCAAGAAATACAAATAGCGCCGCATGCGTTCGACTCGTGCCACCGCCGCGGTTGCCCGCCTGAATCAGCGCAGCGAGGGGCGCCATTTTGTGATGGTGATGACCGGTGACGGTCTGTTTCTGCTCCGCGAGCGGACGCCTCAGGGCGAGTTGGAGGCCAGTCCGGCCTTGCCGCTCGATGATTTCGTCAAGGCAGTCAATGCCCTGGGACCCCAGGAGGTACCGCGCGTGACCAAGGCGGATGCTGCCTTCGCCCGGCAGCTTGCCCGAAAGCGCTGAGTCCGCAGGCGCGTCGTGAACGGCAAGCTGATTCCAGGCTGGATGGCCGACTACCCGCGTAGCAACCTTGGCGCGGACGTGTTGGCCGGCATCATCGTGACCATCCTGGTCATCCCGCAAAGCCTGGCCTATGCAATGCTCGCCGGCTTGCCGCCGCAGCTCGGGCTGTATGTCAGCATTTTCCCGGTCATTGCCTATGCCTTGCTGGGCAGCAGCAAGGTTCAGGCTGTCGGTCCGGTAGCGATTACGGCGATCATGACCTATTCGGTGCTGAGTCCGATCGCGCCGCCCGGCTCGCCGGATTACATCGTGCTGGCGGCGTCCCTGTCCCTGTTGTCCGGTCTGATGCTGATGGCCTGTGGCGTGATGCGCCTCGGATTTCTCTCGCAGTTGCTCAGCCGGCCGGTGATCAGCGGTTTCATTTCCGGTTCGTCCGTGCTCATCATCATCAGCCAGATCAAATACCTGCTGGGGGTGACGCCGCAGGGCGGGAGCAGTGGGCAGGTGCTGCTCAGCCTGCTGGCCCTGTTGCCGACGAGTCACACGCCGACCTTGCTGATCGGGCTGGGAGCCTTGATTGCCCTCGCCATCGCTCGCCTCTGGCTGGGCAAATGGCTTATATGGCTGGGATTGAGCCTGGCACGGGCGGATTTTATCGGCCGACTGATGCCGCTGCTCATTGTGCTGTCCGGTCTGGCCTTGGTGGTCGTATTTGATCTGGATCGCAGCGCAGGGATTGTCGTCGTTGGCTCGGTGGCAGCGGGCATTCCCGGCTTCCAGTTCTTCCTGCCGGATGCCGAAACCACGCATCGACTGCTCCTGCCGGCCTTCGTCATGGCAATCATCGGCATGGTTCAGGGCATCACGATGGCACAGGCGCTGGCCATCAAGCGGCGCGAGCGCATCGATGCAAATGCGGAGTTGCTCGGGTTGGGCGCGGCCAATGTGGTGGCGGCCTTTTACGGCGGCATGCCGGTGGGGGGCGGGACGTCGCGCTCGGCGATCAACGTCGCCGCCGGGGCGCGCACACCGCTGGCCAGCATCGTCGCGGCGCTGGCCATGATCGGCGTGGTGGCGGGCGCTGCCCAATGGTTCGAACGCTTGCCGCTGGCAGTGCTGGCGGCCAGCATCATCGTCGCCGCCGTCTCGATGATCGATCTGCGCGCGCTCCGCGAAGCCTGGGCCTACGATCGGGCGGACGCGCTGGCCTTGATTTGTACAGCCGGCGGGGTGCTGCTGTTTGGCCTGGAGGCGGGTATCGGCATGGGGATCGTGCTGTCGATGGCGACGCTGCTTTTCCGGGTCAGCACGCCGCATATCGCGGTGGTCGGGCGGCTGCCGGGCACCGAGCATTTCCGGAATGTCGCCCGGTACGACGTCGAGACCTTGCCCGGCGTGCTGTTCGTGCGCATTGATGAGCGGCTGTTCTTTGGCAACCTGGGGGCGGTCGAGCAACGTCTGAACCAGGAGCTGGCCGGCGTGGCCGACGCGAAGGATCTGGTGCTGGTCATGAGCGGTGTCAATCTCATGGATACCACGGCGGTCGAGGTCTTTGCGGAATTGAACCGCGATCTGGCCGAACGCGGCATCCGCCTGCATCTCGCCGAGGTCAAGGGGCCGGTGCAGGACCGGCTGGCGAAATCCGCGTTCTGGCAGGCGCTGACCGGTGAGGTATTCCTCTCGGCCAACGCCGCCTACGAAAAGCTGGCGCCGCCGGCCGTCTGGTGCCCGGAGATTTAGGGCTACTTTCCGTCGAACAGGTTGAGAAGTGAATCCAGGCCGCCATAGTTGATGGCGACGTCGGCCTTGGCGCGCGTGGCCGGCTTGGCGCGGAAGGCGACCGAGAGGCCGGCCTGGGCCATCATGAGCAGGTCGTTGGCGCCATCGCCACAGGCGATGACCTGTTCCTTCTTCAGGCCCAGTTCGTCGGTCAGGCGTGTCAGGTGATGGGCCTTGGCGGCGGCATCGACGATGTCGCCAACGACGCGGCCGGTCAGTTTGCCGCCGGAGATTTCCAGTTCGTTCGAGGTGGCGAAGTCGAAGCCGAGTTCGATGCGCAGGCGCTCGGTGAAATAGGTAAAACCGCCGGACAGGATGGCCGTGCGCAGGCCAGCGTTTTGGCAGGCTTCGAGCAATTCGCGGGCGCCCGGCGAGAGCAGCAGGCGTTCGCCGAAAACCCGGGCGAGGACGCGGGCGTCGAGCCCGGCAAGCAGCGCCAGGCGGCGGCGCAGGCTCTCGCGGTAATCGATCTCGCCGCGCATGGCGGCTTCGGTGACGGCCGAGACTTCAGCCTTCTTGCCGGCGAAGTCGGCGAGTTCGTCGATGCATTCGATGGTGATCAGCGTCGAATCCATGTCGAAACAGATCAGGCCGAAATCGGAAAGCTTCTTGCCGGATTCGGTGAAGGCCCAGTCGAGCTTTTCGGCTTCGATGAGCGGTATCAATGCATCGAAATCCGGCGTGCGGGTCGCGTCACGGAGGCGCACGACTTGCGGCGGACAGGGTTCGACCCGGTTGGTGCCGGTGGCGGCGCAGATGCGTTCGAGCAGGAAGGTGGGGAGGGCGCCGCCCTGGATGACGAGGTTCATGTCGGGATGACTTTGAGCTTGACTGCCTGGCCAATCGAATCCGGGACGGATTTCAATTTTGGCCAAAATTTCCGGTTGACCGTGAAAGAGGGGCCGGGCGACGCGTTGGGCGCATCACCCGGCGGGCAAGGCTTACATGCGATCCGGCAGGACGTCGCGGAGCAGCACGGCGGCGTCGTGGATCATCTTTTCGGTGGTCGCCCAGTCGACGCAGCCGTCGGTGACCGAGCAGCCGTACTTGAGCTGCGACAGGTCGGCCGGGATCGACTGATTGCCGGCTTCGATGTTGGATTCGATCATGACGCCGACCAGCGACTTGTTGCCGAGGCGGACCTGATTGACGATGTCGGCCATGACCAGCGGCTGCAGTTCCGGCTTCTTGAAGCTGTTGGCGTGCGAGCAGTCGACGACAATGTTTTCCGGCAGCTTGGCCTTGGCCAGTGCCTGCTCGACCATGGCGACCGAGACGGTGTCGTAGTTCGGACGCCCGTCACCGCCGCGCAGGACGATGTGGCCGTAGCTGTTGCCCTTGGTACGGACGACGGCGACGCGGCCCTGGCTGGTGAGGCCGAGGAAGGAGTGCGGCTTGGAGGCCGACAGGATGGCATTGACGGCAACGCCGAGGTCGCCGCTGGTGCCGTTCTTGAAGCCGACCGGGGTGGACAGGCCGGACGACATTTCGCGATGGGTCTGCGATTCGGTCGTACGGGCGCCGATGGCCGTCCAGGTGATGAGGTCGCCGTAATACTGCGGGGCGTTCGGGTCGAGCGCCTCGGTGCCGGTCGGCAGGCCGATCTCGGCGACCTGAAGCAGGAATTCGCGGGCCTTTTGCATGCCGATGTCGATGCGGAAGCTGTCATCCATGAACGGGTCGTTGATGTAACCCTTCCAGCCCACGGTGGTACGCGGCTTCTCGAAATAGACGCGCATGATGATCTGCAGCGTGTCGCCGACTTCGTCCGAAAGCTTTTTCAGGCGACGGGCGTAGTCGAGGCCGGCCACCGGATCGTGGATCGAGCAGGGGCCGACCACGACAAACATGCGCGGGTCCTTGCGGTCGAGTATATTGCGCAGAAGGTTGCGGCCGTGGGTGACGGTCTTGGCGGCCTTTTCGGAGAGCGGAAGCCGGGCGTGGATTTCTTCCGGCGACGGCATGGCGTCGAAGGCCGTCACGTTTACGTTTTCAATGTCGTGGGTCATGTCAGTTTGTTATCCGGCGAATCATGTCTTTAACCGCGGCAACCTTGTCGCTCAAGGTCGGGCAGTGGCGTAGAAGGGAAATTTTATCCTGTCCTGTCAGCTTATAGCTCCGATCCTTCTGAATCAAATTGATTATCTTGATCGGCTCGATGGGCGGATTCTTCGAAAACTCGGGACTGAACTGCAGGGTGATTTGATCGTTGGTGGCGTCCAGCTTCTGGATCAGCAGCGGTTTGACGAGCAGACGCAGGCGGTGTGTGGCGAGCAGGGACTGCGCCTGCAGCGGCGGCTCGCCGAAGCGGTCGATGAGTTCTTCCTGCAGGGCGTCGATGTCCTCGTTCGTCTCGCCGTTGGCCAGGCGCTTGTAGAGGGTCAGGCGTTCATGCACGTCTGGGCAGTAGGCGTCGGGCAACAGGGCCGGCGTGCGCAGGTTGATTTCTGTACCGATGCCGAGCGGCTGGGTCAGGTCAACCGCCGCAAGGTGCTTGCCCTGCTTGAGCGCGGCGACGGCGCGGTTAAGCATCTCGGTGTACAGGTTGAAGCCGACTTCCTGCATTTCGCCGGACTGGTTGTCGCCCAAGACTTCGCCGGCGCCACGGATTTCCAGGTCGTGCATGGCGAGGAAGAAGCCGGAACCGAGCTCTTCCATGGCCTGAATGGCATCGAGGCGCATGCGGGCCTGCTTGGTCATCGCCTTCTCGTCCTGGACCAGCATGTAGGCGTAGGCCTGGTGGTGCGAACGCCCGACGCGGCCGCGCAACTGGTGCAACTGGGCGAGCCCGAACTTCTCGGCGCGGTTGATCAGGATGGTGTTGGCGTGCGGGTTGTCGATACCCGTTTCGATGATGGTCGTGCACAGCAGGACGTTGGCGCGCTGGCCGGTGAAGTCGCGCATGACGCGTTCGAGTTCGCGCTCGTTCATCTGGCCGTGGCCGATGACGATGCGGGCTTCGGGCACCAGTTTTTCGAGCTTTTCCCGCATGTTGTCGATGGTGTCGACCTCGTTGTGCAGGAAATACACCTGGCCGCCGCGCTTGAGTTCGCGCAGGACGGCTTCGCGGATGATGCCGTCGGAGAACTTGCTGACGAAGGTCTTGATGGCCAGGCGCTTTTGCGGCGCAGTAGCGATGACCGAGAAGTCGCGCAGGCCTTCCATCGACATGGCCAGGGTGCGCGGGATGGGCGTCGCGGTCAGGGTCAGGACATCGACCTCGGCGCGCATCGATTTCAGCGTTTCCTTCTGGCGTACGCCGAAACGGTGCTCTTCGTCGATGACGACGAGGCCGAGACGGTTGAACTTGACGTCCTTGCCGATCAGCTTGTGCGTGCCGATGATGATGTCGATCTTGCCGTCCGCCAGTTCCTGCAAGGCTTGCGCCGACTCCTTGGCGGTCTTGAAGCGGGAGATTTCGGCAATCTTGACGGGCCAGTCGGCAAAGCGGTCGACGAAGGTCTGGTAGTGCTGTTCGCAGAGCAGCGTGGTTGGGCACAGCACGGCCACCTGCTTGCCGCCGGCGACGGCGCAGAAGGCGGCGCGCAGGGCGACTTCGGTCTTGCCGAAGCCGACGTCACCGCACACCAGGCGGTCCATCGGCTTGCCCGAGCGCATGTCTTCGATGACGGCGGCAATGGCCTGGGCCTGGTCGTTGGTTTCCTCGAAACCGAAACCGTCGGCGAAGGCCTCGTAGTCGGTTTCCTTGAAGGCGAAGGCATGGCCCTGACGGGCGGCACGCGCGGCATAGAGGGCGAGCAGCTCGGCAGCCGTGTCGCGCGCCTGTTCGGCCGCCTTGCGTTTGGCCTTTTCCCACTGGCCGGAGCCGAGGGTGTGCAGCGGCGCGCTTTCCGGGTCGGCGCCGGAGTAGCGCGAGATGACGTGTAGCTGGGCCACAGGCACAAAGAGCTTGGCCTCGTTGGCGTAGTGCAGTTCAAGAAATTCCTGCTCGCCGAGCCCGAGGTCCATGCGGACCAAACCCTGGTAGCGGCCGATGCCGTGGCTTTCGTGGACCACCGGGTCGCCGACCTTGAGTTCGGTGAGATCCTTGAGCCAGTTGTCGAAAGTCGCCTTGCGCGCGGCTTCGCGGCGGGTGCGGCGCGGGGCGCCGGCATAAAGTTCGGTTTCGGTGATGAATACCCGGTTGGGCAGTGCAAAGCCGGCTTGCAGCGGACCGATGCCGAGCGACAGCGCGACCTTCGTCGCGATGAACCCAGCGAAATCGGCGCAGGCTTCGGGCTTCAGGCCGTGCTCGCCGAACATGGCAGCCAGTGTTTCGCGGCGTCCGGCCGACTCGGCCAGCACGACGACCTGGCCGGGATTCGTGGCGAGGTAGCGCTTGAGCTTGCCGAGCGGGTCTTCGGAGCGACGATCGACGGCAATGTCCGGCACAGCCTGGGTCGCCGGGATTTCATTTTTGGCCAAAAATACCAGTCGACCGTAAGATTTGGCCGCCGTGAAGAAGGCTTCGTCGCTCAGGAACAATTCGTCCGGCGGCAGCAGCGGCCGGGCCTTGTCGCCCTGCAGCAGGTTGTAGCGCGAGCGGGTGTCAGCCCAGAAGGCAGTTATGGCAGCCGCAGCGTCGCCGTGCGTGACGAGGACGGCGTCCTTGGGCAGGTAATCGAAGACCGAGGCCGTTTCGTCGAAGAACAGCGGCAGGTAGTACTCGATGCCGGCACTGGCGATGCCAGTGGTGATGTCCTTGTAGATGCCCGACTTGGCCGGATCGCCCTCGAAGCGCTCGCGGAAGGCCTGGCGGAAATGCGTCCGGCCCTTGTCGTCCAGCGGGAATTCACGCGCCGGCAGCAGGCGGACCTCCGGCACCGGATAAACCGTGCGCTGGGTATCGACGTCGAAGGTCTTGATGCTCTCGATTTCGTCGTCGAACAGGTCGAGACGGTACGGCAGCTGCGAGCCCATGGGGAAAAGGTCGATCAGCCCGCCACGAATCGAGTATTCACCGGGCGAAACGACCTGCGTGACGTGCGCGTAGCCGGCCAGCGTGACCTGGCCGCGGAACTTCTCGGCTTCGAGCTTCTGGCCCTTTTTGAAGGCGAAGGTATAGGCGGCCAGGAAGGCTGGCGGCGGCAGGCGGTAAACGGCCGTCGAGGCCGGAACGAGCAGGACGTCCAGCTCGCCCTGCGTCACCGCCCACAGGGTCGCCAGGCGCTCGGAAACGAGGTCCTGGTGGGGCGAGAAATGGTCGTAGGGCAGCGTTTCCCAGTCCGGCAGAAGGCGGACGCGGAGGTTCGGCGCAAACCACGGGATTTCCTCGAGCAGGCGCTGGGCATCGGCCGCGCTGGCGGTAACGACGGCCAGCAATTTGCCGGGATGCGCCGCGGCCGTCTCGGCCAGTGCCAGTGCATCGGACGAGCCGGCCAGTCCGGGCAGGTCGATACGGTTTCCAGCCTTGGGCAGTGCGGGAGAGGGAAGCAGGGGCTGGGTGGCGGACACGCTGGGATCGGACGGGTTGGGAGGGCGAGAATTATAGCGTTTTACAGGAGGCCGATTTCCCGTCGATGTTCCTCATCGCCAACGCAATGCAAATTGGATATGCAAGATGGTATTATTCGGGCCGGATTTTTATTTCAAATTGACGCATGTCGGTTCTGAATGAAAAGCGGGCAGGGAGTGATCGACGTCTGAAGGTGGGGGTGCCGCCTTCCGGTATCGGGGAGCGGCGTGTCGACCAGCGGCGCCAGACGGTCATCGCGGATATCAGTTTTTTTGAATGGGCAACGCATTTCGCTTCCTTCAGCCAGAAGCTGACCGGCGTCGCGCTGCCACAGGCAAACGCCAACCGGCAATGGAAGGCCAACGAGCACAACGGATCAGCATGAGCGACTCGAACTTGAACGACGAACGCCGCAAACGTGAAGAGCGTCGGCGAATCAACGCCGGCCCGCCGGCCGGCATGTGTGAACGGCGCGTGAATATCGAAAGGCGCCTGTTCAATCTCGGTATCGATAGCGGCAAGGGCTGGATGGGCGTTTCCGCACAGGAAGGCGCTAGCCTGGCGGCAGCGGAGATCACCGAGCTCAACGCGAATTACGAACTGAAGCGCCGTAGCTGAGTCGTTTTCGCCCGCGGGCGTGCCGGGTTGCGGTTCGTGCCGGCGAGCCCGGGCTGCGTTGTTTCAATGTATCTGGCGACGGGTGCGCGGTTTGGGCGAGGAAAGGCTTGGCTCAATCGCGGCGGGTTCGACGAAGTAATCACAGAGCGGACACTGGAAGCCCGGCGGACAGTCATGTTCGCGCGCGCATTCCAGCTGGGTTTCGTCCGTCAGGACCATTTGGCGCATGGCTTCACACCGTGCAAGGGGGGAATCGAAGAATGACATGGTTGTCTCCCGGAATATTGGCTACATCTTCAGTCTAGTCCCGATCCAGCCAATTGCCATTGCCATATTGAATGGTGGTCAGGCCAATTTGCCAGGCAACAAAAACGGGGCAGCAGCCCCGTATTCGTGAAACGCTGCCGCAACGACCTTACATGCCCAGCGAGCGGAGCAGTTCGTCCTGGTCGCTGTCGTCCTGAGCCTGGGCACTGGCCGGTGTCTTTGCATTGACCTGCGCGAGCAGTTCGTCAGGGTCCGGAACCTCGTCGGCATCGAAATCGTTCATCTTGATGAACTCGGTCTTGTCCATGGCCAGTTCGAGATAGAAGATGTTGTTCTGGCCGGTGTAGAAGGTGACCCGGCGCGCTTCCGGCTTGTCGAGATTGGTATCGACGCTGAGCATGACCTGCTTGTTGAGGACCAGCATCTTGGGCTGGTTCTGTGTGATGTGGGTCTGCAACTCGCGGGCGACCTTGCTGCTGAAGTCACCGACGATCTGATTCATCAGTTCGCCCATGACATTGCCGACTTCGTCGGTCGTGTGATTGGTGGCCAGCCCTTCCTTGGCCATGCCCATCTGCAGCATGTAGCGCTCGTAAAGCTCCATGGCGGCCGAGGCGGAAAAATTGATGACGACCAGGCCGGAGAATCCGCCGTCGAAGAGCACGAAGCAGCCGATGTCCGGCTTCAGGCAGGTCTTGGTGATGCGCTGGACCATGCCAGAGTAGTGAATCTCGCTTTGCGTCGCCAGGGTGAGCACCTTGGTCACTGAGTTGCAGAGGCTGCGCAGGATGTCTTCGGTGCCGTAAATGACGGCGCTTTCGTGGTGGCTCATGGCTTGGCGGTTATCAGATGATGACAATACTGGGTATATAGCACAGTCTGGCGATGGCTGGCGGCAGAGACAAAAAAACGGGACGCTGGTCCCGTTTTCGCAATGCGTTATTGCGTGACAGGCCTTACATTGCCGACCGGCTGTGGACTTCGCGGCAGATGGCGATTTCCTCGTCGGTCATGACGGCCTTGATCTGGCAGCGGGATTCCCAGGCGGCCTGCGCCCGTTTGCGCTCCAGTGCGGCCATTTCCCTGTTTTTGGCAATGCTCTCGGCGTCGCGGCGTTTCTGCTCTTCCGTCGCGGCGATGGCGGCCTGTTCGGCCTGCTGGCGGCGCTTCTCGGCGGCTTCCGCTTCGGCAACCTGACGGGCGGCCATGGCTTCGGCGTTGGCCTTGGCGCGTTCGGCCGCCTTTTCTTCGCGAATGCGGCGCAGGGTCGGGTCCTGTTCGTTTTCGGGCGCTGTCGCGGCGTTCTCGTTGCTGCTGCCATTGCTGTTGTTGCGATTCGAGTTCCTTGTCGCGCCCCGGACAATCTCCGAACCAATGCCGTTGCCACTGCTCTCGCTGGCGTGCGGAGCGTCGGTGCCGTGGCTTTGATGGTTGCCGGAGGAACTGTGCGACGACGAGTGCGATGAACCCCGGACCCTGGCTGATGCGTCGGCGGTGACACCCAGCGCCAGCGCAACCAGCGCGGCAAGCAAGACATTGCGCTTCATTTAAATTCCCCCTGAATTTGGATATTGGTCGGCCAACATTCTACACAGCCCGGAACCCTGTCGTCATGCCGAAATTCGGCTGGAGCGGTGAGATTTCACGGATTCAACGGTCAACCGGAAAAAAGGCCCAAAATCCAAATCGCTGCCGGTCGGGCCGGGTCTTCGGCGAGACCGAGTACATGCATCGAATGCGCGCCGCGCAGATGCGGGCTGGCACGCTGGTAGCCGTTTTTGGCCAGGTCGTCGTCGGTATCGAAAATCATGAGCAACGGCGCTTCGAGCAGGTCGAGGGCCTGGGCGCCGGCACGGTCGATCAGGCCGCCGTGGCAGACGACTGCCTTGACCAGCAGGTCGCGCTGGGCGGCGGCGCGGATGGCAGCCGGGGCGATGTCGCCGGAGGTGAAGATGGCCAGCGGCAGGAGCTGCATGTCGCCATCGTTGCGGGTCATGTCGAGCACGTCGATGAGGCGCTGGGCCAGGCGCGGCACGTTTTGCGTGGCATCGATGAACTGCACTTCCTGCGTCGTCAGCAATTCCATGGTGAAGGTAGCAAAGCCGAATTCGGCAAAGCAGCCGGAAATGGCTTCGTCCTCGCTGGCGTGGTGGGCCCGGACGATGAGGACGAGGCCGCGCGGATTGTCGGGGAGTTCGAGATGGCCGTGCAGCGAGCCATGGGGGGTTTGCAGGGTGATGTAGCGGTTCATGGGGCGATGCGGACAGGGATGCGTTGCGGGCCGAAGGCATCGCCGTCATGCCCGAGCAGCGGGCCAAAACGGCCGGCGATGGCAGCCTGGCAGTGCGGACAACGGCCTTCGGGGGTCAGGTTGTAGCGCTGGATGGCGTACCAGTCGCGGACGATCAGGGCGGCCTGGCAGTTCGGGCAAAACGTCGTGCCGCCTTGCGGATCATGGACATTTCCGGTGAAAACGTAGTGCAGGCCGGCGTCGAGCGCGATGCGGCGCGCGTTCGTCAGCGTCTCCGGCGGCGTGGGCGGGAGGTCGCCCATTTTCCAATCGGGGTGGAAGGCCGAGAAATGCAGCGGCACCTCCGGGCCGAGTTCCCGCGCGACCCAGTTGGCCAGTTCGCCGATTTCCTGCGGGCTGTCGTTCTGCCCCGGAATGAGCAGCGTCGTGATTTCCAGCCAGCAGTCGGTGTCGTGGTGGATGTAGGCCAGCGTGTCGAGGACCGGCTTGAGGTGGCCGACGCAGAGCTTGTGGTAGAAATCCTCGGTGAAGGCCTTGAGGTCGACGTTGGCGGCATCCATGACGGCGAAGAACTCGCGCGCCGGGGCCGGATGGATGTAGCCGGCGGTCACGGCGACGTTGCGGATGCCCTGCTCGCGGCAGGCCAGGGCCGTGTCGATGGCGTATTCGGCGAAGATGACCGGATCGTTGTAGGTGTAGGCCACGCTGGCGGCGCCATGGCGCCGGGCGGCGGTGGCGATGGCCTGCGGGCTGGCGGCGTCCATCAGGCGGTCCATGTCCTTCGATTTGGAGATGTCCCAGTTCTGGCAGAAGCGGCAGGCCAGGTTGCAGCCGGCGGTGCCGAAGGACAGCACGCTGCTGCCCGGATAAAAATGGTTGAGCGGCTTCTTTTCGATGGGGTCGATGCAGAAACCGGATGAGCGGCCATAGGTCGTCAGTTGCATGGCGCCGCCGACCATCTGCCGCACGAAGCAGGCGCCGCGCTGGCCCTCGTGCAACTGGCAGTCACGCGGGCACAGGTCGCACTGGATGCGGCCGTCGGGCAGGGCGTGCCACCAGCGTCCGGGGTGGCGGGATTCTACGGTCAACTGGAAATTTCCTTCCATTTCGAAACCCCGTAGCGCTCGAGCCTGACGTCGTCGCCCCAATAATCGGCCGGCAACCCGGCCTTTTGCTTGAGATGGGCCATGAATGTGGGCGGATCGGGCAACTGTTCCCAGACCTGGGGCAAAAAGGTCGAGCGGTGACGGCCCGCGCTGAAAATCACGCCATCGATGTCAGGACGAAGCTGGGCCAGGGCATTGGCCTCGCTGGAGAACGTCATCGGTTCGGCCGGCGTGAGCAGGGAGACTTCGACGCGGGTGATGCCCATTTCATCTTCGCTCAAGGGCATGAAGCGCGGGTCGCGAAAGGCGGCGGCCAGGGCATTTTCCTGCACGTCCTGCAACAGCGGGCGCCAGGCTTCCAGGCTGCCGATGCAGCCGCGTAACTGGCCGCGCTGGCTCAGGGTGACGAAGGTGGCGCCTTTTTCGTGCAGCGCCGCGAAGTCATCGAACGGCTTGGGGGCAATGGCGAAACGCCCGGCGATGGCGTTGCGCGCCAGGATCAGCAGCGAGGGGCCGAGATCAGCCATGGTCGGGCCTTTCGGCAAACGAAAATGCGGCATAGCCGACAACGCGGGATTTGTCGCCGGCGGTATCGCCGGAGTTGCACAGGTCGAGGAGCGTCGGCGTCAGTCCCCGGCGGCTGGCAGCGAGCAGCAGGCCGTTGATCGGATAGGCGCCGCAGGCCTGCTCGGGATGGATATGCGTGTCGAAACCCAGGATGTGCCGGCAGGTGTTGGCATCGACCTGTTGCGCGGTCGCGTAGGGCAGGAAGTGCGACAGGTCGGAGCTGACGACGATGAGCGTTTCCGGCCCGCCCCACAGCCGGTCAATCACCTCGGCAACGGCGTCCGGCGACGCATGGCCGACGGCCAGCGGGACCAGCGTGAAATCGTCCAGCACGCGCTGCAGGAAGGGCAGGTGCACTTCCAGGGAATGTTCGAAGGCGTGGGCGTGGTCGCTGAAGACGATGTACGGCAGGTCGGCGAGGCCGTCGATGGCGACCCGGTCGAGCGGAATGCTGCCGAGCGGCGTGGAAAAGGTATCGCTCTCCGGGAGGGCGATGCCCTCGACCGCCACCCGGTGCGTTGGGCCGAGCAGGACGACCCGGCGAATGGAGGATGCCCATGCCGACAGCCCGGCATAGGCAATGGCGGCGGTCGGCCCGGAATAGATGTAGCCGGCATGCGGCACGATCAGCGCCTTGGGCTGCGCTGCCTGGGTTGGCGGGGCTGTCTTCAGCAACTGGTCGACGGTCTCCGCAAGCAGGCGGTAATCGCCGGGGTAGAAGGTGCCGGCCACGGCGGGCGGGCGAATGCGGGCCATGTTCGTCTCCTCAGATGATCAGCAGCCCGGCGACCATGCCGCCACCGATGGCGAACAGGCCGGGCAGGGCGTAGCGCGCCAGCTTGGCGCCGCCGATGCTGACTACCAGGCCGATCTTGAACACCAGGTTGGCGAGCAGGGCCAGCGTGACGGCTATGACGGCTTCGCCGCGCACCACCTTGTCGAGGTTGAACATGCGCAGCGTGGAAAGCACGCTGGCATCGGCATCGGTCAGGCCGGAGACCAGCGCGACAATGTAGAGGCCGCTGCTGCCGGCGATGTCCTGCAGCCAGGCCGAGGCGAGCAGGACCACGGCGTAGAGCAGGCCGAAGGAAACGGCTGTCTTGAGCTCGGTCGGATTCTTGACTTCCGGCATGGGCAGCGGGCCGGAGGCGCTCAGAACTTTCCAGCCATAGAGCGCCATGACGACACCGGGAACAATGCCGCAGGAGAAGACGATGGCGATGGGCATGGCCAGCCCGGGTGCGACGACGCTGGCGACGAGCCACAGGCGGATCATGACCATCACGTTGGCGATCAGGATGACGATGGCCGACATGGGGATGAGATGGGTGTGTTCGCGGGCATGGCGCGAAAACATCATGGTCGTTGCCGTCGACGAGGCGAGGCCGCCGAAGATGCCGAGCAGCGCTGCGCCATGGCGGGCGCCGACGATGCGCAGGGCGAGATAGCCGGACAGGGCGAGGCCGGAAATGAGCACGACCATGTACCAGACCTGGCGGGGGTTGATGGCGTTGTACGGCCCGAAATCCTCGCTTGGCAGGATGGGCAGGATGACCAGCGAGAGCACGGCGAACTGCAACATCGAGTTGATGTCTTTCGGCGTCGTCCGTTCGCTGAACTGGCGCAGCTCGGCCTTGAAATAGAGCAGGACGGTGGTCGTGATGGCGAGCATGACGGCCAGCGTCGAATAGCCGAACCAGACCGCGGCGCCCAGCCCGTAGGTCACGATGATGGCCGCCTCGGAGGTAAAGCCGCGATATTGCTCCTCCTGCTGCGCCGAAAAATTGGAGGCGATCATGGCGCTGGAGATGACGACCAGCCCGGCAACGAGCAGCCAGGGTCCGCCGGTTTTATCGCCGAGCAGCGCAAACAGGCAGCCGAGCATGGAGACGAGGGCGAAGGTGCGCAGGCCGGCCGAGGCTTCCGGACGCCGTTCGCGTTCCATGCCGATGAGCAGGCCAATGCCGAGCGCCGTGCCAAATGCCTCGACGGGGGCAGCCAATTCAGGAACGACGAAGCTCATCTGAATCCTCTTTTCTGATCGTTATTCAGTAAAATTAAGCCATGCCACGCCATTACGCAATCGTTCCCGCTGCCGGCAGCGGTTCACGCTTCGGCAGCGAGAAGCCGAAACAGTACCTCGACCTGCTCGGTCGCCCACTGATTTTCCATACGCTGAAGGCCCTGACGGCCTGTCCGGACATCGAACGGGTGTGGGTCGTGCTGGCCCCGGACGACCCATGGTGGCCGCGTTTCGACTGGAGCGAGCTCGGGCCGAAGCTCGAAACCGTGCGCTGCGGCGGCGCGACGCGGGCGGAGAGCGTGAGCAACGGTTTGCAGGCAGCAGCCATGGTCGCCGTCGACGACGACTGGATTCTCGTACACGACGCGGCCCGGCCCTGCCTGTCGGCCGCCATGCTCGACGCGCTGTTCGCCGAACTGGCCGACGATCCGGTCGGCGGCATCCTCGCCGTACCGGTCGCCGACACCATCAAGCGGGCCGATGCCGAACAGCGCGTCGCCGCGACTGAACCGCGCGACGGTTTGTGGCAGGCGCAGACGCCGCAGATGTTCCGTTACGGTCAACTGGAAAAATCGCTCAAAAATGAAATGGCCGTCACCGACGAAGCCGGCGCCATCGAGGCCATGGGCCTCAAGCCGAAACTCGTGCGCGGCGATGCGACCAATCTGAAAGTCACCTATCCGGCCGACCTCGCCTTGGCCGCCATGATCTTGAGGGCACGCAAATGAATTTCCGCGTCGGGCAGGGCTACGATGTGCACAAGTTGGTCGAGGGCCGCAAGCTGATCCTCGGCGGGGTGGATATTCCGCATGCGACCGGCCTGCTCGGCCATTCCGACGCCGATGCGCTGCTCCACGCGATCACCGATGCGCTGCTCGGCGCCGTTGCGCTCGGCGACATCGGCCGCCATTTTCCCGATACCGATCCGCGCTACAAGGGTGCCGACAGCCGCGTCCTGCTCCGTGCCGCCGTCGCCCTGCTGGCCGAACGCGGCTGGCGACCGGTCAATGTCGATGCGACGCTGATCGCCCAGCAACCGAAGCTCGCCCCGCACGCCGCGGCGATGGTCGCCAACGTTGCGGCCGACCTCGGCATTGCCGCCGACTGCGTCAATATCAAGGGCAAGACCAACGAGCGCCTGGGTTACCTCGGTCGCGAGGAAGCCATCGAGGCGCAGGCCATCGCGCTGGTGGAACGTGTCGGCTGAGCGCCGAAACGACCAAAACCCCAAACCGGCCACGGCCCGCGTTTTCTTCGCCCTTTGGCCGTCGCCGGCAGTCGCCGGACAGCTCGGCAAGATTGCCGATGCCACGGCCGTGACGTCGGGCGGACGCGCCACGCGGCCCGATACCATCCACCTGACACTGGCCTTCCTCGGCAACGTTCCCGAGGCACGCTTGCCGACGCTGGCGCAGGCCGCAGCTGAGGTCTGGGGCGATCCTTTCACCCTGGACATCGACCGGCTCGGCTTCTGGGCACACAACCATCTGGTCTGGGCCGGCAGTTCGGCCCCGCATCCGGCGTTGGCACCGCTCCAGTCCCGGCTGCAACGGACGCTGCTTGCGGCGGGCTTTCACGTCGGTGGCGCGGCGCGTGCCTTCGTGCCGCACGTCACGCTGGTGCGCCATGTGCCAGCCGCGGTGGACCATCCGGCGCTTCCTGCCATCGCGTCCTGCGCCTGGTCGAACGAACGCTTCGTGCTGGTTCGCTCGACGCTGTCGGCGCAAGGCTCCAGCTACCGGATCATTGACGAATTCCCGCTGACCGGCGCTGCCTGAAGGATCAGGGGCGAACCGGCAGGCGCAGGCGGACGAGCAGGCCGCTGCCCGGGTTGGGCAGCAGATCGAGGTGCCCGTCATGCAGGCGGGCGATGCGCTCGACGATGGCCAGGCCGAGCCCGGTGCCCGTCACGTTGCTACGCGCATTGTCGAGGCGGGTGAAGGGGCGTTTCAGGCGCTCGATCTCGGTCTCGGGTACGCCGGGGCCGCGGTCGCTGACCTCGACCCGAATCTCGCCATCGACCACCGACGCGGCCAGGGTGACCTCGCCGCCGCCGTATTTGACAGCGTTGTCGATGAGGTTTGTGACGGCCCGCGTGATGGCCTTGGGCCGCAGCTGGGTTTCCGGCAGCTCGTCGATGGCTGTCGTCAGGCTCAGCCCCAGGTGGCGCTGGCGTTCGGCCACGCTGGCAAGCAGGCCGGCCAGATCGGTGACCACGGGCGTCTCGCCGGACTCGGTGCGGGCGTAATCCATGAATTGCGAAATGACCGCTTCCATCTGCTCGATATCGGCGATGACCGCCTGACGCGCGCCGTCGGCGACGCTCATTTCCGCTTCCAGGCGCAGGCGGGTGAGGGGGGTGCGCAGGTCGTGCGAAATGCCGGCGAGGACTTCGGAGCGATCCTTTTCATGGCGTTCGAGATCGACGGCCATGGTGTTGAAGGCCAGCGCCAGACGGCTGAGTTCTTCGGCGCCATCCTCGGGCAGTGGGGCCGGTTTCTGGCCGCGCCCGACCGTTTCGGCCGACTTGGCCATGGCCTTGAGCGGACGGCTGATGCGCGAGGCGATGAGCCAGGCGACGGCCAGCGCGAGGGTCACGGCAAGCAGGCCCCAGAGCAGCCACTGGCTCGCGAAGTCGCGGCTCGCCCGTTCGCGCGGCAGGACCAGCCAGTATTCCTCGTCGTCCGCGTCGTCGAGGCGGAAGCTGACCCAGAAGCCGGGAACGCCATCGACGCTCGCGGCGATGCGGGTGTGCTCGCCCAGACGCGCCGTGAGTTCCCGCTGCAGGAGCTGGAAAAAGCGCGAATCGGGCATGGCCTCGATCTGGTCTTCCGGTTCGGCTGGCAGGAGGCGGATGCCTTCGCGCGTCGAGAATTCCGTGAACAGGCCCAGGCGCTTGTCCGGCGCGGCGGCAAACAGCGAGGCGCGGATCAGGTTGACGGCCGAGGCTGCCAGCTGGGCGGTTTCGCGGGCCCGCGGTTCGGCGTCGATATGGCGGAACAGGCTGAGCCAGCCCGCTGTGGACGACAGCACGAGCATGGCCAGCAGCAGGAAGGTCCGCGCCAGCAGCGTGCGCGGCATCAACATCCTCGCCTTACTCCTTGGTGGCGCCGTCCGGCACGAAGACGTAACCGAAGCCCCAGACGGTCTGCAGGTAGCGCGGCTGGGCCGGATCGGCTTCGATGAGCTTGCGCAGGCGCGAGACCTGAACGTCGATGGCACGGTCGAAGGGGCCTTGTTCGCGGCCGCGCGCGAGGGTCATGAGCTTGTCGCGGGAGAGCGGCTGGCGGGGATTCTGGAGCAGGACCTTGAGGACGGCGAATTCGCCGGTGGTCAGCGATTGCAGCTCGTTGCCGCGGATCAGGGTGCGGGCGGCGAGGTCGACCTCGACGTTGCCGAAGGTGATCTTTTCCTGTTCCTCTTCCGGCGCGCCGGGCGGCTTGCTGCCCTGGCGGCGCAGGACGGCGTGGATGCGGGCAAGCAGTTCGCGCGGATTGAAGGGCTTGGGCAGGTAGTCGTCGGCGCCCATTTCGAGGCCGACGATGCGGTCGATCTCGTCGCCCTTGGCGGTTAGCATGATGATCGGCGTGCGGTCGCCCTGGCCGCGCAGGCGGCGGCAGATGGTCAGGCCGTCTTCGCCGGGCATCATGAGGTCGAGGACGATCAGGTGATAATGTTCGCGGGCGCGCAGCTTGTCCATCTGCTGGCCGTCAGAGGCAGCCTTGACCTCGAAGCCCTGTTCGCCAAGGTAGCGGGTCAGCAGGTCACGCAGGCGGGCGTCGTCATCGACGACGAGGATGTGTTGGTGTTGTTCGCTCATGCTGGCAAGAATACACAGGGACCGTGAATGAAACGGCTGGAATGGTAACAAGGATTGTCAGCGGCATGCGGGGAAACATATTCTTACACATTCACCGATACGCCCCGGCGTCGCGGATGGACAATGATCACATCTGCAATCCTCCTCTCAATGTTGCGCCATGAAACGTCGTCTTGCCCTCTCCCTGTTGCTGCTGAGCCTGCTTGGCCCGGTTGGTGGCGTCTGGGCGCAGGGTTACTGGCGCGACTTGCCGCCGGACGAACGGCGCCAGATGCGCCAGCAAATGCGCGAGCACTGGCAGCAGGAGCGCGAGCTGCGCCGGGAAGACGGCGTTGCCCCGCGCTGGCGCGACTTGCCGGTTGAAGACCGGCGGCGTTTGCGCGACGACATGCGCGAACAGCGCGCCTGGCAGGAACAGCGTGGCCAGCGGCCGGGGTTCGAGCGGCATGAGCAACGCGGCTGGGATAATCCGCGCGAAGGTGTTCGCGACGGTCCGCGCCAAGGACGCGGCGAACGGGGCTGGCGTCGCGACTGACCCGCTTGGGCTGCCCGTCCGGTAAAATGCCGGCCCATGCAGATCCTTGCCCTCGAAACATCGACTGAATCCGGTTCCTGCGCGCTGTGGCGCGACGGGGTGGTGACCGAACGCCTGTGTCCGGCCGGCCGCTCGCATTCCGAAACCTTGTTGCCGCTGGTACGCGAGCTCCTGGCCGAGGCCGGTTTGCCGGTCGGCCAGCTCGACGCCATTGCCTTTGGCGTCGGCCCCGGCGCATTTACGGGCCTGCGGGTCGCTTGCGGTGCCGCGCAGGGGCTGGCGGTGGCCGCCAATCTGCCGTTGATTCCGGTCACCAGCCTGGAAGCGCTGGCCGCCCAGGCCGATGCCGACCAGGTGCTGGCACTGCTCGATGCGCGCATGGGCGAGGTCTATTCGGGGCGCTTCGAGCGCAGCGCCGACGGTTATCGGCTGCTCGGCGAGATTCGCGTGTCGGCGCCGGCTGAGGTGCTGCTCCCGGAGGGGGGTGCGTTGGTCGCCTGCGGCAATGCTGTCGCCGCCTATCCGGCGCTGGCGGAACGGCTGGCGGCGGCGGGTCTGCGCGTGTATGCCGAGGTGGCGGTGCCCACTGCGGCCACCGTGGCCCGCCTGGCCGTGCCGCGCGCGTTGCGGGGAGAGGGCCTCGACGCTGCGCTGGCGGCGCCGCTGTATGTTCGCGACAAGGTGGCGAAGACGGTGGCCGAGCGCTTGAGCGAGGGTGGCCGGGCGTGAGCGCCTTGAACCTGCCGGCCGAGTTTTTTCCGATGAGCGAGCGCGACCTCGACGGGGTGGCGGCGCTCGAATCGACGCTGCAGACCTTTCCGTGGTCGCGCGGCAATTTTGCCGATTCGCTGTCCGCCGGCCATAGCGTCTGGGTCCTGCGCATCGGTGGCGATCTGGTCGGCTATTCGGTCGTGATGCTGGTCATCGACGAGGCGCATCTGCTCACCATCGGCATTGCCAAACGTTACCAGGGGCAGGGCTACGGCGCGCGGATGCTGCGCCATGCCATGGAATGTGCGCGCCTGGGCGGGGCGAGCAAACTGTTCCTCGAGGTCCGGCCGTCGAACGATCAGGCGGTCGATTTGTACCGCCATTTCGGTTTTCAGCAGATCGGCTTGCGCAAGGGCTATTATCCGGCCGTGATCGGGCGCGAGGATGCGCTGATTTTTGACAAGGAATTGGCATGAGCCTGAGTCGCGAGCAGATGCTGGTGGAGATGGGTATTACCCCGATCTGGGTGTTGCGCGACGACGGAGCGACTGCGCCGGCTGACGAGGCGCCTGAGGCCGCACCGGCCGGGCGGGATGTCCGGCCCATGACGGCGGAGCCGCCGCCGGCCTTCTCATCCCGCCCCGATCCGGTGCCAGCCCCGGTTGCGCCGGAGGTCGAGCTGCGGCCGATGACGCCGGTCGATACGCTGGATTGGCCGGCGCTGACCAAACAGGTCGCCGAATGCCGGGCCTGTCCGCTGTGCCAGCAACGCAAGCAGGCCGTGCTGGGCGTCGGCGATGTTCATCCGGACTGGCTGTTCATCGGCGAAGGCCCGGGCGCGGAAGAGGACGTGAAGGGCGAGCCCTTTGTCGGCCAGGCCGGCAAGCTGCTCGACGCCATGCTGGCTTCGCTCGACATCGCGCGCGGCGACCGGGTGTATATCGCCAATGCGGTGAAATGTCGCCCGCCTGGCAACCGGACGCCGGAGGCCGCCGAAATGGCAGCCTGCTGGCCGTATCTGGAACGCCAGATCGCGTTGCTCAAGCCGAAGATCATCGTCCTGCTCGGCAAGGCGGCCGTGCATGCCGTGCTGCATGACGACAAGTCGCTGGCGGCGTTGCGCGGCAAGCGCTACGAGTATGCGGGCATTCCGGTGGTGGTGACCTATCACCCGGCCTACCTGCTGCGCAACCTGCCGGACAAGGCCAAGGCCTGGGAAGACCTGCTCTTCGCGCGGCGCCTGCTGCGTGAAGCGGCAACGCCGGAACTTCCGTTCTAGGCGCTATCGCCGGCGACGGCGAATTTCAATTTTGGGCAAAATTTCTCCCCCAAGGGGACTTCCTTCGGGGCGCGGTTGACCGTCGAAGGCCGTTCAACCGGCCGCTTTGGCAGCGCTAGTGATGTGCCGAGTCGGCCAGGTGCTGGACGTCGTCCTGCTGGGCCTGGTTGGCGAGATGGCGCTGGCGGATGAGGTACATCAGGCCGCTGACGAAGAGCCCGAACAGCGTGACGACCCAGTAGATCGACATGTCCATTTTGACCATGAGGTAGTACAGGCCGGTCATGATCAGGATGGAGATGTTTTCGTTGAAGTTCTGCACGGCGATCGAGTGGCCGGCGCCCATCAGGATGTGGCCGCGGTGCTGGAGCAGGGCATTCATCGGCACGACGAAGAAGCCGGACAGCCCGCCGATCAGGATGAGTAGCGGCACGGCCAGCCAAATTTCGTGAACGAAATTCATGATTAGCACGATGAGGCCCATGGCGATGCCGAGCGGAATGACGCGGACCGATTTGCGCAGGGTGATGAACTTCGCAGCCATGATGGCACCTACGGCAACGCCGACAGCAACGACGCCCTGGAGCATCGAGGCTTTCGACAAACCGAGGCCAAGGGCCGTTTCGGACCATTTGATCACGATGAACTGCAGTGTCGCGCCGGCGCCCCAGAACAGCGTCGTCACGGCCAGCGAAATCTGGCCGAGGCGGTCGCGCCAGAGCAGCATGAGGCAGTGGTTGAATTCGTGGATCAGGTAGATCGGATTTTTCTTCAGCGCCTTGTGGTCGACGCCGGTGTCGGGCACATAGAGATTGAAGATGGCGGCCAGGATGTAGAGCACGGCCACGACGGACAGGGCCATTTCGCCGATGGTGTCCACGCCCGTTTCGATGACCGGGAAGTCGAAGGACAGCAGGCCGTGGGCGATTTCCGGACGGATGATCGTGCCGCCGATGACGACGCCGAGGATGATGGCGCCGACCGTCAGGCCCTCGATCCAGCCGTTGGCGACGACGAGCAGGCGATGCGGCAGGTATTCGGTCAGGATGCCGTACTTGGCAGGCGAGTAGGCGGCGGCGCCGAGCCCGACGACGGCATAGGCAAGCAGCGGGTGGGCGCCGAAGAACATCATGCTGCAGCCGACGATCTTGATGGTATTGCTGATGAGCATGACCCGGCCCTTGGGCATCGAGTCGGCGAAGGCGCCCACGAAGGCGGCGAGCACCACGTAGGAGACGGTGAAGAAGGTCTTGAGCAGCGGTTCGTATTCCGACGGCGCCTGCATCTCGCGCAGCGCGGCGATGGCGGCAATCAGCAGGGCGTTGTCGGCCAGCGCGGAGAAAAACTGCGCGGCCATGATGATGTAGAAGCCGAACGGCACGGAATATTTGTCTCTTTTATTACTTTGGGCGAGGTTTATACCACGCTCAGGATTCGGCGCAAGGCTTGCGCGATCTGGGCCGTTGTGCATGTTGCTCAACTCGCGCTGAAAAGAATTCAGCCTAGGTCGTCTTGGTTAAAACCTGATGACAGGCGATTCTCGCGTTGGCGCCGATTTTTCTCGCGGCTTTGACGGTCAACCGGAAAATTTGCCCAAAATCGAAACTTGCTGCCGGAAGCATGACGGAATGTGATTGAATAACGGCCGCATACCCACAGGAGAGAAATCATGGCTGACCGGCGTTTGCAGGTCTTTCATGCCGTCGCAAAACATCTGAGCTTTACCCGCGCGGCTGACGCCCTGTTCATGACGCAACCGGCCGTGACCTTCCAGATCCGGCAACTGGAAGAACAGTACAGCACGCGCCTGTTCGATCGGCGGCACGGCGGCATTTCGCTGACGCCCGCCGGCGAGCTCGTGCTCTCCTTTGCCGAAAAGATCCTCGCCCTGTCCGACGAAATGGAAACCCGCCTGTCCGAAATGACCGGCGAGATGCGCGGCCCGCTGCTCGTCGGCGCCAGCACGACCATCGCCGAGTTCATGCTGCCGCGCGTCCTCGGCGAATTCAACGCGGCCTATCCGCAGGTCCGGGCGCGGCTCATCGTCGCCAACTCGGAAAGCATCGAGAGCCAGGTGGCCGAACACACCCTCGACGTCGGGCTCATCGAGGTGCCGGCCAAGCTTTCCGGCCTGACCAGCCAGATCTGCTGCGAAGACGAATTGCTCGTCATCTGCGCGCCGGATTACCCGCTGGCCGGGCAAAAATCCGTGGCGCCGAGAAATCTCGTCGACTATGAATTCATTTCCCGCGAACCCGGTTCGGGCACGCGGGAGATCACCGATGCCTATTTCCGCGAGCACAAGGTGCCGCCGGAAAACCTCAAGATGCAGATGGAACTGGGCAGTCCCGAAGCCCTAAAAGGCGTCGTCTCCACCGGGCTGGGCTTTGCCATCGTGTCGCGGGCCGTGGTCGAAAAGGAGGCGCAGCTCGGCGAGCTCGTTGCCATCCCGCTCAAGCCGCCGCTCAAGCGCAGCCTTTATCTGGTCTATCAGCAGGATCGCTTCCAGTCCCGGCTTACCGCCACCTTCATCGAATTTACCCGCAAGAAACTGAAAGAAATGGCTTCATGAAAACCTCGCGTCCCATCCGGGCGCGCATTGCGCCGGCGGCGATCCTCCACAATTACCGGCAGGCCAAGCGCCACGCGCCGCAAGCCAAGGCCTGGGCCGTCGTCAAGGCCAATGCCTACGGCCACGGCCAATGGCGCGCCGTCGAAGCCCTGCGCGGCGAAGCCGACGGCTTTGCCCTGCTCGAATGCGAAAACGCCGTCGCCTTGCGCGAAGCCGGCGTCACCCAGCCCATCCTCATGCTCGAAGGCGTGTTCAGCGCCCGTGACGTGCGCGCCATCGCCGACCATGCGATCACGACGGTCGTTCATTGCCCTGAGCAACTCGACCTCGTGCTGGGCAACCGGCCGGCCGACAAGCCGCTGTCGCTCTATCTCAAGCTCAACACGGGCATGAACCGGCTCGGTTTTACGCCGGCCAAGCTGGCGGAAGCCCGCACGACGCTGGCTCAACAGACCGGCATCGATCTGACGCTGATGACCCATTTTGCCGAGGCCGATGGCCCGCGCGGCGTGGCGGAGCAGCTCGAACAGTTCCGCCGGATGACCGAAGGCTGGGCGGCGCCCGTTTGCCTGGCCAATTCGGCCGCCATCCTGCATCACCCGCAGACGCACGGCGACTGGGTGCGGCCGGGCATCATGCTCTACGGCGCCAGCCCGTTCGCCGAAATCAGCGCCGAAACGCTCGGCCTGCAGCCGGTCATGACGCTCGAAAGCGCCATCATCGGCGTCCAGGATCTCGCTCCCGGCGACCGCGTCGGCTATGGCGGCACCTTCACGGCCGACAAACCGATGCGCATCGGCGTCGTCGCCTGCGGCTACGCCGACGGTTACCCGCGCCACGCACCGAGTGGCACGCCGATTGCCGTCATGGGCCGGCGGACGAAAACCGTCGGCCGGGTGTCGATGGACATGCTGGCCTGCGACCTGACCGACATTCCCGACGCCGGCATCGGCGCGCCGGTCACGCTGTGGGGCCAGGGCATCGCCGGCACCGTGCCGGCCGATGAAGTCGCCACGGCCGCCGGTACCATCGCCTACGAACTGTTCTGCGCCCTGGCGCAGCGCGTCCCGGTCAGCCTGGACGAGACTTTGACGGTCAACCGGAAATAATGGCCAAAATCAAAACCATCTACAGCTGCACGGAGTGCGGCGCGACGAGCCCCAAGTGGCAGGGCCAGTGCCCGGGCTGCAACGAATGGAACACGCTGGTCGAAACCGTCGCTGAAAAGGCGCCGACTAACAGCCGCTTCGAATCGCTGGCGCCCACGGCCAAATTGCAGAATCTCTCGGAAATCGAGGCGCGCGAGGTCGAGCGCATCGCCACCGGCATCGGCGAGTTCGACCGGGCGCTCGGTGGCGGGCTGGTCAATGGCGCCGTCGTGCTCATCGGCGGCGACCCCGGCATCGGCAAGAGCACGCTGCTTCTGCAGGCGCTGGCCCATTTGTCGCTCGACAACCGTGTGCTCTACGTCAGCGGCGAAGAGTCCGGCGAACAGGTCGCCCTGCGCGCCCGCCGCCTCGGACTCGACACCCGGCGCCTGCAGCTCATGGCCGAGATCAACCTCGAACGCATCCTCGCCACGCTGCAGGCCGAAAAGCCGGTCGTTGCAGTCATCGACTCGATCCAGACCCTGTGGTCCGATCAACTGTCCAGCGCGCCGGGTTCGGTCGCCCAGGTCCGCGAATGCGCGGCGCAACTGACCCGACTGGCCAAGCAGGCCGGCATCACGGTCATCCTCGTCGGCCACGTGACGAAGGAGGGCGCCCTCGCTGGCCCGCGTGTGCTCGAACACATCGTCGACACCGTGCTCTATTTCGAAGGCGACACGCATTCGAGCTTCCGTCTCGTGCGCGCCGTCAAGAACCGCTTCGGCGCCGTCAACGAGCTAGGCGTCTTCGCCATGACCGAAACCGGGTTGAAGGGCGTCAGCAACCCGTCGGCGCTCTTCCTCTCGCAGCACGGCCAGGATGTGCCGGGTTCCTGCGTGATGGTGACGCAGGAAGGGACGCGGCCGCTGCTCGTCGAAATCCAGGCGCTGGTCGATACCGCGCACGGCAACCCGCGCCGGCTGACGGTCGGCCTTGATCCGCAGCGCCTGGCCATGTTGCTCGCCGTGCTGCACCGCCACGCCGGGGTTGTTTGCTTCGATCAGGATGTCTTCGTCAATGCTGTCGGTGGGGTCAAGATCACCGAGCCGGCAGCCGACCTGGCGGTCCTGTTGTCGATCACTTCATCTCTTAAAAACAAGCCGTTACCGTCTAAACTTATTGTGTTTGGTGAGATTGGTCTGGCCGGGGAAATCCGTCCCGCACCGCGCGGCCAGGAGCGCCTCAAAGAGGCAGCCAAGCTCGGTTTTACCCGCGCGCTGATCCCGGAAGCGAACCGGCCCAAGCAGGCCATCCCGGGCATGCAGGTCATCGCCGTCAAGCGCGTCGAGGAGGCGGTAGCGCGGATACGCGAGTTGGAATAAGCTGGCGGGATAACCTCTTCGGCAGCCATGTTCAATCTTTCGCGATATTTCTCCACCGTCAGTTTCATTCTGATAGTGCTGGCTGCCGGCGTACTCGGGCCGCTTTACCAGAAGCTCTCGCTGCAGCAGATGCAGGATCTGGCCGAAGGCCGGAATCTGGCCATGGCCCAGGTTTTCCAGAACTCCCTGCGCAGCCAGCTCGATGAACTGATGGGCAGTTCGGTCGGGCGGGATGTGGCCTTCCTGCGCGAATCCGACGAGGCGCGCCTGCTGCAGGGCCGGGTGCTCGAATTGATGCGGGATACTGCCGTCGTCCGCGTCAAGATCTACAACCGCCTCGGCAACACGGTTTTTTCGACGGACAGCGCACAGATCGGCGAAAGTCGCCTCGACAACCCCGGTTTCCGTTCGGCCATGACCGGGACAATTGCCAGCGAACTGACCTACCGCGACAAGGCCGACAAGTTTGAAGGTACGCTGGCCAGGCTCGATGTCCTTTCGAGCTACATTCCCGTGCGCGGCAAGGACCACTCGGTAGAAGGGGTGCTGGAGCTCTACCAGGACGTCACGCCGTTCGTCGATCAGCTCCAGCGCAACATGTGGCTGGTGACCGGAGGGGTCGCCCTGGTCTTCTCCGCGCTCTACATGATGCAGTTCATCGTCGTCCGGCGCGCCCAGGGCATTCTGGAAGATCAGGAAGGACGCATCGCGGCCGCCCGCGATACGCTGGAAATCCAGGTGGCGGCGCGCACCGAGGAACTGCGGCGGACCAATACCCAGCTCGAGGGCGAAATCGTCGAACGCCGTCAGGCCCAGAGCAAGCTCAATTACCTGGCCTACCACGACCCGCTGACCGGGCTGTCGAATCGCCGCAGTTTCATCGAACGGCTGGAGGAAAGCCTGCGCGAAAACGCCCGGCAGGGCGAGCGCCTGGCCGTGCTCTTCATCGATCTCGACCAGTTCAAGCAGGTCAACGATTCCCTCGGTCACGGCGTCGGTGACGAACTGCTGGTCTCCGTCGCCGCGCGCCTCGCCGAACATGTCCGGCTCATCGACATGCTGGCCCGGCTGGGCGGCGACGAATTCATTTGCCTGATGGAGGGCGTGCGCAGCGAAAAGGACGTCGAGGTGCTCGCCCAGGAAATCATCGGCGCCTTCGACTACCCCTTCCGCCTGGGCGACCACGAGCTTTTCCTCAGCGCCTCGGTCGGCATCAGCCTGACCTCCGGCGAAGGCGAGACGGTCATGGACCTCATGCGCAACGCCGATACGGCCATGTATCGCGCCAAGGCCCATGGACGCGGCAACTACCATTTCTATACGCCGGAAATGACCCGCGACGCGCAGGAACGCATCCGCATGGAAAACCTGCTGCGCCGGGCGCTCGACAACCACGAGCTTGCCGTCTACCTGCAACCGCAGGTCGATACCCAGACCGGACAACTGCTCGGCGCCGAAGCGCTGGTGCGCTGGAACAGTCCGGAACTCGGCCTGGTCATGCCGACCCGCTTCATTCCGCTGGCCGAGGATTCCGGCCTCATCGTCGGCCTCGGCAACTGGGTGTTGCGCGAAACCTGCCGTCAGGTCATGCAATGGCAGGCCAGTGGCTTCGAACTGCCCCAGGTATCGGTCAATCTCTCCGTCAAACAGCTGGAACGCCCCGAATTTATCGACATCCTGAGTGACATCCTCGACGAAACCGGCATGGAACCCGAGCGCCTCAAGCTCGAGCTGACCGAATCCGTGGTCATGGCCTTCGGCAACGCCACCGAACTGCTGGAACGCCTGCGCGATCTCGGTATCCGCCTGGCTCTCGACGATTTCGGTACCGGCTATTCATCGCTGAGCTACCTCAAGTTGCTGCCGGTCCATCAACTCAAGATCGACCGCTCCTTTGTCGACGGCATTGGCCGCAATTCAGGCGACGAGGCCATCATCCGGACCATCATGGAGCTCGCCCGCAGCCTCGAATTCGAGGTGGTCGCCGAAGGGGTCGAAACGGTTGAGCAGGCTGATTTCCTGGCCAATCTAGGCTGCGAAATGCTGCAGGGTTACCTGCATGGCAGGGCGGTGTTGCCGTCCGAGTTCCGCGCCCGCTGGTCCGAGCCTTCATGACTGCCGCCCACGCCTGGCGCATCCTTGGCCGGGAGCTGCGTTCCGGCGAGTTGCGGCTGCTTTTTGCGGCGCTTGCCATTGCCGTTGCTGCCGTGACGGCGGTCGGCTTTTTTGCCGACCGCGTGCGTCTGGCTCTTGAGCGCGAAGCGCAGCAGATGATGGGCGGCGATCTCATCCTCATCGGTGATCACGATCTGCCGTCGGCGTATGCCGCCGAGGCCGGTCAGCGCGGCCTCAGCCAGGCCGAAACGCTGGTTTTTCCGAGCATGGTCATCGGGCCCGAGGTGGCCCAACTGGCCGACATCAAGGCGGTCAGCGCGGGCTACCCATTGCGCGGTCGCGTCGAGACCAGCCTGCGGGCCGGGGAAACCGGTTCGCCCGTGGCCGGCGGGCCGAAGCCGGGAAGCGTCTGGCTCGACGAACGCTTGTCGGCCGCATTGCAGGTCGAGGTCGGCGGCAAGGTGACGGTCGGCGCCAGCACGCTCACGGTGGCGGCCATCCTGACCCGCGAGCCGGACCGTGGCGTCAATTTCTTCAGCCTGGCGCCACGTCTCATGATGCATGCCGAGGATATCCCGGCCACCGGGCTGATCCAGCCCGGCGCACGCGTCCGCTACAGCCTGCTGGTGGCCGGCGATGCGAAGGCCGTGGCGGGTTTCCAGTCGTGGTTGCTGAAGCGCCTTGAACGCGGCGAACGCATCGAGGACACGCGCAATGCCCGGCCGGAAATCCGGGGCGCCCTCGACAAGGCCGAGCGTTTTCTCGGCTTGTCGACGGTGTTGACGGTGGTCCTGGCCGCCGTGGCCAGTGCCATGGCGTCGCGTCGCTACATGCAGCGCCACCTCGATGCCTGCGCCGTCATGCGCTGCCTGGGCATGACCCAGGGCGGCCTGCTGCGCCTGCATGGCTGGCTGTTTCTGTGGCTGGCGACGATGGCCGCCGTGGTGGGCGGTGTTGTGGGGTATGCCGCCCATTTTGCGCTGGTTTACTGGCTGTCGGCCTTGCTCCAGCTCGAATTGCCGGCGCCGGGATGGCTGCCGCTGCTCGGCGGGGTGGGGGTGGCCGGCGTGTTGTTGTTCGGCTTCGCCTTCCCGCCGCTCATCCAGCTGGCGCGGGTGCCGACCCTGCGGGTTTTGCGCCGCGAGCTGGGCTCAACGCGGCCGCTCTCGCTTGGCGGTTATGCCCTGGGCTTCGCCTTGCTCGCTGTCCTGATCGTCTGGATCGCCGGGAATGTTCGCCTCGGGGCCTGGGCAGTTGGCGGTTTTGCCCTTGCCCTCGGCGGTTTCTGGGTCATCGCGCGTCTGGTCATCGCGGCCATCGCCCGCCTGCGTGGCGGCGCCGGGTTTGGCTGGCGGCAGGGGCTGGCCAGCCTGACGCGTCATGCTTCATCCAGCGCCGTGCAGATTGTCGCACTGGCCATTGGGCTGATGGCAATGCTCCTGCTGACGGTGATTCGCGCCGAATTGCTCGATGCCTGGCAGAAATCCGTTCCTGCCGACGCGCCGAATCGATTCGTGATCAATATCCAGCCCGATCAGCGTGCGGCGGTGGCCGAGACGCTGCGGGCCAGCGGCATTGAGGCCGACCTGCTGCCCATGGTGCGCGCCCGGCTCATCCGCATTGGCGGCAAGGAGGTCAGTCCGGCCAGTTTCCCGAACGACGACCGGGCGCAGCGCCTGATCGAACGCGAATTCAACCTGTCGTGGCGCAGCGATCTGCCGGCCGGCAACCAGATCAGCGCCGGGCGCTGGTTTCCGCCCGAGGCGGCGGGACAGGGCCTGGCCTCGGTCGAGGAAGGCCTGGCCAAGACCCTGGGTATCCAGTTGGGCGACGAACTGGTCTTCATGGTCGCCGGCGTCGAGAAGCGGGTGACGACGAGCAGCCTGCGCAAGCTGTCCTGGGATTCGATGCGCGTCAATTTCTTCGTGCTGACGCCACCCGGCGTCATCGAGGACGCCCCGGCCAGCTACATCACCAGTTTCCACCTGCCGGCCGACAAGGCCGACGCCGCATCCGGCCTGGTCAAGCGTTTTCCCGGCCTGACGATGATCGATGTCGGCGCCATCCTGCGCCAGTTGCAGGCGGTGATCGCCCAGGTCGCCGGGGCAGTGCAGTTCGTATTCGTCTTTGCCCTGCTGGCCGGCGGCATCGTGTTGTACGCCGCGCTGCTGACCAGTTTTGACGAGCGACGTTACGAGCTGTCGGTCATGCGCGCCCTGGGGGCCCACCGCGGACAACTGCGCCTCGCCATGCTCGTCGAGCTCGGCGTGATCGGCAGTCTGGCCGGGCTGATGGCGGCCGTCGGCGCCATGCTCCTCGGCCGCATCGTCGGGCTCCAGGTTTTTCAGCTGGAACTGACCTTCAGCCTCTGGTTACCGGTCCTGGCCACGCTGGGCGGCGGATTGCTGGCCGTGCTGATCGGCTGGCTGGCCATCCGCCAGCTCGTTTCGGCGCCGCCCCTGCTGGCTTTGCGCAACGGCGCCTAAAGTTCGATTTCGGTGACGTTACGGCCGTCAATGCGACGATGCTCGCATCGCGTGCATAGTCCGCGGATCAGGTTGATGCCCAAACCGCCGACTTTGACGGTCAACGCCGTTTTTTGCCCAAAAACGAAAAGATCGAACGGCGGCGCGTCGTCCGCGTAGCGCAGGTGCGAGGTGTTTTTATCGCGCCCAAGCGTGAGAAAAACAGGATGCTCGCTGTCGCCCCGATGACCGTGGGCGATGGTGTTGGTGAAGAGCTCCTCGACCACCAGTTGCAGACGCAGCGAATCCTCGGCCGGGATGCCGAGGCCGGCCGCCTGGTCCGCGATGCTGGAAAGCAGCCCGGGAAGCTCGGAAAAGCGCGCGCAGACGGAAATCTCCGTAGAATATGCGGTCATCGTTTTACATTGGTTTTCTTCATGATTAAAGCACATTGGGGCGCGCTTTGTGCGCTGCTGGCGCTGATTTGGGCATCGCCCGGCCTGGCTGGCGAAGTGGCGGGCATGATAAAGGTCGCCAAGGGCGCGGTCAGCATCGAACGTGCCGGGAAGAAGCTGCCGGCCGGCGTCGGTAGCGAGGTCGAGGTGGCGGACCGGGTGCGCACCGGTCAGGATGCCTCGGTCGGCATTACCCTGCGCGACAACACTTTGCTCTCGGCAGGCCCCCATTCGCTGATCGTCATCGAGAAGTTCGCTTTCGACAACACCACGCAGGACGGCGCCATGTCGATCCGTATCCGCAAAGGTACGCTGTCCGTGGCCAGCGGCAAGATTGCCAAACGAACGCCGGCATCGGTCGATTTCCATACGCCCACCTCGGTGCTCGGCGTGCGCGGCACCGAATTCGTCATCGAAGTCGATGGAGATGGCGATGAATAAGGTGACGCTCTCCCTCGTGATCGGCACGCTCCTGCTGGCGGGGTGCGCCAGCGAGCGCATCGTGTTGCTGCCGTCGGCGGATGGCCGGCAAAGCGCGGTGGTCGTCCGCGATGCGGCGGGCGAAACGGTGCTCGACCAGCCCTATGCCGGCGTCACGCGGCGCCTGGGCACGAATACGGCTTATCGGTCATCGGCCGACGAGGTCAATGAACGCTTCGGCACGACACTGGCCGCACTGCCGCCACGGCCGACGAGCTATGTCCTGTATTTCGAGGTGGGCGGCAATGTGCTGACCCCCGAATCGCAGGCCGCCCTGGCGACAATCCGCAAGGAAATCGCCGAGCGACCGGCCTCCGAAGTCCGCGTCATCGGCCATACGGACCGCGTCGGCAGCGTCGAGACGAACGACCGATTGTCATTGCAGCGGGCCGAAAGCGTGCGTGATCTGCTGGTTGAATCCGGCGTTCCTGCCAACAAGCTGGAAGCAGTCGGGCGCGGCGAGCGCGATCCCCTGGTGCCGACCGCCGACGAGGTCGATGAACCGAAGAACCGGCGCGTTGAAATCAGCGTTCGCTGATTTTTTCGCCGTGCCACTCGAAAAGCAGCACGGTCAGGTCGTCAGCCGGCGCCTGGCCGGCTTCGAAAGCGCGAACCGCGTCGCGTAGCGCCGCAACGGCCTGTTGTGGCGCGGCCTTGATGGAAGCCTGGAGCGTCGCCTGCAGCCGCGAAATGCCAAAAAGCTCGCGGCCGTTGCTGGCTTCCGTTACGCCATCGGTGAACAGGCACAGGCGGTCGCCCGGAAGCAATTGCATGTTGCCCGTTTCGTAGGGAAAGTCGCCCGCTGCACAGAGGGGCGGGCCGCCGATCGCATCGGTGTCGAGGCGCGACACTTGGCCGTCACGCAGGAGGAGGGGCGCATCGTGGCCGGCGCAGACGTATTCCAGTCGCCCCGATGCCAGGTCGAGTACAGTGATGAAGGCCGTGACGAACAGCGACTCGGCATTCTGCCGACTGAGTTCCTGTTCCAGTTCGCGGACGGCATTGGCCAGGTCGGGCTGGCGCCGCGCCAGCATGCCGGTCAGCGTGATCGACATGGCCATGAACAGACTGGCCGGTACGCCTTTGCCGGCCACGTCGCCGATGGCCAGGCAGAGGCGCTGCCCGTCGAGCAGGAAGCAGTCATAGTAGTCGCCGCCAACGGTTTGGGCGGGCTCGAGGAGGGCAGCGACGGAAAAACGCGTTTCGCCGGTAAAACGTCGGGCCGGCTCGGGCAGCAGCCCCATCTGGATGCGGCGGGCGGCGTTGAGTTCGCCCTGGGCCCTGGCCTGTTCTTCCCGGCTGTTTTGCAGCGCGAGTTCGGCCATTCGGCGCTGGCGGTCGGCGGCGATCAGGGTGTTGGCAAGGAGCAGGATGAAGACCGGCGTCAGCAGCAAAACCGGCGTCAGTCCGTCGTACAGCCAGAGGCCCTTGGCGAAGGCCAGGTAGCCGGTGGAAACCAGTTGCAGGCCCAGGACCACGAAGGTAGCCAGCGCGTAGCGCGGCGGCAGCGCCGGGATCGTGGCGATGAGCAGGAGGCCGGCCAGCAGCAGCGCCGCCATTTCCAGCAGTGGCATCCATGCCGGCCGCCGTAGCGCATTGCCGCCGAGCAGGCTTTCGATGACCTGGGCGTGGATGTCGATGCCCGGCAGGCTGTCACCGAGCGGCGTGACGATGCGGTCCTGCAGGCCCGTGCTGTTGAAGCCGACGATGACGAATCGGCCCTTGAACATCTCGGGCGGATGCACGCCGGCCAGCACGTCGGCCGCGGAAAGGTAATAGTTCGAGCTGGCCTGGCCGAAATGCAGGAGCAGGGCGCCGTTCGGCCCGGTGGGCAGGCGATAGTCGCCAATCCGGATGCCGGTCATGCCGTGGGCGTCGCTGTCGACGGCCACGGCGCCATCGCCGAGCGCCAGGCGAACCATTTCGAGGGGAAGCGAAAGGAAGGGCAACTGGTTGATGTAGGCCAGCGTGGGCACGCTGCGCAGGACGCCGCGCTCGGGTTCGGCCTGCGTCAGCCCCGGGCTGCCATTGATCAGTCCCTCGCCGGCGGCGGCCTTTTCGAGCAAGGGCCGGCTGGCCAGGGCGCCGACATATTGCGGGAGGCGGTTTTCCAGCCCCTGGCTGCCCTGAAAAGCGGGCAGCGGACGCGCCGGCTGTACCGAACCCGGCAAGGCCTTGCTCAGGCCGATGACCGCGAGGGCGGTTGGCTGGGCGGCAAGCGTGCGGGCCAGCAGGCGGTCGGGGTCAGGCAGCGATGCGACGGTGTCGGGCGACAGATTCGGCAGGCGCGAGGAAAGAAGCTCGGGGCTGTAGCGGTCGGCCTCGGCAAAGACGATGTCGATGCCCAGCGCGAGCGGGTTTCCCGCCTGAATCCGGGTGATCAGTCGGGCCAGGAGGTCGCGCGGCCAGGGCCATTGCCCGTGCGCGACGAGGCTCTGGCTGTCGATGCCGACGACGATGACCGGTTCGCTGTCGCGGGCGCGCGGCATGTGTCGCTGGTATTGGTCGAACAGCGTCTCGCGGACGCTGAGCAGCGGGGTACGCTCGATGCCATGCAGGAGCATCAGGGCGGCGAGCAGGAGGATCAGGGGCAGCACCCGGCCGCGTCCGGCACGGATGGCCGCGGAGAGCAGACCGGCCAGGCGTTTCACAGGTCGATGGTCAGGCCGTCGTAGGCGGAAAGGATCTCGAGCGGTGCCCGGCTGCCCCGGGTGATCTGCTCAAGCCGCCGGGTTTCCGCGACCATACGGGCCAGTTGCTGGTCGTCATGGACCGGCTCGTGATGGAACAGCGCCAGCCGTTTGGCTGCCGCCGCCTGGCAAAGCTCGACGGCCACGATATTGCTCGAATGCCCCCAGTCGGCCTTGACCGAGACGGCCTCGGCCAGCGAATACATCGCATCGAAGATCACCAGGTCGGCCTTGCGGAAGAAATGGCTGATGGCGTCGTGTTCGGCCGGGTCGTCGAGCCTGTGTTCGGAATCGGTGGAATAGACGACCGTCCGATCGACGCTTTCGAAACGGTAACCGTAGGAATCGCCGGCATGCATTTGGCGTTTGGGCGTGACGTTGATGCCGGAAATGTAGTGGGCTTCGTCCGGCGTCATGATGTCGAATTCGATCTTGGCACCGGCCTGCGCATAATCGACCGGGAAGCAGGGCGATTGCATCTGCAGGCGGACGGCGCGTTCGAGGTCCGCGTGGCAGCCGTGGATGACGATCCGGTTGCCGGGGATGTACATGGGCGCGAAATACGGAAAGCCCATGAGGTGGTCCCAGTGCAGGTGGGAGATGAAGATTTGGTAGGTCTGCGGATGGGGGATGCCGAAACGGGCGATCTTGGCTTGCCCCAGGGGCCGGGCGCCGCTGCCCATGTCGCAGATGAAATGACTGTCGCGATCGGCAACGATCTCGACGCACGAGGAATTGCCGCCAAAGGTGCCGGCGACGGTGAAGGGCAGCTTGTCGACGAAGTCCTCGAGGGCCAGGCGGGTCTTGAAGCTCTTGCCGTTGGCTGCGGTCAGGGCGGCGATGATTTTTTCCCGGATGTCGCGGTGGGTCAGGGAAACCGGCAGCGAACCGCGGGTTCCCCAGAAAACGACTTGCTTCATGCGCCGAGCACCTTGCAGGCAGTATCGACGCTGACGTAACAGGGAACGATCAGGTTGAAGCGACTGATGGCGAAGACTTCCTGGACGAGCGGCTGGAGCGCGGCGATGGCGAAGATGCCCTGCTGGGCCTTGGCGCGGCGCGAAGCCATCATGAGCACGCGCAGTCCGGCACTGCTGATGTAGTCGACACCGGCGAAATCGAGCAGGACCGGTGGTTCGCCCTGAACGCAGCGATCGAGCAGGGGTTCGAGGCTATTTGTGAACTCTTCGCTGGCGGTGTGGTCTATGCGGCCACTGACGGAAACAATCAGTACACCGGCCTGTTCGCGGGTGGGAAGATTCATCATCGTGCAGGGAAGGGATGTGGGACAAAAAGTCAGTATGCCATGGCCCCGGACGCACTCAGGTAAAATATTGCATGGAATCAAATCAGCAAAACGTACGCCCGCTCTTCGGTTATCGCAAATTCTGGGCCCATCGTTTCGGCCCGGCACCTTTCCTGCCCATGTCCCGCGCCGAGATGGACACGCTGGGCTGGGATTCGTGCGACATCATTCTTGTCACCGGCGACGCCTACATCGACCATCCGAGTTTCGGCATGGCGCTGGTCGGGCGACTGCTCGAGGCGCAGGGCTTCCGCGTCGGCATCATCTGCCAGCCGGACTGGAATTCGGCCACCGATTTCCGGAAACTGGGCAAGCCGAATCTCTTTTTCGGCGTCACAGCCGGCAACATGGACTCGATGGTCAATCGCTACACGGCCGACCGCAAGATCCGCTCCGACGATGCCTATACACCCAACGGTGAACCGAACAAGCGGCCGGATCATGCCGTGACGGTCTATGCCCAGCGTTGTCGCGAGGCCTTCCAGGGCTGCAACGTCGTGATCGGCTCGATCGAGGCCAGCCTGCGCCGCATCGCCCATTACGATTACTGGTCGGACAAGGTGCGGCGTTCCGTGCTGCCCGATTCCAAGGCCGACCTGCTGGTCTTCGGCAATGCCGAGCGGGCGATCGTCGAACTGGCCCACCGCCTGGCCAGGGGCGAGAAGATCAGCGACATCCGCGACCTGCGCGGTACGGCCTTCATGGTGCCGCGCGGCTGGCTGCCTTCCGGCGAATGGGAGGCCATGGACTCGACTTCGGTCGATACACCGGGGCCGCTGGTCAAACACGCCGATCCCTACGCCATGGAAGGGGATTTCAAAAATGAGCAAAATTCCCGGTTGACCGTTGAAGAGGGCGGCACGCAGCCGATCCGCATCGTTTCACGGGCCGAACGCCTGGCGGCGCGCCAGGACAGGCGAGCCCATACCGTCGTTCGCCTGCCGTCCTACGAGCAGGTCAAGGACGACCCGGTGCTCTACGCGCATGCCTCGCGCACCTTCCACCTTGAATCGAACCCCGGCAATGCCCGGGCGCTGGTGCAGGGTCATGGCGAGCGCGACGTCTGGCTCAATCCTCCGCCGATTCCGCTGACCACCGAAGAACTCGACGCCGTCTACGAATTGCCCTACGCCCGGCGTCCGCATCCGGCCTACGGCGACGCCAAGATTCCGGCCTGGGAAATGATCCGTTTCTCGGTCAACATCATGCGCGGCTGCTTTGGCGGCTGTACCTTCTGTTCGATCACCGAGCACGAAGGGCGCATCATCCAGAGCCGTTCCGAAGACTCGGTGATCCGCGAAATCGAGGAAATGCGCGACAAGACGCCGGGTTTCACCGGCATCGTGTCCGACCTCGGCGGTCCGACCGCCAACATGTTCCACCTCAAGTGCAAGGACGAGAAGATCGAGTCCGCCTGCCGCCGACTGTCCTGCGTCTATCCGGACATCTGCGAGAACATGAACACCGATCACAGCAAGCTCATTTCGCTGTACCGCAAGGCGCGCACGATCAAGGGCGTCAAGAAGGTCTTCATCGGCTCCGGCCTGCGTTACGACCTCGCCGTGCGCTCACCGGAATACATAAAGGAGCTGGTCACCCACCACGTTGGCGGCTACCTGAAGATCGCCCCGGAACACACCGAGGAACGGCCGCTGTCCAAGATGATGAAGCCGGGCATCGGCTCCTACGACCGCTTCAAGCAACTCTTCGACCGCTTCTCCCGCGAGGCCGGCAAGGAGCAGTACCTGATCCCGTATTTCATCGCCGCGCATCCGGGCACCGAAGACGAGGACATGCTCAACCTTGCCCTCTGGCTCAAGAAAAACAATTTCCGCCTCGACCAGGTGCAGACCTTCATTCCGACGCCGATGGCGATGGCCACCACGATGTACCACAGCGAACGCAACCCGCTGCGCAAGGTCACGCGCAGCAGCGAGCATGTCGGGACCGTGCGCAATGGCCGCCAGCGCAAGCTGCACAAGGCATTCCTGCGCTACCACGACCCGGCCAACTGGCCGCTGCTGCGCGAGGCGCTCAAGGAAATGGGCCGCGCCGACCTCATCGGCAACGGCAAGAAACAACTCATCCCCGCCTGGCAGCCCGCCGGAACGGGAGGGGCTCCGGTTGCACCCAGCCGGAATACGCGGCGCACCGCTCCCCCAACACGCGCGGGTATGCCAAGGCAATCCCGTCCGCGGTCAAAATAAGCGCTCATGCCGGTTTGACGGGGCACGGGGAAGTGACGATACTTTAATAAGGTGTCGTATTTCCCGTCGCTTCGATGACCCCCGGCCTGTCGTGCTGGTTGCTTGGGCGTCGATGCTGGCCGGGGTGCGACCTTTGCCTTTGGGGGCTGGAGCTGGGATGTACAGAAGAAGAGAACATGAGCGGGGGACAGGGCACGGACGACGGGTAACCGACCGGCGGCCGGTCTTCGGCCATCAACTCGATCTTTCCCTGTTCGACGGTACGCCGCATCGCCTGTCGTGGGAGGATCAGCGCACCCAGTACTGGACACGCCTCCTGTTCTGCGCCCTGGCGCTGATGTATTTCAATTTTGGCGGGGATGCCCAGGTACGCGCCTGGGCCAGCCTGCCGATCGTCAACGTGGTGATGACGATCTATGGCATGGAAATCCTGTTTTTCATGTGGCACGCCACCCGCGTGCCGCATGCGCCGTGGCGCCAGCGACTGACCATGTGGGTCGATATCGCGGCGGCTTCGTTCGCTGCGCTGGCCGACTCGACATTGAGCTCCCCGGGATTCCTGGTCTTCCTCATGGTCATTCTGGGCAACGGCATGCGCTACGGGCTACGGCTGTTCGGCGAGGCCGTTATCGGCAGCCTTGGTGCGGCGATCCTGATCGTCTGGCTGCGCCTGCCCGATTACCTCGCCATATTCTCAGTCAGCGCCATCTTTTTCCTCGTCTTTTTTGCCATCGTCGTCCTCTATTCGTACTCGCTGACGGCACGCATCGAGCGGGCGCGGCAGAAGCTGTCGCACGAGAGGAATGTCGATGCCCTGACCGGCATGCTCAATCGACGGGCCTTGCACGAGCGGGCATCGCAGCTCTTTCAGTCGCCAGGCGAGCATGGTGGCGAAATTGTCGTGCTCTTTGCCGACCTGGACGGTTTCAAGAACGTCAATGACACCCATGGCCATCACGTTGGCGACCGGGTGTTGATGGCCGTGGCCGAGCGCATCCTGGACAGCGTCCGCGACATCGATCTGGTTGCCCGCTATGGCGGAGACGAGTTTTTGCTCGTCCTGCCCCGCACCTCCAGGGTCGGCGGGGAAATTGTCGCCCAGCGGGTACGGCAGCAGATCAACGACTGGGCAAAGCAAAACAAGATCGACTTCAACGTGTCGATCGGTGTCGGCAACTATCCCGATCACGGCCGTGATCTGGAATCGGTCATCGCCTCGGTCGACAAGGCCATGTACCGAAGCAAGGCCGAGCAGGGGCGAGGCGGCATCCTGCATGCCGAGACGCCGGCCCAGGCGGCATGAAACTGCGCTGAAGGCTCGGCAATCCTCCCTGTCTCCATTAAACTTGCCGGCTTCATAACGTTTTACCAAGAGTGCATTCATGACTGAACAGGTTCAAACGTCTTCGACATACGAAAAAATTGGCGGCGAAGCTACTGTAGACAAGCTCACCGCGCGGTTTTACGAGTTGATGGACACCCTTCCGCACTTTGCCGAATTGCGTGCCATGCACCCGGCAGACTTGTCCGGCTCCCGCAAGAAGCTGTTCATGTTCCTGTCCGGCTGGTTTGGCGGCCCGGACCTGTTCGTCGAGAATTTTGGCCACCCACGGCTTCGCGCCCGCCACATGCCGTTCGCCATTGGCACCAAGGAACGCGATCAGTGGGTCGCCTGCATGGTATTGGCCATGGAAGACGTCGGGATCGATGAAGACATTCGCAAGGTGCTGCTGAACAACTTCTTCAACACCGCCGATTTCATGCGCAACAAAGCCGATTGATTTCCGCGTCCGCCATGGTTCATCCCCGTCTGGCGCCGCTGGTCACGCTGTCCTGGCAACTTGCCGGGCACGTTGGCCTGCGTCCGAAGACCCGTTTGCAGAAGCCGTTCGTTCCGCCGGTAGCGGTTCGCCTGGCCGGCATGTTGCGCAACGGGGAATTCGACAACCTGCGCTTTGCCTTCGGCCGCGTGCATCGCGACAGTCAGCGCACGACCATCGAGGCCATGCTGACCCAACTCGATCAGGACGAATCGATTGACCAGTGGATGGAACGCCTCTGGAACTGGTATCGCTTTAACCGCGAATCGCAGTCGCGGGCCGTGCTCATCTACGGGCTGGTCCGGCAGGCCTGGGAGCGACGGGGTAGTCGCTGGGGCCGCGACGTGTCGGACGAACAGTGGGCCGGATTCAGCGAAGCGCTGGAAGAAGCGGAACGTCTGCTCGAAGCCGCCCTGGCCGCTGAGCCCGATCATGTCGACCTGATGTGCCTGGGCCTGATTTCAGCGCGGGGTCTGGGTTTGCCAATCGAGGAACACTGGAATCGCTTCCGCGCGTTGATCGCCGTCGATCCGGGGCATTTTCGCGGCCACGTGTCGATGCTTGAGAACCTCAAGGCGAAGTGGGGCGGCAGCGACGATGCGATGTTCCGTTTCGCCCGGGCGCGGCTTGCCCAGGCGCCGCAAGGCAGCAGTCTAGCGGCGCTGGTCGTGCTGGCACATTTTGAGATGCGCAACATGCGTTTCTGGCTGGGCGAAGCAGACCCGGACGGGTATTTTCGCGAGGCGGGTGTCGGCGACGAAATCGAGGCGGCCTGGCTGCGCTCGCTGGGCTCGCCCGACTACGTCGATGAAAAGAACGCTGAATTGCTGGCCAACCTGTTTGCTGCCGCGCTTTATCTCGCCCGGCGACCGGAAGCAGCACGCCAGGCGTTGGCGATGATGAACGGACATTGCCTGGAAACGCCATGGCGCACGATGGCCACGACACCCAAGGAAAAAGCCCATTTCGGGTGGATTGTCGATCGGGTGGAGCAGGAACTCGGGATGCCGGCGAGCGCCTAGTCCAACGCTCCTTGCCAGCCCATCTGCACTGGGCGGGTAGGTAACCATGTCCGGCAGGCACCTTGACGCCGGGGTGGGTTGTAACGACGCGGGATGGCGAGGTCCATTGCCAGGTATTTTTCCGTCTTTCAGGATGCTGCGGCGCACCATCGGTGGTAGAATCACGCCTTTGATTTTTCAGGCCTTCCCATGTCCGCTCGTCCCATTCGCAACATCGCCATCATTGCCCACGTTGACCACGGTAAAACCACGCTGGTCGACCAACTGCTCCGCCAGTCCGGTACCTTCGCCGCTCACCAGCAACTGGTCGAGTGCGTCATGGACTCGAACGATCTGGAAAAAGAGCGCGGCATCACGATTCTGTCCAAGAACACCTCGGTCGAGTACGAAGGCGTGCACATCAACATCGTCGACACCCCGGGCCACGCGGACTTCGGCGGTGAAGTCGAGCGCGTACTGGGCATGGTCGATGGCGTGGTGCTGCTGGTCGATGCCGCCGAAGGCCCGATGCCGCAAACGCGTTTCGTGACCAAGAAGGCGCTGGCGCTGGGCCTGCGTCCGATCGTGCTGGTCAACAAGGTCGACCGTGACGGGGCTGATCCCGATCAGGCCGTCAATCTGACCTTCGACCTGTTCGACAAGCTTGGCGCGACCGACGAACAACTCGATTTCCCCATCGTTTACGCTTCCGGCCTGAACGGTTGGGCGGCGATGGAGCTGGATCAGCCGCGCGAGAACATGAAGCCGCTGTTCGACACCATCCTGCGCCACGTACCGGCCCCGGACGCCGATATCGAAGCCCCGCTGCAACTGCAGATCACCGCGCTTGACTACTCTTCCTACGTCGGTCGCATCGGCGTCGGCAAAATCAATCGCGGCAAGGTCAAGACCGGTCAGAACGTCCTGGTCATGTTCGGTACCGAAGAAGAGGCCGCCGAGCACGAGCGTACCCCGATCAAGGCCAAGATCGGCCAGGTGTTCGGCTACAAGGGCCTGAACAAGGTCGAACTGGCCGAAGGTCACGCCGGCGACATCGTCCAGATCACCGGCATCGAAGACCTCGTGCTGGGTTGCACGGTGACCGATCCGGAACAACCTGAATCCCTGCCGCTGCTGAAGATCGACGAGCCGACGCTGTCGATGCAGTTTATGGTCAATACCAGCCCGCTGGCCGGTACCGAAGGCAAGTTCGTGACCAGCCGCCAGCTGCGCGACCGCCTGCACAAGGAACTGCTGACCAACATGGCGCTGCGCGTGCATGACACGCCGAACGGTGACGTCTTCGACGTTGCCGGTCGCGGCGAACTGCACCTCGGCATCCTGCTCGAAAACATGCGTCGCGAAGGCTATGAACTGGCCGTCGGTCGTCCGCGCGTCGTCAAGAAGGTCATCGACGGTGTCGAGTGCGAGCCGTACGAGCAACTGACCGTCGACGTCGAGGAAGACACCCAGGGCGGCGTCATGGAAAGCCTCGGCCTGCGCAAGGGCGAGTTGCAGGACATGGTGCCGGACGGTCGCGGTCGCGTCCGTATCGAATACCGCATTCCGGCCCGTGGCCTGATCGGTTTCCAGGGCGAATTCATGAACCTGACCCGCGGCAACGGCCTGATGAGCCACGTTTTCGACGACTACGCTCCAGTCAAGGATGGCAACGTCGCCGAGCGTCGCAACGGCGTGCTGATCTCCCAGGACAACGGCGAAGCCGTGGCCTACGCGCTGTGGAAGCTGCAGGATCGCGGCCGCATGTTCGTCAGCCCGGGTGAAAAGCTGTACGAGGGCATGATCATCGGTATCCACAGCCGTGAAAACGACCTCGTGGTCAATCCGATCAAGGGCAAGCAGCTGACCAACGTCCGTGCCTCCGGTACCGATGAAGCCGTGCGCCTGGTGCCGCCGGTTCAACTGAGCCTGGAAGCCGCGGTCGAGTTCATTGCCGAGGACGAACTGGTTGAACTGACGCCGAAGTCCATCCGTCTGCGCAAGCGTCACCTGACCGAAATCGAGCGCAAGCGCGCAGTACGCGGCCTCTAAACGGAAACGATGAGCTTCTGCCAACCCTGCCGGGATCTGGTGCAGAAACATAAAAAGGCGGCCCGATGGGTCGCCTTTTTGCTGATGCTGTCGATTTTCTTTACCGTACTCGGCGCCGTTTCGACGCCGGTCAGTTCGATCGGCTTTTGCAAGGTTTATCCGTGAATCTCACGGTCAACCGGAAAAAAACGCCAAAATCGAAATTCAGCCGCCGGTCATCGACATGAAGCGGACGACCTTGGGCGCCTCCATCTGTTGCGTGAAGTCGTGCCCGAAGGGCTTGATACCCATGCTGTCGATGATGGCCTGCCGCAACAGGTCATCGTCTCCCGCGCGTAGCGCAGTCAGGAGATTGGTTGCGTCATTCTGGCCAAGGCAGGGATAGAGCTCGCCCTTGGCTGTGATCCGGACGCGATTGCAGCTGTCGCAAAAGTTATGGCTGTGGGGCGAGATGAAGCCGACACGGGTCTCGCTGCCCGGCATGCGCCAATAGCGCGCCGGCCCGCCCGAGTCTTCGGTGGAGGGCACCAGTTCGAAATGATGCGACAGGCGCTCCCGAGTCTCTTCCGATGAAATGTAGGTCGTGTTGCGCCCGTGAATGTCGCCCAGCGGCATTTCCTCGATGAAGGAAATATCCAGCTCGTTTTCGATCGCGAACCTGACCAGATCGACGAATTCGTCATCGTTCGTCCCGCGCATCATCACCGCATTCAGTTTGGTGCGGCGAAACCCTGCGTCGCGTGCGGCGGCGATTCCCCGAATCACCTTGGCCAGGTCGCCGATCCGGGTAATTTTCTTGAACCGCTCAGGATTCAGGGTGTCCAGGCTGATGTTGAGCCGTTTGACCCCGGCATCGTGCAAGGCAGGCGCAAAGCGATCCAGTTGCGAGCCATTGGTGGTCAAGACAAGATTGTCCAGACCGGGGAGGGCGCCCAAACGTTCGATCAGCCACATGGCGTTCTTGCGCACCAGCGGCTCGCCGCCGGTGATCCGCAATTTGGTCACGCCCAAACCGACGAATACCGACGCAACGCGCAGACACTCCTCCAGGCTCATGACCGCCTCCCGGGGCAGGAAGGTCATTTCCTCGGCCATGCAGTACGTGCAGCGGAAATCGCAGCGGTCGGTGATGGACAAACGAACGTAGGAAATCCGCCGGCCATACTTGTCCAGCAGCGCGCCTTCTGGATGCCCTCCGGCCGGCGCTTTGATCTGCGGCACGAAATCGGCGAGTCCTTCCGGTGTCAGTTCCTGCCGCAGCGTTTCATTTTGCATGGTGGATGATTCGACGAAGATTCACTGGAAGAGGTCGGTGGCAATCAGAACGCGCATTATCGGTAACTGATTTCCGCTAAACCAGTAGAGACATCAAAAAAACCGAAAGTTTCATCTCGCTTGAGATGATTTTCTCGCTGCCACGACGCGTTCACCGTCCGGGAAATGCCGAAGATGATGCTATCATCAAGCAAAACACTGGCGATTCAGTCGAATAATCAAGGGGAAAAGCAGGAATGAAAACGCTCAACCAAAACAAAAAGCCCAACCGATTGGCTGGGCTTTCTGAAGTGTTTGTCTGGCTCCCCGACCTGGGCTCGAACCAGGGACCTACGGATTAACAGTCCGGCGCTCTACCGACTGAGCTATCGAGGAACAGAGGTCCGCATTATAGGAGTAGAATCCCCTAGTGTCAAGCGTTTTGTCGATTTTGAAGAAGAAAAAAACAGGCTTATGGATTCCAATTTGATCTACGCAAAAACGCCAACCGGCGATGAGGCTGTTCGTCAAAGTACCCGCGTTGTGCAGCGCAATCTTCGTATGGTTCTGGTGCAAGTCGACGGCAAGATGACCGTTGACGAACTGATCGCCAAGATTGGCAATCCGAGGCTGGTTCAGACGGCATTGCGCGAGCTGGAAGAGGGTGGATATATCGCACCGACCGTCGCTGCGGTATCCGTCTGGGAAGAAAGCAGGAAAGCGGCAAAGCTGGAAACGCCAGAAGAACCCGCTGCGCCCATGTCGCAATTCTCCACCTTCGGCCCGAAGTCGGCGACACCTCCCGATTTGAAAATACACGAAAGCGCGGCGAGTCATTTTTCCTCGTTCGGAAAACCGATTCTTCCTTCACCTTCCAGAAGCACAAACGAAGCGGTTCGCCCAACGGTTGCCGAACCCCGGGAGGAGGAGCCGCGCGTGTACACAAAACGGATGTCGGCTCGGCGAAAAGTCTTCCTGACCGTTACATCGTTTCTTTTTGTGCTCGCAGCGATAGTCGTCTTCTACCCCTACGGCAATTTCAAACCAGCCTTGGAAGCGTCGGCTACACGCATGCTCGATACGCCGGTCAGTATCGACAGTGTCGGTGTCAGCCTCTATCCCACGCCGTCGTTGAAACTGTCAGGGCTCACCATTGGCGGGATGTCCGATGCGAGGATTACTGAGGTACGAATCTCGTCCCCGCTGTCACTATTGGGGACAGCCCCGCACAAGGTGAGTTCCATTGAGGTTATCGGCGCCGCCTTGCCGGTCAGTCGCCTGGTTGCCATGCCGCTGTTCGTGCTCGGCAATCTGGCGAATCAGGACCTGATGGCGCGAAAGATTCTGATCAATGGCCTGCAACTGTCGATGAGCAATAGCCTGACCGTCAATGACCTGATGGGGGAACTCGTATTTCGCCCGGACGGCATGCTGGATAAAGCCACCTTTGAAACCGTCGATCGCAGCGTGCTGGTGAATGCTCAACCAAGTGCCCAGGGCATAGCCCTGAATATCGAAGGCAGGGCCTGGACGCCTGCGGGAGCCCCCGTTTCCTTCGCTTCCCTTCAAGCAAAGGGCTTGCTGCAAAAAGACAAATTGCTCGTCCAGAACATTGACACCACTTTCCTGGGCGGCATTCTGCGGGGAAACTGGCTTCTGGACTGGGGCAACGGCCTGATGATGGCAGGTGATGGCACGCTGAGTCGTCTCGACAGCCGAAAAGTCAGCGCAGCCTTTGCACCGTTGCTGAAGATCGATGGCGACATGAGCGGCACGATTCGCCTGCGTTCGAGTGGTCGGGACTGGGTGAGCTTGTGGAGCAGTGTGGAAGCGGTGCTGGTGACGGAAATCACCCGCGGTGCGCTGCATGGCGTGGATCTGGGAGAAGCGGTTCGCCGGAGCGGGGTTTCCGAAGTCAGGGCAGGCTCGACCAAGTTTGACCGATTGCGTTCGTCAATCAATATCAGCCCGAAACAGATTGTCGGCCGGGAGGTGAAGATGGATGCAGGCATGGTGACGGCAACTGGTCAATTCAGTGCATCGCCGGCCGGGCAGGTTGATGGCAACATGGCCGTAACACTCCAGACATCGGTGGCAACGCAGAATGCGAGCGTACGCATCTACGGTGTTTTGCCCGACCTCAGCGCATCGACCCGGAAATAAAAAAGGCGGAACTTGCGTTCCGCCTTTTCATCGCCGCAAGCGCGGCAAAAACTCAAGCCTTCGTTACAGCAGCAATAGCCTTGGCCACGTATTCGAGGTTCTTGCTATTCAGTGCAGCAAGGCAGATACGGCCGGTCGATACCGCGTAAATTCCAAACTCTTCGCGCATGCGGTCAACCTGGGCAACGCTTAGCCCGGTGTAGGAGAACATGCCGCGCTGCTGGGCAACGAACGAGAAGTCCTGGGCAACGCCTTGGGCCTTGATCGCATCGACCAGCCCGGTGCGCATCGCACGGATGCGGTCGCGCATGCCGGCCAGTTCCGTTTCCCACATCTGGCGCAACTCTGCAGAGGCCAGAACGCCTGCAACCAGAGCACCACCATGCGTGGGCGGGTTGGAATAGTTGGTGCGGATGACACGCTTGACCTGCGACATGACGCGAGCAGATTCATCCTTGCCGGCGGTGACGATCGACAGGGCGCCAACGCGCTCACCGTACAGCGAGAAATTCTTGGAGAAGGAGCTCGAGGCGAAGAATTGCAGGCCAGACGCCGAGAAGGCGCGAACGGCCACGGCATCGGCATCAATGCCGTCAGCAAAACCTTGGTAGGCCATGTCCAGGAAGGGGACGAGACCGCGATCCTGGCAGATCGCGACAATTTCGCCCCACTGGGCGTCAGTCAGATCGGCACCGGTAGGATTGTGGCAGCAGGCGTGCAACAGGATGATCGAGCCAGCGGCCAGACCGTTGAGGCAGGCCTTCATGCCGGCGAAATTGACGCCACGCGTCGCTGCATCGTAGTAGGGATAGTTTTCAACGACAAAACCGGCCGACTCGAAGAGAGCGCGGTGGTTTTCCCAGGACGGGTCACTGATGTAGACCTTGGCATCCGGATTAAGTCGCTTCAGGTAATCGGCGCCGATCTTGAGTGCGCCGGTGCCACCGAGTGCCTGGGCAGTGATAACCTGTCCATTGGCGATCAGCGGAGATTCCTTGCCCAGCAACAGATTTTGTACTGCCTGATTGTAGGCGGGGGAGCCTTCAATTGGCTGATAACCACGCGGCAGAGCAGATTTCACGCGAGCGTCTTCTGCAGCCTTGACAGCGGCCAGTAGCGGAATCTTCCCGTTGTCGTCGAAATACACGCCAACACCCAGATTGACCTTGGTGGTGCGTACATCGGCGTTGAAGGCTTCGTTCAAACCGAGGATAGGGTCGCGCGGGGCCATTTCCACCGCAGCGAAGATCGAAGAGGACATAGGAACTCCGTGAAATAATACAAAGAATGTCCGCGCGACCGATTTGCCGCGCAACGAAAAACCGAAGAATTTTAGCATGAGCCCAACCAACAGCATCATTCCTGTCGTCTGCTTTGACGGCAGCCCCTATCGACTGCATCAGCCGTTCCCGCCAGCCGGGGATCAGCCGGAGGCCATTCGACAGCTTGTTGAAGGCCTGGAGGACGGTTTGTCGTTTCAGACCTTGCTGGGCGTAACCGGGTCTGGCAAAACCTATACGATGGCCAACGTGATAGCGCGTACCGGTCGTCCAGCACTGATCCTGGCGCCAAACAAGACACTGGCGGCACAGCTCTATTCCGAATTCAAGGAATTCTTCCCGGAAAACGCGGTTGAATACTTCGTTTCCTATTACGACTATTACCAGCCAGAAGCCTATGTGCCATCGCGTGACCTGTTCATCGAAAAGGACAGCTCAATCAACGAACACATCGAGCAGATGCGCCTGTCTGCGACGAAGAGCCTGATCGAACGACGGGATGTCGTTATCGTCGCGACGGTTTCGTGCATCTATGGCATCGGCGATCGGGACGAATACCACAACATGATTCTGACCATGCGGGTCGGGGATCGGCTGGATCAACGGGCAATCGTCAAACGCCTGACGGACATGCAGTACGAACGCAACGAAATGGATTTTCATCGGGGAACATTTCGCGTCAGAGGGGACATCATCGATATTTTCCCGGCGGAGCATGCCGAGCACGCCATCCGGGTCTCCTTGTTCGACGACGAGGTCGAAGGGCTGCAATTTTTTGATCCATTGACCGGCCACCTCCTGCACAAGGCGCTTCGTTTTACCGTATTTCCAGCCTCTCATTACGTAACGCCGCGCGCTACCGTGATTAGAGCGATAGAAGCCATCAAGGAGGAGTTGCGCGAACGTACGGATTTCTTCACGAAGAACAGTAAGCTGGTTGAGGCACAGCGTATCGAGCAGCGCACCCGATTTGATCTGGAAATGCTCGATCAGATCGGTTTTTGCAAGGGCATCGAAAACTATTCCCGGCATTTCTCCGGGCGCAAGGCTGGGGAGTCGCCTCCCACGCTGATTGATTATCTGCCCGCTGACGCACTGATGTTTATCGACGAGTCGCACGTTACGATTGGCCAGGTTGGCGGCATGTACAAGGGAGATCGCTCGCGCAAGGAAAACCTGGTCGATTATGGATTTCGCTTGCCATCGGCGCTGGACAATCGTCCATTGCAATTCGCCGAGTTCGAAGCGCACATGCGGCAAACGGTCTTTGTGTCGGCCACACCTGCCGACTACGAGCAGCAGCGTTCCGGTCAGGTTGTTGAACAGCTTGTTCGCCCCACCGGCCTGATTGATCCGGAGGTGATCGTCCGGCCGGCCTCGACACAAGTGGACGATCTACTGGCCGAAATTGGCAAAAGGATCGCAGTTGGCGAACGTGTACTGGTGACCACGCTGACAAAGCGCATGGCCGAAGACCTGACTGATTTTCTGGCAGATAACGGGATCAAGGTACGTTATCTCCATTCGGATATTGACACCGTCGAGCGGGTGGAAATCATTCGCGACCTGCGTCTCGGTGAATTCGATGTGCTCGTCGGCATCAATCTTCTGCGCGAAGGTCTGGATATTCCCGAGGTTTCGCTGGTCGCCATTCTGGATGCCGACAAGGAAGGTTTTTTGCGCTCGGAACGTTCCCTGATTCAGACAATCGGCCGCGCTGCACGCCATATCAATGGCACAGCGATCCTGTATGCTGATACGATTACAAGGTCCATGCAGCAGGCGATGGCCGAAACAGGGCGGCGGCGCGAGAAACAAATCAGCTTCAATCTGGAGCGCGGCATTACCCCGCGCGGGGTGTCCAAAAAGATCAAGGACATCATTGATGGGGTTTATGATGCGGAAACGGCTCAGACTGAACTGAAGGCTGCCCAGCGGTTGGCAAGTTACGATGCCATGGATGAAAAGACAGTGGCCAGGAAAATAAAGCAGCTCGAAAAAACGATGCTGGAGTGTGCAAGAAACCTGGAATTCGAAAAAGCGGCGGCGGCCCGCGACGAACTTTTCCGACTCAAGGAGCGGATATTTGGCGTTGCGCGGCACGACCCTGACGGAGAGACATAATGACCTATCGCGTGCTAATGGTCTGCATGGGCAATATCTGCAGATCACCAACAGCCGAGGGCGTTTTTAGATATTTTATAAAAATCAACAACCTTGGTGGGCAAGTTGAAGTAGATTCTGCGGGAACGCACGGCTATCACGTCGGTGAGGCGCCGGATACCCGGACGCAACGTGCCGCATCCGTACGCGGATACAATCTCTCGCAATTGAGAGCGCGCAAGGTGGCTAGACAGGATCTTGATTACTTTGATCTCATCCTAGCCATGGATAAAAGCAATCTGGACAACCTGCGAAGGATGGCAACGCCCGAACAGCAAAAGCGCATTGGGTTGTTCATGGATTACGCGCAAAACTTCGAGGATGACGAAGTTCCCGATCCCTACTATGGCCTGGGTCATGGCTTTGACCTCGTACTCGACATGGTCGAGGATGCATCGCTGGGATTGGTTGAAGAGATAAAGAAAAAACTGGGAAAATCCTGATCCATATCCCCAAATAAAAAGGGCTCCCGCGGGAGCCCTTTTTTGATGATGCCAAGGATTATTTTCCAGTCTCGACCATGACCAGTGGTTCGCTTTCAGCAGAATCCACCGCAGCCCGTGCCTTGCGTGGGCGGCCCAGTTTGACGGGGGGCTCGGCAGGCGCAACGGCAACCGCCGCTGCCGTAGTTTGGACCATGACCAGACCACTATCAGCCAAGGCAGTGGTGATATCGACCGGGGCAGGGGCTGGCGTAGCCGGTGCAGGTGCAGCAGCCACAACGATTTCCTCTGTTTCAGCGGCGACGACAGGAGCGATCTCTGCGAGCGGAGCGGGTTCCGCAACCACTTCTGCCGGGATTGAAGTCGCCACAGGGGCGGCCGGCGTGGCTTCCGTTACTTGCGGTGAAGACTCAAGGGCTGGCGTTGGTTCAGGAGAAGCAGCGGGAATGACCACGACGACCGGTTCCTGGCTAATCAGTTCTTGTGGCGCCTGAGCTATTGCCGAATTTTCGGTAGCCTCAGATACCGCAACCTGGTTTTCTCCTTCATTCCGTCGTTCACCACGACCGCGACCGCCGCGACGACCGCGACGACGATTGCCTTGATCCTCTGCATTGCCAGCCTCTTGCCCATCGTTGCCGGCAAGCGGGGAAACGGAAGCCGAAATTTCGTCAGCCACCGGTTGCTGTGCTTGCTTGCTGGTTGCAGCCTCACCGCCTTGTTGACGCTCTCCGCGGCTCTTGCGTTCGCCACGAGGACGGCGTTCCTGACGATCACCATTGGCAGCATTTTGCTCCTCGACGGGCGCCTTTTCCTGGTTGCGCTCGTTGCGATTGCCACGTTCCTTGTTGCGTTCGCCACGCTCTTCATCGCGCTTGTTGCCATTGTTGCGACCACCGCGACGGCCATCGCGATCGCGACGGCCTTCGCCGCGACCTTCACGCGCCTTCTTGGGAGGTTCCGCGGCAACGACCGGTTCGGCTGGTTTAGGGGTAGAGCGGAACCAGGAGAAAATCTTGGAGAACAGACCGGCTTCCTGCTGTACGGGCGCAGCTGCCTGCACTTCAACCTTTTCCGGGAGGAGCGGGGCCGGCTGGTCGGGCGAAATACCCTTGATGGCGGCTTCCTGACGCGGCTTTACGGCTTCCTGCTGCGTCGCTTGCTTGATGGCTTCCTCGATGGGGGTGTCTACCATGCGGTACGACGGCTCGCGGAGGTCATCGTGATTCAGGTCGTCGTGGCGCAGGCGGGTAATCGTATGGGCCGGCGTTTCGAGATGAATGTTCGGGATGAGCAGGATGGTGACCTTGTGGCGCAACTCGATCGCCTGGATATCCGGACGTTTCTCGTTGAGCAGGAAGGTGGCAACATCCACTGGAACCTGAACATGGACCGCGCCGGTGTTTTCCTTCATCGACTCCTCTTCCAGAATGCGCAGGATATGGAGTGCGGCGGACTCGGTGGAGCGAATGTGGCCGGTGCCGGTACAGCGCGGGCAGGGGATGTAACTGGTTTCAGCCAGGGCAGGGCGCAGACGCTGACGGGACAGTTCCATCAGGCCAAAGCGGCTGATCTTGCCCATCTGGACGCGAGCACGGTCGAAACGAAGACCATCGCGCAGACGGTTCTCGACATCACGCTGGTTCTTCTGGCTTTCCATGTCGATGAAGTCGATGACGATCAGGCCACCGAGGTCGCGCAAGCGCAATTGGCGTGCGATTTCGTCAGCCGCTTCCTGATTGGTCTTGAGCGCCGTTTCTTCGATGTCAGAGCCCTTGGTGGCGCGACCGGAGTTGACGTCCACGGCGACCAGGGCTTCCGTGTGGTCGATCACGATGGCGCCGCCGGAGGGCAGATTGACCTGGCGGGCAAAGGCTGTCTCGATCTGGTGTTCGATCTGGAAGCGAGAGAACAGTGGGACATCGTCACGATAACGTTTGACGCGATTGACGTTGCCCGGCATGACCGTGCCCATGAAGGCGCGGGCCTGTTCGTAAACTTCGTCGGTGTCGATCAGGATTTCGCCGATATCGGGCTGGAAATAATCGCGGATGGCACGGATGACCAGGCTTCCTTCCAGATAGATCAGGAAAGCGCCGCTTTGCTGCTGGGCTGCGCCATCGATGGCCGTCCACAACTGCAGGAGGTAATTGAGGTCCCACTGGAGTTCTTCGGCCTGGCGACCGATAGCGGCCGTACGGGCGATCAGGCTCATGCCGTTGGGCACTTCGAGCTGGTCCATGATCTCGCGCAGTTCGGCGCGCTCATCGCCGTCGACGCGACGGGATACACCACCGCCGCGCGGATTGTTCGGCATCAGAACAAGGTAGCGACCAGCCAGCGAAACGTAGGTGGTCAGGGCGGCGCCCTTGTTGCCGCGCTCGTCCTTGTCGACCTGGACGATGAGTTCCTGGCCTTCTTTCAGCGCCTCATTGATCTTGGCGCGGCCAACTTCACTTCCGGGTTGGAAATAGGCGCGGGAGACTTCCTTGAATGGCAGAAAGCCGTGGCGATCAGCACCGTAATCGACGAAGCAGGCTTCGAGTGACGGTTCGATCCGGGTGATGACACCCTTGTAGATGTTGCTTTTACGTTGTTCCTTGGCGGCGGATTCAATGTCGAGATCAATGAGTTTCTGACCATCAACAATGGCGACACGGAGTTCTTCCGCCTGTGTCGCATTGAAAAGCATGCGTTTCATTATTTTCGGGCTCCAGCGCACAGATGCACGCTGCAACGAAACGCCCGGGCAGGCAGCGACAGTTTCAGTTATCGGGTTGCGTCATAAAAGATGGTTGGCAAAGGCGATGGTGAATGTGCTGATCAACAAATGGTCACGTGCTTTTTATTGAAATGCGTGACCTGAAAATTCCTGCAACGGGCAATCCGTGCGTGCTTACAGTGGGCTTATCCATTAACATCACTACTTTTGGTGAGTGAACTTAACCAGTCGTTTTACGTTGGTCTGGCCTGGGCAGTTGGCACAGGTGAGATAACGAGCCTGCCGCCTGGCGGTCGCGCATGGCGCGAGGGCACAAACGGTCTGACGGTTCGGCATCTCTTGCAAACCGAGACGTAGAACGTGGGCAGTATATTAGAAAATGACCGGGGTTGGTAACAAATCCGTTACGCATGTCATCATCAGTGACGAAGAGGCTGGGCAACGACTGGACAACTACCTGATCCGGTGCTGCAAGGGGGTTCCCAAGAGCCATATATACCGGATTTTGCGTAGCGGTGAGGTACGGGTAAATCGCGGCCGCGTGGATGCGACTTATCGACTGTGTGTCGGCGACGATGTGCGTATTCCGCCCATGCGCATCGCTGAACGACCGCAGAACGAGGTCGATGAGGCCGCCAAGACCCGTGTCGATCTTCCGGTTATCTATGAAGACGAGGCAATGCTCGTCATCGACAAGCCGGAGGGCATTGCCGTCCATGGTGGCAGCGGCGTCAGTTTTGGCGTGATCGAGGCCTTGCGCCGACAACGACCACAAGCCAAGTTCCTCGAATTGGCCCACCGACTGGATCGGGAAACATCGGGCGTGTTGCTGGTGGGCAAGAAGCGCCTGGCGTTGACCGCATTGCACGACATGTTCCGGGAGCACGGAGCGGGCGCCGACAAGCGCTATCTGGTGCTGGTCCAAGGCCGCTGGATGAACAACACCCAGCACGTCAAATTGCCTTTGCACAAATACTTGACGGAAAGCGGCGAGCGGCGTGTGTCGGTCAGTCCCGACGGCAAGGCATCGCATACCGTATTCAGATTGCTCGCCCGCTGGTCAGACGTGAGCTTGCTGGAAGCTCAATTGAAAACAGGTCGAACCCACCAGATTCGCGTGCATCTGGCGCATCTCGGATTTCCCATTCTGGGCGACGAGAAATATGGCGATTTCGCGCTGAACAAATCACTCAAGCGTGAAGGCTTCAAACGCATGGCGCTGCATGCCTGGCGGATCGCATTTCGTCATCCACTGACTGCCGCACCGCTGGAATGCATCGCCCCGCTGCCGGACAGCATCGAAAGCTACATTGTTACGGTCAACCGGAAAAAAGACCCAGAATTCAAATCGGAAAATCTGGAAGAAATATTGAGCAGAAAATGAAATACGAACTGGTTGTCTTTGATTGGGATGGAACGCTTCTTGACTCGGCCGGCGCGATCGTTCAGGCGATCCAGTCTGCCTGCAGCGATCTTGGTTTGCCTGTTCCCGAGGAGGCCCGCGCCCGGCATGTCATCGGACTCGGTCTGGCCGACGCCATGCGCCACGCCGTACCGGATTTGCCCTCCGATCGCTATCAGGCCATGGTTGAGCGCTACCGCCATCACTACCTCGCGGGAGACCACCGCCTGACGCTTTTTCCAGGTGTGCCGGAACTGCTCCAGCGCCTTCAGTTGGCTGGCCACATTCTGGCCGTGGCCACAGGCAAGAGCCGGCTCGGTCTTGAGCGAGCCCTCGATCATTCCGGTTTGCGCAGCTATTTTCAGGCGTCGCGCTGTGCCGATGAGTGTCACTCCAAGCCGCATCCTCAAATGCTGGAGGAACTCATGGCGGAATTTGGTATTGCTGCCGAATCGACCATCATGATCGGCGACACCTCGCACGACTTGCTGATGGCTACCAATGCTGGCGTCGACGGCCTGGCCGTCACTTATGGCGCGCATCCGCATGAGCATTTGCTTGAGCACAAGCCTGTCGCCTGCTTGCATACCGTTGAGGAACTTGATCGGTGGCTGAAGCAATTCGCCTGATTTGCCCGAGCGATGAACTGGAAAATTCAGGGCGCGGATTTCGCTTTACAGTGAGTCGCTACGGTCGCGAAATACCTGCATTTGTCATACGTTTTGACGGCAGGATATATGGCTACCTGAACGAATGCGGCCATGTTCCCGCTGAACTGGACTGGATGCCCGGCGAATTCTTTGATGATTCCAAGCTATACTTGATCTGCTCAATTCACGGCGCGCTATATGCTCCCGAATCCGGTCGATGCCTCGGTGGTCGGTGTCAGGGAAAAGGATTGAAGCCCCTTAAGATGCAAGAAATCGATCGACAGATTTACTTAGTGCAAGAAGATAACGATGGATAACCCCCAAACGCCCAACAACGACACCGCCTGGGAACGGAAAACCCTCGAAAAGCTGGTTTTTGCTGCGCTTGACGAACAGCGCACCCGGCGCCGCTGGGGAATCGCCTTCAAGGCCCTTGGCTTTGTATACCTCCTGGTCATTCTGGTCGCAGTGGTGGACTGGGGGGCCGGGGCGGAGCATCAGGAGAGACACACTGCACTCGTCAATCTCATCGGCACCATTGAGTCAAAGGGCGAAGGCAATGCGGAGAACCTTGTCGCGTCGTTGAACAGCGCTTTTGAGGAAAAAAATGTAGCCGGGGTCATTCTGCGCATCAACAGCCCGGGCGGCAGCCCTGTCCAAGCGGGGATCGTCAATGATGAAATTCGGCGTTTGCGCGCGAAATACCCTGACAAACTTCTTTATGCGGTCGTAGAAGACATGTGTGCATCCGGCGGTTACTACGTTGCAGCCGCGGCGGATGAAATCTATGTCAACAAGGCAAGCATCGTGGGCTCCATCGGCGTCCTGATGGATGGCTTCGGCTTTACCGGCACGATGGACAAAGCTGGTGTTGAGCGACGCCTGCTGACCGCTGGCGAAAACAAGGGTTTTCTCGACCCATTTTCGCCTCAGGCGCCACAGCACAAGGCTCATGCGCAGACCTTGCTCAACGATATTCACCAGCAATTCATCGATGTCGTCAAGGCGGGGCGAGGCAAGCGCCTCAAGGAGACGCCGGACATGTTCTCAGGGCTGATGTGGACCGGTGCGCAAAGCATTCAGCTAGGCCTGGCCGATGGTTTTGGCAGCGTAGACTCGGTTGCCCGCGACATCATCAAGGCGGAGAAAGTCCTCGACTATTCGGTGAAAGACAACATTGCCGAACGCTTTGCAAAGCGATTGGGGGCAAGCACGTTCGCCGGATTCTGGAAGGGCTTTTCGGAAAGCGCCCTCGGCGTCAGTCTCCGCTAAAGCTCAGGCCAGCAACAGAAATACGGTCGGACGCCGCTCCATATCGGGCGGCGTTTGCTTTTTCCAGTTCAGCACTGTCCGGGTAGTCACGGATTCGCTCGGCAAGGTCAGATCAGTTGCTACAGTGAATCTTGTGTTGGGCTGACAGGTCTGCAGAATGGCATCGAACATGGCTCTATTGCGATAGGGCGTCTCGATAAAAATTTGCGTCTGCTGCCGTTTTTTCGACTCACTCTCAAGTTCGCGCAAGGCTTTGGCCCGATCCAACTCCTTTGCCGGCAAATAGCCCTGAAAAGCAAAACGTTGCCCATTCAGGCCAGAGGCCATCAAAGCGAGAAGGAGCGAGGAGGGGCCAATCAGCGGTACCACCCGAATGTTTTCAAGTTGCGCCAATGCAACCAGATTGGCTCCCGGATCAGCGACAGCCGGGCAACCTGCCTCGGAGAGCAGCCCCATATCGTGTCCGGCTCTTATTGGTACCAACAGGCGATCGAGCTCGCTTGCCTTGGTATGCTCATTCAGTTCGCTGAGTTGAAGGGATTGAAGCGGAAGCCTGGTGCCCACCGCTTTCAAAAAGGCGCGGGCAGTTTTGGCCTGTTCGACCACGAAATGACCCAGCGGGCGAATCGTCTCGAGAACATTGGCAGGCAGGGATTCATCCGGCGCGGTTGGGCCAAGCGGAACAGGAATCAGATAGAGTGTACCTGCCATTAGAGAACCGCCACACCCTGGTTACGCAACATTTCGCACAGTGCGATCAACGGCAATCCCACCAATGCATTCGGATCTTCGCCCCGCATGCCAGTCAATAGAGCGATGCCCAGACCTTCAGATTTTGCGGAGCCTGCACAGTTGTAGGCTGGCTCACGGCGCAGATAGTTTTCAATTTCCGAGTCACTCAATTGCCTGAAGGTGACCAAGGTAGGAACGCCCTTAAGCTGGGCCTCGCCGGTAGCCGTATTCAATAAACACAATCCCGTAAAGAAATTGACGGTTTTGCCTGAAAGCTCACGTAACTGGGCCACGGCACGATCGTGGGTTCCCGGTTTTCCATAGATTTTGCCGTCGACCGTTGCAACCTGATCGCTACCGATAATCAGTGCTTCCGGAAACTGCGAGGCGACAGCCCTGGCCTTCGCCTCGGATAGTCTAAGCGCCATATCTTCGGGCTGTTCGCCAGGAAGCGGGCTTTCATCTGTTTGGGGGTTGGCAATATCAAAGGGAAGACCCAGGCGGCCTAGTAACTCCCTGCGGAATGGCGATGTTGAAGCAAGAACCAGTTTCTGTTGCATGAAAAATCCGTTACAACAAAGCGTTGCGATGAATACTTGAAGCAACACTTTGTTTTTGACTTGGAAAGCTAAAAATAATATCATTCAATGTTTAAGTCGCAACAGCTCAAGATTGAAAAGGATTTCGGACGCTTTCGCATTTGCCAGAGATGGTCGTGTTCTCGAGGGAACGCTGGCCGTTTCGGACCTTGAACGCCTGCATGATCTGCTGGCGGACATAGAGGGAGAGATTGCTTTCTCACTTAGTGGGCAAAAAGGTGAAAATGGAGAGCCCATGTTGCACGTGGCAGTTTCGGGAACGATTTCCCTGGCCTGTCAACGTTGCCTTGGATCCGTACCTTACGATCTGGAAGTCGACAACCTGCTGGAACTGGTTCCAGAGGGAGGAGAGCTTTCGCAGGATGAGCTGGAAGACGACACCCGGGATTTCCTGCCCGTGGCGCGCGAACTGATTGTGGCTGATTTGGTCGAGGATGAAATCCTCTTGTCACTACCAGTTGCGCCAAGGCACGAAAAATGTGGTTTGCCTGGTTTGGCCAATGCCGGCGAGCGGATTAATCCGTTTGCGGTCCTGTCCGAGCTTAAAGGCAAGCCGAACTGATTTTATTGGAGTATCAACATGGCCGTTCAACAAAACAAGAAGTCCCCGTCCAAGCGTGGCATGCATCGCGCTCACGATTTTCTGACCGCTCCGGCTCTGGCCGTTGAGCCGACTACCGGTGAAGCCCATCTGCGTCACCATATTTCCCCGACCGGTTTTTACCGCGGCAAGAAAGTCCTCAAGGCCAAGGGCGAGTAATCGTTCTTTGAAAGGCAGGCGGTTCTTTGTGAGCTGCCTGCCTTTTATTTTGCCATGACAACCCGCATAGCCATCGATTGCATGGGGGGTGACCACGGTCCGTCTGTGACGGTTCCGGCGGCCATTCAGTTTCTTGCGGAGCATCCGTCTGCGAATCTTATCCTGGTTGGCCAGGAGGATGCGCTGCGACCGTTGCTCGGCACCCATGCCAGTGACGCCCGCATTCGAATCATCCATGCCTCCGAAATTGTTGGCATGGACGAATCGCCGGCGCTCGCCTTGCGCAACAAAAAAGATTCATCGATGCGCGTGGCAATCAATCAGGTCAAGGCGGGCGAAGCCGATGCCTGTGTTTCCGCTGGAAATACCGGTGCATTGATGGCCATTTCCCGGTTCGTTCTCAAAATGCTGCCCGGTATCGATCGTCCGGCACTTTGCGGTCCCCTGCCTACGGTGAAGGGGCACACCCATATGCTCGATTTGGGCGCCAATGTGGATTGTGGCCCCGAGCATCTGCTGCAGTTTGGCATCATGGCCGCCATGCTGGTTGCTGCCACCGAACACAAGGAACGCCCCTCGGTTGGTATCCTCAACATTGGTGAAGAGGACATCAAAGGCAACGAGGTCGTGAAGGCGGCTGCCGCGTTGTTGCGTCAATCCGATCTCAACTTCATTGGCAATGTTGAAGGTGATGGCATCTACCGAGGCGAAGCCGATGTCGTCGTCTGCGATGGCTTTGTCGGCAATGTTGCCCTGAAGACATCCGAAGGCCTTGCGCAGATGCTTGCATCGTCGTTACGCGAAGAATTCAAGCGGAATTGGCTCACCAAACTGGCTGCACTCATTGCCATTTCCGTTCTCAACAATTTCAAAAAGCGCTTTGACCACCGTCGGTACAATGGCGCAGTCCTTCTGGGACTCAAGGGAATTTCGGTGAAAAGCCATGGCTCTGCAGATCGCCTGGCTTTTGGCAACGCGATTTCCAGAGCTTACGATGCGGCCGAAAATCGCGTTCTTGAACGGATCACAACTCGCATGGCACAAACGACAAAAGCTTCACCTGCCATTCTGGAGAATGCTTGAATGTACGCACGTCTGATTGGTACTGGCAGTTGCCTCCCCGGTAACCCGGTTAGCAATGACGATCTGGCGGCTCGCGGCATCGAAACAAACGATGAATGGATCGTGTCTCGTACAGGCATCCGTACCCGACATCTTGCAGCTCCCGGGATGACTTCCAGTGAACTCGGCCTTGTCGCGGCCCAACGGGCACTTGAAATGGCTGGGCTGGCACCAAGCGACCTTGATCTGATTATCGTTGCGACATCAACACCGGATTTTATTTTCCCAAGTACGGCATGCCTGATCCAGGGCAAGTTAGGTAACAAGGGGGCCGCGGCCTTCGATGTGCAGGCCGTTTGCAGCGGCTTCACCTATGCGCTTGGAATTGCGGAAAAATTTATCAAGTCCGGCAGCCATAAAAAGGCGTTGGTCATTGGTGCTGAGGTCTTTTCCCGCATCCTAGACTGGAATGACCGCGGAACATGTGTGTTGTTCGGCGATGGGGCAGGCGCTGTCGTTCTGGAGGCCTCAGATAAGCCGGGAATTTTGGCGACAGCCATGCACGCCGATGGCAGCCAAAATGGCATTCTCAATGTTCCTGGGCAAGTCTGCGGCGGGCAGGTCACCGGCGACCCATTCCTTCGAATGGATGGTCAGGCTGTTTTCAAGTTTGCTGTACGTGTGCTGGCTGATATTGCTGAAGAGGTTTGCGAAACGGCCGGTCTGAAAACAGCCGATGTGGACTGGTTGATACCCCATCAGGCCAACATCCGAATTATCGAAGCTACAGGCAAGAAGCTTGGTATCGATCGAGAAAAGGTCATTGTGACCGTTGATCGCCACGGGAATACCTCGGCAGCATCGGTGCCACTCGCTCTGGATGAGGCGGTGAGGGATGGCCGTATCAAGAAAGGGCAACGAGTGCTGGTTGAGGGCGTGGGTGGCGGCTTTACCTGGGGCGCAGCCCTGTTCGAATTCTGAATCCGGAGACGTTGACGATGTCTTTTGCTTTTGTATTTCCAGGCCAGGGCTCACAGAGCGTTGGCATGATGGCGGCCTATGGCGATGCTGCAATCGTTCGCTCAACCTTCGACGAAGCCTCCTCGGCTCTAGGGGAGGACCTTTGGTCCATGGTTGCAGATGGTCCCGCTGAAGCCTTGACCCAAACAGTCAACACGCAACCAGTCATGCTGACCGCAGGGATTGCCGCGTGGCGCCTTTGGCAGGAAAAGGGTGGGAAAACGCCTGCTGTTGTCGCCGGGCACAGTCTTGGTGAATACACTGCACTCGTGGCGGCTGGTGTTATCGATTTTAAGGATGCTGTTCCACTGGTACGTCTGCGTGCTGCAGCCATGCAGGAAGCTGTTCCGCTGGGAACCGGTGCGATGGCCGCCATTCTGGGCCTGGACAATGCAGGCATCCTTGCCGCTTGTGCTGAAGCTGCGCAGGGGGAGGTTGTTGAACCCGTCAATTTCAATGCCAATGGTCAGACCGTGATTGCCGGGCACAAAGCCGCGGTTGAGCGCGCCATGGATGCATGCAAGTCCCGCGGAGCCAAAATGGCCAAGGCGCTACCTGTCTCCGCACCGTTTCACTCTTCATTGATTCGACCGGCAGCGGACAAACTGGCTGCACGCCTATCCCAATTGAATCTCAACGCGCCCTCCATCCCGGTCATCAACAACGTTGATGTGGCCATTGAAAATGACCCCGTTCATATCAAGGATGCGCTGGTGCGCCAGGCATTCAATCCGGTTCGCTGGGTCGAGACGATTCAAAAAATGGCTGCGATCGGGGTCACAACGGTAGCAGAGTGCGGGCCCGGGAAGGTTCTTGCCGGCCTGACGAAACGTTGTGCAGAAGGAGTTTCCGGGGTTGCATTGGCTGATGCGGCATCGATTGAAGCGAATCTGGGCCTGGAATAACCTATGTTGAACGACAAGATTGCTCTCGTAACGGGCGCCACCAGAGGTATTGGGCGTGCCATTGCAGTGGAACTCGGCAGACTGGGTGCCATCGTGATTGGTACGGCTACGACAGAGGACGGCGCAAATAGTATTTCCAGTTATCTCGCCGAGGCCGGGATCAATGGCAAAGGTATTGCACTGAATGTTTGTGACGTGGCGCAGACAGACGCCATTCTGGCCGATCTGGGCAAAGAGTTCGGCGCAATAACCATCCTGGTCAACAATGCCGGCATTACACGTGACAATCTCGCCATGCGCATGGGGGATGATGAGTGGGATGCGGTCATTGAAACCAATCTCAAAGCCGTATTCCGGCTTTCCCGCGGCGTTATGCGCGGCATGATGAAGGCCCGTTTTGGCCGCATCATCAATATCACTTCGGTTGTCGGTTACTCCGGCAATGCAGGGCAGGCCAATTACTGTGCGGCGAAAGCCGGTGTTGCTGGCATGAGCCGTTCGCTGGCCCGTGAATTGGGCAGCCGCAACATCACTGTTAATTGTGTCGCACCCGGCTTTATCGCCACGGACATGACGCATGCGTTGACCGAAGAGCAGAAGCAGGCCATGCTGGCGAGCATCCCGTTGGGTCGTGCCGGCACGCCAGAAGACATTGCCGGCACTGTCGGCTTCCTCGTATCCCCGGCTGCCGCCTATATTACGGGCACGACAGTGCATGTAAATGGCGGGATGTTCATGGATTGATTTCCTGAAGCCTCGGCTTTTGGTAGACTTGTAACGTTTTTTTTCGTACCCCTCAGGGGAAGGAGTTTTTCTAATGGATAACATCGTAGAGCGCGTCAAAAAGATCGTCGCCGAACAACTGGGCGTGAACGAAGCGGACATCAAGAACGAGTCCTCTTTTGTGGACGATCTTGGCGCGGATTCGCTGGATACCGTTGAACTGGTTATGGCGCTGGAAGAAGAGTTCGAGACCGAAATTCCGGACGACCAAGCTGAAAAGATCACCACGGTTCAGCAGGCTGTCGATTTCATCCTCGCTAACAAGAAGTAATCCAATTCTGGTTGAATCAGGCAAGGCCGGCCCCCATGGCCGGCCTTGCTACTTTTGCTTTCGGAGTGCACCTTGGCACGTCGTAGAGTCGTAATTACTGGTCTGGGCATTGTTTGCCCAGTCGGAAACACCGTCGAAGAAGCTTGGCAAAACATTCTGGCTGGCAAGTCTGGTATTGCCGCCGTGACCAAGTTCGATACCACTGGCTTTCCGGTTCAATTTGCCGGAGAGGTCAAGAACTTTGACATCTCGCAATACATTTCCGCCAAAGATGCCCGCCGCATGGACGACTTCATCCATTTTGGCCTGGCTGCCGGCATTCAGGCTGTCCGCGATGCGGGACTGGATAAGGAAAATGTAGTTGATCTCGAGCGCGTTGGCGTTGCCATCGGTTCCGGGATCGGTGGCCTGCCGCTGATCGAAGCGACAAAAGACGAGTACAACGCAGGTGGCGTACGCAAAGTTTCGCCATTCTTCGTGCCGGGTTCGATCATCAACATGATCTCGGGCAATCTGTCGATCGAGTTTGGCTTCAAGGGTCCGAATATCGCCCTGGTTTCTGCCTGCACGACCGGTACGCATTCGATTGGTGACGCAGCGCGCATCATCGAATATGGCGATGCCGATGTGATGATCGCGGGTGGCGCCGAATCGACGGTATCACCGCTGGGCATGGGCGGTTTCTGTGCGGCGCGTGCGCTATCGACGCGCAATGACGATCCGACCACGGCCAGCCGGCCATGGGATAAGGATCGCGATGGTTTCGTGCTGGGCGAGGGGGCCGGTGTCATGGTTCTCGAGGAGTACGAGCACGCCAAGGCACGCGGCGCAAAGATCTATGCCGAGGTGGCAGGTTACGGCATGAGCGCCGATGCCTATCACATCACTGCACCGAACATGGACGGCCCGCGTCGTTCCATGGTCAATGCAATGAAGAATGCCGGCATTGCACCAACCGACGTTCAGTACTTGAATGCCCACGGCACCTCTACGCCGCTCGGCGACAAGAATGAGTCGGACGCGGTCAAAGCGGCTTTCGGTGAGCATGCCTACAAGCTGGTGGTCAATTCGACGAAGTCGATGACGGGCCATTTGCTGGGCGGTGCAGGCGGTATTGAATCGGTGTTCACGGTTCTGGCGATCCATAACCAGATTTCGCCACCGACCATCAATATCTTCAATCAGGATCCAGAATGCGATCTCGATTACTGCGCCAACGTGGCGCGGCCTATGGCCATCGAGTACGGCCTGAAGAATAACTTCGGCTTTGGTGGAACCAACGGCTCACTGGTCTTCAAGCGTATCTAAGCAAAATTAGCAGGAATACGAACGGTGCAGTTTCCGATCATCATCGGAGTGCACCGTTCGCGTTTTCTGGATGCCCTGCTGGTGTTGCTTGCATTGCTGGCGGTATCGGCAATCCTGGCTTTCCATTGTCCGCAGAGCATTCGTGCCGGCTTGCTGATACTTGTCCTGCTGCTGACGAGTCTGGCATGGCGAGGACTGACGCCGACCCTCAGGTCAATCCGGCTGGAGCGTAGCGGGGAAATTCTGGTTGCACGGATCATCGGAGAAACGGATTTCGTACCGGCGCTACCCAGGCCCGGGGCGACCATTCACCCCTGGTTGATGGTCATCACGCTGGACCTGGCCGATGGGCGACCGGCAACGCTCATTCTTACGGTCAACCGGAAAAATAGCCAAAATTTGAAATGCTTGCGCGTATTCATGCGCTGGCAGGCGAAATTTACCGAGTCTGGCGACGCCGCCTGAGCACCGTATTCCTTGCCTTGTGGGCCATTTCCGGAAAATCGCGCGAGAAATGCAGGCCGCGGCTTTCCCTGCGTTGCATGGCGCAGCGAACGATCAGGTCCGCCGTTTCAACCAGATTGCGCAATTCGATCAGGTCGTGGCTGACCCGGAAGTTGGCATAAAACTCCTCGATTTCCCGGCGCAACAAGCCGATTCGATGCTTGGCCCGTTTCAGGCGCTTTGTCGTGCGGACAATGCCGACGTAGTCCCACATGAAGCGGCGCAACTCATCCCAGTTGTGGGAAATCACCACTTCTTCGTCGGCATCGGTCACCCGGCTTTCGTCCCACAGCGGCAAAACCGGACGCTCGGCAGGTCGGTTTGCCAAGATGTCCTTGACTGCCGCCTCGGCAAACACCAGACATTCGAGCAGGGAATTCGATGCCAGGCGATTGGCACCGTGCAGGCCAGTACAGGAGGCTTCGCCGGCGACGTAGAGGCCCGCCACATCAGTCCGGCCGTGCAAATCGCTGACAATGCCGCCGCAGGTGTAATGTGCTGCCGGCACCACGGGAATTGGCTCCTGCGCAATGTCGATGCCCAGCTCCAGGCAACGGGCATGAATATTCGGGAAGTGATTGCGGATAAAGTCCTCACCCTTGTGGGAAATATCGAGGAAAACGCAATCCAGTCCGCGCTTTTTCATTTCGAAGTCGATGGCCCGCGCCACGATGTCGCGTGGTGCCAGCTCGGCACGATCGTCGTGTTCCGGCATGAAGCGAGTGCCATCCGGCAGGCGGAGCAGGCCGCCTTCACCCCGCACCGCTTCTGAAATCAAGAACGACTTGGCTTGCGGATGGTACAAACAGGTTGGATGAAATTGGATGAACTCCATGTTGGCCACGCGGCATCCTGCGCGATAGGCCATGGCAATGCCGTCGCCAGTAGAAGTATCGGGGTTGGTCGTGTAGAGATAGACTTTTCCCGCACCGCCCGTCGCCAGAAGCGTATTGGCGGCGCCGATGGTAACGATTTCGCCATTCCGGTTGTTCAATACATAGGCACCAAAACAACGCTTTTCGCCCGTGCCCAGCTTGTCCCCGGTGATCAGATCAATCGCGATGTGATCCTCCAGCACGGTGATATGGTCGTTTTCCCTGACTTTTTTCGTCAGTGTGTCCTGAACGGCCAAGCCCGTTGCATCGGCCACGTGAATCACGCGACGGGCACTGTGGCCGCCTTCGCGGGTCAGGTGGTAGCCGGATTCATCCTTGGTAAAGGGAACGCCTTGCTCAATGAGCCATTCAATAGCGTGTCTTCCGTTTTCGACAACAAACCGGGTGGCCTTTTCGTCATTCAGCCAGGCACCTGCAACGAGTGTGTCGTGAATATGCGCTTCTATGGAATCGCGACTATCCAGAACGGCGGCAATTCCACCTTGTGCCCATCCGGAAGCTGAGTCTTCCAGGCTACGTTTGCTGACCAATGCAACATGGCATTTGGCGGAGGCCAGTCGAAGAGCCGCGGATTGTCCTGCCAGTCCGCTACCAATGATAAGGACATCAAATTTCAGCACGCTGTTCTCTGTAAGAGTTGTTTGGCACCAAATATAGCATGCAGAAAACCAATCCTCCGGTTACAGATGGTCACAAATAGGGATAATTACCTATCTGCTTCGGAAAATAGGCTGCGCTATACTTCAGCCATAAAGAAAGCAAAGATCAACCCCCAGGGAATGAAAAACCATGAGTGAGCGCGAGATCGATCAAGTACTGGTCGAGCGGGCGCAAGGTGGAGATAAACTCGCCTTCGACCAATTGGTGAGCAAATACCAGCGAAAGCTGGGGAGATTGCTTTCGCGCTTCATTCGCGATCCAGCCGAAGTGGAAGATGTGTCGCAGGAGGCCTTCATCAAGGCCTACCGTGCCCTGCCGTCCTTCCGAGGCGAAAGCGCCTTTTACACCTGGCTATATCGCATTGGCATCAATACTGCCAAAAATTATCTGGTTTCGCAGGGGCGGCGCGCACCCACCACCACCGAGTTTGATAACGACGAGGCAGAGAGCTTTGAGGACGCATCCCAGTTGCGCGATATCAATACCCCGGAAAGCCTCCTGTTGACCAAGCAAATTGGCCAGACAATCAACGCGGCAATGGATGCGCTGCCGGAGGAACTGCGAACGGCAATCGTTCTGCGCGAAATCGACGGGATGTCTTATGAAGAAATTGCAGGCATCATGGACTGTCCGATTGGAACGGTTCGCTCCCGGATTTTTCGTGCCCGTGAAGCAGTGGCGGGTAAGTTGCGCCCATTGTTGGATACCTCCCTGGATAAACGCTGGTAAGGATGAATACTGAACAAACCACGGTTCGCGCGATCGTTCGAAGCCTGGAGGGCAGCAGTGCCCACGTTGAAGTCGAGCATGGTGGCTGCGGGCGCTGTCACGAAAAAGGGGGGTGTGGCGGACAACAACTGACGCAGATGTTTTGTGCCGGACCAAAGACATTCCATGTAGAAAACGACATCGGTGCTGACGTTGGCGATCGAGTCGTGATCGCCATTGCCCCTGGTAGCGTTAGCCGGATTGCGAATTTTGCCTATATTTTCCCGTTGACCGTAACAATCGTCGGCGGTGTTCTGGGAGCCTCGTTCGGCGGGGATCTGAATGCAATGATCGGCGCCGGTATCGGTCTTTGCGCTTCATTCCTGTATGTGATCATCCGCTCTCACAGCAATATTGGAAATCTTTCCGAGCGTCCCCATATCATTTCCCGTTCCTGAGCAAATTAGGAGGTTTTTTCGCTTATGAAGCGCCTGATTGCCTTTATATTCATTTCATTTCTCAGCTCGCTTGCCATGGCGCAGAACCGTGGCCTGCCTGATTTTTCCGAGTTGGCCGAAAAACAGGGGCCGGCGGTGGTCAATATCAGTACGACCCATGTTGTTCGCGGTCACTCGCAGATGATGCCCTTCCCATTCGACGAAAATGACCCGGCGTTCGAGTTTTTTAAGCGCTTCGTACCAAGGAATCCCGGAGGGGCAGTTCCTCGCGATTTCGAAAACAAGTCCTTGGGTTCGGGATTTATCGTCAGCGGTGACGGTTACATCCTGACCAACGCGCATGTCGTTGATGGCGCCGACGAAGTCACGGTCCGCCTTACCGACAAACGGGAGTTCAAGGCGAAAACCATCGGCGCCGACAAACGAACCGACATCGCCTTGCTGAAGATCGAGGCGACCGGTCTTCCTGTCGTCAAACTGGGGGATCCCGCTCAACTTAAAGTCGGTGAATGGGTGATCGCAATCGGTTCACCGTTTGGCTTCGACAATTCCGTGACGGCCGGCATCGTATCCGCCAAGGGACGATCATTGCCCCAGGAAAATTATGTTCCGTTCATTCAAACCGATGTGGCGATCAACCCGGGTAACTCGGGAGGCCCTCTTTTCAACATGAAAGGGGAGGTGGTCGGCATCAATTCGCAGATTTATAGCCGCAGCGGCGGCTACATGGGCCTTTCCTTTGCCATTCCAATTGACGTGGCCATGGAAATTCAAAGCCAGTTGCGTGCATCTGGCAAGGTAAGTCGTGGGCGCTTGGGGGTTGTTATCCAGGAGGTCAGCAAGGAGCTGGCAGAGTCCCTCGGACTGGGCAAACCCATGGGAGCCGTTGTGAATTCTGTTGAAAAAGGCGGTCCTGCCGAGAAAGCGGGGATCGAACCCGGCGACGTCATCCTTCGCTTCGATGGAAAAACGATCAACAACTCGGCAGATTTGCCCCGTATGGTCGGAATAACCCGCCCTGGTACCCGTTCTACCGTACAGGTATGGCGCAAGGGTACAACCCGGGAAATCGGCGTGGTGATTGGTGAAATACCCGATGACAAGTCGGCGGCAGCCAAGCCCTTGCGTGGCAACAAACCAGCAGAGCAGGCGGCGAATCGTTTGGGCCTGGTTGTCAGCGAACTGACAGCAGACCAGAAGCGTGAGCTGAAAATGAATTCAGGATTGCTGATCGAGGACGTTCGGGGTGCAGGTGCCAGATCAGACCTGCGCCCGGGCGACATCGTGATTGCGGTGATCAGCAAGGGGGCCACGACCGAAGTCAAATCGGCTGACCAGTTCAACAAGCTACTGGCGCAGTTTGACAAGGGGAGCAACGTGACGCTGTTGATTCGGCGTGGCGAGATGCAAACCTTCGTCACCATCAAAGGCCTCAATGGTGGGAATTGAGCTCACCTTGATGAGTCGAGGCTACTGCCATCTCTGTCATGACATGGAAGTCGCGTTGCAGCCATTGCTGGTCGAATTTGGTGTATCGCTCAAGGTGCTGGATGTTGACGAGGATCCGGTACTTGAGGCCAAGTATGACGAGTTGGTCCCTGTGCTGTTGCATGGCGATACCGAGCTATGCCATTACTTTCTGGACGAAGCCAAAACCCGTGAATATTTGGGCGGAATCCGCTAGAATTCAGGGTCTTCTGAACAGGGAAGGGCGCCGGAAAAGCGCCCTTTTTTACTAGCATCAATGGATCATATCCGTAATTTCTCCATCATCGCCCACATCGATCACGGCAAATCAACGCTTGCCGATCGGATTATTCATCTTTGCGGAGGGCTTTCCGACCGCGAAATGGAAGCCCAGGTACTCGATTCGATGGATATCGAACGTGAGCGCGGAATCACGATCAAGGCTCAGACCGCAGCTCTGAGCTACAAGGCTCGCGACGGCAAGATCTACAACCTCAATTTGATCGACACGCCAGGACACGTCGACTTTTCCTACGAGGTATCGCGTTCACTGTCGGCTTGTGAAGGTGCTCTTCTGGTGGTTGATGCCTCGCAGGGTGTCGAAGCTCAAACCGTAGCGAACTGCTACACCGCCATCGAACTGGATGTCGAAGTCGTACCGGTTCTGAACAAGATTGATTTGCCGTCGGCTGATCCAGACAATGCCCGCCAGGAAATCGAGGACGTGATCGGCATTGATGCGACCGAAGCCGTTCTGGCATCGGCAAAGACAGGCCTGGGTGTCGAGGACATCCTGGAAGCGGTTGTGGCCAAGGTACCCCCTCCGAAAGGTGATCCAGATGCGCCCCTAAAGGCCTTGATCATCGATTCGTGGTTTGACAATTACGTCGGTGTCGTCATGCTGGTTCGCGTCGTCGATGGCGTGATGCGCCCAAAGGACAAACTGTTCTTCATGGCTACCGAGGCCACCCAGTTGTGCGAACAGGTGGGGGTGTTTTCGCCCAAGTCACTGCCGCGTAGTGAGCTGCGTGCCGGAGAAGTGGGATTCGTCATCTCAGGCATCAAGGAACTGAAGGCGGCGAAGGTCGGCGATACGATCACGACCGTTGATCGAAAAGCAGATGCCCCGCTGCCTGGCTTCAAGGAAATCAAGCCGCAGGTATTTGCCGGCCTCTATCCGGTCGAATCCAACCAATATGATTCTCTTCGTGAATCACTGGAAAAGCTCAAGCTCAACGATGCATCGCTGCAGTATGAGCCCGAAGTGTCACAGGCCCTGGGTTTTGGGTTCCGCTGTGGTTTCCTGGGTTTGCTCCACATGGAAATCGTTCAGGAACGCCTTGAGCGGGAATTTGATCAGGATCTCATTACGACTGCGCCGACCGTGGTTTATGAGGTTGTCCAGCGCGATGGCACTGTGATACAGGTTGAAAATCCGGCCAAGCTTCCGGAAATTTCCAAGATTGAAGAAGTTCGCGAGCCCATCATTACGGCCACGATTTTCGTGCCGCAGGACTATCTTGGGAATGTGATCACGCTCTGCAATCAGAAACGAGGGAATCAGGTCGACATGCATTACCACGGGCGCCAGGTAAAGCTGGTCTACGAGATGCCCATGGCGGAGGTGGTAATGGATTTCTTCGACAAGTTGAAGTCCTGCTCCAAGGGTTATGCCTCGCTGGATTACGACTTCAAGGAATACCGAGCGGCCGATGTCGTCAAACTGGATATCCTGATCAATAGCGAAAAGGTGGATGCGCTTTCGCTGATCGTCCATCGGTCCAACTCGCAGTATCGCGGCCGCGAACTGGCGTCTAAGATGCGCGAATTGATTCCTCGCCAGATGTACGACGTCGCCATTCAGGCAGCAATCGGCTCGCACATCATTGCCCGCGAGAACGTCAAGGCCATGCGCAAGGACGTGCTTGCCAAATGCTATGGCGGGGACATCACCCGAAAGAAAAAACTGCTGGAAAAACAGAAGGCCGGCAAAAAGCGCATGAAACAAGTTGGTAGCGTAGAAATCCCGCAGGAAGCCTTTTTGGCGGTGTTGCGCGTCGATAACTGAGAATAGCGATGAATTTTGCCCTGATTTTATTTTTACTCCTGGTCATTACTGGTGTGCTTTATGCGGTCGATGTTCTGAAATTCCGCAAGCTTCGCGCGAAAAATGCGAAAGAGCCGCTGTGGGTGGAATGGGGCGCGAGTTTCTTCCCGGTTATCCTCATCGTTTTCGTGCTGCGTTCATTTCTCTTCGAACCGTTCAAGATTCCTTCTGGTTCGATGATCCCGACCCTGCTGGTTGGTGATTTCATTCTGGTCAACAAGTTCACCTATGGCATTCGTCTGCCGGTGATCAACAAAAAAGTTATCGATATCAACTCGCCTCAACGAGGTGATGTCATGGTCTTCCGTTATCCGGAAGACCCGTCGCTTGATTACATCAAACGCGTGGTCGGTCTGCCGGGTGATACGGTCGCTTACCAGAACAAACGATTGAGTATCAACGGCCAGCTGGTTTCTACCGAAAAAATCGCGGACTACCTCCACGCTGAGCGGCTTTACTATTCGAGCCAGTTCGTGGAGAAGCTGGGGGATGTTGAGCACAAAGCATTGAACGACGCGGATGCTCCCGCATTCATACCCGATGCAGCCCGCTTTCCGCATCGCGAAAATTGCACTTACAATGCCGAAGGCGTAATTTGCAAGGTTCCCGCCGGTCACTACTTCATGATGGGTGACAATCGCGACAATAGCCGTGATAGTCGGGCATGGGGCTTCGTTCCCGAGGCAAATATCGTCGGCAAGGCGTTCTTTATCTGGTTGAATTTCAGCGATTTCAGCCGGATCGGTTCATTCAGATAAGGGGATATGATGAAAAACCAACGTGGTATCGCACTGTCCGGGTTGTTGTTTTGGAGTATCGTTATTGTCTTGGTTGCCGTTCTCGGACTGAAGGTTGCACCAACCGTCATTGAGTATCAAAAGATCATGAAGGATGCCAAGGCGACAGCCGCAAAAGTTGGGCCTGACTCAACTGTTGGCGATGTCCGGGCCGCCTTCGATAAATTCGCTGAAATCGACATGCTGGACTTCAAGGCTAGCCAGCTCGATATCTCCAAGGAGAACGGCAAGATCGTCATTTCCTTCGAGTATGAAAAACGCATTCCTCTGTTCTGGAACGTGAGTCTCGTCATCGATTACAAGGGGTCGACCGCAGGGTAAGGCATGTCTGCGTCGTCTGTTGCCCGTCTATTAGGTCACTCTTTTTCCGATTCCTCTCTTCTTCGGACGGCGTTGACGCATCGTAGTTTTGGTATTCCGAACAATGAGCGACTTGAGTTTCTCGGTGATGGCATACTGGATTGCGCCATTGCTGCAGCGCTGTTTCATCGTTTTCCTTTGCTTCCCGAAGGCGATCTTTCGAGATTGCGCGCCAATTTGGTCAATCAGGATGCGTTGCACCAATTGGCGTCGAGCCTGAACATTGGCAGCGCCCTGCGCCTTGGCGAGGGTGAGTTGAAAAGTGGCGGAGCCCTGCGCCCCTCCATTCTGGCGGATGCCTTGGAAGCACTATTTGGCGCCATTTATCTCGATGCCGGCTTTGCGGCAGCGCAGGCTGTCATCGACAGGCTCTACGCGCCTATGCTGGAAAAATTGAAGCCCGGCGAGTTTCAAAAAGATGCCAAGACGCGCTTGCAGGAATGGCTTCAGGCCCGCAAAAAACCGTTGCCGCGCTACCAGCTTCTGGAAACCACCGGTGCTGCCCACGAACAACGCTTCGAGGTGCTCTGTGACCTCGAAGCCCTCTCCTTGCAGACCATTGGCCATGGTTCAAGCCGGCGTATCGCCGAGCAGGTTGCTGCCGACAAGGCACTGAAAGAACTCAACGCATGAAAAAAATCCGCTCCGGTTATATCGCCATTGTCGGCAGGCCCAATGTTGGCAAGTCGACGCTGCTCAACAAATTGATTGGCGAAAAAATCAGTATCGTTTCGCGCAAGGCGCAGACGACCCGTCATCGCATCACGGGCATTCTGACGCAGGACGATGCTCAGTTCGTCTTCGTGGACACGCCGGGTTTTCAGACAAAGTTTTCCAATGCACTTAACCGTGCCATGAATCGTGGCGTGACGCAGACGCTCAGTGACGTCGATGTCGTGGTCTTCGTGGTTGAGGCCGGGCGCTATGACGCCAAGGACAAGGCCGTTGTCAGATTGCTTCCGAAAGACCGACCGGTCATTCTGGTCGTCAACAAAACCGATTTACTGAAGGATAGAACGACGCTCTTGCCTTTCCTCGCAGAGGTTTCCGCTGATCACGACTACGCTGCCGTCATCCCGGTCAGCGCAGCCAAGGGGCGGCAGACTGACGACCTGCTGAGCGAAGCGAAGAAACATCTGCCCAACGATGGTTTGATGTTCCCGGAAGACGATTTGACCGACAAGAGTGAGCGGTTTCTGGCTTCCGAATACATTCGCGAGAAGGTTTTCCGCCTGCTCGGGGACGAGTTGCCGTATGCCACGGCGGTAGAAATCGAGCGCTTCGAGGTGGAAGGCGATCTGCGCCGGATTTTCGCGGCGATTGTCGTCGATCGTGAGGGCCACAAGGCCATTGTGATCGGCAAGGGCGGTGAGCAACTCAAACGCATCGCATCGGAAGCGCGCCAGGACATGGAGCGCCTGTTCGACGGCAAGGTCTATCTTGAGATCTGGGTCAAGGTAAAGTCCGGCTGGAACGACGATGAACGCCTGCTGAAGAGCCTCGGCTACGAATGAACCTGCGCAGCAAAGTCGACGGCCAGCCGGCTTACGTTCTGCACAGTTATCCATTCCGGGAAACCAGCCTCATTGTTGAAGTCTTTTCCCGTGATTTCGGGCGCATGGCGCTTTTGGCGCGAGGTGCGCGGCGTCCGCGGTCGGCCATTCGCGGACTGTTGATGGCTTTCCAGCCCCTTGAAATTGGCTGGGCAGGGAAGGGCGAGGTGCTGACCCTGATGAAGGCCGAATGGCAGGGCGGTCAGCCCTTGCTGTCCGGCGAGGCCTTGTTCTGTGGATATTATCTCAACGAGTTGCTCATGAATCTTTTGCCGCGCGAGGATGCGCATGAGCACTTGTTCGCCTGCTATGGCGACATGCTGCGTCGATTGGCGGAAGATCCAGCCGGCAAGGTGCGCGAGGCAGATTTGCGGCGCTTCGAGAAGGCATTGCTGCAGGAACTCGGATACGGCCTGACCTTGACGCAAGATGGCGCCGGCAAGCCAATTTTGCCCGAGGCGTTTTACACTTATCGGATGGAACAGGGGCCGGTTCGTCTGGAACACGACGAAGCCGCGGCTCAGGTCGTCATTGGCAAGACGCTGCTCGATCTGGAGGCTGAGGATTTCTCTGACCCGCGTTCGCGCCACGAGAGCAAGGCGCTGATGCGTACCTTGATGGCTTACTATCTGGCCGGCAAGGAACTGGAAACACGCAAGATATTCAAGGAGTTGCAAGAGCTATGATCGAACTTGGCGTCAATATCGACCACGTGGCCACCATACGCCAGGCCCGTCGGACTTATGAACCCGATCCAGTCTGGGGGGCTGTCGAAGCCCATCTGGGCGGCGCGGACGGTATCACGGTGCATCTGCGCGAAGATCGCCGGCATATTCAGGATGCGGATGTCCGTCGCCTGCGTGAAAGCACCCAGATCAAGCTCAATCTTGAAATGGCAGCCACCGATGAAATGGTCGGTATCGCCTGCGCGCTGAAGCCGGAAATGGCCATGCTGGTCCCTGAGGGGCGGCACGAAGTCACGACGGAAGGCGGGCTCGACATCGTCGCGCAGGAAGCGCAATTGAAGGAAGTCATTGCCCGCCTCGCCGATGTCGGGATTGTGACCAGCGTGTTCATAGACGCCGACATCCCGCAAATCGAGGCCGCGGCGCGAATTGGTGCCCGTGTTTGTGAAATCCATACCGGTCCCTATGCCCATGCCTTCCATGACAAGGGCCGTGACGCCGAAGCGCCGGCTGTTCTCGCTGAAATTGCCAAGATTCGCCGGGCCGGCGAGGCCATCCGCAACCTTGGCATGCGTTTCAATGCGGGCCACGCGCTCAACTACTACAACGTGCAGCCGATTGCCCGATTGGCGGGTATTCGGGAATTGCACATCGGTCATGCCATTGTCAGCCGAGCCATTTTCGTCGGGCTGCGCGAAGCGGTCAGGGAAATGAAGGCGCTGATGCGTGAAGCCGCGCAATCACCGGAAATCGCCAGCGAATGATCTACGGAATCGGCACCGATATCGTTGCCGTGGCGCGTCTGCGCAGCATGTGGGAACGCCATGGTGACCGGGCACTCGACCGCCTGCTGGCACCCTCGGAGAGGGCGGGTTTCGCCAGCGCCGCCGACAAAGGCCGTTTTCTGGCTAAGCGTTTCGCCGCCAAAGAGGCTTTCAGCAAGGCTTTGGGCACCGGCGTCCGTCCGCCCGCCACACTGTCCGCAATTGCCGTCGGCCACGACGAATTGGGCAAGCCCGAACTGCAATTTCACGGTCAACTGGAAAAAATGCTCAAAATCAAAAACCTTCGAGCGCATCTCTCGATCAGCGACGAAGCCGATTACGCCATCGCCTACGTCATCCTGGAGCAAGCATGACACACCTTCCGCTGGGGCCGTTGATGATCGACATCGCCGGTACCGAACTGACCGACCTGGATCGAGAGCGCCTCTGTCACCCGCTGGTTGGCGGGATCATTCTATTCTCGCGAAACTACGCCAATCCGGAACAGCTCTCCGCATTGACCACTGCGATCCACGCACTCCGAACGCCATCGCTGCTGATTGCCGTTGATCACGAAGGAGGGCGGGTACAACGCTTCCGCGAGGGATTTACCCGCTTGCCTGCCATGGCGGCGCTGGGCAAGCGCTGGAACGACAATCCGGATGCGGCCCTGAGCGCCGCACGACACGTCGGCTACGTTCTCGCTGCTGAATTGCGCGCGCGTGGCGTCGACTATTCATTTACCCCGGTGCTCGACCTCGATTACGGTCCATCGCGCGTCATCGGCGATCGCGCCTTCCATCGACAACCTGAAGCCGTCATCGCTCTGGCCGCCGCGCTGGGCGAAGGCTTGAAACAAGCAGGAATGGGCTGTTGCGGCAAACATTTCCCAGGTCACGGATACGTCATCCCCGACTCCCATGTTGAGTTGCCGGTCGATGAACGAGCCTTTGACGAAATGCAGGAAGACATCCTTCCCTATCGTCGATTGGCGCTCGATGGTGTCATGGCAGCCCATGTGATTTATAACTGCATGGACTGCAATACTGCTGTATTTTCAAATAAATGGATCGATTATTTGAGAAATGACATTAAATACAATGGCGTGGTTTTTACCGACGATCTGTCGATGGCAGGCGCTGGCGTAGTCGGCAATATGCTCAATCGGGTTGAAACCGCCTACTCGGCAGGCTGCGATATGTTGCTCGTGTGCAACGCACCGGACGTGGTCGGCAACGTGCTGGAAAACTGGAAGCCCCATATCGATCCGGCGCGAGGGCAACGGGTCGAGGCGCTGATACCGACAAAACAGGCAATGAGCTGGACAGAACTGCTCTCCGACGAGACCTATCTGGCCGCCCAAAAGACCATTGCGGAAATGATGGCCTGAAATGCATTCGGGCAGCCGAAGCTGCCCGAATCAAACCACAAACGAGAACCGATTACTTGACGCGGTTCTTATATTCGTCGGTGCGGGTGTCGATTTCGATCTTGTCGCCAATGCTGACGAAAGCCGGAACCGGCAGTTCGAAACCAGTGGCCAGCTTGGCCGGCTTCATGACCTTGCCGGAGGTATCACCCTTGACGGCGGGCTCGGTGTAAACCACTTCGCGAACAACGCTGTTCGGCAGTTCGACCGAAATGGCCTTGCCGTTGTAGAACACGACTTCGCAAGCCAGGCCGTCTTCGAGATACTTCAGTGCGTCGACCATGTTTTCGGCTTCGACTTCATACTGCTCGTAGTCAGCGTCCATGAAGACATACATCGGGTCGGCAAAGTAGGAGTAGGTCACTTCCTTCTTGTCGAGGATGACCACTTCGAACTTGTCGTCAGCCTTGTAAACCGCTTCGGAAGCGGCGCCGGTCAACAGGTTCTTCAGCTTCATTTTGACAACAGCGGCATTACGGCCAGACTTGTTGTATTCGCTCTTCTGAACGACGAGCGGGTCGGCACCGACCATGATGACGTTGCCGGAGCGGAGTTCCATTGCGGTTTTCATTCGGGATTCTCTTAGATCAGAAAAGGAAAAACGTAAAATTATACCTTGGTCGCACAGAAGTTGACGAGAGCCGTGGTCAGGTCGGGCCTCGATGCCAGATGTTCCGCCCAGGCCCGATTGTGGCGGGCAATCGCTTCGCGATTTTCAAGAAAACCCTGCCAGGCCGACGCCATGTTTTCACCGACATTCCATGCCACAAACATCCGGCGAATCGCAGTTTTAGCCGTCGTTTCCAAGCCATCACCGTAGGTTGTCAGAAAGGCTTCCAGCTTGCCCAAGTGGGCGCCATCATCCTGCGGATAAACATGCCAGATGAACGGTTTACCGGCCCACTGAGCTCGGACGAACGAGTCCTCACCCCGGATAAAATTGATATCGCAACGCCAGAGCAAGCGATCAAAATCATCGATGGGCACGAAGGGAACCGGTTGAATATCCGCCATGCCAACCCGCCATGGGCCGTTTCCGCCCAAATGGGCAGCCACAGCCGCTAGCGGTTTTCCTGGCGGCACATGGCATACGGTCGGAATCGTTGTATCGCGCAAGGCATCCAGTAGTGCGCCAACGGGCGCGGAGTCATAACAGAACAGACTAATCTCAAGTGGACGAAGATCAGATACCGACGAGACATAGCGCTCACGTTCGGCAAGCAGCCCCTCTTCACGCAGCAATCCACCGGTTCTGGCGGAAAAGCCCGGGAAGAAAAAATATTTGACCAAGGGCAGAGCAGGGTGGGGGGATGCCATTCCCTGGCAGTCCTCGGCCCACGATTCCGCCGTCAGGTACTCAAGATTGATCCAGCAGGGCTTGGTCGCCGATTGGCACATTGCAGCGAGGTAAGTTTCAGGAAGATCGCAAGCAAACGCCTCGATCACAACATCGGCAACGCGGTCGACGGCGAAGTCCTCAGTCCAGAGGCAGATCTCCACGCCATGCGAAACCTGCGCTGATCTCGATGAATCGACCGATGGGCACAAGGGTGCGAGACTGGAAAGATCATCAACCCACAAACGTACCTTGCGGCCGTGCTCGGCAACCAATTGCCTGGCCAAGCGCCAGCAAACGCCGATGTCGCCGAAGTTATCGATAACCCGGCAAAAGATGTCCCAATGAAGCTGCATGGTCGCCATGCTAACATCCCGGCCATGCCTACATTCCAAGATCCCACAAGCTGTAAAGCCTGTCCGCGACTGGCGGAGCACTTGGCCCACATTCGCCAACGCGATCCCGACTGGCACGCATTGCCTGTTCCTGCCTTCGGTTCGCTCGATGCGGAACTGCTCGTTGTCGGGCTTGGCCCGGGCGAAAAAGGCGCAAACAGGACTGGCCGGCCATTCACCGGCGACGTCGCGGGCGAATTGCTCTATCCAGCCTTGCACCGCTTCGGCTTTGCCAGCGCATCCGAGGCGCTCGGTGCCGATCAGTGGGCCAATCCGGAAATGAGCCTGATCAACTGTCGTATCACCAATGCCGTTCGCTGCCTGCCCCCAGCCAACAAACCTACAACAGCCGAAATCCGTCAATGCAATTTACACCTGAAGACTGAATTGGCCGCCATGCCAAACCTCAGGGTCATCGTGGCACTGGGTGCCATTGCCCATCAGGCCTTGCTTTGGGCTTACGGCCTCAAAACCAAGGACCTAACCTTCGGCCATAACGTCAGCCACACGCTGCCGGATGGGCGACGCCTCGTCGACAGCTACCATTGCAGCGGCTACAACTGGCGAACCGGCAGGCTTTCCCGGGAAAGTTTCGAGGCAGTATTCGCCGGTATCAAGGAACATCTGGCCTGAAACCACGCCCATGAGTTTTGATGCCAAGGCCTTTTTGGCTACTTTGACCGAACTACCCGGTGTTTACCGGATGCTGGACGCCAACCGTGCCGTCCTCTACGTCGGGAAGGCCAAAAATCTCAAGAAACGCGTTTCGTCGTACTTCCGGGAAAATCTTTCCAGCCCGCGCATTGCCCACATGGTCAGCCAGATCGCTGCGATCGAGACCACCGCGACGCGTACGGAGGCGGAAGCGCTCCTGCTTGAGAACAACCTCATCAAGTCACTATCGCCGCGCTACAACATCCTGTTTCGGGACGACAAATCCTACCCCTACATCGTCCTGACCAAAGGCCCCTATCCACGGCTTGGATTCTTCCGCGGCAACCCCGATAAAAAGGCCGAGTACTTCGGTCCCTATCCCTCGAGCTGGGCCGTCCGGGAAACCATCCATCTGATGCAGAAGATGTTTCGGCTACGAACCTGTGAAGAATCCGTATTCTCGAACCGCTCCAGGCCTTGCCTGCTTCATCAGATCAAGCGTTGCAGCGGACCCTGCGTCGGGCTCGTCACACCGGAAGATTACGCCACCGATGTTCAGCTTGCCTCGATGTTCCTGGTCGGAAAACAGCACGAAGTGTCGCGACGCTTAACCCAAGCCATGGAAGCTGCCGCTGAGCGTCTGGCTTTCGAGCAAGCGGCGGTCTATCGGGATTTGATTCAATCCTTGCGTCAGGTTCAGGAGAAGCAGTTCGTTTCCAGCACAAAAGGCGAGGATATCGACATCCTCGTCGCCCGCAAGGAAGAAGGGCAGTTATGCGTCAATCTGGCCATGGTTCGCGGCGGCAGACATCTCGGTGACCGCCCCTTCTTCCCAATCAACGCCAGCGATTCCGAGCCGGCAGATGCCTGCGCCGCGTTCATTCGTCAGCACTACGCAGTTCACCCAGCACCTTCGCGCCTGCTGATTCATCCCTTCCCGGCGGAGGATGATCCAGGCGAAACCGAAGTGGCGCTGGCTGAATTGGCTGGACGCCCCGTTCCGCTGATTCAGGCCCGTAGTCTGTCGCACAAGGCCTGGGTGGAAATGGCTCTCCAAAACGCCAGGCTGGCCATCATGGCAAGAAACCAGGCCACTGCTCAGCAGGAAAAACGACTTTCCGCGCTGCAAGAGGCATTGCAACTGAACGAGCCCATCGTGCGCATCGAATGTTTCGATATCAGCCACACCATGGGCGAAGCGACTGTCGCCTCGTGCGTCGTCTATCACGAGAATCGCATGAAAAACAGCGATTACCGGCGCTTCAACATTCGTGACATCCAGCCAGGAGACGATTACGCAGCCATGCGCCAGGCTGTGACGCGGCGTTACGACGGAATAGCTGCGGGAGAGGGGACAGCCCCCGACCTGATCCTGATTGATGGCGGAAAAGGGCAGGTGGCCTCGGCATTCAGCGCACTGGCCGATCTCGGACTAACCCACTTGCCCATGATCGGCGTGGCGAAAGGCGAAGGACGCAAACCGGGACTGGAGTCGCTGGTGTTTCCCGATGGACGTGAGCCACTGCAACTCCCGGCAGAACATCCGGCGTTGCACCTCATTCAGGAAATTCGGGATGAGGCCCATCGTTTCGCCATTACCGGACATCGCGCCCGGCGCAGCAAGGCGCGAAAAACCTCCACGCTTGAAGGCTTGCCGGGAATCGGCCCCGCTCGACGGAAAGCATTGGTTGCCCGGTTCGGCGGACTGCCCGGCGTTCTGGCCGCGACGGCAGAACAGCTATCCGAAGTGCCCGGAATCAGCCGGGATATGGCCGAGAAGATCTATTCCGCATTACACTGAAGCATGCCTTTCAATTTACCTATTCTGCTCACCTGGCTACGTATCGTCGCGATACCCCTATTGATCGCTGTTTACTATCTGCCTGCAGATTGGGCAACGGCACATGAGCGGGACCTCGCTGCTACTAACATCTTCATTGCAGCGGCCCTGACCGACTGGGCGGATGGCTATCTGGCCAGAAAGCTCAACCAGACATCCGCATTTGGCGCATTCCTTGATCCTGTGGCCGATAAGCTGATGGTCGCAGCAGCGCTGATCGTTCTCGTCCAGTTAGGGCGAACCGATGCCATTGTCGCCGCCATCATCATCGGCAGGGAAATCACCATTTCTGCCTTGCGCGAATGGATGGCCAAGATCGGCGCCGCAAAAAGTGTCGCTGTTTCGATGCTGGGCAAAGTCAAGACAGCGGCCCAGATGTTGGCCATACCGATCCTTCTGTATTTCCAGCCGCTGCACGGCCTCGATATGCGCCTTATCGGGAACTGGTTGATCTGGATAGCAGCCCTGCTGACACTCTGGTCGATGGGCTACTACCTGCGCATGGCATGGCCGGAGATTGCAAAACGGACAGCAGAAAAGTAGGGGGCAAATGTTGACAATTCCCTTGTGTCGCCTATAATGCGCGCTCTGTTTCACGCGGCAGTAGCTCAGTTGGTAGAGCGATACCTTGCCAAGGTATAGGTCGAGAGTTCGAGACTCTTCTGCCGCTCCAGATTTTCTGGAATTGGATTTTGGTCCGGTTCCAAAGTTGTAAAACAGAGGCACGGCGCGATAGCAAAGCGGTTATGCACCGGATTGCAAATCCGTGTAGGTCGGTTCGACTCCGGCTCGCGCCTCCAGGTTTTTTGCGGCAGTAGCTCAGTTGGTAGAGCGATACCTTGCCAAGGTATAGGTCGAGAGTTCGAGACTCTTCTGCCGCTCCAAATAAAAGGGAAAGCGTTAGTCGCTTTCCCTTTTTTCATATCGGGACACCGATATAATCGACCTCCCAGCCCGGGTGGTGAAATTGGTAGACACAAGAGACTTAAAATCTCTCGCTCTTTGAGTGTACGGGTTCGATTCCCGTCCCGGGCACCACGAAACAACAGATGATCATTTACGACCTAAATTGCGATAACAACCATCGATTTGAAGGGTGGTTTCAGAACGCCAGCGCATTCGAGACCCAGCTTCAGGAGGGTCTGATCTGCTGTCCGCAATGCGATAGCCACGATGTTCGGCGAGTTCCATCGGCTGTTGCGATATCAGGTCATCACGCGGCGCCGGTTGCTGACGAAAAAAATGTGCCGGTGAAGTCAGGCACAAGCACTGCATTGATGCCCGTAGGGACCCAGGCGCTTGCGCTGTATCGCCAGTTGGTGCAAACCATCATCAGTCATAGCGAGGATGTGGGAAGCGCATTTGCAGATGAGGCGAGAAAGATACATTACAACGAAGCCCCGCAGCGCCCGATTCGGGGTCAGGCCAGCGAAGATGAATGTGAAGCACTGAGAGACGAGGGCATCCAGATTCTGAGCCTTCCCGCTGCAAAGGAAGAGGATCTGAACTGATCCTCTTTTTTGTTGCGCATGGTAGTTTACATAATACAAATTATGCGTTCATTGGACGCCTAAAAAAACCGGCCGTTTGTTCGGTTGATTCGATCAATATGCAATCACTAGGCGGATGCGTGCAGTTCGGAGTTAAGTGCCTCAACCACCTCTGCCCAGTCGGCATCGTCACTGATCGATTGCTTCAAGAAGGCTGCTTGCGACGGTGACCAGAAAATGGCGTCGTGCAGTTGCACGTCGCCGGCCAGTAGACGGTTAGCTTCGATGAATTGCAGTATGCCTTCTGAATCATGATTCTGGCCCAGTTGGCCAAACAACTCTTTCATGCTGTGCACTCGCTGTTCCATTTCAGGATCATCTCCAGAAATCAACGAATGACGAGCGGCGGATGGGGGTGTGCTTTTTCCTCCTTCTTGTTTTTCTTGGCCACCTTTTTTTCCTTGGGGGTCAAAACAGCCTCTTTTTTGCCTTCCTTCGTTCCGTGTCGTTCCTTGCCCATGATCGTTCTCCTTCGGGTAATTGTTGAAGGAATTGAAACTAGATCAATATCGACGACCTGTATGTTGGCAAGCACACATATTGAATTTGCGTTACTTTGTATGATGAATTGCGGTCTGAAGTTTTCGGTTCAATAACCGACTACCGCTTTCCTGCGCCAGAAGAGCTAAACCCCTAAAGCGCCCCGACGGTGATCAGCATCAGGATCAACCGCCGTCCTATTCCGAGAATTTCCCTGCGGAACACTCAACGGAGGTTTAATGCCATTGGAATCAACCTACAACCCGAAGCAAAACCGGATTCTTGGCTCACTGGAGACCAATGACTACTCGCGTTTGCAAGACGACCTGGGACTAGTCGAATTGAAACTGGGCCAGGTTCTATATGAATCTGGCGATACGGTCGGCTACGTCTATTTCCCAATCACTTGCATCGTTTCGCTTATTTTCACCACGCAAAAAGGCGGCACCGCTGAATTGGCCATCACGGGAAACGACGGGCTGGTCGGCATTCCGATGGTTCTGGGCGGTGACTCCACAACGCATCGCGTCGTCGTCCAAAGCGCCGGGGTCGCTTACCGGGCCAAGGTCGAAGTCATCCGTTGGGAACTGGATCAGGGCGGCGAATTGCAGCATCTTGCTCTGCGTTACACCCAGGCTCTAATGACCCAGATGGCGCAAAGCATCGTCTGCAATCGATTCCATACGGTTGACCAGCAGCTCTGTCGCTGGCTCCTGGGAAGCATGGACCTGCTCCCCGGCAATGAGCTGAACATGACGCAGGAGCTCATAGCCAACATGCTGGGCGTGCGCCGTGAGGCAGTCACCGAGGCCGCAGGCAAACTGCAGGCTGCAAATCTCATCGAATACAGCCGCGGCCATATTCAAATACTGGACCGATCCGGACTGGAATCCCGTGCATGCGAATGCTATGCCGCGGTCAAAGCCGAGTATGAGCGCATCTTTCACCTGCAATCCAGCATCCGGGGTGCCAGCCGCCCTCGCCCCAATCCGGCCAGCGTGCGTCATCGCGCCGAAGCCCGCTTGCAGCAATCCCCACACCCCGAACCCAAAACTGCCTGGGACAACGCACAACTGGTCCACGAGTTGCAGGTGCACCAGATCGAACTGGAAATGAGCAACGAAGAGCTTCTTCATGCCTACGAAGAAGCCGACAGCCTGCGTGAACGCTACGCGGATATCTACGACTTTGCGCCGGTCGGCTATTTCACGCTGGATCCACTTGGCGTCATTATCGACATGAACCTGGCCGGGGCCGTATTGCTCGGCACCAAGGGTTCCCAGAAAAGCCGGCATCGCTTTGCCGCCTTTCTCAAACCCGACGAAGTCGACAAATTCAATGGCTTTGTCGGTGATGTTCTGCAAACCAAGAAGAAAGTGCGCTGTGAATCGGTGCTTGCAGCAAACGCGCATCGCCCCGAAGTCGCCATTCGCATCGAGGCTGCCCCAGATTCAGAGGGGCGCGAATGCCGAATGGTGGTTATCGAGGCGCTGGGTGGGCCAATGGCTCGCCCGGCACAATAGGCAGTTCTTCCCCCTGAAGTTTAGCCAGTGGAGTTATCGCCATGCTTTTTACATTCAAATCAGCCGCCACGGCCAATCTGATCATGCACGAACAGAGCGGCAAGGAAATTCTAGCGCTGCTTGGAAAAAACCCGGACGACCAACGCGGGATCATTACCGTCGATCAAATGGCGGAAGCCGTTAATACATTGCAAGTCGCTGCCTTGGCCGACAAGGCGAGGCCACGGGAGACGAATGCCGACGAAAACGGCAACAACGACAGGCCAAAAGTCAGTTTGGCCCAACGCGCTGCCCCTTTTATCCAAATGCTTGAACAAGCGAAAAAAGGCGATGAGCCCGTAACCTGGGGCGTATGATTTCAATATGAAAAGCGAAGGGAAGCACAAACGCGCCCAACCCCCCTCAACTGCGACCATTGAGCAACAAGCCTTTCCGATAATCGGCATAGGTGCGTCAGCAGGCGGATTGGAGGCTCTCGAGCTTTTTTTCGCCAACGTTCCCGTCAATAGCGGCATGGCCTTCGTGGTTGTTCAGCACCTCGACCCCAATCGGCATGGCATGCTGCCGGAGCTCCTGCAGCGCATCACCCCGATGGTGGTCAAGCAGGCGGCCAACCGGATGAAGATCGAGCCGGATTGCATCTATGTCATCCCGCCCAACAAGGACCTCGCCGTCCTCCATGACACCCTCTACTTGCTCGACCCCGTTGCACCGCGCGGGCTTCGCCTGCCGATTGACGCCTTTTTTTCCAGTCTGGCCAAGGATCGAGGCGAAAGGGCCATCGGCATCATCCTGTCAGGCATGGGTGCAGATGGCACGGCCGGCCTGCGCGCCATCAAGGAACACGGCGGGCTGGCTCTGGCACAGGCTCCGGATAGTGCGAAATTCGGCGCCATGCCGAGTAGCGCGATCGAGGCCGAACTGACCGATCTCGTCGCGCCACCGGGCGATCTGGCGCGACTGCTTCTCGCCAGACTCGCCCATCCGCATCAACCATCTACCACTGAAACGCCAAGCCAGTTGGAGAACAGCGAGAAGAAATCCGCGTTCGACAAAATCTGCATTTTGTTGCGGGCCCAGACCGGCCACGATTTCTCCCTTTACAAGAAAAGTACCGTCTATCGTCGGATCGAACGGCGGATGGGTATTCATCGGCTGAACGCCATTGCCGAATACGTCCGCTTCCTCCAGACAAACCCGCAAGAAATCGATTTGCTGTTCAAGGAATTGTTGATCGGCGTCACCAACTTCTTCCGCGATCCCGCCGCCTGGGCCTATCTAGCGGAAAAGATACTGCCCGAGCTGATCCGCTCGAACCCGAACGGCAACCTCTTTCGTGCCTGGGTTGCCGGCTGTTCCAGCGGCGAGGAAGCCTACACGCTGGCCATGATCTTCAGGGAGGCAGTGGACCTGGTCAAACCGCCGGGGCGAGTTGAATTGCAGATATTTGCAACCGATCTCGACCCTGATGCCATCGCCCGGGCAAGACAGGGAAACTATCCAGCCAGCATTGCCACCGACGTATCACCGGAACGCCTGTCGCGCTTCTTTCGCGAGGAGAACGGCAACTTCAGAATCTGCCAGGAAATTCGGCAGATGGTGGTATTTGCGCCCCACAACATCACGATGGACCCACCCTTCACTCGCCTGGACATCCTGACCTGTCGAAACCTGCTGATTTACCTTGGTGCCGACCTGCAAAGAAAGCTGCTGCCGCTTTTCCATTACAGCCTGAAACCCGGCGGCACGCTGTTCCTCGGCAGCGCGGAAAGCATCGGCAACTTTGATGACCTGTTCATTCCAATTGAATCAAAAGCACGCATTTATCGACGGGAACAGGTAGAGTCCAAGTCGATGAATGTCGATTTCCCTACTCGCCATTCCCTCGATTCCTTCACCCCTCTTCCGCCTCCGTTACCGAATATGTCGCCTCCCAATCTACAGCTTCTGGCCAACCAGTTACTCCTGCAGAAATTCTCGCCAGCGTCGGTGCTGACCAATGCCGAAGGCGATGTGCTGTTCATCAACGGGCGGACCGGGAAATACCTGGAACCGGCCGCTGGCAAGGCCAACTGGAATATCCATGCGATGGCCAGGGAAGGCCTGCGCCAGGAACTGATCCTCGCCCTCCCCAAGGCGCTGCGTACCGGCGAGACGGTGGTCATCCGGAATCTGTGCATCGGTGGCAATGACGAGGCGCAGGTCGTTGACCTGACCGTTTACCCCATCGTCGAGCCGCCGCAGTTGAAGGGCATGGTCATGATCGTTTTCCATGAAGCAGCGCCCGTCAAGCCTGCACCAAGGCGTCGCACGGGCAAGCAGACAGACGATGCGCGGGTCCAGGACCTTGAAATGGCGCTGCAAAATGCGCGCGCTGAAATTCAATCCATCCGCGAGGAAATGCAGACGTCGCATGAAGAGCTCAAGTCGGCCAATGAAGAACTGCAATCCACCAACGAGGAACTGCAATCGACCAATGAGGAACTGACCACCTCCAAGGAAGAGATGCAGTCGCTCAACGAGGAATTGCAGATGGTCAATGTCGAGCTGCAATCGAAGGTCGACGAGTTGTCGGCCACCAGCAACGACATGAAAAACCTGCTCAACAGCACCGATATCGCGACCGTCTTTCTCGATGACAAGCTGCATGTGCGCCGTTTCACCAGCCAGGCAACGGCGATATTCAAGTTGATACCCGGCGATCTCGGGCGGCCGCTGACCGATATCGTTCATGAGCTCGACTACCCCGAGTTGAAGAACGATGCGGAACAAGTCCTCAAGACCCTGGTTTTTTCGGAAAAGCAGATCGCCAGCCGGGACAACCGCTGGTACGTCGTCAAAATCCTGCCCTACCGGACATTGGAAAACGTCATCGACGGTGTGGTCATCACCTTCATCGATATCAGCGAAGCCAAGCACCTTGAGTCCGAACTGCGCAAAGTTCGTTCTGCCGGTTCGGGAGCTTAAGGAAAAGGCCATCGAATATGCCTAGCCCGACGATCCTTTCAGCCGATGAACTACGCCGGCACGCCGAAGCGCATCTCGCCAACGCAGCAAGGGGCGCGCCTTTTGCCGCGAGCGATCTGGATGCGCAAAGGCTCGTCCATGAACTGCAGGTGCATCAGGTCGAGCTGGAAATGCAGAACCAGGCCTTGCTCGAAGCCCATGATCAACTGGCAGACCTGTACAACCTGGCGCCCATTGCCTATTTGACGCTTGATCGAAAAGGCCGGGTCACCAACGCCAACGCCATGGCCAGAAAGCTGATCGGCAGTGCGTTTTCGGCCAATGATCGACAAGCGCTTTCCCGCTTTGTCCGGAAAGACTGCTTGCCTGCGTACCAGCATTTTCTGGAACGCCTGTTTTCCCAGGGGCATTTGGCGTCATGCAATCTGACAATTGAAACGGCGACCGATCACTCGCCGGTATACGTGCTGATGGAAGGGATGGCGGAAAAAAGTGGGCAAGCCTGCCGCCTCGTCATGACCGATCTGACGCGACAACATGTCATTGAAGATGCCTTGCTGGCTCGCGAGGCAGAAAGTCAGGAGCTGGCAGCCGCCAAGGAGGCCGCAGAAGCAGCAAGCCGGGCAAAGGCGACCTTTCTGGCCAACATGAGTCATGAAATCCGCACACCGATGAGCGCCATCGTCGGCATGGTGCATCTCATGCAGAAAACAGATCTGAACAGCGAGCAACAAACGCAGCTGGCGAAGATCGCCACTGCCGCGAGGAACCTGCTCGGCATTCTCAATGACATCCTCGATTTCTCGAAGATTGAAGCCAATCAGCTCGGCATCGAAGAAACGCCGTTTGCGCTGGCCGAATTGCTGAGCGAGCTGGGGGTTCTGGTAGAGGACAAGATCACCGCCAAACAACTGTGCCTGAAGATAGACCTGGCGCCGGGCCTGGCTGGCCAGAACCTGATCGGTGACCCGCTACGCCTGAAACAGGTGTTGCTGAACCTGTTGAGCAATGCCGTCAAATTCACGACCCATGGCGAGATCGGCATCGATGTCCGGATTGAATCTGAAACCATGGACGATGCGCTGCTCTCGTTCGCGGTAAGGGATACCGGTTGCGGCATTGCCCCCGAGGTACAGGACCGGATCTTCTCCCCGTTTGACCAGGCCGATGCCTCGACGACCCGCCAATACGGCGGGACCGGCCTGGGCCTGAGTATTTCGAAGCGTCTGGTCCAACTGATGGGCGGCGATATCTCGCTGGCCAGCACACCGGGCATCGGCAGCATTTTCAGTTTCGCCATCCGACTGAAAAAGGTGGCGCGCCAATTGCAGACTGAACTTGCGCCGCCGGTCGAGCGCAATCCGGAAGCCGAGTACAGGCTGAGAACGTTCCATCGCGGCAAACGCATCCTGCTGGTTGAAGACGACGAAATCATTCAGGAAGTGATGCTGGCCATTCTTCGCGATGAAATCGGGCTGCACGTCGATCTGGCCGGTGATGGCGTTCAGGCGGTTGCCATTGCCACGAGCACGCCCTACGACCTCATCCTGATGGACATCCAGATGCCGAACATGGACGGCCTGGCGGCTACGCACGCCATCCGGCAGCTACGACGGCACGAAACGACACCCATCGTGGCCATGACCGCCAACGCCTTCGTTGAAGACCGCCAACATTGCCTCGATGCCGGCATGGACGACTTCATATCGAAGCCTGTCGTGCCCGAGAATCTGTTCGCCATTCTCGTCAAATATCTGGATGCAGCCACGCAGCTCCCGCAAGGCGTGAACTAGCCGGTAAGCACGACGACCTGATGCTCGCCGAGGTCATCGACGAGCGTGATGGCATCGCCCAATTGCTCAATATCATCGACGACTAGACTGTGCTGCCCGCCCGCAATACGGGACACGGCGATCTGATAGACCGTGGCGCGATAACGGTAGCGCATCCGGAATCCGGGCCAATCTGCAGGCAGACAGGGTGAAAGATGGAGTTGGTCGCCTGCCAGACGCAGGCCGAGCAGGGATTCGACGAGCAGCCGGTACATCCAGCCCGCCGAGCCGGTATACCAGGTCCATCCACCGCGACCGGTATGCGGTGCCAGGGCGTAGATATCGGCGGCCATCACATAGGGCTCGGCCTTGTAGGTCTCGATGGCCGCGATGGCCGCGATGGCGCGCGTGTGGTTGATCGGGTTGATCATCGCCGCCAGTTCCCAGGCCCGTTCGTGGTCGTCGAGCGCAGCAAAGGCCATCGCCGCCCAGATCGCCCCGTGGGTGTATTGGCCGCCGTTTTCCCGCACGCCCGGCACATAGCCGCGGATATAGCCAGGATCGAGCCGGGATTTGTCGAAAGGCGGGTCGAGCAGCTGGATCAGGCCGGCCTGCCGCCGCACAAGATGCTCGTCGACGGCCTGCATGGCCATCTGCCCGCGGGCGTTACTGGCCACGCCGGACAGCACAGCCCAGCTTTGCGAGATCGAATCGATCCGGCATTCCGGACTGCTGCTTGAGCCGAGCGGCGTGCCGTCGTCGAAATAGGCGCGACGATACCAGGCGCCGTCCCAGCCCTCCTCCTCGATGTGCTGATGGAGGCGGGCGGCCTCGCCCAGACAGAATTCGGCAAAGGCCGGATCGCCATGATGGGTCGCCACGCCGCTGAACTGCCTGAGCACTTCATGCAGGAAGAAGCCGAGCCAGACGCTCTCGCCCTGCCCCGCGATTCCGACGCGGCTCAGGCCATCGTTCCAGTCGCCGGAGCCGATGAGCGGCAGGCCGTGCACACCGAAACGCAGGCCGTGGCGGATGGCCCGGATGCAATGCTCATAGAGGCTGGCCACTTCGCCCGAGCGCACCGGCAGGTCGTAATAGGAGTCGTCTTCCGGATTGACCGGGCGGCCTTCAAGGAAATGCATGCTTTCGTCGAGCACGCCGGTATCGCCGGTGGTCTGCACGTAGCGGCAGACGGCCAGCGGCAGCCACAGGGCATCGTCCGAACAGCGGGTGCGAACGCCGCGACCTGAGGGCGGATGCCACCAGTGCTGGACATCGCCCTCGGCAAACTGGCGACCGGCGCAGAGCAGCAAATGGGCGCGGACCAGCGCCGGTTCGGTATGCACCAGCGCCATCATGTCCTGCAACTGATCGCGGAAGCCGAAGGCGCCACCCGACTGGTAGTAGCCACTGCGCGCCCAGACCCGGCAGGCCAGCGTTTGATAGACCAGCCAGCCATTGGCCAGCACATCGAGCGCCGGATCAGGCGTCTCGACGTGCACGGCACCGAGCGTGTGCGCCCAGTACTGACCGACCGTTTCGAGCGCCATGTGCGCCGCCAGCGGGCCGCGGAAGCGCTGGACCAGATGTTCGGCATCTTCGGTATCGCGACCGACGCCGAGGCGGAAGATGATTTCGCGATCTTCGTCTTCATCCAGATCGACGATGACCTGAATGGCACCGCAGGGGTCGAGGCCGGCGCCGACCTTGCCGGAAAGGCGAGCCCGCTTGAGCGCCGATGGTTCGCCCGGAGAACCGTTGCGGCCGATGAATTCGTTACGGTCACCGGTCACCGTACGGCTCGCTTCATCGACATCGAAGAAGACAACGCGTCCGGAAAACTCGGGACCATAGGGATTTCGCGCCAGTAGCGCGCCGCTGCCCGCCGCGACCTCGGTTGTCACGTGCATGGCCGTTTTGGCCCGCAAATCGCCGAGAACCCACTCAACATAGCCCGTCGCCGAGATCTTGCGCGGTCTACCGGAAATATTGGCCAATTTCAAAATCGAGAATTTGACCGATGCGTCGATGGCGACAAAGACCTTGAGCTCGGAACGGATGCCGCCGACAGCGGTTTCAAAGGTCGTGACGCCGAAGCCGTGGCGTACCGTGTAGGGCATGGCGCCGCGCACCGGCAAGGGCGTCGGCGACCAGACGTGGCCGGTTTCATCATCGCGCAGGTAGATCGCTTCGCCGCCACCATCGCTGACCGGGTCGTTGTGCCACGGCGTCAGGCGGAATTCGTGGGCGTTCTCGCTCCAGGTGTAGGCGCTGCCGCTTTCGGAAATCACCGTGCCGAAATTCGGGTTGGCCAGGACGTTGGCCCAAGGTGCCGGGGTGGTGTGGCCGGCGCCCAGCGTGATGACGTATTCCCGGCCATCTGCAGTAAAGCCGCCCAGGCCGTTGTAGAACTGCAGATCGACGCCGTTCACGGTCGCTGCCGGCGGTGCTTCGGGGCGATAGCGCCGACTGGCCACGAGGCGCGGCACGCGTGATTCGGGCGGGCTGCGCAGGTCGAGCTGCTCGGCCAGCGTGCCCCGGCAATCGGTGATCACGGCACGCGCGACCGATTGCAGCAGGATGCGGTCTTCGCTCGAAATCTGTTCGGCCAGCCGCACGAAAATACCGCCCGGCCGGTCGATGACGCTGGCCTCGATGCCCGAGGCGATGAGTCCCATGATCTGATCCTGCAAGCGCTGGCGGTAGCCGGCGTGGTCCTCGTTCCAGATCACCAGATCGACGACCAGCCCTTTCAGGCGCCAGTAAGCGTGGGCCTGCACCAACTGGCGGACGAGATCGATATTGGCCGCATCGCCGATCTGTAAAAGCACGATGGGCAAGTCGCCGGAAATGGCATAGCCCCAAAGGCCGGACTGGCCGCGCTGGTTGCGGATGAGCACCGAGGCATCGGCACGCAGCGAGGCGTGGGCGTGGATGACCGAACCGGCCAGGCGGGCATAAAGCTGGGCGTCGGCCTCGGTGGCGTTGAGCTGGCGGAGGACGACCTGGCTGTGCGTCCAGGTCAGTTCGAAAACACGGTCGGCCAGGTGCCGGTCCTGGTATTTCTCGACCAGGCCGAGCGCCGTGGTGCGGGTTTCGGCAATGCCGGTCACCACATCGATGGTCACAGATTGCTCGGGTTCGAGCACGATGCGATGGCGAATGGCGACGATGGGATCGAGCACCGACCCGTCGGTATCAGACAGTTTGCCGGCTTCATCCATGGCCAGCGGCCGGGCTGCGCTGCGGGTACGGCCAATGAAGCGGGCGCGGTCGGTTTCGCAGGAAACGGCACCTGACACGGCGTCATGAACCGCCATCAGGTGCAGCATCCATGGCGCCTGCTCGGTCAGCGACCGCGGTCGTCGGGTGCACAGCACGGCATTTCGCCCGTGCAGGATTTCACTCTGCACGAACAGCTTGCTGAAAGCCGGGTGCAGTTCGTCGGCGGCCGATGGCGCGATGACCACCTCGGCGTAACTCGTCACCTCGATTTCGCGGCGCTGGCGCGAGCGGTTGGTGATGCGGGTGCGGCGCAGTTCGATATCGTCCTCGGGCGAGACGACGATGTCGGTGTAGGTTTCGAACTCCCCTTCCCCGCCGTCGAGCGAATCGCGGCGGCGGAATTCGGCGCGCCCTTCGGAGAAGATCGCCTCGTAATGATCGGGGCGTTTGAGCGTCGGCTGGTAGGCGGTGGACCACACGGTACCGCTGGCCAGTTCGCGGATGTAGCAGAAGCTGCCCCAGTTGTCGCGGGTGCCGTCCTCGCGCCAGCGCGTCACGGCCAGATCGTTCCAGCGACTGTAGCCGCCGCCAGCATTGGTCACCATGACGTGGTAGCGGCCGTTCGACAGCAACTGGACTTCGGGCACCGGCGTATCCGGGGTGGTGAAGACGCGGATCGGCGTTTCGTCGACGGTCGAGGCCGAACGCGCGTCGGCCAGTTCGGCCGTGTGCGAGAACAGGGTCGTGGCCTTCGGGATACGTTCCTGCAGCAGCAACAGGATGGCCTGGAACAGCCGGTCGGCGACAAAACGCCGCTGCATGGGCTGATTGAGCAGCAGGTAGTCGAGCGCCAGCAGGCTCATGCCCTGATGGTGGGCCATGAAGGAGCGGACGACGACATGCGACTGGCCGCGCCGCTGGCGGGCCGGTGTGTAATCGATGGACTCGAAGAAGCCGTATTTGCCGACGAAGCCTTCGTCGGCCATGCGCTGCAGGTTGAGGCAGGCCGCTTCCGGCGCCACCATGAGGGCCATTGCCGAGGCATAGGGCGCGATGACCAGATCTTCGGCCAGCCCGCGCTTGAGGCCCAGGCCCGGCACACCAAAGGCGCGGTACTGGTAGTTGAGATGCAGATCGACCGTGTTGTAGCCCGATTCGGATACGCCCCACGGCACGCCGCGCTGCTTGCCGTACTCGATCTGCCGCGCCACGGCCGCCTTGCAGGTCTGGTCGAGCAAGGTGTTGTCGTAATTGGGCATGACCAGCATGGGCATCAGGTACTCGAACATCGAGCCGCTCCACGACAGCAGCGCCGGTTCGCCGCCGGTGCCGGTGAGCAGGCGGCCGAGCGAGAACCAGCTTTCCTGCGGTAGTTGCCCCTGGGCGATGGCGACGAAATTGCACAGCCGGGCTTCGGAGGCGAGCAGGTCGTAGTAACTGGTATCGACGCGGCGCTCGCCGACGTTGTAGCCGATGGTCAGCAGGTGGCGCGCCTTGTCGAACAGGAAGTCGTAATCCATCTGCGCCAGTTCGGCGGATTGCTCGGCCAGTGCGTCGATCAGGGCGATGCGCTGCGTGGCGACATGGCCGGCCTGCACGATCTGGTGAGATAGTTCGATCAGCCATTGGCGTTGCTCGGCGCTCAAGTCCATCGCCTGGTGTGCCTCGATATCCGGGCAGCGTTCGGTGGCCAGTCGGGCCAGGCCGCGCAGTGTCGGCATGGCCGCCTCGTTGGCGATCCGGGCGAATACTTCCAGACCGTCCGGCGCAGGCGGCATGCTCAACCAGGGGGCCAGATGTTCGAGTTCGGTCTGCGCTTCGGCCAGTTGTTGAACGAGCGCCCTGGCCCAATCGGCGGCCTCGTTTTCCGGCATGCTTTCATCGACCACGACTAGGCTGGCTTCAACCTCGCTCAGCAATTCTTCGGCAACCTGGCCCAATTGGCGAAGCAGCCGGGCCATGGCCGAAATGCTTGGCGGCGGAATCAGCATGGCCGTGTCGAGCAGCTTGCGCAAGGCGCCCAGCGTACCGGCCACGGCCTCATCGGCGCTTTCATCGAGCAGGCCGAGCGTGTCGTTGAGGCCGGCCAGCAAGCGGGGCTGCAGGATCGGCGCATCGGCCAGTTCGAGCAGGCCACCGCGCAGGGTCAGCAGATGCCCGGCCAGGTTGCCGCTGTCGACTGTCGAGATGTAGAGCAGCGGCAGCGGTTGCAGGGTCTGCGTGTCGTACCAGTTGTAGAAGTGGCCGCGGTAACGCTCCAGACCGACCATGGTGCGCAGGGTGTTGGCGGTGCGTTCGATCAGTTTTCCGGTCGGGATGTAGCCGAAATCCCAGGCGCTCAGGTTGGCCAGCAAGGCCAGGCCCATATTGGTCGGCGAGGTACGGTGGGCGATGGCGGCGACCCGGTATTCCTGGTAATTGTCCGGCGCCAGCCAGTGGTCGTCCGGCCCGGCGAAATGGTCGAAAAAGGCCCAGGTACGGCGGGCGATGCGGCGCAGGAAAAAGCCCTGCTCGGCCGTCAGATGCGCCTTGTGGGCGGTCAGCGGACGGCTGAGCCACCAGGCCATGAGCGGCGAGGCCAGCCAGAGCAGGAGGACCGGCGCCGCGATGAACATTTGTTCCGGACCGGCGAACACCAGCCAGGCCCCCAGCGCCATGGCCAGCAGCGGGCCGATCCACATGCTGCGCAGGCAGGCGACCAGTTCGCCACGGCGTCGCCCGGCCATCTGCCGTTCGACTTCGCTCGACGGGTTCCATTCGAGCAGGCGGCGATGCGAGACGAGCAGGCGCCAGGCGGTACGGGCAATGGCATCGAGGCTGAAGAACGCTTCGTAGGGCAGACAGGCCAGCTCGAAACCGAGCTGCTTGAAATGGCGCCAGGCCGAGCCGGCTACGGCGGCCAGATGCTGGCGGAGCAGGATTTCATCGGGTTTGCGGCAGGCGTCGAGCAAGGCGGCGAAAATCGGCGGCACGATGAGGATGCCGAGGATAGAGGCGGTCCACCACGCCACCGGCGCGAGCACCGTCCAGCCAAGGATGAGCAGCAGGCTCAGGGCAGCCGGGACGAGGCTGCGCCGCAGGTTGTCGATGAGCTTCCATTGCGACAGCCTCGACAGCGGATTGATGTGCCGGCACATGCCCTCGCCCGGCACCTTGCCGAACAGCCAGCCGGCCAGTTGCCAGTCGCCGCGCAGCCAGCGGTGCCGGCGGATGACGTCGGCCCGGTAGCTGGCCGGGCAATCTTCGTAGAGCTGCACGTCGCTGAGCAGGCCGGCCCGGGCGTAGCAGCCTTCGAGCAGGTCGTGGCTGAGAATGCGGTTTTCCGGGAAACAGCCGCCGAGGGCGCGTTCGAAGGCGGCGACGTCGTAGATGCCCTTGCCGATGAAGGAGCCTTCGCCGAAGACATCCTGATAAACGTCCGAGACGGCGCGGGTGTAGGGGTCGATGCCGGGTTCGCCGCCGTAAAGCCGGGCGAGCAAGGACCGGTTGGTGCCCGGCAGGCTGACTGCGACGCGCGGCTGCAGGATGCCGTAGCCGCTGACGACGCGCTGCAGCGTGTCGTCGAAAGTCGGGCGGTTGAGCGGATGCGCCATGGTCCCAACGAACTGGCGCGCCGTATCGCGCGGCAACTGGGTGTCGGTGTCGAGCGTGATGACATAGCGCGTGTCGGCCAGTGCCGTGGTGTCGCCGGCGATCAGCGAGAAGCCCTCGAGCGTGCCGTTCATGAGCAAGGCGTTGAGGTCAGCCAGCTTGCCGCGCTTGCGTTCGTAGCCCATCCACACGCGTTCCTGCGGATTCCAGCGGCGCGGGCGGTGGAACAGGAAAAAGATGCTTCCCGCTGGCGGCTGGGCAGCGTCTCCCACGGTCAACCGGAAATTTTGCCCAAATTTGAAATTCAGTTCGTCGATCTTTTCGGCCGCCAGTTGCATGAGGGCGGCGTCTTCGGGCTGTGTTTCCTGGCCGGCGTCGAGAAAATCGGTGAGCAACGCGAAGTGCAGGTTGGGGTCGCGATTGGCCAGGAAGCGGACTTCCAGCGCCTCGATCAGGCTGTCGATGCCGGCCGTGCTGGTCAGCATGGTGGGCACGACGACCAGCGTTCGCGAATCGGGCGGGATGCCTTTGGAGAAATCCAGCTTTGGCAGGGGATGCGGCGCAACGAGCAGGCTGGCCAGCCAGTTCACCAGCGAGACAGCCAACTGGCTGGTGGCCAGCAGCACGACGAGACCGAGCAGGATCATCGCCCACAGCGGCAGGCCGACGGGCAGCGCACGCATGAGCAGACTGGCCGCCAACAGGCCGGCGATGGCGGTGACGCCGCCGAGGTAGAGGGTCAGCGGCATACGGCTGGCCGCCCGGCGCACGCTCTCGGGGAAGGCGTGGCGAACGTCGACGACGCTTTCGAGCTGCGCCAGGCCGGGACCGATCAGGTAGAAGCCGACGTGGGCAGCCGGACCGCCCTCCCCGGCCAGCACGGCACTGCGCGCCAGTTCGACGACACGGGCAGCGAGCAGCCCTTCGGACAGGTCGCTCTTGCGGGCGATGGCTTCGGTGGCATGGCGATAGCGGTCGCGCGTTGCGAAATCCATCGCGCCATAGACGCCGCCCGGGTCGCCGAGCAGGGTCTGCTCGACGATGCTCTGCGTTTCGACAAAGGTCTGCCAGTCCATGGCGCCGATGACGCGCAGGCTGCCGATGCTGTTGCTGATCGACACCTGGTCGGCGGCCTGCAGCTGATTTTCGGTTTGGACCATCTGGCCGATGGTCAGGCCGGACTCGGCCAGGTGTTGCTCGATCCAGGTCAGCGGCAAGGCCAGGGCCGGACCACGGCCCTGCAGGCGGCGCACCAGTTCGGCGACGAAGGCGCTGACCATGGGTGGCTTGGAGCGTGCCATGTCGGCGATGACGAGAATCAGGCTTTTCGGATCGTGCTCGGCGGCGTCGATCATCCGGTCGGCCCAGACCTCGGCCAGAATGCGCTCGTCCCAGCCGGCGGCGACGCGCACGCCAACCCGACGGAGGTTTTCGATGACGGCCAGACGCAGCATGATGGGGATCGCCCACAACTCGCCGAGACGCAGGTCGGTGACCGTCTGGTAGGCCGCGACGAAACGGCTCAGCGTTTCCGGATCGACCCGTCCGTCACCGTGCGCCACCGTTTCCAGCGCAATGTCGTAGACGCGCGGATGCCCGGCCGAGGCACCGCTGGCCAGGCGCGGCAATTCGCGGCTGTAGCCTTTGGGCAGGTGGCGCTTGGCGGTACGGATCTGTTCCTCGATGAGGTAAAAATTGTCGAGCAGCCACTCGCCGGCCGGCGTGATCCGGCGCTTTTCCGTGGCGACGGCAGTCAGTCGGCGACAGACATCGACCAGCGACTTTTCGTTGGCGGCCAAGCGGCCGAGCAGGCGGTCGCTGACGGTGCCGGCAGCGAGCCGGTGCGCCGCCGCCAGCGCCTTGCCGTGCTGGGCCATCTGGTCGGCGCTGTACAGGGCAGCGCGCAACGGCGCTTCCTCAGTGGGCTGAACGCCCCATTCGGTATCGCAACGATCGTTGACCTGCCGGCGCAGGAACGCCAGGAGCTGATTGCCGGGTATCAAATTGAACAGCCTTTCCGGAAATAAAAAAATCTCACGATGCAGGGCGCATCGTGAGATCGACCATGTCTTGCCACCGCCCCGGCACGAAGCGCATCAACGCACCGGGAATGTGGCTTGAGGGCCAATTACTTGATACGCATGTCGTTCTTGACCGAGCTGACACCCTTGACCGCCCGTGCGAGTTCGACTGCCTTGCTGGCTGAGGCCTGGCTGCTGACAAAGCCGCTCAGTTGAACGATGCCCTTGTAGGTCTCGACATTGATTTCGGCCGACTTGAGGGTGGATTCACCGAGGATGGCGGCCTTGACCTTGCTCGTGATCACCGTGTCGTCGACATATTCGCCGGTCCCTTCCTGCTTGGAAGTCGAGGCGCAACCGACTGCGGTTAGCAGTGTCATGGCCAGAAATGCGGCCGACAGGAATTTGCTGAATTGATTCATGATTTTCTCTCCGGATAGCGGGAAAGCGTATTTCCCGATCAAGCTTCAAGGCCTGAGCAGCAAAGCGTAGTCAGCCTGCATGGCTGCGTCCGTGTGCTGGAGCACATAGCCGCCTTGCCCGCTGAGGGCGAATCCCACGGTCAACCGGAAAAAAGGCCCAAATTCGAAATATCGGCCGCCCTCTTCCTGCCCGCTATTCCGGAAATACACGACGCTTCTGCAGCAGCAAGGCGAACTCGTCGGCCGGCAAGGGATGGCCGAACAGGAAACCCTGGCCCTGATCGCAATTCAGCGCCCGCAGATGCCGGAGCTGCGCATCGGTCTCGACCCCTTCCGCAATGACCCGCTGCTTGAGGCTCTTGCCCATGCCGATCATGGCGCTGACGATGCTGGCATCGTCGGAATCGATGGCGATATCCTGGACAAACGACTGGTCGATCTTCAGCGTGTTGATCGGAAAGCGCTTGAGATAGCTGAGACTCGAATAACCCGTCCCGAAATCGTCGATGGCCAGGTGCATGCCCATTTCCTTGAGCGTTTCCAGCACCGAGGCCGACGATTCCGCGTCGTGCATGAGGATGCTCTCCGTCAGTTCCAGCTCAAGGAAATCGGGCTGCATCCCGGTTTCCTTGAGGATCAGGGCCACGCCGTCCAGAAATTGTTTGTTGCGGAATTCCACCGCGGAAATATTGACCGAGACCGGCACGGCTTCGAGCCCGGCATCCTGCCAGGCGCAAACCTGGCGGCAGGCTTCCCGCATGACCCAGCTGCCAATCGGCACGATGAGGCCACACTCCTCGGCGATGGGCACGAACTGCTTCGGATTGACCACGCCATGTTCCGGATCCAGCCAGCGGATCAGGGCTTCGCTACCGATCATCAAGCCCGACGCCAGATCGATCTTGGGCTGGTAATAGAGCCTGAATTCGCCCTCGCGCAAGGCGCGGCGCAAATTGCCTTCGACAAATAGGCGGCGCACAGCGCGGGTATTCATCTCCGGCGTGAAAAACTGGTAGTTGTTCCGCCCGTTGGCCTTGGCGTGGTACATCGCCGTATCGGCGTTCTTCATCACGCCGTTCGCGTCCGGCGAATCATCCGGATAAATGCTGATGCCGATGCTCAAGGTCACGTGCAACTCGTTGCCGCCGATCAGGCAGGGCTCGGCGAAAGCCGCAATGAGTTTCTCGGCGACCGGCGCGGCATCCTTGGTCTGCTCGATCTCGGTGAGCAGGATGACGAACTCGTCCCCGCCCTGCCGGCAAACCGTGTCGGTGTCGCGGATGCACAGCTTCAGGCGCTCGGCGACCAATTGCAGCAACTGGTCGCCAATGGCGTGCCCGAGCGAATCGTTGATATGCTTGAAGTAGTCGAGGTCGATGAACATCAGCGCCACCCGCTTTTCATGGCGATGGGCCTGGCCGATGGCGCGCGACAGGCGCTCGGTGAGCAGGACGCGATTGGGCAGGCCGGTCAGGAAATCGTGTTGCGCCAGGTGCGCCATTTTGAGCGCCATGGCCCGCGACTCGGAGACATCGTGAAAAACGATGACGGCGCCGGCCACCTGACCATCCCGGTTATGAATAGGGGCAGCCGAATCCTCGATGGGCGACTCGCGGCCATCGCGTCGGAGCAGCACGCTGTCGGCAGCCAGCCCGACCGTGCGATTTTCGCGGACAGCCAGTTGGGCCGGATTCGGCGCTTCCTGACGCGTCGCCCCATCGACGATCCGGAAAACCTCGGACAACGGCCGGCCGAGGGCGCTTTCCCGCGACCAGCCGGTCATCGTCTCGGCGACCTGGTTGAGATAGGTCACATTGCCCGGCAGATTGGTCGTCAGCACCGCGTCGCCAATTGAATTGAGCGTCACCTGGGCGCGCTCCTTTTCCTCGAACAGCGCATCCTCAGCCGCCTTGCGTTCGCTGATGTCTTCCACGATCTGGACATGGCCGCGCGACTGTCGGCCATCGAGCATGGCCGCGGCATTCATGCGGGTCCAGACAATGCTGCCGTCGGGCCGCAGAAAACGCGCCTCGGACTTGAACCTGGCCTTGCCGAGGGCGGCATCCTGCCATTCGCCCAGAACCCGCTGGCGGTCGTCCGGATGGATCGCCGTGCTCCATTTCGTACCCAGCGTCTGCTCCAGAGTCAGGCCTGAGATCGTGTGATAGGCCTCGTTGGTATAAACACACTCGCCCGCCAGATCCGAAACGAAGATACCGAGGGGGGACGCATCGCTCATGGCGCGAAAGCGCGCTTCGCTCAGCGTCAATGCCAGGCGGGCCGCGTTGCGTTCCATGAGGTAGTTCAGGGTACGCAACAGCCAGCGCGCGTCGGCCGGAGTCTTGATCAGATAATCGTCTGCCCCGTTCTGCACGGCCTGGCGGGCCGTTTCCTCATCGCTCTCGGCACAGAGGACCAGAATGAGCGCATTCGGCGCCGCCCGGGAAACCTGCTCGAACACCGTGAGACCCTGTGCATCCGGCAAGCCAAGGTCGAGCAGGATGATGTCGAAGCGGCCTTTGCCGAGCAGCGCCAAGGCATCGGCCAGGCAGACCGCCGGTTCGATGGCGAAGGTGTTGGCGCCCCCGTGGGAGAGCGCTCCTTCGATCAATCCAGCATCGTCCGGATTGTCTTCCACCAACAAGACATGAAGGACAGCATTTTTCATCACCCGCTCTCCTCGTGGGATCTTGTATTGAACTCGGTTCAAGGATGCGCGATCGCATTTTCCGTAAAAAGGTATTCGCGCAACTGCCCGGAAAAGCGTTCGTCCTTGCGCTGAATCCACGCCAGAAGCATGGCGGCGTGCTCCTTCTCTTCATCGCGGTTGTGCTCGATGATGGCTTTCAGGTCCCTGTCCTGGCAGGCAGCGGCGCGCTGGTTGTACCAATCCACCGCCTCCAGTTCCTCCATCAGCGAAACCAGCGCGCGGTGCATGTCGCGGGTTTCGGCGGGCAATTCATCGACGGGTTCGTGATAACCGAGGCTCGACATCGTTGGCTCCTGACTGTTGCTCAAGGGCCAAATTCAATCAGCGACGGCTGATCAGCGCGCCAATGACCACGCCCAACGCAGCAGCCAGACCGACAAAGCGCCACGGGTTGCCGCGCACGTAGTCATGGGTGGCCGTGGCCGCGCTGCAGGCTTTTTCGGATATCGCCCGCCGCGTGGCCGACAGTTCGTCGACGGCGCCATGCGCTGCATCCTTCAGCAAGTGGTCTGCCTTGCCCACCATGCCCTTGAAATCGGCGGTGAGGGTTTCCTTGGTGGTAGCGGTTGGGGCGGGTGTGGCAATGATGTCTGTCGTCATGATTTCTCCTGGGTGGTCAATGGGATAAAGGGAGAGATCAAGGAGCGGTCCGTCCCGGCGCCGTTCCATGCCTCTGACACCCATCATTGCGACGGGCCGAGGACGGGTCTGTGCGCTGGCGAACAGACCCTCCCCGGGACCTCCTTAAGATGGGCGGCACGGCATGGGTCGTTGAAACACGGCAATACTGAGGAGAAAAAGATGTCCCTGGGCACCATTCTGTTGATCGTTCTTGTCTTGTTATTGGTCGGCGCCATCCCGACGTGGCCGCACAGTCGCGGCTGGGGTTACGCACCGAGCGGCGGCATAGGCATGCTGCTTCTGATCCTGCTCATCCTTGTCCTGCTGGGCAAGATCTAACCCTGAAAACCTCTCTGGAGAATCAATTCATGACCCTAAGCAAAAACACACTGATCACCCTATCAATATTCGCCGCACTGGGACTGGCTGCCTGCGACAAACCCGGAACGGCCCAACAGGCCGGAAAAAAGCTGGATCAGGTAGCCAGCGATACGGAAAAGAAGATTGGCCAGACCGTCGACAAGGCCGAGAACAAGATCAGCGAACAAGGCACCAAGACAGCCCAGGCCTGGGACGACACTGAAATCACCGCCAAGGTCAAGACCGAGATCTTTCGGGAACCCGGCGTGAGTTCGATGCAGATCAGTGTCGACACCAAGAACGGTGTGGTCACGCTGACCGGCACCGTCGATACGAAAGCCAACAGCGACAAGGCGAAGATGAGCGCCATGGCCGTCAATGGCGTCAAGGACGTGATCAACCAGCTCGTGATCACCCCTCCCAAGTAAAACCCCTACCGAGGAAAATGACATGGAACAGCACCACGCATACAAGGAAAGAATGGGCGCCCAACTCAAGGAGTGGAGTGCCCAGATCAACCTGCTGGAAACCCGGATGGATCACTTCACCGCTGAAATGAAAATCATGCGGGCCGAAGAGATTCAGGCCTTGCGCGCCAAACAGCACGCTGCCGCCGACAAGATGAAGGAACTCGGCAAGGCCAGCGGCGAGGCCTGGGATCAGGTCAGAATCACCGCCGACAAGATGTGGGATGACCTCAAGGCCGGAATGACCGACGCTCAGTCGAAATTCAAGTAAGCACGAAACACGGCGCCTGCGGGCGCCTTTTTATCGTCCACAAGCCAGCAATGGACAAGCTTGCTGGCGCTCCCCATCGAAACGAGGGAAGACCATGCGCAAACAACTGACTGTCCTCGGCATATTGCTCCACTTCGCGCTGCCGGCGCCGGCCCAGGTCAGCTTCGGCTTCGGGTTCCAGAGCGACAACATCAGCATCAGCCTGTCGAGCTATCCAAATCTGGTCCGCGTGCCGGGTTACCCCGTGTATTACGCAGCCGGACTGAACTCGAACTATTTCTTCTACGACGGCCTGTACTGGGTTTTCGAGACGGATCGCTGGTACTCGAGCTCGTGGTACAACGGACCGTGGATGATGGTCGATCCGGCCTTCATTCCGGTCTACCTCCTGCAGGTTCCGGTACGTTATTACCGCCGTCCGCCCTCCTTTTTCGTCGGCTGGCAAGCCAATTCATCCCCGCGCTGGAACGAGCACTGGGGCGACGACTGGGCCCGCCAGCGCAGCGGCTGGGATCGCCGGAACCGCCAGGCCATGCCTGCGCCAGCCCCGCTGCCGACGTATCAGCGCCAATATGCCGGGGATCGTTACCCGTCGGCAGAACGGCAGTCGGAACTGCAGAACCGGAACTATCGCCACGATGCGCGTGATCCGCTGGTACGCCGGCAATCACGGGAATCGCCGCGACAAAACCTGCAGCCCGACGCCCCTCGCCACGAGCCGGCGAAAGTTTCGCCCAGAGGCCACGCCGCCCCGGCTGCAGAGCGACAACGTCCGGCCTCGCCTGCCTTGATCAAAGAGAAGGAGCCTACGATCACCCCGCAAGCGCCGAACCGGCAACGGGGACAGGATGGCAGGGAGGCAGAACGCCAGCAGCAGGCGGCACCGCGAACCGAGGAACGCTCCGCTCCGCGGGCCATGCCGCAAGTTCAGCAGGATAGGCCCATGCGCCCGCAGCCGGAGTCGAATCGGCAGCATGGTGGCACGCAGCCCAATGAGGAGCGCTCTGCGCCTCGCTCGGCGGACCCCGGACAGCGGGGGCCGCAACGTGATAACGCTGATGAGCGGGGACAGGGTCGGGGACGCAGGGAATAGCCCCGCGACGTGCATCGGGCGCCTGGGTCGATGACCCAGCGCGCACGATCACGAGAAAATGATCAAAGCGGACTGCGCCCCTGGATCACCCGCAACAGGATGACGACGAGGGCAATCACCAGAAGGACGTGAATAAAGCCACCGAGGGTATAGGACGTAACAAGCCCCAGAAGCCAGAGGATGACCAGTACAACTGCAACGGTATAGAGCATGGAATTCTCCCTTTATTCTCCGCGTGGAGCGTTTCACTCATGGCCACGACATGCGAGCCGCGTGGCCGCGAACTTCCCGGGCCGACCTGCCACCTGGGCAGGCCTGCCGGGCAATCAGCGCTTGATGCGACTGATCTTGGTACCTTCGATGCTCAGGCTGGCCATCAGCCCCTGCTGGTCGAAGATGAAGGCGTAGGCGTCATCCTTGAGCGTCGATGTCGATAGATTCTTGGCGATGCCTTCATTGACGACGACCACGCTCGGGCCGACACCGAATTCCCAGCCCTTCGAGCTATCGAGGTATTTGACGGCCTTGTCGCTCATGAGGAAAACCACGTAGCCGTAGGATTCCGCGCCAGCCTGCCAACCCCAGGATGCGGATACGGAATTGAAATAGCCGGCCTGTTTGCCACCCCTGTTCAGTACGCCTTCACCGTAGCTGCCGCCAAAGACCAGCCCGGCCTTGAGGATCTTCGGAAAGACGAGGATCCCCTTGGCCTTCTTGGAAAGGTTTTCGGCAACCGGGTTGCTCTTGTACAAGGTCTGCAGTGCCTGGGCGGCGTCCTGGTCTAGGTCTTCCGCACTCGCGGCGATGGCCTGGCTGCTCAATGCACCCATTGAAAAGGCGGCTGCGGTGACGAGAAGCATGTTTTTCAAAACGTGACGTCTGGTAGTCATGGTCTTGTCCTGTCTCTGATAGATGTGAAAGAAGATTGCGTTCATCGACACCATGGCGAGCGCGACGATATTCTCTCGGGCGGGTCACTGGCATTGATGGCTCAGAATAGGAGCAAGACCATGGTGAAACTGTTCGCTGGCACACATAGACTGGCCGTGCACCAGCCGGATCGGCGCTGGCCCACATATGCAAACGCCATTCATGGCTTTGCGGCATTTCAACGGATAGCAGCCAAGCGCTCCCGGGCTGCGAACTAGTCGGCCGTGCGGGCAAATTGCCTGGCGATGAAGGTCCAGATCATTCGTGACGCATCCGGGCCCCTGGGGTCACTGAACGGCTGCCCCGACGCCCCACCGCTCCAGGCGTGGCCAAGGCGTTCGACCGCACAGAGCGTGGCGACCAGACGGCCGCTTTTTCGATAATCGGTGATGGTCGCTGCATATCGCGCGCCGCGCTGCACCCGACGCGGTTTGCCGGCGCTGGCGCCGACCCGTTCGCCCCAGCGCAGGGCGGCCTCGGCACCATTCCCCGGCGCCACGACGTGATCGGCCGCACCGTGTATGACCAGCAAGGCCGGCAGCCGGACATCGGCTGCAACGGCCGGGAGCGGCGAGGTCGTCACGCTTTGGCCGAACATCGCCTTGATGGCGCTGGCCGAGGAATGCGCGACACCCGGCGCAATTCCCGAATGCATGGCAATGGCGCGAAAGCGTTCGGGATGATGCGTCGCCAGCAATACCGCCATCCCCGCCCCGGCCGAGATGCCCGCCAGGGCAACCCGGTTGCGGTCGACCGCTTGGGTCAGGCAAATCTGCTCGATGGCCGCGCTGATCGAATTGGCCTCGGCCTGCGCCCTGCCGGTGCGGGTGTCGTACCAGTTCCAGCAGCCCTGAACGTTCGACAGGCGGTCCTGCTCGGGGTAGAGGACAAAAAAGCGTTCACGCGCCGCAATCGTATTCATCCGGCTGCTGGCAGCCAGCGCTTCGGCATCCTGCCCGCAACCGTGCAACATGACGAGCAAAGGCAGCGCCTCGTTGCGCCGCATGCCGGGCGGTTTATAGAGCCAATAGCGGCGCGGACCGGCGGCACCGATGGCAATACCCTTCGTCCAGTTGGCCGACGGCGCCATTGCTTTCCTGGCTGGCTTGCTTTTGAGCGACAGCGGTGCGGCGCGCAAGCCGTCCTTGATCGCCTTGGTGCCGACACGCATGGCCGTTCGCGTCATGCTTTTCAGGGCGCTTTGAAAGGACCTGCTCCAGCCCGCATTTCGTCTTCGCCTTGCCATTTCAACCCCCTGGGACCGCTGCGATCTGTCGCCCGATTATCCAGGCAAGGCAACGCATGACTCTGTCTGTTCGCGAACATTGTCCAGCCCCGTTCGTTATGCGTGCCAGCGTACCGATTGCCGGCGCCACCTTGCCTAATCTTCGCATCACGGATGCCGGATCGCAGTTCCGACCCCCGTCCCCCCATGTTTCAACACTCAGGAGAAAACCATGAACAAAGATCAAGCCAAGGGTCGTATTGAAGAAGCCAAGGGCAAAGTCAAGGAAGTCGCCGGCAACCTTGTCGGCGACGATGAACTTGAACTCAAGGGCAAGCTTCAGAAGTCCGGCGGCAAGGCCCAGGCTGCCTATGGCGACCTGAAGGAAGACATCAAGGACGCCAGCAAGGGCAAGTAAGCAGGCCGCCACAGATTTTCCGCACGCAGCCAGTCCCCACCCAAATTCAGGAGTAGAAAATGACCCAAATCATCCATTCGGAACTCACCACCACCGGCCAGCCCGCCTCCAGGTTGCTCAGCGCCAGTACGCTCGCAGCCGACGACGTCTACAACCCGAAAGGCGAAAAGCTCGGCAGCATCAAGGAGCTCATGCTCAACATCAATAGCGGCAAGGTTTGTTATGCCGTCATGTCCTTCGGCGGCTTTCTCAGCCTGGGCGAAAAACTGTTTGCCGTACCGTGGGGCGCCCTGACCGTCGACACCGACAACCAGCGCTTTGTCATGGATACTGACGAAGAGCGCCTGAAGACTGCACCCGGGTTCGATGCCGACAAATGGCCCAACATGGCCGATTCGACCTGGGAAAAGAACGTCAACACCTACTACGGCATGCCCCTCTGAACCCGATCCCGTCCGGCAGGCCGCCTGGCAAGCCTGATACAGAGGCCTTGCCGGGCGGGATGGTGGCGGTTAGGGCATCCCATGCCATGATCCGCCATTCCTTGCCACCCGCCGACCGACTCCACCCATGATCGAACCGCTCCTGCTCACCGCCGCCCGCATCTCGACCTTCAACGACAAGATGCTGCTGACCAACGCCAGCGGCTTTTTCTTCGAACGCGGCGAACGGCTGTTCCTGGTCACCAGCCGCCACGTACTGTTCGGCAAGACCTGCAAGCATTTCCCGACCCGGATCGAGATCGAGTTGCACACCAATGCAGCCAATATCGCCGAATCGACGGGTTTTTCCATTCCGCTCTACCGCGACGGCAAAAGCCTGTGGCGTCAGGGCATGGATGCCGCCGGTGAAATCGACGTCGGCGTCATCGAAATCGATCGCCATGCCCTGCCCAAGGCAGCGGTTTATCGGGCCTTCAGCCCGCAACATCTGCTGAGCAGCCTCGATCAGGTCGAGGTCGGCTCATCCCTCCTCATCGTCGGCTTTCCGCTTGGCTTCCATGACGCCCTGCACCACACACCGGTCGTGCGCCATGCCATCATCGCCTCGTCGTTCGGCCTGCGTTTTCAGGGCGAAGGCTTCTTCCTGACCGATGCCCGCACCCATCGCGGCAGCAGCGGTGCGCCGGTGGTCATGCGCATTGCCGAAAAGACGCCGGGGCATGGCGATCTGCCGTGGATGCTGCTCGGCATTCACTCGGCCCGCTTCGATGTCGGCGATCGCGACCTGAAGGAAGATGAAGCTCTGGGCCTGAATGGCGCCTGGTACGCCGACATCCTGCTCAAGCTGACGGAGTAAGCCGGGCCCCGCCGGGATGCTCATGCAGAACGGGGTCTTCTGGCGCCGTCAGGCCCTGCAGGATATGGCGATAGGCCTCGGCAAACGAGCGGACGCCGTCGAGTTGCAGGCTTTCGCCCACCCGGTTGAGATCGATGCCCAGCGCCAGCAATGCCTGGATGTGGTGCCGGGCGTCTTCCAGCCCTTCCTGCAGGGTATCGGCGGCCAGCCCGTGGTTCCGGAATGCGGCCAGCGTGGTCTCGGGCATGGTGTTGATGCTGCCCAGACCGATCAGCGGCTCGACGTAAATCAGGTCGCTGTACGCCGGGTTCTTGCTGCCGGTGCTCGCCCAGAGCGGCGTCTGCGGTCGAATGCCGGCCAGACGCAGGAGCGCGAAATCAGGCCCCTGGAAAACCTCCCGATAGCGGCCATGGCAACATTTGGCCAGGGCGATTCCGGTTCGCCCGCAGAGACGGGCGGCATGCAGGGTACCCAGATCGGTCAGGAAGGTATCGACCGCGGTATCGACGCGGCTCAGGAAAATGCTGGCCACTGAGCGCAGGTGCCGCGCCTGGCCGCCGCTTTCGAGCCAGCGCATGGCGCCGAGCAGATAGCTCTGGAGTACGGCTTCGTATTGTTCGAGCGAAAAGATCAGGGTGACGTTCACGGAGATGCCTTCGACGGTCAACCGGAAAAAAGCCTCAATTCCGGAATCCGTGGCGGGCACCTTGATCAGGACATTGTCGCAACCGACCTGGCGATACAGCCGGCGAGCCGCGACGACGGTCGCGTCGGCATCGTTGGCCAGGGCCGGTGAGACTTCCAGGCTGACATAGCCAACCTCGCCCCGGCTTTCCCGGAAAGCCGGCAGCAACATGGCGCAGGCTGCCCGGATGTCGGCGATGACCAGCGATTCGTAGCAGGCCTCGGCATCCAGCCCGGCGCTGCGCAGCCGTTCCAGATCCTCGCGGTAGTAAGTGCCGTTGGCGATGGCTTTCTCGAAAATCGCCGGATTCGAGGTCACGCCATCGACGCCATCCTCGTTGATGAGGCGTTGCAGGCCGCCTTCACGCAGCAGCGTGCGCGACAGGTTGTCGAGCCAGATGTGCTGGCCGATGGCCTTGAGTGCGAGCAAGGGGTTGGTGCTGACGGACTTTTTCATGTTTTTGCCCCCGGCCATTGCCACTCGAGGATTTCCGGCATGTCTTCGCCGTACGCCATGATGTATTGGGCGTGTTCGTTGAGCTTGTCGCGCATGGCCTGCTTGAGGTGAGCGGACTGGGCGTGCAGCTTCGGCACCCGGCTGGCGACATCCATGACGAGATGGAAGCGATCCAGGTTGTTGAGCACGACCATGTCGAAGGGCGTTGTCGTCGTCCCCTCCTCCTTGTATCCGCGCACGTGCAAGCGGGCGTGATTGCTCCGCCGGTAAGTCAGCCGGTGGATCAGCCAGGGGTAGCCGTGGTAGGCGAAGATGATCGGCTTGTCGGCCGTGAACAGCGAATCGAATTCGTCGCTGGACAGGCCGTGCGGGTGTTCCTCCTGCGGTTGCAGGGTCATCAGGTCGACAACGTTGATGTAGCGGACTTTCAGCGTCGGCGCCAGGCGGCGCAGGATATCGATGGCGGCGAGCATTTCGAGTGTCGGCACATCGCCGGCCGAGGCCAGCACGATGTCAGGTTCGCCCGGCTGGTCGTTGCAGGCCCATTCCCACAGGCCGATGCCGGCGCTGGCGTGGTTGATCGCCGCTTCCATGTCGAGCCACTGCCAGTCCGGCTGCTTGCCGGCGACGATGACATTGACCAGGTTGCGGCTTTTCAGGCAGCGGTCGGTGACATAGAGCAGCGTGTTGGCGTCCGGCGGCAGATAGACACGGATGATGTCGGCCTTCTTGTTGACCACGTGGTCGATGAAACCCGGGTCCTGATGCGAAAAGCCATTGTGATCCTGGCGCCAGACGTGCGAGGTGAGCAGGATGTTGAGCGAAGCAATCGGCCGCCGCCAGGGGATCTCGCCGCACATCTTGAGCCACTTGGCGTGCTGGTTGAACATCGAATCGACGATGTGGATGAAGGCTTCGTAGCAGGAAAACAGGCCATGCCGGCCGGTCAGCAGGTAGCCTTCGAGCCAGCCCTGGCAGGCATGTTCGGACAGCACTTCCATGACCCGGCCATCCGGCGCCAGATGGTCGTCGCCTTCGAAATGCTCGGCCATCCAGGTCCGGTTGGTCACTTCGAACAGCGCGCCGAGACGGTTGGAAGCCGTTTCGTCCGGCCCGAAAACGCGGAAGTTGTCGGGATTCTGGCGCATCACATCGCGCAGGAAGACGCCCATGGCGCGCGTTGCCTCGGCCACCGAACCGCCCGGCGTCGGCACGGCGACGGCGTAGTCGCGGAAATCGGGCAGGCGCAGGTCGCGCAGCAGGGCGCCGCCGTTGGCGTACAGGCTGGCGCCCATGCGCCGTTGGCCAACCGGCGCCAGCGCAGCAATCTCGGGCATCAGCCGGCCGCCCCTGTCGAACAGTTCGGCCGGCTTGTAGGAGGCCATCCATTCGCCGAGCAATTGCACGTGTTCCGGCTTGTCCATGTCGCCGAACGGCACCTGGTGCGAACGCCACGAGCCTGCGCTCTGCTTGCCATCGACCATTTTCGGCCCGGTCCACCCTTTCGGCGAACGCAGGATGATCATCGGCCAGCGCGGCCGGCTTTCATCGCCGCCTTCGCGGGCCCGGCGCTGGATGGCGGCGATGCTGGCCATCGCCGTATCGACTGCCGACGCCATCAGCTGGTGCATGGTTTCCGGATCGTCGCCCTCGACGAAGATCGGCAGGTACCCATAACCAACGAACAGGCATTCCAGTTCGGTGTGGCTGATCCGGGCCAGGATGGTCGGATTGGCGATCTTGTAGCCATTGAGGTGGAGGATGGGCAGCACGGCACCGTCGGTGCGCGGATTGAGGAATTTGTTGGAATGCCAGGAAGTCGCCAGCGGCCCGGTTTCCGCCTCGCCGTCGCCGACGACGCAGCAGGCGACCAGGTGCGGGTTGTCGAACACGGCGCCGTAGGCGTGGAACAGGGCGTAACCGAGTTCGCCGCCTTCGTGGATCGATCCCGGCGTATCCGGCGAGGCGTGGCTGGGAATGCCTCCGGGGAACGAAAACTGCCTGAACAGCCGGCGCATGCCCTCCTCGTCCGGTGAAATGTCTTGATACAGCTCGCTGTAGCTGCCTTCCAGCCAGCTATTCGCGACGACAGCCGGGCCGCCGTGGCCGGGGCCAGCGATGAAGATCATGTTGAGGTCGTGGCGCCGGATCGCCCGGTTCATGTGTACGTAGATGAAGTTCAGCCCCGGTGTCGTGCCCCAGTGGCCGAGCAGGCGCGGCTTGATGTGCGCAAGGCTGAGTGGCATCTTGAGCAAGGGGTTGTCGAGCAGGTAGATCTGCCCGACCGACAGGTAATTCGCCGCCCGCCACCAGGCGTTCATGCGTTCAAGCTCTTCGGCGGCAAGCGGCGTGTGGTTGTTCAGCATGTCGTTATCCTTGATCGTGTTCATTGGGTGCAGGCCTTACGCAGCCTGGCTTGCAGGGCTTCGAGTTCATCAAGCAGTTGCAGGGCCAGCGCGGCGCCAGCCGGATTGACGCCGAGATCGCGTTGCAGCCGGATGGCGACCGTGGCCCGCCGCAGATGGGTGCCGGTGAAACGCCAGCGATGCGGTTCGCGGCCGGTCGGATTGAGTACCCCCTCGTCGACCAGTTCAACGATTGTTTCAACCTGCACGGCGCACGCCTGGCAAACATCGCTGATGCTCAGGTCGGTCTGCTCTTCAAGAATGATCGCGCTCGGTTGCGGCAGCATTTTTTCGCTGTCCTTGTCCATGCTCATGCTCCCAGTCTGGAACGCGGTTTGAAGGAATTGAACTGCTCGGCCATGCCGGCGTAGAAGACCTTGTCGGCGTCGCTTTCAGCCGTTGGCAAAACCACCTGCAAGACCACGTAAAGATCGCCCGGCGTGTTACCCGGAATGCCTTTGCCCTTGAGCCGCAGCTTGCCGCCGGATTTCGAATTTGGCGGAATTTTCAGGTTGACCGTGAGATTCGGCGTCGGCACGTCGAGCGTCGTGCCGAGGGCCGCCTCCCATGGCGCCAGCGGCAGGTCGAGAAAGACATCGCGCTGTTCGACCCGGAAATGGGCATGTGGATTGAACGCGACTTCCAGATAGAGATCGCCGGCCTTGCCCTGACCGATTCCCGGCGCGCCCTGCCCGGCCAGACGGATGTGCTGCCCGGCACGAACCCCGCGCGGAATGGTGACGTTGAGCTGATGCGAGCGCATTTTCACGCGACCGTTGGCGTCCACCTCGGGCGTGCCAAGCGTGATGATCCGGGAGGCGCCGCTATAGGCGTCGGCCAGATCGATCATGACCTGCGCGTGCCGATCCTCGCCGCGCGAATGAAACGCCGCCTGTTCCCGGCCACCACCAGCGAAACCACGCCCATACAGGGACTCGAAAAAATCGCTGAAATCTTCGGCCCCCTTGCCATTGGCCCCATTGCCGGAGAACTCGAATCCGGCGTTCCAGTCCGGTGGTGGCCGGAAATCCTGTCCGGCCTGCCAGTTGGCGCCGAGCCGGTCGTAAGCGGCGCGCTTTTCGATGTCCTTGAGCACCGCATTGGCCTCGCCCAGTTCCTTGAAGCGCGCCTCGGCCGCCGGATCCTTGCTGACATCGGGATGGTATTTGCGCGCCAGCTGCCGATAGGCACGCTTGATCTCGTCCTGGGTCGCATCGCGTGCCACCCCCATGATCGTGTAGTAGTCCTTGAATTCCATGGGAGGCAATCGCTCAGCCGGAATCCGGTTCGACCGGATCCGTCGGGTCATCATCCTGCGCCGGCGTTAACGGCGCGTTGTCGGGTTTCGCCTTGTCGTCGACCTCCACACCGAAAATGGGTGCCCAGTGGCGACAACCCGCTTGCGTAGCGGGGTGTCGATTGACTTTGATGAGGTCGATTTCGTCATTCATTAGCGCTCTCCGATACCGGCACAGCCGGTTGCTGACGCAAGGACTATGCATGCAGGTTGCGGGTGATTCGGTGCGCCAGCCAACATAGACCAGCCCGCCACCCGGCCTGTGTGTGCTGGCGAACGGAAAGCGTCCCCGTCCTGGCAAATCATCGGTCCTCCCAACCCCGTCGGAGGCACCACCCAATGACCACGCAATCCCGCACCCCCACTCTGCTAACTCGGCTTTTCCCGCTGGCATTCCTGCTGGCAACGACGCCCCTGTTCGCCGAGCAGCCGATTTCGGTCTCCCTGACCGGTGCCGCAGAGGTACCGGCAGTCACCACCCCGGCCAGCGGCATGGTGAATATCAACGTCCTGCCCAATCGCAGCCTCAGCGGCAGTATCGACATCAAGGGCATGGTGGCGACGATGGCGCACATCCATGAAGGCGCCGTCGGCAAGAATGGGCCGCCCATCGTCACGCTGATCAGGAAGGACGACAACGTCTTCACGGTTCCGCCCGATACCCGCTTCAGCGAAGCGCAATACACCCGCTACCTGGCCGGCGATCTGTACGTGAATGTGCACAGCCTCGCGCACCCGAATGGCGAGATCCGGGCCCAGCTGCCCGGCAAGCCGATGCGCATCGCCAACTGACCGTCACCAGGACTCAATATGAAACGAACTGCATCAGCCGCCTGGCGCGGCGGCCTCCAGAAGGGCACGGGCCACATCTCGACGCAAAGCGGCCTGCTGAACAAGGCACCGTATGGCTTCAAGGAACGATTTGAAGAAGGTCCCGGCACCAACCCGGAAGAACTGATTGCCGCCGCCCACGCCGGTTGCTTCAGCATGGCCCTGGCAGCCCAACTGGAGAAGGAGAAAATGCCCGCGGATCACCTGGCCACGGCAGCGACGGTCACCCTCGCAAACGAAGGAGGCAACTTTTCCATCACCTCCATCCACCTCGATCTGGTGGCCAAGGTTCCGGGAGCCGACACGGCTGCGCTGGAAAGAGTCGCCAACATCGCCAAGCTGGAATGCCCGGTATCGAAGCTCATGAATGCCCGGATCACCCTGTCCGTGAAACTCGAAACCTAGTCTGGAAGCCCTCATGAAAAAACATCTTGTACTGCTGCTGGCCATCGCCAGCCTGCTCTCCGGCTGTGTGGTCTATGACAGCCCCTACCGTGACGGCGGCGACCACCGTGGCAATCGCGAAGGCCCGCTGAACCGCAGCCACGATCGCGACCGCGACGGCGTTCCGGATCAGCGGGACTCGCGCCCGAACAACCCGAACCGCTACTAGCCGATGAAAACCGCCGAACAGCTGAGCGCACTTTTTCCCCGCGAAAGCGAGATTCCCGGCGACTGTCGCATCCTCGAACCCATTCACCAGCGCGCCATCCTGATCAATGGCGAAATGCGGATATGGAAAGGCGAGCGGCGAACGGTGCATTCCCCGGTCTGCGTGCGGGATGCCGACGGCAGGCTGAGCCATGTCGAACTGGGTAGCGTGCCGGTCACCGGCACTGCCGAGGCCGATGCGGCGCTGGCGGCAGCCGTCGCCGCCTACGATCACGGCCGCGGCGGCTGGCCGAACCTGTCGGTCGCCGAGCGTATCGCCTGCGTCGGCGAATTCACCAAGCAGATCGTCGCCCGCCGCCGCGAGATCGTGAACCTGATCATGTGGGAAATCGGCAAGAGTCTGGCCGACTCGCAGAAGGAGTTCGACCGCACCATCGACTACATCCGCGCCACCGTCGAGGAACTGAAGCGGCTCGACAACAGCAACTCTCGTTTCGAGATCGTCGACGGCACCATCGCCCAGATCCGCCGTTCGCCGGTCGGTATCGCGCTGTGCATGGGGCCGTACAACTACCCGATGAACGAAACCTTCAGCACGCTGATTCCGGCGCTGATCATGGGCAACGTCGTGCTTTTCAAGCCGCCGCGCTTCGGCGTGCTGCTTTACTACCCGATGCTCGAAGCCTTCCGCAGCGCTTTCCCGCCCGGTGTCATCAACATCGTTTACGGCCAGGGCCACGTCGTCGTGCCGCACATCATGGGCTCGGGTCAGGTCAATGTGCTGGCCCTGATCGGTTCAAGCGAAGTGGCCGACCAGCTCAAGAAATCGCACCCGAAGACCAACCGCCTGCGTGCCATCCTCGGCCTCGGCGCCAAGAACGCGGCGATCATCATGCCCGACGCCGACCTAGAGCTCACCGTCAAGGAGTGCATTACCGGCGCCCTCTCGTTCAATGGCCAGCGCTGCACGGCGATCAAGATGATCCTCGTGCACCAATCCATTGCCGATGCTTTCTTGCGCCGCTTCTGCGAGGAGGTCGGCAAGCTGGCCATCGGCATGCCCTGGGAACCGGGCGTCATGCTCACCCCGCTCCCCGACGACGAGATGGTGAGTTACATGAAAACGTGCATTACCGATGCGCAGGCCAAAGGGGCGAAGGTCATCAACGCGGGTGGGGGCACCACGGTCGAGACCCTCTTCTATCCAGCCGTGCTCTTCCCGGTCAGGGAAGGCATGAAGCTCTACCGCGAGGAACAGTTCGGGCCGATCATCCCGGTTGCCAGTTTCGAAGATGTGGAGACAGCGCTCGACTACGTGATCACCTCAGACCACGGCCAGCAGGTCAGCATTTTCGGCAGCGACCCGTGGCAGATTGCCTCGCTGGTCGATACCTTGGTCAATCAGGTGTGCCGAGTCAATATCAACTGCCAGTGCCAGCGCGGACCCGACGTCTTTCCCTTTGTCGGCCGCAAGGACTCAGCCGAAGGTACGCTGTCCGTGCATGACGCCCTGCGCGCCTTCTCGATCCGAACCATGGTCGCCGCCAAGCAGACCGAGGCGTCGAAAAAGCTGCTCGACGCCATCGTGCTTGGCAACAAATCGAATTTCATCAATACCCACTTCATTCTTTGAGGCAGGCGAATTGCCACGGCGGGCGCGAACTGACCGGCGAACGCGCACGGCTACGGCATCCGTCCGTCTGGCATGGGAATCACACCGCGGTAACCACGTCCTTGATTTCACCGACCGAGGTACCGATGACATCCCGCGCCACCAGGGTTTCCAGTTCGGTCCGGGTCTCCGCGACCAGAACCACCTGGCCGTTGGCAATCGCGTCCCGAACCAGGTCGGAAAGCCATCCCTCCTTGTGCTCGAACCCGGCGTTGGCGCCGGCCGCAGCACCGACATAAGCGCCCAGGCTGGCCCCCCAGCCTAGCATGACCAGCGGTGCCACGAGCGGACTGGCCACGAACAGGCTGACATTCGCTGCCACTATCGCCAGTTGCGCCAATGCGCCGATCCCGCTCCCCACGGCGGTACCGATGGCACCATCCACGAGCACATTGGTCAGGAGTTCATTGTCCTTGCCCTTGATTTTGGCGACCGACGGACCGGACTCGGCATCGAAGAGCTGAAGCTGTTCGCGTGGCATGCCACGTTCAACGAGGCGACTCAGTGCGCCTTCGGCTTGATTGCGATGGGCAAAGAAACCTGAAACATGGTGACGATATTCATTCATTTTGTTCTCCTTGGAGGGGGCGTACAAAAGGGTGCGTGTCCGGACCGGCTGCAGTTTCGCAACGGCACCGTGCCTCATCGCCCCGTGAAATGCCGCATCGCCCGGTTCACGGGTCATTGCGGTTTTGTTTCAAGGCTTCAGGGTCCTGAGCCTTGTTGTGTTCGGCGTTTTCGGGCGACGCCAGCAAAGCCCCGAAATATTTCTGCCAATCCATGCCGGACAGGCGGATCACCGCCATTTCGGGAAGCCGGCGTTCTGCATTGCGGCGGCGCTCGATACCTTCGACGGGCGACGATGAATGGCTGCGCCGTCTATCCTCACGCACCCGGGGTATTGTTGCGTCGCTCATTTGAGGCTCCCGGGTTCAGTCGTCTTGCCATTGAAGTGTTCGCTGTCACCCTCGGCATCCGAACGGCTCTTATGGATGACGCCGTCACGATGGTTGGGCGGTGAATAGAGCGAGTAGAGTTTGAGCGGCACCGTACCGGTGTTCACGATGTTGTGATTGACGCCGGCCGGCACCAGAACCGCGTAACCTGCCTTGATCGGCGTTCTGGCACCGTTCATGATGGCTTCGCCAGACCCTTCCTCGATGCGGAAGAACTGGTCGACCTTGTGGATTTCTGCGCCGATTTCCTCCTGCACCTTCAGCGACATGAGAACCAGCTGGGAATGCTTTGCTGTGTATAGCACCTGGCGAAAGCTGTCGTTCTGGACGACAAGGCTTTCGATATTCTGAACAAAACCGCTCATATAAACTCCTTTTCGCTTGCAGTAGCACTCAATCGCCCGCTCATGGCGTCGATTCCGCCTATCGGGCGCCCTTGTGATCCTTCTGGCCGGTGTTCTTGTGGCGACCGGCGATTTCCCGCTGTTCGGCCTTCTGTTTCTGCCGGCCCACTTCCTCAGAAAATGAAGGGGGCTTTTTCCCTGATGTGGGGGGCATGTCCCTGGTTTTTTGGTTCATAAGAATCTCCTCAATGCTCGCCCGCCGCTGCGATCAGCGACGTGGCTTCAAAGTAGTCCGAACGCCTTGCGCATACCGTGCGCCCGGCAACATACGAGAACGGGACGGCACATTCCCGCGAAAAGAGGCCATATCACCGTCTCAATCGATGAAGGTGAAAGCCAGGGCTACCGCCGCCAGAAACATGAGAAGTGGCAATATCTCGCCGATGGCAGCGGAACTGGCCGTGGCGATGGCAATTGAATAAAGCATGTCGATCTCCCCATGTCAGGAATGGGCATGAGGCCATGTCATGGGAAGGCAGTCGGTGCGCTGGCAAACATTGATGCAAAGGCGCGTTCTGGCCGCTTTTTCCACTCATTTCCGGGCACCGGAAATGAATCCGAACTGTGCGTGCCAGCGAACAGAACCCGGGCACTTCCTCGGTCAGTCTGGGACATGCGGCTTTTCGGCCGCGTACGACACAAGAGGAAAAACCATGAAAACATCACTCGGCACCATCCTGATCATCGCCGCCTTCGGTCTGGGCGCCTGTACCGGCCCGATGGGCCCGCAAGGTGAACGCGGCAGCACGGGCAACACGGGTAATACCGGCAACACGGGCACTACGGGCAGCACCGGCGCCAAAGGCTCAACCGGCAACCAGGGCAATACCGGCTACACCGGAGCGCAGGGCGAAACCGGAACGCAGGGCACTACTGGCGCTGTAGGCGATACCGGGGCAACCGGGACGCCGGGCAGCACCGGTGCAACCGGCGCCAAGGGAAAGACGGGTTCGACCGGCGGTACAAGCAGTGGCAGCACCATCGTCGTCGTTCCACCGGCTCGCTGATTTCCTAGTGGTCAGAGACGGAGACAGGCAAACACCTCCGTCTGACCACGTCACCGAACATCTCGATCAGCATCAAGAGGATCCAGGCAGGAAGCCAGCATGAGCATGCCATCGATCGCCAATCTCGAACCGGGCCGCGATGCCAAGCGCTGTCCCGTTTGCCACAGTTCGATGAACCGGATACCGCGACGTCTGGTCGATTTCGCCTTGTGTTTATTCAAGCCAATCCAACGCTACCGTTGCCGCTCCATAACATGTGGCTGGGAGGGCAACCTGTAAATGCTGCAACCCGTTTATCCGGACCTGTTTTCCAGCCAGTAGATCAAACGGTCATCATTGTCGGGCAGCCTCTTTGGCAACGTGCCAGCGATAGAAGGCGCGCTTGGCAATGTCGACGATCACCAGATACGCCAGCGCCATGCCCGCCAGGATGAGGTAGAAACTGGCCGGTGGCGGGACGAAGCCGAAGTAGCTGCCAATGGGCGTGAACGGCAGGACGGCGCCAAGCAGCGCGACGCTGAGCGAGGTGGCGACCAGCACCGGATGCGGACGGCTTTTGAACGGATTGCCCCGGGTCCGGATCACAAAGATGACCAGCACCTGCGTGCAGAGCGACTCGACGAACCAGCCGGTCTGGAACAGTTTTTCATCGGCCTGCAGGACGCTCAACATGACGTAGAAGGTCAGGAAGTCGAAGGCCGAACTGATGGGGCCGATGGTCAGCATGAAGTTGCGAATGAACTTCATGTCCATGACCCTGGGCCGGCGCACTTCCTCGGCATCGACCTTGTCGAGCGGCACGGGGACTTCGGAGATGTCGTAGAGCACGTTGTTGAGCAGGATCTGCGTCGGCAGCATGGGCAGGAAAGGCAGGAACAGGGCGGCGCCGGCCATGCTGAACATGTTCCCGAAATTCGAGCTGGTGCCCATCATGATGTACTTCATGATGTTGCCGAAGGTTCGGCGCCCTTCCATCACGCCCTCGTGCAAGACGTGCAGGTCGTGGTCGAGCAGGATCATGTCGGCAGCCTCCTTGGCCACATCGACGGCCGAATCCACCGACAGGCCGACATCGGCCGCCTGCAGCGACGGCGCGTCGTTGATGCCGTCGCCGAGATAACCGACGACGTGACCGCGTGCCTTCAGCGCCAGGATGACCCGCTCCTTCTGGGCCGGATTCACGCGACAGAACAGGTTGGCCTTTTCGACGCGGACACGCAGCGCCGCGTCGTCCATTGCCGCCATTTCCTTGCCGGTCAGGATGCCGGTGACCGGAATGTTCAATTGCCCGCACAGATGCTGGGTCACCAGTTCGCTGTCGCCGGTGACGATCTTGACGCTGATCCCGCTCGCCTGAAGCGCGGCCAGCGCCTGGCCGGCGCTCTCCTTGGCCGGATCGAGGAAGGCGGCAAAGCCGGCGAAGACCAGTTCCGCCTCGTCGCCGATCACGGCGTGCGGATGATCGGCCGGCACTTCGCGCCAGGCGATGCCGAGCACGCGAAAACCTTCCTTCTCCAGATCGACATGCACGGCGTGGATCTTTTCCCGCGCCGCCTTGTCGAGCGTGATTTGCGCCGGGTTGCCCTGCTCCTCATAGCTCGCGCACAGGCCGATGATCTCCTCCGACGCGCCCTTGACCACCAGCAAGCGCCCCTGCCCCTTGTCGAGCAGGACCGAAACGCGACGCCGTTCGAAATCGAAGGGCACTTCGTCGATCTTCCGCCAGGCGCTGACATCGATGTTCTGGTGCGCCAGGATGGCCTCGTCAAGCGGGCTTTTCAGGCCAGTCTCGAAAAAACTGTTGAGGTAGGCCAGCTCCAGCACCCGCTCGCTCGGCCGGCCCTGCGGGTCGGTATGCTGCTCCAGGCGGATCTTCGCTTCGGTCAGGGTGCCGGTCTTGTCGGTGCAGAAAACGTCCATCGACCCCAGGTTCTGGATCGCCGCCAGGCGTTTGACGATCACTTTCTTCTTCGCCATGAGCAAGGCGCCACGGGCCAACGTGACGGAGACGACCATCGGCAGCAGCTCGGGCGTCAGGCCGACGGCGAGGGCGACGGCGAACAGGAAGGAGTCCAGCCAGGGCTTGTGCATGAAGGCATTGACCAGCAGCACGAAGAGCACGAGCAGGATGGTCAGGCGCATGATCAGCATGCCGAAACGGTGGGTGCCGATCTCGAAGGAGGTCGGTGGCGGCGTCCGGGTCAGGCTGTCGGCAATGGCGCCGATGGCCGTACCGGCCCCGGTCTTCACCACCTCAACCCGCGCACTGCCGCTGATCACGGTGGTCCCCATGAACACCGCGTTGGCGGCATCCTGGATCTCGGTGGCAGTGGCGGCCAGCTGGCCGGGATGCTTTTCCACCGGGTAGGACTCGCCGGTCAGCAAAGCCTGCTTGACGAAAAAGTCGTTCGATTCAAGCACCAGCCCATCGGCCGGAATCATGTCGCCGGCCGACAGGACGACGATGTCCCCCGGCACCACCTCGCTCACCTTCACGGTAATGGGCTGGCCGTCGCGAATCACGCTGGCCCGCACCGACACCGACTGGCGCAGGCTGGCGGCCGCCTTGCCGGCGCGGTGCTCCTGGACGAAATCGAGGGTGACGCTGAACAGCACCATGACCAGGATGATGAAGAAATTGGTCAGTTCGCCGGTCATGGCAGAAATCGCGCTGGCTACGAGCAGTAGTAGAACGAGGGGATTCTTGAAGCGGGAAAGGAATTGCAGCCACAAGGGCTGCTCTTCGTGGTCGGGAAACAGATTGGGGCCGAATCTGCCCAGGCGGGCTTCGGCTTCGGCGCTCGTCAGTCCATTTGTCGAAACGTCGGATGCGGCGCCCGGAGAGCTTGGCGGTTCAAGCCACCAGGGCTTTGCGCTGGAATTCGGCGCCACGGGGGAAGCGGGCTTGTTCATCGCTGATCGCCTTTCCGGCACGTCGCTGCCCTGTTTTGGTCTTTCTCACGGTCAACCGGAAAAAACGGCCAAAATTGAAATGCTCGAATCTGTGCCGAAGGCACGGAAAAATCACGCAAAGCGATAATCTTCAGCGGCATACAACTTCCAGTCGCCATCCCCGCTCAGTTCCAGCACCTGCGGATGGTATTTGAGGATCGATGGCCGATGGCCGACGCTGACCAACGTGGTGCTCGTCGCCGCCAGCAGTCGGTAAAGACTTTCCTCGTTGGCGATATCGAGGGCGCTGGTCGCCTCGTCGAGGATGGCGTAGCGCGGGCCGATGAGCAGGACGCGGGCGAAGGCCACGCGCTGCTGCTCGCCGACGGAAAGCACCTTGCCCCAATCCTGCTCGGCATCCAGACCATCAAAATTGGCTGCCAGATCGGGCAGATTGACCTGTTTCAGGACGTTCAGCAATTCGTCGTCGCTTCGGCCCAAATGCCCGTTCGGATAGAGCAGTTGCTGGCGCAGGCTCCCCTGCACCATGTAGGGTCGTTGCGGGAGAAACAGCATTTCCTGGGCATCCGGCCCGATGATGCGGCCGCTTCCCGCGTGCCACAGACCCGCGATGGCGCGCAGTAACGAACTTTTGCCGCAACCGCTGGGGCCGACGATAAGCAGGCCATGCCCCGGGCTGATCTTCAGCGACAACTTCCTGAGCAGGGTCCGCTCGCGGTTCGGTGTGCGCAGCGTGAGATTGTCGACCGCCAGATCGGGGCCGGAAACACAGGTGATCTGGCGATCTTCGGAAGCCGCCACGCCGCCGCTGGCGACCAGAAAATTGCGAAAGGTGTCGAGGCGCTTGATGCCCGCCGCGAACTTGCTGAGGCTGTCGAAGTTGTCGATGATCACCGTCAGCGCGCTCAGGATCGCGGCAAAGGCGCCCGCCGCCTGGATCGCCCGCCCGACTTCCAGCTCGCCGGAAATCACCCGCTCGGCAATGATCGCGCTGGGCAGGACGACCGTCAGGAAGCTGTAGCCGAACTGAAAGAGGTTGAGTTTCAGTTGTACCCGGATCAGCTTGCTGAGGTTCGCGAAGATCTCGTTGAAATACCCGCCCACCTGTGCCGACTCGCGCCCCTCGCCGCGATAGAAGGCGATGGCTTCGGCATTCTCGCGGATACGCACGAGGCTGAAACGAAAATTGGCTTCGCGCTTGAGCTGATAAAAATTGAGGGTGATCAGGGGTTTGCCAAACACGATCAGCGTCACCAGGGTGCCGGCGACGGCATAAACCAGCAGGAAGGCCACCAGTTCCCGCGAAATACTCCAGAGCACGCCGGCAAACGCGGCCAACTGCAGGAGGGCGCCGAAGATGACCATCAGGAACTGCAGGGAGCGCTGGGTGAAGGTGTTGATATCCTCGGCGATCCGCTGATCCGGATTGTCGATATCGGCGCTGGCGTTCAGCTCGTAATAGGCCCGGTCGCTAAAGTAGTCACCGAGGAAATCGCGCGTCAGCCAGCGCCGCCAGTGCAGCGCGAGCTGGTCCCGGACGTAGTAGTAAAAACCGAAGACGGGCACACCGACGATGAGAATGCCCAGACTTTTCTCGATGGAAAGCCAGAACCGCTCGGTGTCCTTGGCCGCCAGGGCGGAGGTGAACTCCCCGGTCTGTTCGTTGAACAGGACGGCAAATCCGGTTTGCCCGAGCAGCAACAGGATGAGCATGAGCAGCCGGCGCCGGGCCTGCCACTTCTCTTCGCCGAACCAGTAAGGCGCGGCGATCTTGTGGAAGCGCAACCAGAGATGGCGGTCAAAGCGGATCATGTTCGAAAGACCTGACGACCTGTTCCGGGCGCGGCAATTTCGCCCTGAACATGCGTCGCCTGGATTGAAACCCTATTCGCCCCGGGCGAAGAAGCGCAGCTTGATCGCCTGCCCGGCACTTGCAACCAGAATGCGCCGGGTTTGCCAGGCACCGTCTATTTCGACCGCAATCTGATAGCGCCCTGCCGGCAGCTTCAGGTAAAGCAGCGGCCCATCCGTTACGCCGGAAACCGTGATTTGCCCGTTGCGTCGGCTGACCGAAAAAGGCACGCCGGCCAGGTAATTGCCACGAATCCCGGTGAGCATGACATGAACGTTGTAGGCAGCGGACTGCCGGCGCATCTCCGTCATGGCTTCGTCGCCCACGCCGCCACTCAACCAGGAAACCGCGGATTGTGGCGTGCTCGCTTCATTGCCCTTCGCCGCATCGTCGAGCGCAAAGGCCGGCATGGGGAGGCATTGCAGGACGACGATCATGGCAATCAGGCCAAGCCTGCCACCGTGTGACTTTGGCTTGCCGGCACGTGCTTCAGATTGGCGGGACATGGCCGGCCTCACCGACGGTCGCCGCGGTCGTAGCTACGACGATCATTGCCGCGATGATCGTCACGGTGACCATCCTGCCCGTCACCCCGACGGTTGCGTTCCTGGTAGCGTGGAACATATTGGTCGTTGTACCACCTGTCCCGAACGAAATAGACCCGTTCGTCGCAGGCATCGTAGGTCGCGCAGTGGCGGCGCCAGTTCCTGGCATGCCCTGGCGGCACATGCATGTAGACGGGAGGCCGACCCGACGGCCCGCGCTGGATCATGCGGGGTTGCGAATAGAGCAATTGCGGCCGCGGATAATCGCCGACATCGATACGTCCATAGAAACCGGGCTGACCGAGCGTGACCGATACGCCGACATCGCTAGCCTTCGCCGGGGCTGCGGCACCGGCCAGCACCACCGCGAGCAGTAACAGGTTCAAGTTCATGATGAAACTCCTTTGTCCGTCGCTGTGCTTATTTCTTGTCGCTTTGGGAGGCATCCTGCAGCTTGCTGCCGGCTTTTTCGATTTCCTGGCCAACCTTCTCGGTGGCCTGGTCGACCTTCTTGCCAGCCTGCTCGACCGGCCCTTCCTTCTTCTGGCAACCGCTCGATACGATCAACAGCGCCGCCATGATGGCGACCGCGCCTGACGCTATTCCTGATTTGAACATCTGCAACTCCTCGAAGCATTGATCAGCGGATGCCCCGACCGATCAGGCCGGGGTCATTGCCTTCCGGTCGCTCGCCTACTTCGCGACCTCGTGACCGACGACGCCACCAACGACAGCGCCACCCACGGTTCCTGCGGCACTGCCGCCAGTCAGCACGGCACCACCCACGGCGCCGACGCCGGCACCGATCGCCGTGCTCTGGCCCTGCGAAGACATGCCGGAACAGGCGCCAAGACCGAGCAAGCTGGCAACAGCCAACACCCTGAACGAGACTTTCCGAATGGATTTCATGGAACGGACTCCTTTTGACGATCTTTTGCGGCGCCTGGTTTGGCGTCAGCAGTTACTTGGTGAAACGGGCCTTCGCCTGGCTCAGGCAAGTGTCCTTGGCGGTACCCGAGTAGGTGTCGCACTTTTCCTTGGCGACGGCGTACTGGGCATCGCTCTTGTCTTCAGCCGCATCCTTGCGCGCTTCGACGCCTTTCTTGCTGGCATCGCTACGTGCGTCAGCACTCTTTTCGGCTGCCTTGCTGTTCGCCTCCGAGGTCTTCATCTTGGCCTTGGCATCGGCCTTGGCTGCCGTCACTGCTGCCTTGGCTTCCTTGACGCAAACATCCTTGGCATTGCCGGCCAGGTCGTCACACTTCTCGACGGCGACGTCATAGTCGGCATCGGCCTTGGCGACGCGCGCCTCATAGGTGTGCTTCTGGGTCGGCTCGTAGGCAGCCTTGAGTTCGGCCTCGGCAACCTTTTCCTTGCCCTTGGCGTCTGCCTTGCAGATATCGCTGGCGTTACCGGACAGCGATGCGCAGTTGGCATTGGCCGTCCGGTATTCGGCACCGATCTTGTCCTTGGCGGCCTTGTAGTCGGTTTTTGACATGCCTTCAGCCATGGCGGCGGAGCTGAATGCCAGAACGACCGAAACGGCGATAACGTTGATGTTGAGCTTGTTCATATGGGTCCTCGATGCGGTGGATTCTTGTGCGCGGCAACGATGCCGCTGTCTTTGCCGGAACCGCGCCGCATGATTGCAGCAGTGATTCCCCGCAGCACTCGCTGGGAGAAGCTCGGACGAACCCAGCTTAGGAACTCCCGGATAGCCCATCTGTCCCTTGGCGCACATATGGCAAATCTGCCTGACGCTGATCTCAGCCCGCGACGCCGAACAAGGCGCCAATACCCGCCGTGACAGCCATCGCCAGCGCGCCCCAGAAGACAACCCGGAAGGTGGCGGAGAAGATCCGGGCCCCGCCGGCCAGTGCCGAAGTGGCACCGAGCACGGCAAGGAAGACGAGCGTCGCCCCGGCAACCGCCCAGGCCAGCCGATTGGCGGGCGCCATCAGCACGACCAGTAGCGGCAAAGCCGCACCCACGGAGAAGGTCGCAGCTGAGGTCATTGCCGCCTGAAGCGGCCGCGCCGTCGAGGTATCTGTAATGCCCAGCTCGTCGCGGGCATGTGCGCCCAGCGCATCGTGGGCCGTTAGCTGGGTGGCGACGAGATCGGCAAGACCGGGATCCAGTCCGCGACCGACGTAAATGGCCACCATTTCGGCATGCTCATGCGCTGGTTCGCTCGCCAGCTCTTCGCTTTCGCGGGCCAGATCAGCCATTTCGGTATCGGATTGCGAACTGACCGAGACATATTCGCCCGCAGCCATGGAGGCAGCCCCGGCCACCAGACCGGCCACGCCGGCGATCAGGATCGCCTTGGCATCGGCCCCGGCCGCGGCGACGCCCAGAATCAGACTGGATGTGGAAACAATGCCGTCATTGGCCCCCATGACCGCCGCGCGAAGCCACCCGATGCGCGTGCTCCGGTGGGTTTCTGGATGTCGGCTCGGCGAGCGGCTTCGCAACTCGGACCGTGTCAGAACTGGAACAAGGTCAGCCCCAGCCCCAGGCTGGTCTGGCGATGGTTGTAGTCGAGCAGCGTCTCGCCGAAGCCGTGGAACAGTTGCACATACCAGCGCAATCCCGTCGGTTGGTCGGCAAATACCGGGTAGGTCCAGTCCAGTTGAAGCGAGCCTCGACTTAACGACTTGAAATTGGTCCGCCAGGTCAGATTCATTGTCGACACACCAGGCGACCAGGCCATGTTGATCTCGCCACGACCGATGTAATCCGTGAGATCGGGATTGTCATCCTTGCTCTGGATGTGAACCCGCTGATTGTCGCGGATCATGAGGCTGAAGTCGCCATGCTCGAACCCCGCACCCAGCGTGATCCGGTTCCAGCTCCGGGACAGCGGATCGCTCTGCCCGTTCGACTGATGCGCGAAGCCCAGCTGAAGCATGCGCAGGTTCCAGCCCAGCGGAAGTGTCCCGAACTTTTCCGGAACCGGCACGACATAAATCATTTCCGGCTGATAGTCCGTACTACGGAATGGCGATGAGTCACCGGAATCCCAGAGTTGCCACAGCGAGCGCTGGGTGTAGGCGGCCCACAGGTCGGCACCGGGCAACAACAAGTCCTCCACCACCTTGGCACGCAGCGAAATTTGCAGCTTGGCCTCAACGCTGTTGTAGTTCTGGTTGCTCAAGCCGGCGGGTTGCGTCGGGCTGTGAGGCGCGCGGTTCATCTGCGACGTGTAGTGCATGGGAAGCAGAAAATTGGGCAGATACGTGCGAACGACAAAGGTATTGCGCTTGTCGTCCGGTCCCAACTCCCACATTTTCGACATGGGAGACGATTCTCGCGGGCTGTTGCGCGTGGCGGCTTGAGCATCGATCCTGGCTTCGCTGATTGGCTCGCCATCAGCTTTCAATCGCTTATGGGCTTTGTCGTAACAAATCAGCCGCAAACGGTCATCCGCTTCAACAGCGCACCCAATCAAGGGCTCAGCAGAACAGACAAAACCAGGCAATGATGCCAGCGCGAGTACAACGATCTTCCTGTTCATACATCCCCGATGCCTCACCTGCCCGTTCGGCAGTCTGCACCAAGGCTACGCTGTCCAGATCAGCGTTCTGTGCGACAGCACACACACGCTATATTTAATTGCCGCGCTGACATGCAATATAGACCCTCTCAAAGCCGGCATCGCCTCAAGGCATTTGGCTTACCTGAGTCAGGAATGATGATCTGTTTTCTGGCGATGGGTTCGCCTCGACGCACCCATTTACCTTCTGGGTGTGATTACGGCAATGGGCGCTGTAGCACTTGCCAACACCGCTTTCTCCATGTCGAACAACGATGCGCGAGCATTGATCAGGGTTCGGCCGACCTTTTCCAGCTCGGCCTCTACGACTAGTTCACCGAGGAAGGCCGGGCGGAAATAGTTGGTGGTCTGCGAAACGGTAGCCACCGTCGCGTCGACCGGCACTTTCGAAAAGGCGGCGAAGACCATCGCGAAATCAAGCATGGCGGAAATGATGCCGCCTTGAACCACGCCGTTACCCTGCGTAAATCCTTCCGGTGGCCGATAGCCGATACGTACCCTTCCATCCTGAGCGTCGAGGATGCGCATGTTCAGGGAAATCGCCAGCGGATTGGTCGCAACCGGGACGTCGTGCAGCTTTTGCTCGATGGCTCGGCGAACCAGTGCGCGCTCGGGATGTTCGGGTATGCCTTGATGGCTCATGCCTATTCCTATTCAGCGTTGCAGCAGGCTATCGAGCATGCTCACCATGAGATCGATCTCGGCTTCACTGACATTCAATGCCGGCATGAAACGCAGCAGGTTGGGCCGCGGCGAATTGAGGAGCAGACCTTTCGGCCCCCCTTCAAGCGCACGGCGAACAATGTCGGGACCGCGCTCGTCGGCCAGAACCAGGGCACGCAAAAGGCCGGCACCACGTTCGCCGTTCTGGCCATGTTTAGCCGAGAGTTCGAGCAGCCGCTTCGCGAGATATTGCCCGCGTGCCTCGACCTCTGCGAGGAAGCCCGGGGCCAGCAGGCGCTTTAATACGGCGGCGCCAACCGCCGTCATGAGCGGATTGCCGTTGTAGGTACCGCCCTGGTCGCCGGGCTCGAAGCAGCAGATTTCCTCGCGAGCGAGCAGCGCTGCAAGTGGCACGCCGCCGCCGATTCCCTTGGCCAGGGTCATGATGTCCGGTGCAATGTCGGCGTGCTGGTAGGCGAACAGTTTGCCGGTACGCCCCATGCCGGTTTGCACTTCATCAACGATGAGCAGGATGCCACGCGCCTGCGTTAGATCACGCAGCGCCTTGAGGAATGAAATTTCGGCCGGGATCACCCCACCCTCTCCTTGCACCGGTTCAAGCATGACGGCAACTGTCTTGGGACCGATATTGGCCTCGACCGAGGCGATGTCGTTGTAGGTCGCTTTCGGGAAACCCGGCACCTGCGGTGCGTAGATCGTGTCCCAGCCAGCCTTGCCGGAGGCCGACATGGTGGCCAGCGTGCGGCCGTGGAAGGAATGACCGAAGGTGATGATCTCGTAGGCGCCATCCTTGTGCAGACGACCCCATTTGCGGGCCAGCTTGATCGCACCCTCGTTGGCTTCGGCGCCGGTGTTGGCAAAGAAGACGCGGTCGAAAGCGGAGTTGGCGGTGAGCAGACCAGCCAATTCGACCATCGGGCCGTTGTAGAAAGCCGGGCTCGGGTTGATCAGCTTGGCGGCCTGGGCGGCCAGCGCAGCGGCGATTTCCGGCGGGCAATGACCCAGCGTATTCACCGCCCAGCCCTGGATGAAGTCCAGATAGGCCTTGCCCTGATGGTCGTAAAGCCAGGAGCCTTCACCGCGTTCGAAAACAAGATCGGGACGGTGGGTGATGCTCATCAGGGAATCGGTCGAATACGCGCCGTACTGCATGGCTGGCTCCAGGAAAGGTGAAAACGCGAAGTATACGTCGGGGATGACAACAGCCTGATTACACCGGCAGATTTTCCTGCCACGCCGCCAGCGCCGCTTCGCCGAAGGCGATATCCTGCGCTTCGCTGCCGCCGGAAATGCCGATGGCACCAACGCGAGCGCCATCGAATTTGATCGGCAGCCCGCCGCCGAAGCTGACGAAACGCTCTCGGTGCATGAGGCCATGGCGCAGCATCTCGCTGCCTTCGGCCAGACGTTTGTCCCATTTGCCGGTAGCGAGCCCGAAGCTGACCGCCGTGTAGGCCTTGTCGAGCGCGATGTCGATGGAGTGGAAGGGGGCGCCCGGCTGGCGCTTGAACACCAGCGGATAGCCGGCACGGTCGACGACCGCGACGCAGACATTTACCCCTGCCCTCGCCGCCTCGGCCAGTGCGAGATCGGCAATCGTTTCTGCGGCGGCAAGATCAAGCGAGGCAATCATTTCAATGGCCATCTTTGGCTCCTTGATGGGCGGCAACAATCTGGGTTTTCAGGCGTTGCCGGCGTGTAAACAGGAAAAAGACGAAAAAGAGCAGCACGCAGCCTTCGACGAGCAGGGTATGCCCCGCCCCGAAACCGGCGGCGACAAAGCCGGCGAGCAGGCCGCCCAAGGCATCGAAGCCGAAACGGGCCGAGGTGAAGAAAGAGACGATGCGGCCGCGCAACTGTTCGGGCGCCGTGCTTTGCAGGACCATATTGATGCCGACGTTGCACACCGAGATCCCGAAACCGAGGCCGATCATGCCGCCCAGCGCGAGCGGCAACCAGGTCGTTGTCGAAAAGACGAGCAGCGACACGGCGCTGATGGCCACGCCCGCCACCACGGCCGAAACGACCGCCGGCGCCGACTTGCGGGTGGCAAGGAAGATGGTGGAAATGAACGCGCCACAACCGGCGGCCCCCCATAGCCAACCGAGCGTCGTCGCATCGCCGGCGAAAACGTCACGGGCGAAAACCGGAAGCAGGACAGCGTAGGCCGAGGCGGTCAGGTTCAGGGCGATGAGTGTGATGATGAGCATGCGCACGACCCAGGTTCGCCAGGCGAAGAGCACCCCTTCCTTGAAGACCTGACCGACCGACCCCTTGGCGCGCAGCGGCGGTTGGCCACGCACGCAGAGGATGGCGGCGATCAGCGCCAGGAAGGAGAAACCGTTGATGGCAAAGCAAACGGCTTCCGACGTCAGGCCGAGCAACATGCCGGCAATCGGCGGCCCGACGAAGCGACCGGCATTGAAGAGCATGGCGTTGAGCGCGAGCGCGTTGGGCAGGTCGTCGCGGCTGCCGACGAAGCTGCCGATCAGCGACTGGCGCAGCGGCGCGTCGAAACTGCTCAGCACGCCGAGGATCAGCGCCATGAGGACGATGAAGCTGGTGCCGATCCAATCCATCCAGCACAGCCAGGCCAGCACGAAGGCCTGGAGCGCCATCAGCGACTGGACGCCGACCAGCCATTTTTTCTTGTCGTGCTTGTCGATCCATGCCCCGGCCAGCGGGCCGACGATGAGTTGCGGAATCAGGCCGCAAAAGGCCGTGATACCAAGCAGCGCAGCCGAGCCGGTGAGCCGGTAAACCAGCCAGGCCAGCGCGACCTGCTGGATCCACGAGCCAAGAATGGAAATCGCCTGACCGGCGAAATAGAGTCGAAAATTGCGGTGCGCCAGGGCCCGCATGCCTGCCGGCAGGGCCATGTCTAGCGCTCCGTCAGGCGGAGACGCCTCGATGGAACTGCATATTCAAAGGTGGATTCGGAAAACATGGTGTTCGGAAATCGGATGTTCAGCGTGAAGCCCGCCGGAACAACAGATACCCGGCCAGCGAGATGGCGGCCGTGACCAGGATGACCCAGGCCATCGGCCGACCGCTACCATCGTGAGTGTAACTGACGGCGGCGCTGGCCCACATACCGAAACCGAACTGGCTGGAGCCAAAAAGGGCGGCGGCCGCGCCGGCGTTCTGCGGATATCGCGCCATGAGCAGGCCGACACAGTTGGCGCCGAGCAGGCCGGTCATGCTGACGACGATGAACAACCCGCCGATGACGGCCGGCACGGCGTTGCCGACGCTCATGGCCAGGCACAGAAACAGTGCGCCGGCGAAGCCCAGTGCGCTGCCGATACCCGCCATCACCGCGGCGCCCTTGCTTTTGGCCAAACGGCTATTGAGGTAGTTGGCCGCGAAGATGCCGACCGCGTTGGCGGCAAACAGGGCGCCATAGGCGGCCGGCGAGAAATGCTGGAGTTCGATGAAATAGAAGGGGCTGGCCGTGATGTAGGCGAACATCGCAGCGAAGGACATGCCGCCGGCGAGCAGCAGACCGACGGCGACCGGATCGCGCAGCAGGTGGAAGTAGGCGGCAAAGGCAGCGCCCAGCGGCAACTGGCCGCGCCGCTCGGCGGGCAGGGTTTCGGGCAGATAACGCCAGACGACGCCGAAACTCAGGACGCCCCAGAGCAGCACGGCGGCGAAAGTGCCTCGCCAGCCGAAGCCGGCCAGCAGCGCGCTGCCGATCAGCGGTGCGACGAGCGGCGCAATGGCCGTGACCATGGCCATGAGCGACAGCTTGCGGATCGCCTCAGTCGGCGTATAGACGTCGCGGACGACGGCCCGGGCCAGCACCGAGGCCGCCCCCCCACCGAGCGACTGGACGAAGCGGGCGGCGATCAACTGCTCGACGCCGGTCGCCAGCATGCATGCCAGGCTGGCCAGCGCAAACAGAGCGATGCCGCTCAGCATCACGGTGCGCCGGCCGTAACGGTCGGAAATCGGCCCGTAGAACAGCATGCCGAGGCCAAAGCCGGCGAGGAAGACGGTGATCGACAACTGCACAGCTTCCGGCGTCGCCGCCAGGCCGCTGGCGATGGCCGGCAAGGCCGGCAGGTAGAGGTCGATGGCGAGCGGCCCGAAGGCGACGAGCGCCCCGAGCAGCAAAACAAAACGGCCCTCGCGGGCCGCTTCGGGTGCGGACTGGCTCATCGAGCACCCCGCCGCCGGCCAGCGGAACATTTCATTTTTGGGCGAAATTTCCGGTTGACCGTGGGAATGCCAAATGGCGAGTGAAAAGCGATCACAAACCACCCAGTGCCAGGTACTTGGTCTCCATGTACTCGTCGAGGCCATGGCTGGAACCTTCGCGGCCGATGCCGGACATCTTGACGCCGCCGAAGGGCGCGACTTCGGTCGAGATCAGGCCGGTGTTCACGCCAACCATGCCGTATTCGAGCTGCTTCGAGATACGCCAGACGCGGCCGTGGTCCTTCGAGAAGAAGTAGGCGGCGAGACCGAATTCGGTATCGTTTGCCATCTGCACGGCTTCGGCTTCAGTCTTGAAGCGGAACAGCGGCGCCACCGGCCCGAAGATTTCTTCCTTGGCCACCGCCATGCCCGGCGCCACGTCGGCCAGGATGGTCGGCTCGTACCAGGTGCGGCCGAGGGCGTGGCGCTTGCCGCCGGTGACGACGCGGGCGCCCTTGTCGATGGCGTCCTTGACCAGTTCCTCGACCTTGTTGATGGCGGCATCGTCGATAAGCGGGCCTTGGGTGACGCCCTCCTCCGTGCCGTGGCCGACCTTGAGGGCCGAAACGGCGGCGGCCAGCTTGGCAGCGAAGGCGTCATAGACGCCGTCCTGGACCAGGAAGCGATTGGAGCAGACGCAGGTCTGGCCGGCGTTGCGGTACTTGGAAGCGAGGGCCCCGGCGACAGCGGCATCGAGGTCGGCGTCGTCGAAGACGATGAAGGGGGCATTGCCGCCGAGTTCCAGCGACATCTTCTTGACCGTGCCGGCGCACTGTTGCATGAGCAACTGGCCGATCGGCGTCGAGCCGGTGAAGGTCAGCTTGCGCACAATCGGGCTGGCCGTCATGACACCGCCGATGGCCGAAGCCTTGCCGGTGACAACGCTGAAGACGCCAGCCGGCACGCCGGCGCGTTCGGCCAGTTCGGCTAAGGCCAGGGCGGAAAGTGGCGTTTGTTCGGCCGGCTTCAAGATGATGGTGCAGCCGGCAGCCAGGGCCGGGGCGACCTTGCGGGTGATCATCGCCGACGGAAAATTCCACGGCGTGATCGCGGCGCAGACACCGACCGGCTCCTTGGTGACGACGATCTGGCGGTCCTTGAACGGCGACGGAATGACTTCACCGTAGGCGCGCTTGGCTTCCTCGGCGAACCACTCGATATAGGCGGCGGCGTAGGCGATTTCGCCACGCGCTTCGGCCAGCGGCTTGCCCTGCTCGGCGGTCATCAGCGCGGCGAGGTCGTCCTGATGCGTCATCAGCAGGTCGAACCAGCGGCGCAGGATGCGCGAACGCTCGGCGGCGGTGGTTTCGCGCCAGGTTTTGAGGGCCGTGTCGGCGGCGGCGATGGCGCGCTCGGTTTCGGCGGCGCCGCAACGGGGGACGGTGGCGATGGTTTCACCGGTGGCCGGATTGGTGACCGGGAAGGTTTCGCCGCTATCGGCGCCAACCCAGGCGCCATCGATGTAGCAGGCCTGGCGCAGCAGGTTGGTGTCGTTCAATGCCAGCATGAGCTGTTCTCCTAAATGTTTTTAGTAGGCGGCGCCGGTCTTGCCGGCATCCGCTTTTTTGAATTTGTCGGCCAGTGCCACGGCCGAGTTACGCAGCAACAGTGCATCGACGCCGACCAGCAGGAAGCTGGCGCCAATCGCCTGATAGGCGGCGGCAGCGACCGGATCGGCCGAGAACACCCCGGCCGCCTTGCCGGCAGCCGATATCTTCCGGATGGCACCCTCGACGGCCGCCTTCACATCGGCATGCCCCGGGTTGCCCAGATGCCCCATCGAGGCGGCAAGATCAGACGGCCCGATGAATACGGCATCGACGCCCTCGACCTTGAGAATGTCGTCGAGACCCTCGAGGCCCGCCGTCGATTCGATCTGCACAATCAGGCACATCTCCTGATCGGCCTTGCCAAAATAGCCTTCGACGCCATTCCAGCGAGCCGCGCGGGCCAGCGCGGTACCAACGCCACGAATCCCGTGCGGCGGGTAGCGCATGGCGCGGACCAGCCTTTCGGCTTCAGAGGCGCTTTCGACCATCGGCACCATGAGCGACTGGACGCCACCATCGAGCAGTTGCTTGATGCGCGCCGTATCGTGATCGACCGTGCGGACCACCGGCTTGACGGGATATTGGCCGAGCGCCTGCAGTTGTCCGATGATGGATTGCAGGTCATTCGGACCATGCTCGCCATCGATGAGCAGCCAGTCGAAACCGGCCGTGGCGACCACTTCCGCAGCATAGGCGTTGGCCATGCCAAGGAACAGGCCAATCTGGGTTTCGCCGGCAGCCAGGGCGCGCTTGAATTGGTTCAGTGGCATATCCACGATGCTTGTCCTTTAAACGAAACGGGCGCTGATATTGCCGAGCGGACCGTAATCGACATGGATCGTATCGCCCGGCACGACCTTGACCGGCCGCGTGAAGGAGCCGGCCAGGATGATCTGCCCCGGTTCGAGCGCCACACCGTGCGGTGCAAACTTCTTGGCCAGCCATGAAATGCCGTTGGCCGGGTGGTTGAGCACACCGGCAGCGACGCCGGTTTCCTCGATCACGCCATTCTTGTAGAGCAGCGCGGCGACCCAGCGCAGATCGACATCCATGGGCTTGATCGGGCGACCGCCGAGGATGATGCCGACGTTGGCCGCATTGTCGGAAATGGTGTCCATGACCTTGCGCGGACGCTTGGTTTCGGGGTCGATGCGGTGACAGCGGGCGTCGATGAGCTCGACGGCCGGCACGACATAATCGGTCGCCGACAGCACGTCGAAGATCGTGACGTTCGGGCCTTCGAGGCGATCCTTGAGGATGAAGGCCAGTTCGACCTCGACCATCGGGTCGATGAAGCGCTCGCAGGGAATGTCTGAAGCATCCTTGTAGACCATCTCGTCGAGCAGCGTACCGAAATCCGGCTCGTTGATCTGCGACGATTGCTGCATGGCGCGCGAGGTCAGGCCGATCTTGTGGCCGACAATCTTCTGCCCCTCGGCCAGCTTCATCTGCACCCAGGCCTTCTGTACGGCGTAGGCGTCCTCGATGGTGATCTCGGGATGGTCCAGCGAAATCTGGCGCACCGCCTTGCGGGCCTTTTCAGCGGCATGCAGCCGCTCGGCGGCAGCTTGAATGATCTCTTTGCTCAGCATTTTTGTTTCCTCTTGGTGGGGTTAGTTCTTCTTGTAACGGGCATGAATGTTGTTCTGCTTCCAGGTGCCGGCCTCGCTGAACTCGACGATTTCCATCGACAAAGCCAGCGTGCGCTTCTGGAAAATGGCGGCGAAGTGTTCGCTGATCATCCTGAACAATTCGTCACCGGTCTTCTTCTTGGCCTCTTCCGACCGGCCGGCGCCAATCTTCATCGTGACATGGACGAAGGCATCGTCCGCCACCCCATCGGCCACGCAGTAATCCTTGAGCCAGATGGCGCGGGAACGGATGCCGCCGATCGGGAATACCCCACCCTGGTCGATCAATACCTGGTTGGCCTTCTTCAACAGCCCCGGAACATCACTCTCGGGCGTATTCAGGTTGTCGGTGATTTCAAAAATCAGATGGGGCATTCCTAACTCCTTGTGTTGATCAGGAAACGGGCATTTCGGCGCCGACGCCGCGGGCAGCAAGCGGGATGCCGGCAACGGGCAGGCTCACGACAACCTGGCCGGTGCCCGAGCTTTCAAAGTAGGGGCAAACGATCTCGGCCTTACCCTGGAACTTGTCCCAGCCCAAGGCACCGAACAGCATCGCCGTGTCGTGCATCTTGCCTTCGCCGGTGCAGTATTGTGCATATTCGGGCAGCATGCGCAGGAAGGTGGCCCACTCGCCGCCTTCCCACAATTGCAGGGCACGCAGGTCGACCTGCTTGTTGAATTCGCGGCTGATCGAGTTGAAACCTTCCTCGACCAGACGGTTTTCCCAGATCTGGTGCGACATGGAACCGCTGGCGACAATGGCGACCTTGCAGTTGCTGCGCGCGACGGCCTTGGCCAGAGCCTCACCGAGAATCCGCGACTCTTCCAGGCTGCCGAAGGTGCTCCAACCGGCAATCGAGATGACGCGGATCTTGCCTTCCGGGTTCATGTAGCGCATCGGCAGAATGGTGCCGTATTCGAGATCGAGCGAAGCGACCTGATGGGCGCGCGTCTTGACGCCCATCGCCGTGGCTTCTTCGGCGATCATTGCGCCCAGCTCCGGATTGCCCGGAAATTCGTAGGGCAGGTCCTGGATGAAGTGCGGGAACTCGTGGCTGGTGTAGTTACCCTTGTGCACCGCATTGTTGTTGATGTGGTAACCCGCGTTAACCAGCCAGTGCGTGTCGAAAACGATGAAGGTATCGACGCCGAGTTCGACGGCGCGGCGGCCAATCTCACGCTCCGCATCGATGGCCGCCTGCCGGCAACCATGGGCCGGACCCGGCATTTCGGAAATAAGCATCGACGGCACGTGCGTGCACTTGATGGCCATAAGGATTTCACCCATGAATCTGTCTCCTGAAGATATGTTTGATGGTTTCTCTATGGGGATTCGGATGGCTTTTAAGCTCTGTTAAATCGGGAAAACGACATTGATCTGGCCGGTACCGGACGAACCGAAGTAAGGTGTGATGACCTCTGCCCTGCCCTCGTATTGGTCCCAGCCCAAGACGCCGAGCAGCATGGCCGTGTCGTGCATCATGCCTTCGCCGTGACACTTGACCGCGTACTCGGGCAACATGCCGCAGAAGGTCTTCCAGTCGCCCTTCTGCCAAAGATCGACGACGTGGTGATCGACCGTTTCAAGGAACGGGTCCCAGACCTTGTGCAGGAACTGTTCGGAAACGCCGTTCTGGGCGAAGCGATGCGACAGCGAACCGGAGGCCAGCACGGCGACATTGCCTTCGCTCTGCTCGATGGCGCGGCGCACTGCCCGGCCGAGTTCGACCGAATCCAGCAAGTTATGGACAGTACACAGTGCCGACACCGAAACGACCTTGAACTGCTTGTCCTCGTTCATGTAGCGCATCGGCACCAGGGTGCCGTATTCGAGTGCCAGGCTGGTCGCATCGTGGGCACGGGTAAACACGCCGGCGGCCGTGGCTGCCTCGGCGATGGCATGACCGAGCGCCGGATTGCCGGAATACGAGAACGGCATGTTCTTGATGAAGTGCGGCAGTTCGTTGGAGGTGTAGATGCCCTCCCACGACGGCGCACAGTTGATGTGGTAACCGGAATTGACCAGCCAGTGCGTGTCGAAGACGACAATGGTGTCGACCTTCAGATCACGCATGCGGCGAGCGATTTCCTTGTGACCGTCGATGGCCGCCTGACGGCAGCCCTTGTGCGGGCCATCCTGTTCCGACAGGTACATCGACGGAACGTGGGTGATCTTGGCGGCGAGAACGAGCTTGCCCATGATCAGACGCCCCAACGCGGAATGTGGTGGCTACCGTACGAAACCGCGATGTTCTTGGCTTCGCAGAACACTTCGAAGCTGTAGTGATTACCTTCGCGACCGGTACCCGAGGCCTTGGAACCACCGAAAGGCTGGCGCAGATCGCGGACGTTCTGGCTGTTGACGAAAGTCATGCCGGACTCGATGGCCTTGGCCAGACGGATGGCGCGACCGGTGTTGTTGGTCCACAGGTAGGACGAGAGGCCGTAGGGTGTGTCGTTGGCGATACGGACGGCATCTGCTTCGTCCTTGAAACGGATGATGCAGGGGACAGGCCCGAAGATTTCTTCCTGGGCGATGCGCATGCTGTTGTCGACGTCGGCGAAAACGGTCGGCTGGACCCAGAAACCGTTCTTGAACTTGTCGGCGACGACTGGTGTGCCACCGCCGAAGACGACCTTGGCGCCTTCCTGCTTGCCGAGTTCGATGTAGTAATTGACCTTATTCATGTGGCCCTTGGAGATCATCGGGCCGATGATGGTGTTCGGATCCATCGGGTCGCCCACGGTCAGGCGAGAGGCGCGCAGCGCGAAGTCGGCAACGAACTTGTCGTAGATGCCTTCCTGAACGATGATCCGCGAGCCGGCGGTGCAGCGCTCGCCGTTGTTCGAGAAGATCATGAAAATGGCAGCGTCGAGGGCGCGTTCGTAGTCGGCGTCGTCGAAGATGATGAAGGGTGACTTGCCACCCAGTTCCATCGAGAACTTCTTCAGGCCGGCCGCCTTGACGATGCGGTTGCCGGTGGCGGTCGAGCCGGTGAAGGAGATCGAGCGGACATCCGGGTGCGAGACGAGCGGTTCACCAGCGGTGTCGCCGAAACCATGGACGACGTTGAAGACACCGGCCGGAATGCCGGCTTCAAGCGCCAGTTCGCCGAGGCGGTTGGCGGTCAGCGGCGACAGTTCCGACATCTTCATCACGGCCGTGTTGCCGAAGGCCAGGCAGGGCGCGGTCTTCCAGGTGGCGGTCATGAACGGCACGTTCCACGGCGAGATCAGCGCACAGACGCCAACCGGCTGCCACAGCGTGTAGTTGAGGTGGCCGGTATCGGAATCGTAGGTTTCGCCGTGCATGTGCTGGATCAGCTCGGCAAAGTAGTTGAAGTTGTCCGAAGCGCGCGGAATCAGCACGCGCTTGGTCTGGTTGGTGACCTGGCCGCAATCGGCCGTTTCCATGTCGGCAATCGGCTCGACATTGGCGGCGATCAGTTCGCCGAGCTTGCGCACGAGACGGGCGCGCTCCTTGACCGGCGTCGCGGCCCAGCCCGGGAAAGCAGCCTTGGCAGCGGCGACGGCGGCGTTGATTTCTTCCTGGCCGCCGCTGGCAACGGTGTCGATGACCTCGCCGGTGGCCGGGTTGATGGTTTCGAAGGTTTCCTTGCTGCCGACCTTCTGGCCGTTGATGATGTGGTGAATCATGCTGTTCTCGCTTTCTTTATGCGGTGGCGAAATAAGTCTGGTCGTCGACGATGGTATTGATCAGGCAACAGACGCCTTCGACTTCGGTCTCGATGACATCGCCGGCCTTGACGTCAGCCAGACCTTCCGGCGTGCCGGTCAGGATGATGTCGCCGGGGTTCAGCGTCATGAACGAGGTCAGATATTCGATCAGCGTCGCGATATCGAAAATCATGTCGGAGGTGGTGCCCTGCTGCGTCGTCTTGCCGTTGACCCGCGTCGTCAGCTTGAGTGCCATCGGATTCGGCACGTCGGCGGCGTCGACCAGCCAAGGGCCGAGCGGTGTGCAGCCGTCACGGTTCTTGACGCGCAGGTTCGGGCGGTAATAGTTCTCGAGGTAGTCGCGAATGGCGTAGTCGTTGGCCACGGTGTAGCCGGCCACCATCTCCATGGCGTCAGCCTTTGCTACCTGATAACCGCTCTTGCCGATGACGACGGCCAGCTCGCACTCGTAGTGCATGTATGTGGCGTCGGCCGGGCGACGCGTCTTGGCACGGTGACCGACGATGGTGTTCGGCCCTTTGAGGAAAGCGAGCGGCACTTCCGGCGCCTTGAAAGCCAGCTCCTTGGCGTGGTCGGCGTAGTTGAGGCCGAGCGCAAAGACGGCGCCGGGGACGACCGGCGGCAGCCAGCTGACCTCGGCTTCGTTGAGCAAACGGCCATCGGCCAGCTGAACACGGCCGTCAGCGGCCTGCGTTACTTCGTGGATGGCGCCCTGAAAGGCTATGCGTCCGCGCTTCATGCTTGTGCTCCTGCGATGGAGAATTGGAGGGAGCCAACGCCTTCGGCACTGATCTTGACCTGGCTGCCGGCACCGGCCTGCGGGGCCATGTAGCTGACGCCGACGAGCAGAACGTCGCCCTGGCTCAGGGTCATGAACTCGGTGACATCGACCAGCAATTGGGCCGGATCACGGACCAGATCGGCCAGCGAACGCTGTTCGACGACCTTGCCGTCGATCTCGGTGGTCAGCACCAAATTAGACAGATCGACCAGCGGCTTGACCGAACAGAGCGGCAGCGAACCGTCGAAGCACTTCTCGCGAATGGCCGGGCGGTAGTAGCTGTCGTGCGGCAGGCTCAGATCGCCAGCCAGCACGATGCCACCTACGGCGTCCAGTGCGTTGTCGCGGGTCAGTCGAGCCGCAGCGCGGCCCATGACCAGACCGACCGTGGCGCCAACTTCGACGGCTGTGGTGCCCTTCGGCAGGGTCACGGTCGTACCGCAGGCAACGCGAGTGTTGGCCGGCTTGATGTACATCGCCGGGGCTTTCGGCGCGCCTTTGTAGGGCGCCGCTGCGAGCGCATCGCCGATCTTGCGGACGGAAGCGTGGTCGTTGAGGACGACGCCGTAAACCGTGCCACTGACTTTCTGTTTAATCATTGGTACGAACTCCAGTTAGCCGAGGAAGTGAACCAGGCCGAGGCACAGGACAGGGAAGAAGACCAGAGCAATGATACGAATGAAGTCGGACGCCAGGAAAGGCATCACGCCCCAGGCAGTTTCCGTCATTGGCACATCCTTGGCGATCTTGTTGATGACGTAGAGGTTCATGCCGACAGGCGGATGGACCAAGCCGATTTCAACCACCATCAGGGCGAGAATACCGAACCAGATCGACTTGTCCTCGACGCTCATGCCGAAGAATTCGAGCCCCATGACCATCGGATAGAAAATGGGGATGGTGAGCAGGATCATGGCCAGCGAATCCATGACGCAGCCGAGCAGGATATAGATAAGCAGGATGGCGAAGAGAACCACCAGCGCCGGCAAGCCGCTATGCTGGACCCAGGTTGCCAGCTCGGTCGGCATTTGCGACAGGGCCAGGCTGGAGTTGAGCAGGTCGGCGCCGATCAGCACCATGAAGATCATGCCGGTGGCGTGGGCCGTGCCATAGACGCTCTGCAGGAAATCCTTGGTGCGCATGCCGCCGGAGACCGCAGCGATGATGCCGCAGGCTGCGGCGCCAATCGAGGCAGCTTCGGTCGGGTTGGCCCAGCCGCCATAGATACCGACGATGACGACGAGGAAGACACAAAGCACAGGGATGATGTTGATCTGGGCCTTGATCATTTCGGCAAACGGCACTTTCTTGCCGGCCGGACCGGCACTCGGATCGCGGCGGACGACCAGCGCGATGACCAGGATGTAGCCCAGCGCCGCGATAATGCCAGGCACAACGGCGGCAACGAAGAGCTTGCCAATCGACTCCTGCGTCAGCACAGCGTAGATGACCAGCGGCACCGACGGCGGGATCATGATGCCGAGCGTGCCGGAGGCGGCCAGCGTGGCGGTCGCCAGCTTACCGGAGTAACCGGCAGCCTTCAGTTCAGGCAAGGCGACCTGCCCCATCGTTGCGGCAGTAGCCAGCGAGGAGCCGCAGATAGCACCGAAAGCAGCACAGGCAGCAGTCGAAGCCATGGCCAGGCCGCCACGCCAGTGGCCGATCAACGTACCAGCAGCCTTGAATAGGGCCTTGGACAGGCCGCCATGGGTAGCAAACTGCCCCATCAGGATGAACAAGGGAATGACCGCCAGGTCGTAATTCGACACCCGGGCATAGACCAGGTTGTTGAGGGTATACAGCAGGCCGGCGGTTTCGCCGGCGTTCATGACCAGATAGATGCCGGCGCCGGTGATGAACATCGCCATGGTGATGTGCACCCGGATGGCGAGCATGCCCAGCAGGCAGGCGAAGCCGATCAGGCCGATTGAGGTACCGCTCATTTACTTGCTCCCCGGAATGTTCTTGGTCGGGTGGAAATGGGCATAGGCCCGGTAGATCGCGCAGATCATCATGAGAAACAGGCCGGGCACGAGCAGCGCTGTCGGAATCCACAGCGGCAGCGAAACCAGCGTCGTTACCTCTTCCGATTCATGGGTGGCGATGGCGGACAGAATCGTGCGCCAGACCAGAATGCCTGAGACGATGGCGAAGAGGACTTCGGCCACGCCATCGATCGGACGCTTCAGTGAATCACGCATGTTCTCGGTGAAGAAATCCACCTTGATGTGCTCGCCAAGCAGGGTGCAGTACGGCAGGAAAGCCGTAGCTGCAACGGCCGTGCCGGCCTGCATCAGTTCGATATCGCCGGTCACCGAGCCGAAACCCAGTTTGCGGCCGATGATCGAGACCAGCGACATGGCGATCAGGGCGATGAATAACACCCCGCCTGAAATCGCCATCGTCTTGCCGGCCATGATCAGGTAGTGCTCGACCCTGTCGTGCTCCACCAGTTCATGGGGTATCCCCATCGGATCTTGCATGCTGTTCCCCTTTTCCTGATCTTTTTATTTGTTGGTGCCAGTCAGTTCGCGGGCCGAGGCGATCAGCTTCTTGCCGTCGACACCCTTTTCGCCAACCTGCTTGGCCCATTCGTCCTCGACGCTGGCCGTCGCCTGCTTCATGGCCGCCACCTGCGTCGCACTCAGCGTGGTGATCTTGTTGCCCTGGGCAGCGATGCGCTTGCGGGTATCGGCCGCAACTTCATCGAACATGGCACCGAACTGGCCAACCATGACTTCGCCGGTCGTCTTGTCGACGATGGCCTTGAGGTCGGCCGGCAGGCCATCGTACTTGGCCTTGTTCATGAGCACGGTGAGGACGGTGGCTGTCGGGTGAGCAACGCCGGCATCCGGCTGCAGGTGGAACTTGGTGACTTCGGACAGCTTGGTCGGGAACACCAGTTCCCAGGCGCCGAGCGAACCGTCGACTACGCCCTTGGCGATGGCTTCGGTAACCTGCGCCGGCGGCATGGCGACCGGTTGGCCGCCGAGGGCAGCCAGGGTCCTGGCGCCGACGCGGGTCGAGGTGCGCAGCTTGAGGCCGGCAAACCCGGTCAGGCCGGCGATCTGCTTGCTGGCAGTGTGAACTGCCTGACCACCGTCGGTGTGGAAGGCCAGAACCTTGTAAGCGGCGAATTCCTGCTGGGCATTCTGCTGGTAATACTTCCACAGCGCCTTGGAGCTGGAGGTGGCGTCCTTGACCATGAACGGCAGTTCGAACGCTTCGATGGCCGGGAAGCGACCGGCTGAATAGCCCGGGCCGGTCCACACGACGTCGGCGACACCGTTCTTGACCTGATCGACGAGCTGGCCCGGCGTACCGCCGAGCTGCATGGCAGGGTAGAACTGGCACTTGATCCGGCCATTCGACTGCTTGCCCATCTCGTCACACCAGGGCTGCAGGACTTTTTGTTGGGTCGGCGCGGCGGACGGCAGGAAGTGCGCGATCTTCAAGGTGACTTCCTGGGCGGCAGCCGGCAGTGCAATAGCCATGGCGCCAACGGCTGCTAGGTTACGGTAGTTCATTCGACATCTCCTCGATGAGTGTGGGTGAGCCCACGTTTATTAACATGTTAGTGATCAAATTAAATCACTACTATGTTAGTGAGTCAACGCCCTCTTCTGCTTTTTTTCGTTTTTTTCTTGGGTGCAATTTAGCTGCAGAAAAAACCGGCCGCACGAGGCGGCCGGCGAACTCCGCAGAGGAGAGATGAACGCAGAGGAAAACTAAGACTTCATGATCTTCAACGTCTGTATGGAGGTGTATTCCGCTAGGCCATGCTGACCGAACTCAACACCAACACCGGATTGCTTGACGCCGCCAAACGGCGCATCTGGCTGGATGGCGCCATGCTCATTGACCCAGGCGGTACCGCACTCAAGCCGCATGGCCAGCGCAGCAGCCTTGGCCGTATCGCTCGACCAAACCGAACCACCCAGACCGTTCGGACTATTGTTGGCGCGAGCAATGACTTCGTCGATATCCGAATACTTGATGACCGGCAGGATGGGGCCAAAGGGTTCTTCATCGACCAGGCGCACGCCATCGGAAATATCCGTGACGATCGTTGGCTCGTAGAAATAGCCGGGGCCGGCCTTGCGTTTGCCGCCGCACAGGAAACGGGCTCCGTGGGCGCGAGCATCCTCGGCCAGTTCCTCTACCTTGGCCAGTTGCACGGCGTTCTGAATCGGCCCAAGCTGGGTTTCCGGGTTCATGCCATCGCCGACCACTGCATTACGCGCCAAGTTGGCCAGTTCGCTGCACAGTTCGTCGTAGATGCTTTCATGGACGTATAGGCGTTTCAGGCAGGCGCAGGTCTGGCCATTGTTATGGAAGGTGACGCCGAACAGCTTGGGCGCCAAAGCCTTAACATCGACATCCGGGAGCACGATGCCGGCATCGTTGCCGCCCAGTTCCAACGTCAGGCGTTTCAGGTTGCCCGAGGCATTGGCCATGATGCGCTTGCCGGTTGCCGTCGAACCGGTAAACACGACTTTGGCGATGCCCGGATGGCCGGTCATGGCCGGACCGACATCGGACCCGGCAGCACCGGTGATGAAATTGAGCACGCCCGCAGGCAGTATGGCGTTGGCTAGTTCGGCAAAGCGTGCAGTCGCCACCGGCGTCATTTCAGACGGCTTGAGCACCACCGTGTTGCCAGCGCGCAGGGCAGGAATTACGTGCCAGATAGCGATCATCAGCGGCCAGTTCCACGGTGTGATCGAAGCGACCACGCCGAGCGGCTTGCGATGCACCTCGACACGCGCTTCGGCGTTGTCCTGAATGACTTCGACCGGCAGTTCCAGATCGGCCGTGACGTGCGTCCAGGCAATCGACCCACCGACCTCCATGCCCGCTCCAACGCCGTTCAGGCCGCCCTGCGGCTTGCCGGTTTCCAGCGTGACCAGGCGCATCAACTCCGGCATGTTCGCTTCGAGTGCGGCACCCAGCGCGTGCATCAATTGCTTGCGCTCGCTATCGGGTTTGCGGCTCCAGGCCGGGAAAGCAGCCTGGGCAGCCTTGACCGCTGCATCGACGTGGCTGGCATTGCCAGCTTGCGCCTGGGCGAATGCCTCGCCGGTGGCTGGGTTGATGACCGGAAAAGTGGTAGCCGCCTGGACGGCCTGGCCGTCGATCAGCATGGAAATGGTTTGCATGTCGTCTCCTGTTATTGAGTTTGTTTATTGCCGAGTCCGTCGACGATAACGCCATGACGGGAAAAGCGAACCACACCATGAGCACCGGCCAGCACAGCGGTCAGCGACAGGCGGTCATCGCGCTGTCTCCATGTGAAACTCGCGCCGCCGTCACCGCTTTCCAGCGACACGCCGTCCAGAGCGACACCGATGACACGGCCATTGGCTTCGATCAAGTCCGTAACCGAGCTCTTGCTGCCGCTGACCACGGCCTGCCACGAATGGCCCTCGTCGGTGCTACGGTAAATCGTTCCGCGCAGGCCGGCGACGAGCAGCGTGCCGTCATTGAGTGCCGTGCCGCTCCACAATGAGCCCTTGTAACCGGTGTTCAGATAATGCCAACTCTGGCCGCGATCGTTGCTGCGCAGGACCACACCGCGTTCGGCGGCAACGTAAAGCACGCCCTTGCCCGAGGCGAAAGCCTTAAACAGGTTGCGATCGGCCTTGCCGCCTTCCGGCGGCGCTGGCAGATCAAGCGGCGTCCATGTTTTGCCGCCATCCTGCGTGCGCAGGACCAGAGACCACAAACCAACGGCCAGACCTTCGTTGGCATCGAAGAAGTGCACCGAGAACAGCGGGCGATCCTCCTGGGTGTCCAGACGCTGGATCATCCAGTTCTCGCCGCCGTCTGCAGTATGCAGGATTGCCCCCCACTGGCCGACGGCCCAGCCGTGCTTGTCGTCGGCAAAGCTGACGGCGGTCAGGGTCGAGGCAACCGGAACCTTAGCCGCCTGGCGGAAGGTCTTGCCCTCGTCGTCGGAGAGCAGGATGGTGCCAAGGTCACCGACCGCTACCATGCGTTTGCCGGCACGTGCCGCACCGAGCATCGCTGCCAGCGTGGCTGCCTTGCTGGCCTTGGCCGGCTGCGCCAGCAGGGGAGACGGAGCTGCCGGTGCCTGAGCCTGCGCGAAGTGGCTGGCCAGTAGGGCCAGGATTAGTGCGCTCGTCCGGAGCGTCATCGAATTCAGTTGCATGATGTGTTCCTGCTCAGTGATTCAGGATACCCGGCGCGCGAACCGGGGTCTTGCGCGGAAACAATTTTTCGAGCCAGACGGCGAAGGCCGGTAGCGCGGTCATGGCCATGACCATATTGACCATGAACATGAAGGCAAGCAGTTTGCCCATGTCGGCCTGAAACTTTAGGTCGGAGAAGGCCCAGGTGGCGACGCCGATGGCCAGCGTGATGGCGGTGAAGATGGTCGCCGTGCCGACTTCGAGGATCGAATGTTCCAGCGCCTTGACGATGTTCTCGCCCTGCGACAAATGCAGTTGCAAGCGGTTGTAGATATAGAAGGCGTAATCGACGCCGATGCCGACGGCGAGCACCATGACCGGCAGCGTAGCGACGGTGAGACCGATTTCCAGTTCCTTCATGAACCAGTAGCCGATGAAGGTACCGACGGTGAGCGGCAGACAGCAGGCGAGTACGGCACGGAAATCACGATAGACCATGGCGACGAGGAAGACGATGGCAGCGTAGACGTACATCATCATCGGCCATTCGCTGTGCTCGACCTCGTCATTGACCGCGGCAAGTACCCCGGCATTACCCGAAGCAAGGCGGATAGTGACACCATCGAGCTTGTTTTCGGCTCGGAAGGCCTTGACCTTGGCGATGACACGATTGATGGTCGTCGCCTTGTGATCGTTCAGGAACAGGTGCACCGCCGTCATGCTGCAATCCTTGCGCATGTAGCCCCGCATCCGGCCGATCTCGGTAGCCAGCGCCGCGTAATTGCCCGGATCGATGGGGATGGCGTTCATTTTCGGATTGCCTTCGTTGTAGCCCTCGTTATAGGTCCGCAACTGACCGGAGAAGGAACTGGCCGACAGCACGCCCTCGGTGTTCTGCATGTGCCAGACGAACTGATCCTGGTAGATGCCGATGGCGACGTTTTCACAGGATTCCGGGGCTGCTTCGAACACGATGGTCAGCCAGTCGAGGCCAGTATCGTAGGCATCTGAAATCGCCACCGCATCTCGGTTGAAGCGGGCTTCGGCACGCAGCTCCGGGGCGCCGGGCTGCAGGGTGCCGATCACTCGGTCGCTGCTCTGCCACACCGATACCGCAAAAATGGCAGTAGTCAGGGCAATGACGATGGCGGCGTTGCGCGGTTCGGCAACCCGAGCCAGGGCACGCAGCCAGCGGGCGCGTTTGTCACGCTTCATCATCGCCTTGTCGGCGTATTCCTTGGTGAAGGTGAAGTATGAAGCGGCTATCGGCAGCATGGCCAGATTAGTGGTGATCTTGAAGAAGACACCAAGTGAAGCGGTGATCGCCAGTTCGCGCACCATCGGGATGGGAATGAGGATCAACGTGATGAAGGACACGAAAGCGGTAACCAGCGCCAGCACGCCGGGTATCAGCAGGCCGGAGAAACTGGCACGCGCCGCCTGTTCGGTCGTCTTGCCGTGCGCCAGTTCGCGCACGATGAAGTTGATCTGCTGTACGCCGTGCGACACGCCGATGGCGAAGACCAGGAAGGGCACCAGCACGGCCAGCGGATCGAGGCCAAAGCCAAGCAGACGCAGCGCGCCGAATTGCCAGACCAGCGAGGTAAAGGAACAGACGATAGGCAGGATGGTGAAGCGCAATGAATGGCAATACCAATAAACCGCAGCAGCCGTGAGCAGCAACGCCACAGCGCAGAATTCAAGCACCGACGAGGCACCGTCGGCGATATCGCCGATCTGCTTGGCGAAACCGATAATCTGGATTTCGAAGTCGGCATCCTCGAACTGCTTGCGCAGGCCTTCCAGCTTGTCGTTGTAGGCCACGTAGTCAATCTTGTTGCCGTCCTTGTCCACTTCGGCCAGCTCGGCGACGATCATCGCGCTCGTCTGGTCACGCGACACCAGCGTGCCAACGAAGCCACCCTGGCTGGCCGAGCGCTGAATGCCGGCGATGATTTCTTCGTTCAACTGTTCCGGCATCACTGTGCCGGAAATCAGCGGGTCGGCCCGAAAGCCCTCCTCCGTGATCTCATTCACGAAGCTGTTAGGCGTCCAAAGCGATTGGACGCCTAGGCGGTCGACGCCTGGCAGGTAGATCACCGCCTGGGTAACGTCATAAAGGCGCTTTAGACCGGCCTGTGTCCAGATGTTTTCCTTCTTGGCCTTGACCACGACGTTCAGCCGATTGGCACCGAGCACGTCGTTCCGGTATTTGTGGAAGGTCTCGATGTATTCGTGGCCGGTCGGCATCTGCTTTTCGAAACCTGCCTCCATGCGCAACTGCAGCGCAAAGTACCCCATCACGGCAGTAAAAACGGCCAGCCAGATCAGGAAGGGTGTTCGGTACTTGAAACAGAAGTTTTCCAGCCCGGACAGTGTCCGGGTCAGGTATTTGTCGACCGCGTCGACACTGAAAAGGTTGAGCATGATGTGCTGTCCTGCGGGAGATGGCTTGTTCTTATGATTTGGAACGGGGGACGGTCACCCGCCCCCCGCCCTGCGCTTGCTTAGAAATTACGCGACACATAGACCCCGAAGAAATCGCGGTCCGCATACGGCTGGTCATATACGCGCGAACCGCCCCAGAATCTGGCGTAGTTCACCCCAGCCTGCCACTTGGCCGGGTTCTGGGTAAAGCTGACGATGAAGTTGGCAGACTTCGCTCCCTCCATGAACAGCGCCGACGCGTTTGGCGTGCGCCCATTCACCGCCTGGAAGTAGTAAATCTCCGGTGTAACCTGCCACCCCGGGATCAGATTGCCATCGTAGGTCCAGCTGAAGTCCAGGTTGTAGCCCCAGGAGAGCTTGTCACCCACTGCCTCGGCCGAGTTACCCAGGTTGTATTCCTGACCCCAGGCCCAGACGCCGGCACCGATCGGCTCTGCCCCGTAAAATTTCTTAAGTTTCGGGTAGTAACTGGCGACTGCTTCGATCATGAAGGTGGCTGTCGAAGCATTGCCCAGCACCTTGAGGATGCCGCCGTAATCACCCGGCGTCATGCTGAGCAGGCCGGTCAGGTGCCACTGGAATTTCTTCTCGTCCACCCAGCACTTGCCGCCATTCGAGGCACAGAGGTCGAAGCCCGGGTTCAGGGAAACGGCATCCTTCGGACGATAGGAGAGTTCGGTACCGATCGCCCAGTCGCCGAGCGGGAAGTTGGCCGAAATACCGTACATGCGGCGATCTTCAGCGTACTGCCACTCGAAGACCGTGGAATTCGGATCAACAGCCAGGTTCGGCGCCTTGTCATGGTAGGCCATGGCGTAGAAGCCGAGGTTCAGCTGCGTGCCCGATGGTTGCCAGCGCACAGCCGCGCCAAACTGGCCGGAATCTTTAGCCTTGCGACGGTTGATGCCGTAGGTGCTGTCTCCAACGCCCAAGCCATTGAGCTGCGACCAATAGCTGCCAGTCGGCGGAAAGTAGTGTGCGTCCCATTTCGCCTGATAATAAGCTTCGAGATTCACGCCCCGGCCGAGTCCGGTTGCGAAGCTGACGATAGGCGCCGGCAGGAAAACCTCCTTCAACTGGGTACCCGGCTGCGACAAGCGCATGATGTCCATCGCGTTAACCTGATTGATGCCACCTGGCAGAAACAAGCTCTCCCCCCAACTGATCACCTGATTACCAACGCGAACCCGGGCCCGCTGCTCACCCATCGAGAACTCCTTGCTCACCCACAGGTCGAGCAGGCGGGTCTTGAACTCTAGGTCATCTTTTGCATCATCGGACAAAGACGCGGTGTAACCGTTTGGACCAGTCGCCGCGCTAACGAAGCCGGTTGTCCTGGTCGCAGTGAAATCGCGCAACCAACTAAAACGCCCCATGAACTTCCAGTCGTCCGGCAGCTTGAGCAGCAGTTCGTGCATACCCTTAAGGTAGGTCGTAAAAGCATCACCCTTGCCGTAGTTGATGTTGCCCTGATCGCCCACGCCCTGGAAAGTTGTGTTGCCGATTGGCGCACCGTTGCCTGAGGCACCGTTGACCACGAGGTTGCTTGATGGACTTTGGGCACGAATGCCCGTGCCCAACGACACGGTCGAATCGAAACTGCCGGAAATGCTTTCGGTTTCGAAGGTGAAGGCAGCCGCGGCCCCCACGTAGCCGATCAACACGGACAGAACGGTTTTCTTGAAAATATTGTGCATGGTATTACCCTCCGTTGTCGTTCTGATCGATCAACGCTCGCTGATCGAGCGCAGGTTGTCCGAGGTGTAGAAGCCTTCTTTCAACTTCGGATCATTGGCTTCGACAAACCACTTCATGTCCTTTCCGCCGCCCAGGGAGCTTTGGTCTACCAGGTAGCGGTTATCGACCAGGTTGTACTGAACGAAGGCCGGGTTATCACAGCTGCCTGTTTCATAAACCGGGATGACGAAGCCTTCACGCAGCTTCCAGAGCTTGCCTTGGGCGTCGTAGTCCTCAGCGGCAACGATCGCCCAGCTATCCTCGTCGATATAGAAAGTGCGCTTCGGCGCGACATGGCGGACGCCCTGCTTGACGGAAGCCTCGACTACCCAGACGCGGTGCAGTTCGTAGCGACGGTGAGCGCTATCGATGCCGTTTTCCTTGGCCACATCGCTGAATTTGACGTTCGGGTCATACATGCCGAAGGCGTTGTAGCCGACGATCATTTCCTTCTTGCCGACCAGCTTCCAGTCGAAACGCTCGATAGTGCCGTTGAACATGCGCGGCTCGTCCATCGTGTACTGGTTCTCGAAGCCGATCTGCGGCGCGTCATAGGCGTAGGTCGGCATGCGACGGACGCGACGCTGGCCCGGGAAGTAGTAGAAAACCTCGTTGGTCTTGTCGGTGAACACCGTAATGGCTAGCGACTGGCCAGCTAGTGCGGTCGGCGACTTGTAGGCAAAGTAGGTGAAATACTCTACCGGCGACAATGCCGAAAACTGGGCCGAACCCTTCTTGCCCCACGGGAAGAAATAGGTCTGGGTGGACGTGGCGGCGATCCACTCGCTGGAACCAGCACGCGGCGATAGCGCGGTGTACAGGGTCGGGAATTCGAAACCGACGCCGGCGTACTTCATCTTGACGTTCCACATCGCCTCGGTACCCGTCTTCGGCAACGGGAACGGGATGCCCGGCACGTTGGCTTCCTTCAGGCTCCAGCCGTCGGCACCAATCTTGGCGGTTGTCGCATTCTTCTTGGTGTTTTCAACAACGAAATCCGGATTGGCACAGGTGCGACGGGACGGATAGACATCCATCTTGTAGCCCTTGTTCTGTTTGATCAGCTGAACCTGGCCCGGCGACAGTTGTGCTGCGTACTTGTCAACGTTGCTCGCATCGATCGAATACAAGGCCTTGTCACCCTTGTGCTTCCAGGCATCAGCGCGGCTCTTGCCATAGCTCCAGCCGGAAGCCTGCGGCTCGTTGCCGCCCCATGCCGGGATGGAACCATCCTTGTTGGCCCCCTTTTCGGCGCCGACCGGAGTCAGCTCCTTGCCAAGCTTGGCGGCATCGGCTTCCGTCGAGGCATAGGCGGAAAACGATGCGGAAAATACAGTGGCAAGGATCGCTGCGGCCCCGCCCTTCTTGAACATGATCATTTCAATCTCCTGTGTGGTGAACAGAGACCAACCCCTCCGGTCGGCCGCAACCAATTTCACTGGTTGGGGCCAGTGTAGAAATCGGCCCTCTTTGTCCGTTATCAAAAATCGGCAACTTTTTATGATGCAATTCAATTGGGCGACTTACCCGATATCTACCCCTCCGTTCCATCGCTAGGAGCGTTGTCCACTACCGTCTGAGCCAGCGGCCAGAACTGAAAATAGCTGCCAACCACCACCATCAGCGGAAAGGTCACAGCGAGCATGGCCGAAGCCAGCCACAACTCGAGCGGATAAGTCGGCCCGCCCGAGGAGAGGGCGAAGCGGCTGAGTGCTACCGCTTCGTAGAGATGCAGCATGGCGACAGCCAAGCCTGCCGCCACGCCGTTTAGAATCAGGCCACGCCAGGGCTGCGGCAGCTTGAGTGCCGGCACGCCCTCAAACATGGCGAGCAGGATGAAGTAGCCGAAATTGATGGCGACGCAGACCCGCACCATGAACAGCACCTTGTCCATGCCTTGCCCAACGAAACCGGCCCAAAAAGCACCGGCCAGAGTGAAGACCAAAAGCAGGGAAAGGATGCCGAAGACCGGCTGTTTGCCTAGCGCCGGCAACTTGCTGGCGAATGCGCTCATTGGCCAGAAATCGAACAAGATCAGGGCAAGTACTGGCACCAGCATGGCGATGGCGAAGACCAGCGGAGTCCAGGCCATGAACAAGCCATGCGGATCAAGTTCGGACCGGTAAAACGGTGCTTCGGCCAGGAAGCCGAAATCGAACAGCCAGCGGAACAGGCCGTAAGCCAGCGCATAGGCGCCAACCAGCAGCGCTCCGCCCATGAGCCCTGGGTGGCGGATCGCCGGCGCGAACGGCCAGCATTGCAGCGGCACGACAAGCACCAGCATGACCGCCACGGAGAAGATCAGGAACATGATCAGGAATGGCGTCGGCAACGCCATTCCACCGCCTACCGTCTGCCAGGCGATGCAGGCGACGGCTGTGCCGACCAGCGCATTTAGCGCGGTGAAAGCAATGCCACGCAAGGGCTGCGGTAACTTGGACAGGGCCTTGGGGTAAGTGGACTGCCAGACCAGACTAATGACCATCTGTGCCGGCACCATGGCGACCAGGATGACCGTACCCCAGCCGGTCAGCCATTCCGGGCTGACGAGCAGGCAGAAGAAAAGCGAGGCGAACACCGCCCCGGCCGTGGCGATGACGCCACGGCGCAAGCCCTGCAAATTGTTCATGGTGATTCCTGTTAGCGGGCCGATCCGAGCTGGATGTCCTCGATTTGCTTAAGCAGGCGAACGCGCATGCCCGGGATGTCCTGCGGGACGGTTGCCCGGTAAGCACGGACATCGTCGGCGGTGTAAGGTTTGAAGTCGGCCGGAGTGCTGCTACGCCCGATGTTGGCCATCACCCAGTTAAGCAATTCCGCCGTTTCGCCGTCGCTGAGCGGCGTGTTCAATGTTCCAGGCACCTGCGATAGGTAGGCCCGCCCATCCGGAGCCTGGAGGAAATGCCCGACCTCGTCGCGCATGCTGGGAATGCCGTTTTCCGGCGAGCCGGTACCGTCAGACTGATGGCAACCCATACAGTGCAGGCGGTAATTCTTCTTGGCAGCATCTGCCACGGCTTCCCCTGCCAGCAGGCCAAAAATACCCGCCAACAAGAGACCACAACGGATCCTGGAAGCTAGGTTCATGTTGTGCTCCTTACTGAGATGCCGCCCGCCAGCCGCGCAATTCCCTGGCGGTTGGCTTTTTCGCACGTGTCGCAGCCAGTTCGTCGACCTCGATGACCTTGAAGCCAGCGGGCAATTCGGCGGCGTTGAAGTTCGTCAGCACATGGTTCAGCACGCTGGCCAGTTCGGCGTCCGACAATTGCTGCCAGGAAGGCATGATGCCTTCGTAGATCACACCTTTCGATTCCATTTTCCCGGCAAGGCCGCTTATTACTATGCCCGCCAGGTACTTGCGCCCTTCCGGCACCGCCAGCCGCTTGCCCAGCGTGCCGGCGAGTGGCGGCGCGAGGCCAAGCGCACCGGCGCCGTCCGGTTGGTGGCAGGCGGCGCAGTTGGCGTCGTACACAGCCTTGCCATCCCCTGCGGAGGCGATTCCCACGGTCAACCCGAAAAAAAGGCCAAAAATCAAATGCCTCATGACCGCCCCTCTTCCAGTCCGACGATGACCGATACCGTGCAGTGGTAATGGCTACTCTGGTTGGCCATGCACCAGTTGATATCGTTATGTACCCCCATGCGGTAACCGGGGCGTTCGCGGATGTTGGTGTTGCAGAAGCAGCGACCGCAGGAGGTCTTGCCGCAGCAGTCGTTGTAGCTGACCAGATAGTCGCGGCCGTCGGCCGGATTGTGGCAGGTACCGACCCAGGACACGGCTGACGGCGTTGAGCCCGGCGGACAGGTCGTCATCGTGCCGCCGCAGCATGAGCACAGGAAGCCGTCTACACTGCAGTAGCGCCAGTAATCGCAATCGGTGTCGGTCGGCTCACCCTTCTTTTTCGGAGTACCGTGGCCGCCCGCCGCGTGAGCATTGTTGGTGCGATCGAAGGGAAGCACAGGCAGTGCGAAGGCGCCGGCCACCAGCAACTTGCTGACGCCTGTAATGAAGCCGCGCCGCGAAGCATTTTGTGCCACCGTACGCGTGCGGCGCTCGGTGAAACGGTCGAGTAGTCTAAGGAAGTCCATGGCTCAGGCTTTCTCCGGATGAGCTTCGGATGCCAGCAGCTGACGGTCGATATGTTCCTGCACCGAGGCGATGCCGCTTTCGTACGCCGTCATCAGGCTCTCGACCTGTTCGCGGGAATTGACCAGTCCCTTTGCGCGGACAAAGCCCTTGGCGTCGAGCAGCACGCAATACGGCAGCTTGGAAATCTTGTAGGCCATGCCCAGCGGCTGCGACAGGACGTACGGGAAGTCGCCGAGCGCGTACTTGTCGCGGAAGGTCGCGTGCTCCGGGCGATCCCCATCCGAGGCCAGCACCACATTCAGCCAGCGTCCTTCGCGCTCCTGGACGGAACGCATGATCGGCAACAGCTTCTTGCACACCGGGCAGGTCGGAGAAACAAAGAAGAGCAGCGTGCTCTTGGCCGAGGCTGTGCCGATGGTCAGGCCATTGCCCTCCCAGGTCGTAACGTCGACTGGCGGCGCCAGTTCACCGACCTTGGGGCCGTGGTCCATCATCAGCGCGCCCATTGGCGCGACGCGTTCATAGAGAATGCCGATCTGGCGGGTCAGGGCAAGGACACAGACGCCGAGCGCGACGACAACGATCCAGAGGACGATTACGGAAAGAACGAGTGGATCCATCATGATTGCAGCTCCTTAA